>Ga0187877_1000536_pt1 | contig 47356 bp, 43 predicted proteins | sample June2016WEW_17_1_3_FD_132430 | JGI IMG/M metagenome (GOLD analysis project Ga0187877, IMG submission 132430) | Peatland microbial communities from SPRUCE experiment site at the Marcell Experimental Forest, Minnesota, USA - June2016WEW_17_100 | ecosystem: Environmental > Terrestrial > Soil >...
ACTGAAGCTGGCCGAGCCGGACGCTCCCGCCCCCGAGAACGCTCCGGGAGCTTGAGCCGCGCGCATGCCCTCATCCCCCAGCAGTACCGTCACGTTCCGCCGCGTCCCGGCGGATTTCGCCCGCCGCACGATTGAGCGATTCGCCCGCCGCCTCCAGGTGGAAGTGGCCCAAGGCCACCCCTTCGACTGCCTGATCGCCGGCGATGCCGAATTGCGCCGCCTGAACCTTAAATTCCTGGGTCGGGACTACCCGACGGACGTGCTTGCCTTCCCTGGCCCCTGGCCCCCGGCCCCCGGCCCCTATCTCGGCGACATCGCCATCTCTTTTCCCCGCGCCCGCGCCCAGGCCGGCGCCTTCGGCCACAGCCCGGGGCAGGAGGTCCAGATCCTCATGCTTCACGGCCTGCTGCACTTGCTGGGCATGGATCATACGACCGACGGCGGCCGGATGGCGCGCGCTGAAAAGCGCTGGCGAGGGCGCCTGGGCCTGCCCAACGGTCTCATCGAACGGGTGCGGCCATGACGCTGGCGGTCGCGCTTGCCACCCTCGTCTCGGTGCCCCTACTCGGTCTGGTCACCTTCGTGCAACTGCTGTATCTCGAGAGCCTGAGGCTGCGCACGCGCGATCTCCCCTCGCTCAAGTTTTTCAAAGAGACGCTCGAAGACAAGCTGGGGCTGAAGACGGAAGATGGCGCCGGCGCATTCTCGCTCATCAAGCACACGCTGCTGGTGCTGCTCGGTATTTTCTACTTCGCCTGGTTCGCCGATGGCGAGCCGTGGCGGGCGGGCGTCTTCTGGCAGGCCGCCCTGGCCGTCTGGCTGACCATGGTCGCGGTCGCCTACGCCCTGCCCCAGTTTCTATACCGCCGCACCACCGCCCAGTGGCTCCTGCCGCTCGTGCGGCCTTTGCGCGCTCTGGCGTGGATCGCCCGCCCGTGCGTGGCTGTGCTCGGGTTTTTTCAGTCGCTGGTAGATCTCACCGATGACGCCGCGGCCTCGGAAGAGGCGCCCACTTCCGCCGAAAACATCGAGGCGCTGATTTCGGCCGGCGCCGAAGAGGGGCTGATCGAAGAGGACGACCGGGAACTGATGCAGTCGGTGGTCGAATTCGGCGACAAGGTGGTGCGGGAAGTCATGACGCCGCGGCCGAACATCGTGGCCATCTCCGCCGATGCCACGCTCGAACAACTGCGGCAGCTCGTCATCCACGAGCAGTTCTCGCGCATTCCCGTGTACGAGCGGAACATCGACCAGATCGCCGGCTTCGTCCACGTTCGCGACATGTTCGAAATCGAAGAAGAGGAGCGCGAGCACCGCAGGGTGCGCGAGCTGGTCCGTAACCTCATATTCGTCCCCGAAAGCAAGCCCGTCAGCGACCTCATGCGCCAGATGCAGCAGGAAAACACGCACATGGTGATCGTGGTGGACGAGTACGGCAACACCGCTGGCCTGGCCACCATGGAGGACCTGCTCGAGGTCATCATCGGCGAGATCCGCGACGAGCACGAGCCCGATAGCGACATCGCCAAAGACGGCCGCGGCGGCTATGTCGTCTCCGGAAGTTTCGACCTGGACCGCGTGGGCGATCTCTTCCCATCGTTCCACCGCGAGGCGGACATCGAATCCACCACCGTGGGCGGCCTGGTGAGCGAGTGGCTGGGACGCGTGCCCAAGGCCGGGGAGGTGGTGGATCGAAACGGCATCCGCGTGGAGGTGCTGGCCAGCGACGATCTGCGCATCGGCCAGGTTCGCATCGGCAAGTCTCCAACGGTGACCCATGAATGATCGCTTCAGGTCCGGCTTTGTCTCGCTCGTCGGACGGCCCAACACGGGGAAATCCACGCTGCTCAACGCCTTGGTCGGGCAGAAAGTCGCCATCGTCGCGGACAAGCCGCAGACCACCCGCACTTCCATACAGGGCGTGGTCACGCGGCCCGAGGCGCAGATCGTGTTCGTCGATACGCCCGGCATCCATAAGGCCGATTCCCCGCTCAACAAGCGCATGATGGACACGGTTCGCGCCGCGCTGGAGGAGCGCGACCTGTTGCTCCTGGTGGCGGACGCCGCGCGGCCGTTCGGCGAAGAGGACCGGCGCGCGGTAGACCTGGTGCGCAAGAGCGGGACGCCCGTGGTGCTGGTGCTCAACAAGATCGACCTTTTGAAGGAGAAGGCCCGCCTGCTGCCGTTGATCTCCCAGTACAAAGAGATTCACGAATTCGCCGATTACGTTCCCGTTTCCGCGGTGAAGGGCGATGGCCTCGAAGATCTGCGCCAGGCGATTCTGGCGCGCTTGCCCGAGGGGCCGGCCTACTTCCCCGAGGATTACGTCACCGACCAGCCCGAGCGGTACCTGGCCGCCGAGCTGATCCGCGAAAAAGTGCTGCACGCCACCCGAAAGGAAGTGCCGCACGCGGTGGCCGTGATGGTCGATAAGTGGGAAGAGACGCCCACCATCACCCGGATCTACGCCACCATACGGGTGGAGCGCGAGGGCCAGAAGGCCATTGTCATCGGAACCGGGGGCGCCATGCTCAAGAAGATCGGCACGCTGGCGCGTCAAGAGATGGAGCGGTTGTTCGGAGTGAGAATCTATCTCGACCTGCATGTGCGCGTGGAGCCGGGGTGGCGCGAAAAGCCCGCCTTCCTGAACGCGCTGGACTGGCGTACAATGGCCGGTGAAGATGATTTCTAGAATTTGCGGTGCTCTTGTGGTTCTGCTTCTGCTGGCCGGCGTCTGCCTGGCCGCGGAAAAACCCATTACCGACGACGCCGTCTACAACCAGGTCCGCATCAAGCTGGCAGACGACCCGGTGGTCAAGGGCGGCGGCCTCGAAGTGGAAGTAAAGCAGGGCGTGGTCACGTTGAGCGGCACGGTGGAGTTGGAGGTTCAGAGAGAAAAAGCCGCCAAGGTCGCGAAAAAGGTGAAGGGCGTCAAAGAGGTAATCAACCGCATCGAGCTCAAGAACAAAAGCGCGGGCAAATGAACCGCTGCGCCCGAACCTGTTTCGCCGCCGCCCTTTTCTCTCTCCTCGCTTGCGCGCAGGATTTCTCCGATCTCTCATTCAGCAAGCTGGCGGATGGCTACCGCTTCCCGGAAGGCCCCGCCTGGTCCAAAGACGGCTACTTGATTTTCAGCGACACCCCCAGCGACCGCCTTCTGAAATGGGCTCCCGGCCATGCCACCGAAGTCTTTCGCGCGGACGCCCATGGCCCGAGCGGCAACGCTTTCGACGCCGACGGCCGTCTCTACACCTGCGAGACGCGCTTGCGCCGCGTGACCCGCACCGATAAGAAGGGCAAGATCGAAGTGCTGGCGGACCAGTGGGAAGGCAAGCGGCTGAATGCGCCCAGCGATATCGTAGTGAGCAAATCAGGGCACGTCTATTTCACCGATCCCGCATTCGGAGAACAGTCGGATCGCCGCGAGTTGGATTTCTACGGCGTCTATCACCTTCCGCCGAGAGGCCCCATGAAGCTGGTGGCCCGGCCCGCCGGGCGTCCGCACGGCATCGCGCTCTCGCCCAACGGCCGCATTCTATACGTCTCCAATGCGGACGAGCACAACATCCGCGCGTACGACGTGGACCACAATGGCGACGCCTCGGGCGAGCGCGTGCTGGTTTCCCGAATCGACGGCGTGCCGGGGGGAATCAGCGTGGACGAGAAGGGCAACTTGTACGTGGCCGCCAAGGGAATCGCCGTCTACAGCCCGGAGGGGCGGCTGATTCACGTGATGGAGATGAAGGAGCAGCCGTCGAATTGCGCGTTCGGGGAGGCGGATGAGAAGTCGCTGTTCATTACGGCGCGGGGAGTGGTGTATCGGGTGAGGCTGGAGGTGAAGGGGGCGATGGTGTGGCCGTAATTCGGTCGTAATTCGGTGACAGGCTACGCAACCCCCAAACGCCGGCGGCCGGCCGGTTGGGGGTTGCGTAGCCTGTCACCGAAACTTGAACTCCGAATCCCATTCGTCTGTTTCCGGGACGTACGCTGGTGCACGACCGGCAAGCGTCCCGATGAGTCGGGGGTGCCCCCTGGGCCCGGCAGGCACGATTGCCCGCGCCACGGGGCAAGTACGCAAATTCGATTGTACGCGAAGCAGGCGCGCGCCCTTGGCAGTGGCAGCCAAGCGCGGAATGCACTACAATGTAGTGCATGAAGAGTGAAGTCTATAGCTGGCGCGTTTCGACCGATCTCAAGACTGGGTTGGAGCGTGAAGCGCACCGGCGGAAGATGTCGGTTGCCGCGGTTCTCGATCTGGCCGCCCGCGACTGGCTAAACCAAGGCGGCGCGGAAATGGAGGGCGGTGAAGAGCAAGCTCGCCTTCAGAAGGCCGCATCGAAGTGCTTTGGGTCTCTCGCGAGCGGCAATGCTCATCGGTCGGAGAATGCACCGCAAGCCGTGCGCCAGCGTCTGCGGCGGCACTATGGCCGCTAACGCTCTGATCGACACTGGCGCTATGCTGGCGCTGCTGGACAGAACGGATCGCTGGCACCGGATCTCGGTGGACGCGTTCGATCAACTCCGGCTGCCTCTGGTAACCTCCGAAGCAGTGCTGACGGAACTGTTTCACTTGGTTGGCGACAGTCGTCATGAGATGGAGGCCGCCTGGCGGCTGGTGCGCTCGGGTGCCATCGTGCTGGCGGCGATCGAGGATAGGGAACTCCCGCAGATACAAGCGCTGATGTCGCGCTATTCGGATCGCCCCATGGATTTCGCGGATGCAACTCTCGTGTATCTGGCGAAGCGCGAGGCTCTGTCGACCATCTTCACCGTGGATCATGCGGACTTCGAGACGTATCGAATAGAAGGCCGCCGCCGGTTTCGCGTGCTTCCGGCTAGCCGGCCGTAATGGTGCGCACTGCCTCGTCGCCCGCCCACGCCCTCTCGATTTCCTCTAGAGTCTTGTTCTTGGTCTCCGGAACCCATAGCCAGGCGACGGCGGCTTGCGCGATGGACATCGCCGCCAGAAACCCAAACGTGACCGCCTTGCCGATTTGGTGGAACGCGTACGGGAAGAAGAGCACCACCACGGCGTTCGCGATCCACTGCGTGAGCACGGGAACGGCCATGGCCGTGCCGCGGATGTAGTTGGGAAAGATCTCCGAGACCAGCGTCCAAAAGACCGGGCCGATGCACGACGCGAAGAACGCCAAATAGCCAAGGATCAGGACGAGGACGACCGTGCCCTGAAAGCGGCCAGCCGCCACGGCCGCGGCGAGCAGCGTCAAGGCGGCTGCCATGCCCAGCGAGCCGACGATGTAGAGCGGCCTTCGCCCGTAGCGGTCGATCACCCAAAATGACACTAGCGTGAACAGGAGATTATTGACGCCGACGATGAAGGTGGAAAACAGCGCGGCATCGAGCTTCCAGCCGGCGGCGCGCAGGATGGCGGGAGCGTAGTCGATGATGGTGTTGATCCCGGAGACGTGCACCAGGATGGCCAGGAGAAAGCCCACCCCCACCGCGCGCCGGATTCCCGGTCGCAGCAGATCGAGCCAGGCGTGGCGCTTCGTCGCCAGGCTGGCGCGGATCTCGACGGCCTCCGATTCGGCGCTCGCACGCCCCGCGATACGCTCCAGAACCGCCAATCCCTCGCGTTCCCGGCCGGCCAGAAACAGATAGCGCGGCGTCTCGGGCGCGCGGAGCAAGAGCAGGAAGAAAATCGCCGAGGGGACCACCCCGGTCATGAACATCCAGCGCCAATTAGCCGCGCCGGCGTTGCGCAGCAGGTAGTTGATGCAATACGACATCAGGATGCCGGACATGATGGACAACTGATACAGCGTCCCCATGCGCCCGCGCAGCGAAGGCGGCGAAACTTCCGCCACATACATGGGCGAAAGAATGGACGCGCCTCCCACCGCCAGCCCGCCGATGAAGCGCGCCAGCACGAAAGCCGTGAAGTTCGGCGCAACGCCGGTGGCAAGGGAAGTGGCGGCAAACAGCGCCGCTACCCACAACAAAATACTCCGCCGGCCGTAGTGATTCGTGAGCCGCCCGGCTACCGTCGAGCCGATCACGCAGCCGAACAGGAGCGAACTGAAAGCCCAGCCCAGGCTCAAGTCGGTCAATTGAAAATGCTGGGTCAGGAACGGACCGGCGCCGGTGATGATGGCGATGTCGAAGCCGAAGAGCAGCCCTCCCAAGGCCGCCGTGGCAGCCAGGAAGATCAGGTAGCCGAGATTGACTCTTCCCTTCACGAAGCCTCCCGCGGATACTCCATTGTCCCGCCGAGCGCTTATGCTGACGCCTACGACTGATTCTGCGAAGCCGCGATGGCCTGGTCCAGGTCCCAGAGGATGTCTTCCACGTCCTCGATTCCCACCGAGATCCGCACCAGGTCCTTGGTGACGCCGGCTTCGAGCTGCTGTTCGTCGGTCAATTGCTGGTGGGTGGTCGAGGCCGGGTGAATGATCAGGCTCTTGGCGTCGCCGAGATTGGCGAGGTGCGAAAAGAGCCGCACCGAATCGATGAGCTTGCGCCCGGCCGCCAGCCCGCCCTTGATGCCGAAGGTCAGGATGCTGCCCTGGCCCTTGGGCAGATACTTTTGCGCCAGCTTGTAATAGGGGCTGGACTTCAGGCCGGGGTACTTCACCCATGAAACAGCCGGGTTCTTCTCCAGCCATTCGGCTACTGCCAGCGCGTTGCGGCTGTGCTGGTCCATGCGGAACTTCAGCGTCTCGATGCCTTGGATGAAGAGGAACGAGTTGAAGGGGCTGATGCACGGGCCGAAATCGCGCAAACCTTCGACGCGCGCCTTGACGATGAAGGCCAGGTTGCCGAAAACCTCGCTGAACTTCATGCCGTGGTAACCGGGGCTGGGCTCGGTGAGCGCGGGGAATTTCTCGTTCCACGGGAACTTGCCGCTGTCGACGATGATGCCGCCGATGGACGTGCCATGGCCGCCCAGAAACTTGGTGGCCGAGTGGAGCACGATATCGGCGCCGTGCTCGATGGGACGGCACAGATAGGGCGACGCCATGGTATTGTCGATCACCAGCGGCACGCCGGCCTGGTGCGCGATGGCGGCCACCTTTTCGATATCGAGCACGTTCATGCGCGGGTTGGCGATGGTCTCGCCGTAGAGCGCGCGCGTCTTCGGGGTGATGGCCTTGCGGAAGTTCTCGGGATTGTCTGGCTCGACGAACTTGACCTCGATGCCCAGGCGGCGGAAGCTCACGTCGAACTGGGTATAGGTGCCGCCGTAGAGCGTGCTGGAGGCCACCAGCTCGTCGCCCTGCCCCATCAGGCTCGAGATAGCCAGAAACTGCGCCGCCTGGCCGCTGGACGTAGCCAGGCCGCCGATGCCGCCCTCGAGCGCCGCCACGCGCTGCTCGAAAACGTCGGTGGTCGGGTTCATGATGCGGGTGTAGATATTCCCGAACTGCTCGAGCGCGAACAGAGCGGCGGCGTGCGCGGAATCGTCGAAAACATACGACGTGGTCTGGTAGATGGGCACGGCGCGCGCGCGGCTGGCTTTGTCGGGAGTGTGCCCGGCGTGCAGAGAGCGTGTGGAAAAGCCCATGGAGCGGGCGGGAGCGGTGTTTTCAGGCATGATTCACCACCATAGCATTTCAGGCGCGGCGCTTCGGGCGGCGCGGCAGGATGGGGATCCGCCGCTATTGCTGGAAAACGCCGGCTTTCTTGAAGTCGCCGGCCTTCACGTAACTGAGCGCCGCCAGGTCGATGTGGCGGCGGAAAGCCTCCGACACCTGTTCAGGCGTGAGCGCCGCGATCTTGGCTTCCAGCGCTTCGTCGAACTTCATGGTGCGGTCGAAGAACTCGCGCCGCGAAAGCGTGATCGCCAGTTGCTGGTCCTGGGAGCGCGCCACGGCCTGCTCCTGGAGCCACGATTTCTTGGCCGCGGCCACTTCGTCCGCGGCGAAACCGTCCTTGACGGCGCGGGCCATCTCGTCTTTGAAGCTGGCCTCCACCTTGGGAGCGTTCTGCGGGGCGCTGATGGCCAGCCCGATGAACATGGCGCCATCGTCCTTGGTAGGCGCCTGAAGCACCGACTGCACGCCGTAGCTGAGTCCTTCCTTGTGACGGATGCGGGTGACCAGGCGCGCGGAGAAGTTGCCGCCGAGCATGTAGTCCGCCAGGACCATGGCGGCGTAATCCGGATCTTCATCCGATAGGCGGGTGCGCATCCCGGCTATGAACAGGGCATTCTGTTTGTCGGGGGTTTCAATCTTGCGGTCCACGGGCTCGATCTTCCGGTACGGTTCGAGCAGGCGCTGGAAGGGGCTGGGACTCTTCCAATCGCCGAACAGCTCCGCGGCCAGTTTCTGCACTTCCGCCTTGTCGAACTGCCCGGAGACCACCAGCTCGCCGTTGGAAGCGCCGTAGAACTGCTGGTAGAACTTGCGGACGTCGTCGAGCGTGACCTTCTTCAAGTCCTCAATCTGCTCGTCCGCGGTTGGAACGTAGCGCGCATCGCCGCGCGAGTGCGGCAAGAGATGCCGTTGGATCTCCAACTGGGCGAGGGTCATGGGCTCGCTCTTGCCCGACTCGACGCCGGCAATGCGCTGCTGGCGCACCTGTTGGAATTCGCTTTCCGGAAACGACGGTTCGCGCAGGATCTCGGCGGCCAGGCGCAGGGCGCCCGCCAGGTTGGCTTCCACCGTTTCGATAGTCGCCGTGGCGGCGGTGGGTCCACCGGAAACGTTGAGGCGCGCCTTTAGACGGTCGGTCTCATCCTGGATCTGCTGGCGCGTCTTGTTCTTCGTGCCGCGCATCAGCAGGCCGCCGGCGAGCTGCGCCGCGGCGGACTTACCGAACAGCGACTTCTCGTCGCCGAACCGCACGGTCAGCCGGGCCACCACCGTGCCGCCGCGCATCTTCTTGGGCAGCAGCACCAGCTTCATTCCGTTGGGCAGCCTGGCGCGGGTCAGGCGGGCTTCGATGTTGGCGGGCGAAGGATCGAAGACTTCGCCCTCGGAAACGGCTTCTCCGCCCTTGTAATCCTTGAGCAGCGCCGCCAGATCGGGAGCGGCGGGAATCTCGGCGCGGTCGGGGTTCTTGGTCGGGATGAAGACGCCCACGGTGCGGTTGGATTCCTTCAGATAGGCTTTGGCGACGCGCAGAACGTCCTGCTCGGTGACCTTCTTGAGGGCGTCGCGCCCCAGGAACAGAAGGCGCCAATCGCCCATGGACGCATATTCGCTGAGGTTCAGCGCGACCGATTGCGTGTCCGCCATGAACAGCTCGACCTGTTTCAGGAGTCGCGTCTTCACGCGCTCCACCTCCTCTTTGGTGGGAGGCTCGGCGATCACGCCCTCGATGGTCTTGATCGCGGTTGCGCGGGCTTCGTCGAGCGACTGATCCGCGCGCAGGCGCACCGACGCCATGAGGAAGCCGGGGTCGTGCATCGGCATGGCATTCATGCCGGCGGAGACGGCCTTCTGGTTATCGACCAGCGCCTTGTACAGGCGGCCGGAAGGCGTGTCGCCGAGAACTCCGCTGAGCACCTCCACCGCGGCAGCGTCCGGGTGCGACCCGGCCGGGATGTGATACAGCACGTCGACCGATTGGATGTCGCCGACGCGGCGCAGTGTGACGAAGCGCTCGCCATCCTGCGTCGGTTCCACGGTGTAGGACTGATCGATCACGCGTTGGGAACGGGGGATGCGGCCGAAGGCATCCGCCACCCAGGCGAGCGTCTTGCTCTCGTCGAGCTTGCCGGCGATGGTGAGGATGGCGTTGTCGGGCTGATAGTATTTCTGATAAAAGGCGGCGAGCCGCTGGATCGGCACGTTCTCGATATCGGAGCGGTTGCCGATGGGCATCTTGCCGTAGTTATGGAAGGCGTAAGCCGCCTCGAGCACGCGCTGGAACAGGATGCGGTCGGGGCTGTTCTCGCCCGCCTCGAATTCGTTCCGGACCACCGTCATTTCCGTATCCAGGAGGGGCTTCTCCATACGCGTGTTCACCATGCGGTCGGCTTCCAGCTCGATGGCCCACTTCAGGTTCTCGTCGGTGGCGGTCAGCGTCTCGAAGTAGTTGGTGCGGTCCCAAGCCGTGGTCCCGTTCATCTGGGCGCCGTGATTGGTGAGTTCCTGCTTGATGTTGCTCCGCGTTTTGGTCTGGATGAACATCATGTGTTCGAGCAGGTGCGCCATGCCCGTCTCGCCATAACCTTCCTGACGGGAGCCGATCAGGTAAGTCATGTTGACGGTCACCTTGGGTTTCGAAGGGTCGGGGAACAAGAGCAAGTGCAAGCCGTCGGGAAGCGCGTACTCCGTGATGCCCTCCACGGAGGTCACCTTCTGGACGCCTTGCGGCAAAGTCTGCGAGAAAGCCGCGAGCGTCAGGACGAGGGCGGCGATAACGAGTGTGAATCGCGATCTATAGTTCATAAACAGCCTTTCCGAGGAGTGTACGAATTATACCAGGCATGAGTTCATTTTCCTATGCAGAATGTGGAGAAGATGCGGTTGAGGATGTCGTCCGCGGTGGTGGCGCCGGTGATGGCGTCGATGGGACCCAGAGCGGAGTACAGGTCCAGCAGCAGCATCTCGTGCGGAATGCCGGCTTCCACGGCGGCGGCCGCCTTTTCGAGGTACCCGGCGGATTCGCGCAGCAATTGCTCGTGGCGCAGGCTGGTGATGAAACCGGTCTCCTGCTCGAACGCGCCCTTGGGCGCCAGCGCCTCCAGAATGGCTTCGCGAAGCTGCGCGATGCCTTCGCCGGTGAGGGCGGAAACGGGGATTAGGGAGGCAGGCGGCACCGCCTGCCCCACCAGGTCGCACTTGTTGGCGGCTACGAGATGGCGGCCCTGGCGCTCGGCGCGGGCGATCAGCGCCCGGTCCTCGTCGTCGAGCGGCTGCGAAATGTCCACCACCACCAGCGTCAGATCGGCGTCGGCCATGGCCTGAAAACTGCGCTCGATTCCCAGCGATTCCACCAGCGCCGCCCCCTCGCGGATGCCGGCGGTGTCGTACAGCTTCACGGGGATGCCGCCGATGGATGCAGTCTCGGAAACCAGGTCGCGCGTGGTGCCGGGCAGGCTGGCAACGATGGCGCGGTCCTGTTCCAGAAGGCGATTAAAAAGACTGCTTTTGCCCACGTTCGGGCGGCCCACAATGGCCAGCGTCAGGCCGGCGCGCACCAGCCCGCCGTACTGGAAGCTGGCGGCAAGCTGGCGCACGCCGTCGAGAACCGGCTCGAGGCGGCGCAGAATCTCGCCGGCGGTCGCGACGCTCACGTCGTCTTCGGCAAAATCGATGCCCGCTTCGAGCAGCGCGATCAGCTCGACAAGCTGCTCCTTGAGCGGCGCGATGCGGCGCGAGACCGAGCCGCCCGCCTGCTGCGCGGCGATCCGGGCCTGGTAGAGGGTGGTGGCTTCGATCAGGTCGCGAATGGCTTCGGCCCGTGGGAGATCGATGCGGCCGTTGAGAAAGGCGCGCAAAGTGAATTCGCCGGGCTCGGCCAGGCGCGCTCCGGCTTCGAGCGCGCGCTCCACCGCGTAGCGCAGCACGACCGGCGAGCCATGGCAGGAGATTTCAACGACGTCTTCGGCGGTGTAGGAGCGCGGGGCCTCGAAGAACGCGACCAGCACCTGGTCGACTGGGTGAGACTGGCTATCGTCGAGTTCGGCCATCCGGACCCGCCACGGGCGCCAGTCCGCCCCGCCGGAGAAGCGCAGGATGCGTTCGGCGATGGAGCGGGCCTGTGTGCCAGACAGGCGCACGATGCCCAGACCGCCTCTGCCGGGCGGCGTGGAAAGGGCGACGATGGTGTCTTGGAGGTTCAATCAGCGCCGGAAACCACGGGGACGAGGCGCGCGTAACGGGGCGCCCTCTGGGCCCGGCAGGCTCGCCATGCCGGCCGGGTAGACCACGACCTGCCGCGCGGGGCCCGATCCGAAGCTCTCGCTGCGCACCGCCGTCTCGTGGCGCAAGGATATGTGGATCACGCGGCGCTCGCGGCTGTTCATGGGGTTGAAGCGGAATGGCACGCCGGTGCGCTTCACCTTCTCCGCGGCGGTCATGGCGCTCAGCCGCAGCTCCTCGATCCGCAGCAGACGATAGTCGTTGGCGTCGAAGGAAATGCGCGAATGGTCCTCGGAGGGCATCCGCAGCATCTCCATGGTGATGTGCTCGAGCGCCAGCAAAAGCTCGGCGCGGTTGGAGAGCAGCAGGTCGACGTCGGCCCCGGAAAACTTCACCACCATGTCCGGAGTTTCAAAGGCATCATCCGGCGCCTCCACGTCCTGGGTCTCGTAGTTGACCTTGAAGCCTGCATTGCGGAGGGTGGGCCGCAAAAACTGGTCGATCCGGGAACCGATCGAGGCCACGGAATATTTTCGCTCAGTCACGCGCTATTTCCTGCCGTTCTTCTTCTTGGGCGGCGCCACCGACTGGGCGGCCGCATCCGCCAACGCGGTGTGGTTGAAGAACCACTGCTGCCCAATGCCAACCAAATTGCTGGTCAAGTAGTATAACACCAGGCCGCTGGCAAAATTGTAGAACATAAAGCCGAAGATCAGCGGCATGAACATCATCATGCGCTGCTGGTTGGGGTCGCCGGTGGCCTGCGGCGTCATCTTCTGCATGAGGAACTGGCTGGCGATCATGATGATGGGCAGGACGTGGATGGGAAGGGTCTCGGGCTGGGAAAGGTCGGTGACCCACAGCCAGTTGGCGCCGCGCATCTCCACCGAAACATTGAACACCTTGTAAAACGCGATGAAGAATGGGATCTGAATCAGCATGGGGAAACAGCCGCCCATGGGGTTGACGCCGTACTTCTTGTAGAGGGCCATGACCTCCTGGTTCTGGTCGGCTTTTTTCGGATCGCGGAGGCTGATGTTCTTGTACTTGGCGTTGATGACGTCGATCTGCGGCTTGAGCGCCTGCATCTTCTTCATCGACTTCATGTTGGAAAGGCGCAAGGGGAACAGGATGAAGTTGATGACGATGGTGACCCCCACGATGGACCAGCCGAAGTTGTGGACGAAAGCGCCGTTGAACCAGTTGACGATGAGGAACAGCGGCTTGGCGAGGAAGGAGAGCCAGCCGAAGTCCACCACCTGTTCGAGCTTGGGATTGACGCGCTTCAGCAGGTCCACGTCCTTGGGGCCGACGAACAGGGCGAACCGGTTGGCGGCGCCGTCCGAGACGGCGGCGCCGGCGAACGGCGCGGGTTTCTCTTCGAACGTCGTGCGCACGGTGTCGCTGAAGGTCACCTCCTGCATGGCGGCGTTGCCTTCCGGCAGGTAGACCGCGGCGAAGAACGTATCGGCGAGTCCGGCGAAGGAGAAATTGCCGCTGGCCGTCAAAGGGCCGTTCTTGGCGGCGTTGGCTCTTTGCTCCACGAGCTTGTTCTGGGTCACGTCGAAGTACAGGGTGCGCTGGTTGGCCACGGCGCTGGTCACGGTGAAGTCGCCGAAGCCGCCGCGCCATTCGATCAAGTGCGGAACCGCCTGACCGTCGGCCGCGACCTCGGTCGAGACCTGCAAAAGATAGCTGTTCTTCTGGAAGCGGAAGACCTTGCGGACGGAAGTGTGGCCGTCGGAAAAGGCGTAGGCGACGCCGAGGCCATCGGGGTCGCCCGTCTGCGTGTAGTATGTCCAGTTGACTTTGGAGGTGGGCTGCTTATCGGGGAAGTAGAGCGAGAAAGGGTATTCCAGGCCCGCCGCGACGTTGACCAACTCAAGATACTTGCCGTCATTACCCCGGTATTTCTTGAGACGCCAGCTCCGCACGCTGGCGCCCTGGTTGCTGAAGGCGACCGTGAACAGATCGGTATCGACGATCAAAGCGGGCTCGGCCTTTTGCGGGGTGCTGGGAGCGGATGGGACGGCCTTGGAGGAACCCTTCCTGGCCGGGCGCGCCGCCTTCGCCTTTTCGGCCACCGGCGCTGGGGGAATGGTCTCCGGGGCCGGCTGCGGCGGGGTGCCCACTGGGCCCGGCGCGGCCTGCTCCACTTTCTTGACGGGCGGCGGCGCCGCGGTTTTGAAGAGGTAGGGCGTGAGGAACATCACCGCGCCCATCAGCAGGAAGGCGAGCAGCAGCCGCACTTCCATCGACATTTCTTTGGGCGGCTGGTTAGGGCCGCCGCCGCCGCTTACCGATTCGGCCATGCTGGCAGATTCCGTTACGAAAATCGCGCGTCACCGGACGGGATCGAAGCCGCCGGCATGAAACGGATGGCATCGCGCCACGCGGCGCAACCCCATCCACACACCCCTTGCCGCGCCATATCGCTCGACGGCTTCACGCATGTAATCCGAACAGCTCGGATGGAAGCGGCACGCCGAGGGCAGCAGGGGGGAGACACCAAACTTGTATACGCGAAGCGCCCGCACTAAGATCCATTGCAGCGGAGAAAGAGCCGCTCGACTTCGCGCTCGAGCTCCGGCAGGGGAGCATCGAAGGCCTTGCGCCGCGGATTGATGACGATGGACCACTGCGGGTTTAACCGGTCCAGGTGAAAGCGGACGGCCTCGCGGAGGCGCCGCTTGATACGATTGCGCACCACGGCATTGCCGAGCGCACGGGGCGTAGTAAAGCCGATTCGAGGCCCATCGGGCTGCGGTTCACGGACGCAAAAAGCCGCGAAGAGAGGGTTGGAGTAGCGCGTTCCCTGGTCATAGACTCTTCGGAAATCTTTCGCTCGCAGCAGACGGGCACGTTTCGGAAAACCAGTGATGGAGCACTACCTCTCGGAACTGACAGTGAGTTTCTTGCGGCCCCGCGCCCGCCGGCGCGCCAGCACCGCGCGGCCGTTCTTGGTCTCCATGCGGGAGCGGAATCCGTGAGTCTTCGCACGGTGACGATTATTCGGTTGAAAAGTGCGTTTCGGCATTTCAGTTCAAGTACTTAGTATAGACCAGGGGGAGAGGCGGCGGCAAATGGGGGTGATCCGTCGCAAGAGCAAAGACCTTAAACCGCAGAGGCGCAAAGACGCTGAGAATTTAGAGTTTTTCGGGGATCTTGGCTCTCTGGGCTTCTGTGTTTAACGGGTGCCGGCGGCACGAGCGCGCAGAGGAGGCAGAGAGCGCAGAGATGGTAAGGCGGTCCGGCCAGTTCACCGCCTCTGTGTCAGACTGGCCCGGGAATGTGTCACCGGCCCACATCCGGGGGCGTTTCCACCATGGAAAGAAGCAGGCAAAACACCACTAAAAGTGCGAGACCCGTTGCGACCGTCATTATAGTGCCCTCGTTTCTATGGACATGTGGAGCAATTCGAATGCCAAAGACCTGGCGGGCAGGTTCAGAACCTGCCCACTATACTCTTCGGCCAATTTGGGGAATCCTTTGACGGAATCGCCTCAGGGCTGGCAGGCCCCGAGATGCACGGCGAAGGCGGCCACCGGAACCCAGCGCTCGCCCTGGCGGCGCTCGAGGTGGAACGACTGCGTGGGGCCATCGGCGCGCGCGCGCCACTCGGAGGACGGCGCCACCGGCGGGGGCTTGAGCTGGAACGGCCGGTCGCTGGTTTCGCGGATGGTCCAGGTTTCGCCGGCGTCGGGAGATTCGTACAGCTCGTAACGGCCCCCCTCGGCTCCCGGCCCCCGGTCGATGATCAGGCTGCCGCTGTCCTTGGCGCTGAAATGGAACTGCTGGATGGAACCGACACGGCTCTCGGAAAAAATGGCGCGCTGCCGCCATGTCTTGCCGCCATCGGAGGTCAGGAGCAGAAACGGATCCTGGGGAAGAGGGGACAGCACCTGGCCGCTGGTCCAGCCCAATTCGGCATCCAGAAACTGGATGCGGTCCAGGGAGGCGCCGCGGATGCGTTCGTGCGCCTCGCGCCAGGTGTGCCCGGCATCCTCGCTGGCCAGCAGCACGGAGTAGAGCGTCACGGCCGAGGAATGAATGTTGCCGGCCGCGAAAATCCTGCCGGACCCAGGGGGCACCCCCGACTCGACAGCGGCCAGTTCCAGATAGACGGGGCACGGCTCATCCGCCGGGCAGCTCAAGCCGGCCCACTGGACATCGTCTTCGGTGCAACGGAACGGCAGCAGCATGGGCTTGCCGGAGTTCTCCAGCACGGGCGGCGCGGGGTTGGCGGGCGGCTGCTCCTGGGCCCAGGCCGCAACCGCGGCCAGAACCGTCAGGAGAACTGTCTCCGGTAGAAACCGCATGCCTAGCCAAATTGTAGCCCCAAGGAAAATAGCTCCAAAGGGCTATCGAAAAATAGCTCTTTTTCTCGACTGAGTTTTTCCCGAAACTTGTAACGGATACCCTGTGTTCATTCGTCTAGAAGGTAAATCCCCGTTACGACAGCGGGCGCACTCACCCCTATCACCCAAACGCGCCCGCTTCTTTTTTTCTACTCGTCGAAGATTCCCTCGAACAGCGCGGTGCTGAGGTAGCGCTCGGCGGCATCGGGGAGCAATACGACCACAGTCTTGCCCGCAAATTCGGGCTGCTGGCCCAGACGGACCGCCACGGCCACCGCCGCGCCGCCGGAGATGCCGGCCAGAATGCCCTCCTCTCTCGATAAGCGCCGCGCCATTTCGAAGGCCTCCTCGTTGGTCGCGAGTTCCACGCGGTCCACCACGGAAAGGTCCAGCGTCTCGGGAATGAAACCGGCGCCGATCCCTTGAATCTTGTGCGGGCCGGGCTTCAGCGGCTGTCCGGCCAGGTGCTGGGCGATCACCGGGCTGGCCGCGGGCTCAATGCCGACGGAAAGAATCCGCTTGCCTTTTTCCTTCTTGATATAGCGCGAGACGCCGGTGATGGTGCCGCCCGTGCCAATACCCGAGACGAAGACGTCGATCGAGCCATCGGTGTCTTCCCAGATTTCCGGACCCGTGGTGCGGAAATGGATTTCGGGATTGGCGGGGTTCTTGAACTGCTGAAGCAACACGTAACGCCGGGGATCGGAGGCCACGATTTCTTCGGCTTTGGAGATGGCGCCAGCCATCCCTTGCGGCCCCGGGGTGAGCACCAGGTTGGCCCCCAGCACCCGGAGCAGCTTGCGCCGCTCGAGCGACATGGTCTCGGGCATGGTCAGAGTGATGGAATATCCCCGTGCCGCGGCGACAAACGCCAGCGCAATCCCGGTGTTGCCGCTGGTAGGCTCGATGAGTTCCTTGCCGGGCGTGAGAATACCGCGCTTCTCCGCGTCCCATATCATCGACGCGCCGATGCGGCACTTGACGGAATAGGCGGGATTGCGGCCTTCGATCTTGGCGAGAAGGATGGCTTTGCCGCCGCCGGTAACGTGATTCAGCCGCACCAGTGGAGTGCGGCCAATACTGAAGGAATTGTCGTCGTAGATTCGCAACTTAGATCTCCCAATTGTGGACGTACTGGTTCTGCTTTTCGGTCCAGCCGCGCAGCAGCCCCGCGAAGGTGGTCTTGTCAACGACCTCCGAAACGGCGCAGTCCACCTGCCGCCGCATGTCCGTGAAGGGCGTCTCGGCCTTGCGGCGCGGCCGGCTCGGCCCCTGCGGCGGGCCTTCGATGGAGCGCAGCACCTCTCCCACGGTGAGCGATTCGGCGGACCGGGCGAGCAGGTAGCCCCCTTCCGCGCCACGGCGGGATTCCACGAATCCAGCCTGCTTTAATCCCACCAGAATGATCTCGAGGAACTTCCGGGGGATCTTCTGGCGGCGGGCAATGCCGGCGATTCTCACCGGCTCGCCGGCGGGTTGTGCAGCCAAGTCGAAGATCGCCTGCAACGCGTATTCGCCTTTCACGGAAATGTTCATAGGGGCTGGACGGCGGGATTCACCCGTATCCTACTAGAGATTGTAGTACATGTCGCGGAAGGGCGCAAATGGCGGGGCAGGTCGGGGACCTGCCCCACGGATCAGAAGCTGAACCGCGTCTGGAACTCGATGCGCCGGTTGTTGGCGGCAGTGCCGCCGCCGAAGCCGCCTATACCGCCGCCCGCGCCCCCACCGCCGAAACCGCTGTTCAGCGTGGTGGGTTGGCCAAACTGCGGCGAGGTGAGGATGCCTTGATAGCCGCCCGGGTTCACGTGGTTCAGGATGTTGTTGAACATCACCGAGAGAGTCACCGTGTAGCGATGCTCGGAGGATGCACCCGTGGTCCCCATGCCGCCGCGGCCGCCGCGGCCGCCGCCACCCATGCGCATACCGCCGCCACCACGGCCACCGCCGCCACCCATGCCACCACGGCCGCCGCCGCCGCCCATGCCCCGGCCGCCCCCGCGGCCGCCGCCCATGCCATCGGTAGCGGCATTGGCAGCGTTCGGGCTGCGGGGCGGACCGAAGCCGAACGTGCGGCCCACTCGAAGATTGAAGGACACCAGGCCCGCGGCCGTCAGGTAGTTCCGCGGAACCAGGTCGAGGGTGGAGCCCGGAACCGGATTGGTGTTGAAATAGCCGAACGGCGTCGACACAATGTTCGCCCCAGGACCGGTGGCCAGGTCGGGACGGGCATTCCGCAGCGTGTCACCGTAGAAATCGCGGCCCAGCGTGACGTCGTACGGCCGGCCGGAATTCAACGTCAGGAACGGGCTGAGCTGCAGTTTGAGCGGCGCCGCCACCGAGCCCACCAATTGGAACCGGTTCCGCGTATCCAGCGACGACCGTCCCCAGTCCTGCAAGAAATTGTAGGGATTCGACGGCGACCCGGGCAGATCGCTGGCATAGTTGAGCGAGTAGTTTCCGAACAGCGAAACATTCTTGTTGAACCGCGTGTTGAAGTTGGCCATGAAAATGTTCTGCTTCATGAGCCCGCCCGATTCGTACTCGAACAGGTTTCCGGCGGCGCCATAGGGCCGCAGGCCCAAGCTGGGCTGACCCGCGGGGTAAGTGCCCGGTATGGGAGCATTGATGGGCACGGTCTGCTGCAGGTGCAGGGCGCGCGTGTTGGTGTAGGTAACGGCGAACGTGGTGTTCCAGGGCAACTGCCGCTCCACGCCGATGGCGCTCTGGGCGCTGTAGCTGGCCCGAAGATTGGGGTCCAGCCGGTAGATGCTGTTCTGCTGCGGGGTGAGCGTCGAGAGCGGCGGCACATTCGGGAAGAAGTCCGGGTTCTGCACCAGGTATGAGAGCTGGTTGATACCGTTGAGGCGCCAGGCCTGCATGGTGAGGCTTTCGCTGATGCGGTCGTAGAATATTCCGAAACCGCCGCGGATTACGGTTTTCTGCCGCCCGTTCTTGGCGGCGCCGGGGGCCCAGGCGAAGCCCAGGCGCGGCGCCCAATCGCCGTGGTCGGAGATGTTGGTCTGGAATTCGTAGCGCACCCCCACGCTAACGGTGAAATTCGGACGCATGCGCCAGTCGTCCTGCGCGAACAGGCCGGAATCGATCTGCGTGACGCTGGCATACGGGTTGCCGGCGGAGATGGTGAATTGAGAGGCTCCTCCGCCCAGGGCCCGGATCTGCGCCGGCGTGTCCCCCAGTTGCTGGAACCACAGGGTGCGGCGGTATTGCTCGATCGACGTGATCTGGGTGGTCTCGGGCTGCCCGGTGGCGGGGTCGATCACCACCTGGTTATTGGCGTCCAGCACCGGCGCGATCCCGCCCAGGAACGAGAACGTGCCGCCGTAACCCGATGGGGAATTGGACTGGCTGCTCTCGCGGCGAAGGCGCACTCCGAACCGGACGGTATGGGCGCCGCGGGAAAGCGAGGTGTAGTTTTGCAGCTCGAAGTGTTTGGCCGTGCTGTAGGAATGCCCATTCTGATTGCCGCCGCTGGTGAATGCGCCCGCCACGCTGAGCTGCGGAATGGAATTGTTGCCCAGCGAATTGCTGTAGCTGCGCGTGAATTGGAAGCGGGTTTCGTTCACCGCCCGGGAGTTGAGGATGGCGGTCTCGGTGAGCATCAGGTTCTGGTTGTTGCTGGTCGAGTTGTAGCCCAACGCCGGCAGCGTAGTGCCTCCGATGCCGGCGTTGTCCCGATAGCCCGTTCCATACTCGAAGCGGGCTACCAGCGTGTGGTTCTTGCTCAACTGGTAGTCGACTCGCGGGCCGATGGTGGTGCGTACGTTAGGGGTCACCACGGCGGTGTTGATATTGCTTTGAAGCAGCGTGGTGGGATCGAGGAAAATCGCGTGGATGATGGCATTGTCCTGGATGTCCCGCCGGTTGAAGTCCAGGTAGAACGAAGAGCGATGATTGATGGGACCGCCGAAATTGCCGCCATACATCTGGTTCGAATAGTCCGGCTTGTTCTGGACGAACGGGTTGCGCGAGTTGAAAATGCCGTTGCTTTCATTGAAAAACACGCTGCCGCGGAAGGTGTCGCTGCCCGGCTTGGTGAGGATTTCGATGCGGCCGAAGCCCAGCCGGTCGTATTCCGCCGAGAAGGGATTCTGGTTGATGCGGATTTCGCGGATGGATTCCTTGGGAGGTAGTTGGCCGCCGCTGAATCCATCGATATAAATCTGGCCGCCGTTGGGCCCGGCGCCGGGGCCGGCCAGCGCCTGGAGGGCGTCCGCCAGGTCGTCCGGATCGTCGGGCAGGGCGGCGAGGTCCTCGCCCTTCAGTACCAGCGCGGTGGCGTTGTTGTCCGGCTCGACGCTCAGGCTCGGGCCAGCCTCACCCTGGACCGTAACTTCCTGCTTCTCGGCGGCGCTCACCTTCATCTGAATGGGAAGCTGGAGAGTGCTTCCAGCCGCGATGGCGACCACCCGTTCAAAAGGCGCGAAGCCGGGGAACGTCACCCGCACCGTGTACTGGCCCGTCAGGAGACCGGCAAACATGTAGCTGCCATCACCTTGCGTGCGAACCGACTTCTGCATGCCACTGCTCGCGATCGAAACTGTCGCGGCGGGAATGATGGCGCCCGAGTCGTCCGTCAGGACGCCACGCAGCGTCCCGGTTGTCTGTTGGGCCGGCGCGCTGAACACCGTCAGTGCGGCTGCCAAAAGCAAGAAGCCGATGGTTCGCGAGTTGAACATACTTCCCCTACTGGGATCCCTCACCGCCGCCACCACCCAGGTTCCAGCCACTCATGATGTCCCGAGTGGCGTTGGGAGAAGCCGTCAGAAGAGGTTCGACTCCCGCCAGGAGCATCACGGCGGTGACGCGGCCAGGGTCGCTTCCCTGGGTGGCCGACACCATGATGGCATCGCCGCGTTTCAGTTCCGAGAGCGGCATCGCCGGCAAGCGATCGAGCATCTGCCCAATGTCGCCGCCGGGCCCAGAGGGCACCCCCCCGCGCGGACCGCCCGGGCGGGCCTGGGCCTCGGCTTGCCGGCCACCGGGGCCGTACCGCCTCGCCAGCATTCCGGCAGTCGTCTCCGGGAGCTTTTTCATGGTGGTATCGGGATTCACGCGGACGGTCAGGGATTTCTTGGAGGCCAGGTCCTTAATCACGATTTCACCCGCTGCGGCATTGATGGAGCTGATGGTTGCCGCAAACTGCCGCCAAGTGCCCGAGAGCACCTTCTCGGCCTTGATGGTAGCGCCGTCCCCGGTCTTGCCGCCCAGCACACGGACCTGGTCTCCGACTTTGACTTCGGCGAAGGAACCAGGCTTGGCGTCGCTGAACTTTATTGAATCCGGAGCATAGCGGAGAAACTCGGCCTTGTCCGAGGGCTCGACCACGATGGACTTCTGTCCAGCCTTGATCGTGAGAGTTCTGGCGGTGGTGTCAACCGCGGTCACCGTTCCGCTGGTACCGCGCTTCTGCCAGTCCTCTTGCTCCTTCTCCGCAATCGAGGCGAGATCCGCTTTGGTGCGGACCACCAGAGAGGTGGCTTGGATGGCCTTCTGATCGGCGGGTCCACGGTAGAATGCCACCACGCGGTCACCGGCGCCGAGACTGGAAAGGGCCATCTTGGTTCCCTTGGTCACCTCGTTTTCGCCGGGCGGCAGGTGCAGGATGAGGGTCTTCTCGGTGGCGGTTACAGCGATCGCGTCGCCCTTGTCGCTCTTCAAAGAAACTTGATTGGCCTGAGCGTCAACGGCGGTAACCATGCCGGCCACCTGGCTGTGCGGGGCGGCTGAGCTCCGATCGGGTTGCGTTTGAGCCAAAACACCACCGGACAGGGCGGTCAGAAGAGCCAGTACAACGCCCCCAAAAATCTTCATACGTCTCCCCCAAAAGCACGTCTACAGTGAACACAGCTAGGGGCGCTAGGCCATTCTGGAAGGTTACACGCCTAAGCGAACCCGGGGGTCAAAACAGAAGGGAACGGTCCGAAACGCCGCCATTGCAGCTTCGCAGGCAAGTATCCCTATTCGATCGGGCCGCGGGTGGGGCTGGCCTGCCGGTTGACGCCAACGACGGTCTTACGCGCCGGCTGCGACTTTCGCGCAGGGCCTGCCCTGCACGCAGGCGCTGCGCCCGTTCCCGCAGTTCTCCAATGTTTCCGCCCTGGGGGTTGCGTAGCCTGCCACCGAAATGGCGAAACCCACCGGCGGCGAAGGGGGCGCCCCCTGGGCCCGGCGCTACCCTACTTCTGGCCGTAGTACGCCTTCGGGCCGTGCTTGCGGAAGTAGTGCTTGTCGCGCAGCGCCTCGGGGATGGGCGCCGCGGCGGGGTTGATGGTCAGCGTCTGCCAGGCCAGGGCCGCAAGTTCTTCCACGATCACCGCCATGTGCGCGGCGGCGGCCGCCGATGGGCCCCAGCAAAATGGGCCGTGTCCGGCCACCAGCGCGGCGGGGCAGCCGAGCGGGTCGCGGCCTTCCATCAAACGGACGATCGCCACGCCCGTGTTGGCTTCGTATTCGGATTCGATTTCCGCGGGCGTGAGCGGAACCGTGACCGGCACTGGGCCGTGAAAGTAGTCGGCGTGCGTGGTGCCGAAGCAGGGGATCTCGCGGCAAGCCTGCGCCCAGGCGGTGGCGCAGCGCGAGTGGGTGTGCACCACGCCGCCGACGGAAGGGAACGCGCGATAGAGCGCCACGTGCGTCGCCAAATCGGAAGACGGCCGCAGGCGGCCTTCCACCACGCGGCCTTCCAGGTCCGTGATCACCATGTCGGCGGGCGTCATCTTTTCATAGGGAACGCCGCTGGGCTTGATGGCCACCAGGCCGTCGTCGCGCGAGAGGCCGCTGGCGTTGCCAAACGTGTACAGCACCAGGCCGCGGCGCACCAACTCGAGATTGGCTTCGCAGACCTCAGTGCGCAACGCTTCCAGCACTCTGGCCTCCTCGCGCGCGCGCGGCGATTCTGCGCAGCTCGGGCAAAACATCGCCCATCTCGACGGCCTTGGCCCGGCGCTCGCCAAAGGCAAAGTACAGTTTCCGGAAGAGCGGGTACAACTCCGCATACGTCGCGGCCGCCGCTCTTTCCGGCTGGATGGTGATATAACCGGGGCACAGCGCGTCCTGCGCTTCTTCGATGGTCCGGAAGGCGCCGGCGGCCAGAAACGCGAAGATCGCCGAGCCGAGGCTTGTGACATCGCCTTTGGGCACCAGGATGGGCTTTCCCATGGCGCTGGCGTACACCTGGTTGAGCACGGGATTCTTCCGCGGGACGCCGCCGCCGTTGATGATGCGGCGCACCGGGACGCCGTGCTCCTCCATGCGCTCGAGAATCACGCGCGTGTGGAAGGCCGTGCCTTCGATGGCCGCGAACAGTTCATCCTGGGCCGAGTGGGTCAGGCGCCAGCCCAGCGTAACGCCGCTCAGCTCGGGGTTCACCAGCACTGTGCGGTCGCCGTTGTCCCAGGTGAGGCGCAGCAGGCCGGTCTCCCCGGCGCGGTAATTCTCCAAGCCGTCCGATAATTCGGCGACGGCCGTGCCGGCGCGCCGCGCGATGGCCTCGAAAATGTCGCCCGTGGCCGACATGCCGGCTTCGATGCCGATGCGATGCGGATGGATGGACCCCGGCACCACGCCGCAGACACCCGGAATCAGCTCCGGCTTCTCCCCAATGGCCATGATACAGGTGGAGGTTCCCACCACGTTCACCACGTCGCCCAGCCGCACGCCGGCGCCGATGGCGTCCCAGTGCGCGTCGAAGGCGCCGACCGGAATGGGGATGCCGGGGCGCAAGCCGAGTCGCGCCGCCCAGGCCGGAGCAAGCTCGCCGGCGATCTGGTCCGAAGTGGCGTAGCGGCCGGCCAGTTTGGCGCGCACGCCGGCGAACAGCGGATCGACCCCGACCAGGAACTCCTCGGGCGGAAGGCCGCCCAGGCCCGCGTTCCACATCCACTTGTGGCCCATGGCGCAGACGCTGCGCGGAACCGAGGCCGGGTCGGCGATTCCGCACAGCGCGGCGGCCACCATGTCGCAGTGCTCGAGGGCCGTGGAGAAGCGGCCGCGCTTCTCGGGATTGTGGCGCAGCCAGTGCAGCAGCTTGGCAAAGCCCCACTCGGAGGAGTAGATGCCGCCGCACCAGTCGAGGGCCTCGAGGCCCCGGCTGCGCGCCGCGGCGGTGATCTCGCCGGCTTCCTTCCAGGCGCGATGATCGCACCAGAGATAGTAGTCGTCGATGGGCTCGAGATGCGCGTCCACCGGGATCATGGTCGAGCCGGTGGTGTCGAGCGCGATGGCCTCGATGGCGTTGCCGTCGATGCCGGCGGCTTCAATGGCGCGGCGCATGGCCTCGATCAGCGCCTGCATGTGGCTCGAGTGGCTTTGGGTGGCGTGGTCGGGGTCGTCCTTCTTGCGGAGGAGCGGGTACTCCGCCACGCCAGAGCCGAGACGGCCTTTGGCGCTGTCGAAAATGGAAACCCGAACGCTCAGGGTTCCGAAATCTACGCCGGCAACAATGCTCATGGGAACCTTTCGGGGGCCGGGGGCCGGGGGCCGGGGAAAACCCTGGCTCGCGGCCCTTATGAATGTCGGCACACGCTCCAGCCGAGATAACGGGTGGCGGCTTCCTGTACGGCGGCGGCTACCGGGGCCAGGTTGGCGGCCACGTGATGTTCGAAGCCGCGCTCGCAGATGTAGCGGAGCAACTCTTGCAGCCTGGGGATGCGCACCACGCCGGCGCCGCCAAAGGTCTCGAGCGGATCGTCGGTGAACTCGCCTTCCCCCACGTAGCCGTGAATCGAGCCTTCGCGATCATTGGTCGAAAAGCGCGCGAAACTCATCGGTCCCGACTTCACGCGCCCCACGCATGTTCCGTAGGTGTTGTCGCGCCCTACCGTGCCGGCGATAATCTGCTGAAAGTCCATGCGCGCCTCCTTGAAGAAGTGCTTGGGGAGGTTGCTGCAATGGAAGCAGACCGCTTTGTCGGGGTCTTCGCCGTAATTGTTGTTCCAGTCGAGCAGGGCGCTAGGCGTTCCGGAGGCCAGTTGCAGGGCGTGCATGCCGATGACGCCGCAGATATCCACCTCGCAGGCGCTGGACATCAGGTTCTCGCTCATCATGCTCATCACCGTGCAGGGCACCACGCCGAAGAACTCTTCGAGCGAAGTCCAGCACTGCACGGCGCTGATGGAGACATCGGTCTGGGCCATCCATTCATCCACCACCGCGCCGAGCTTGGCCATCTTGAGGAGCGGTTCGGCGGGCACGCCCTCGGTCGGCACATAGCGCCGGATGGCGTCGAGTTTGGCGACGGCCGCGGGGTGCTGGTCGCTCATGCGCGCGATGCGGCCCAGGATTTCGGAAAGGTCGATGGGCTCGACGGAGATGCCGGCGGCTTCGAGGATCTTCTCGCTGTAGCGGACGGTGTTGAAGGCCGCGGGCCGAGCGCCGATGGCGCCGATGCGCAACCGCCGCAGCCCCCGCACGACGCGGCACACGGCGGCGAACCAGGCGAGGTCATGGCGGAAACAGTCGGAATCCGGGGCCTCGGTGTGGCGCGTGGTGAGCGAATAAGGAATGCCGTACTGGGACAGGTTGTTGCACGCCGACATCTTGCCGCAGAAGCTATCCCGGCGGTCCGTAATGGTCATCAGGCCGGGCGTATCGGGGGTGGCCTGCACCAGCACCGGGACGTTCAGATCGGCCATGCGCAGGGTATCGGCTATGGCGCGCTCCTCGCCGAAATTGGGCAGCGTGACGATGACGCCGTCGATCGACTCGCGGTGCTTCTTGAACAGGTCCGCGCAACATGCCGATTCCGCGCGCGTCTCCACGGCCCCGAACTTGGTGTCTTCCGGACCGGGCGCGACGGCCTGGTATCCGGCCTTCTCGAGGGCCGCAAGCATCTCGGAGCGTCCGCTCTGAGCGAGATGGTCGGGGAAAAATCCCCGGTTTCCGACGATCATACCGAAAGTCATCATTTTCCCCTTCCTGGCTTAAACCGCAGCGAATAAACCACGCCCATGGCGACCAGCAGGGCGCCCCACCAGATTCCGGCGTGCAGGTCGGACCTCACCACGGGGTGCGCCGCCGGATTCCACAGATCGTAAATTCCGGCGCCCAAAATTAAGACTCCGTAAATCAGGAGCAGGACACCGATGAAGAACCAGATGGAAATCATGCCAACGCGATGCATCGTTCACCTACCAGAAAATGACTTGCAAAACCACAAACACGAACGCCACCACCCCGGCCCAGAAAATAGGGCGCTGGTAGAGCGCCAGGTGGCCTTCCGAAGGCAGCTCCGTGCAACCGTAGACGAGGCCGGCCAGCTCGGAGTCGGGCTTGGGCCGCGTGGCCATGCTCACCACCACCGTCACCACCACGCAAATGATCCAGGCCCACAGCGCGCGGAACATGTTCTCGGCCATGGGCTTGGCCTGGGAGGAAAGGGCGATGTAGCGCAGCGCCGTGGGGTCCAGGTAGACCCACAGCCACATGCCGATGGAAGAAAACGTGCCGGTGAGCAGGCCCCAGAAACCGCCCTGGGGCGTGGCGCGCTTCCACAACATGCCGAGAATCACCGTGCCGAACAGCGGCGCGATAAAGAAACTGAAGAGCTGCTGCACGTAGTCCATGATGCTTCGAAATTGCATCACGAAGTAGGCCGTGCCAATGCTGACCAGCACGCCCAGGATGGTGCACCAGCGTCCCATGGCGACGTAATGCGCGTCGGGGGCCTGCTTGCGGAAGAGGGCGCGGTAGATGTCATAGGTCCACACCGTGGCGAAGGCGCTGACGTTGCCGGCCATGCCGGACATGAAGCCGGCGATGAGCGCGGTGATGCCCAAGCCGAGCAGGCCGGGGCCGCAATAGCGCGCCAGCATGATGGGCAGGACTTCGTTGTAACTGTGGCCTCCGGTGGCCACGGCCTGGGTCTCGCCCGTCAGGAACCCGGGAGGCAGCAGCGCCAGCCCCAGCAGGCCCGGCAGAATCACGATGAACGGCACCATCATCTTGAACGCCGAGCCGATGATGGGCGCCAGTTTGGCGGCGCGGAGGTTCTTGGCGGCGATCACCCGCTGCACCACCAGAAAGTCCGTGGTCCAGTATCCGAACGAGATGACCCACCCCAGTCCGAAGACGATGCCGACCCAGTGGATGCCCATGGGGTTGTCGCTGAAAGAACCCATGGTGCGCCACAGGTGGGTGAAGTCCTGTGCCGGGAAATTATGATGGATGCGGGCCACCATTCCGCTCCAGCCGCCGGCCTCCATCAGTCCGATGATGGAAATCAGCAGCGCGCCCAGCCAGATGAGGACAAATTGCAGCACTTCGTTGAAGATTGCCGAGAGCAGGCCGCCCAGGCCAACGTACACGGCCACGGTGATGGAGGAGACCCAGATGCTGAAGTGGATGTCCCAGCCGAGCACGACTTTCAAGACCAGCGCCATGGAGTACATATTGATGCCGCTCATCAGGACGGTCATGAAGCCGAAGGAGATGGCCGAGAACGCGCGCGCCGGCTCGCCGTAGCGAAGCTTGAGATAGCCGGGCACGGAGTGCGTCTTGGAGATGTAGTAGAAGGGGATCATCACGATCCCCAGGAAGAGCATGGCGGGGATGGCGCCGATCCAATACCAGTGCGTGGCGAGGATGCCGTACTGGTAGGCGGACGCCGCCCAGCCCATCAGCTCGAGCGAGCCTAGGTTGGCGGCGAGAAAGCTGAGGCCCGCCACCCAGGCGGTCATCTCGCGGCCGGCCAGGAAGAAATCCTCGCCCGTCTTGGTGTAACGCTTCAGATAGAAGCCGATTCCGATGACGGCGAAGAAGTACAAAACAATGATCGCGATGTCCACGCCCGACAGGGAGACCAAGCGCGAGGGAGCACTCTGCAGCAAGAGAGACAGAGGGAGTTGTGCTGTAATCGCTTGCACGTGCCCATCGTAGGGGAGGTGAGTAGGGATGTCAAGCTGGACGAGCGGGCCAGATTCGGGGACTGACCGCTCTGTCCGCGCGGCGCAAAAGCAGCGCCTTGGGACAGAGTGGTCAGGCCCCTAGAGCCCCCGGCGCGGGCCCGGTGGAATCGCGCAGGACGAACTCCGGATCGATCAGGATGTCGTGCTCGATGGCAGTGGGCTGGTCCGGCTTGGGAATCAGGCAGTCGCAAATGATCTGCCCGATGCGCTCGCGCGGAATGTGCACGGTGGTCAGAGCCGGGTGGCAGAACTCGGAAAGTTTGACGTTGTCGAAGCCCGTGACGGAAACGTCCCGCGGCACGCGGATGCCGCGCTCGCGCAGTTCGCGCAATGCTCCCACGGCCATGACGTCGTTCACGCAGATGATCGCGGTGGGCGCGAAACCCGAGGCCAGCAGCGCGCGCGTGGCCTGCCGGCCGCCCTCGAGCGTATCGGCGTCGTCGGCGGTGCGCACTTCGATTTCGGGAATCCGCGCCACGGCATCCAGCACGGTCTTCATGCGCTCATTGATCGGCCCCAGGAGGGCGTGGTGCCCCACGAAACCCAGGCGCCGGTGGCCCAGGCTGTGCAGGTAATCGATCACCTTCTCGATGCCGCGGCGGTAGTTGACGCGGATGTTGGTGATGTTCGGCCGCGGCGCGCCGACGTCGTAGAAGACCACCGGAATGCGGCTGTCGGTGAGCTCGTCGATGAGCGCCGGCTCCATCTCCGACACGATGGCGGCCAGGCCCTCCACGCGCCGCCCGATCATCAGCCGGACGCTCGAGACCAGTTGCTCGGACCGGTAGTCGGTGTTGGCCATCACCACTTCGAAGCCGCGGGCGTGGGCGCCGGACTCGACGGCCTTATAGATGTCGAAGAAAAACGGGTTCTCCAGATTGGAGACGATCACGCCGATGGTGCGGCTCTTGCCGCCGGCCAGGTTGCGCGCGTGCAGATTGGGATGGTATTTCAACTCCTCGATGGCCTTGACGACGCGGGCGCGGGTGGTGCTCTTGACGACGCTGGCATTATTGAGCACCCGGGACACCGTGGCGGTGGAAACCTTGGCCCGCCGGGCCACTTGTTCGAGGTTCATGCCGGTCACCTTATTGTAGCTGGCGGTCAAGAGGCTGTAGACACAGTTCGACTGTGCTGAGCGGAGTTAGCCGGGAATTCGTTGCGGCGGCCGGAGCTACAGGAAGAACCTGCGGACCTTCGCCGTGCGTTGTCCAGCCCGGGGTGAAGCGCGGATCTGGCCACCCGGCCCGGAACCCCTCAAAGGGCGCCGTCTTAGAAAAGCCCACCCTGCCCCCGGGCTCGCCCGACCTCCCCGGCACGTTATACTCGTAGCTTCCCATGTTCCATTCCATCGAAAAGCGCGTTTCCAACGCCTTTCGTGCACACATACTGGCGCGCTACGGTCTCGATCTGGCGGTAGCCGTCGAGCAGCCGCGCCAGAGCGATTTCGGCGAAATGGCCGTGCCGGCCGCATTTCAGCTTGCCAAACAGTTGCGGCAGGCGCCCCGAAAGATCGCGACGGAATTGGCGGCGGAGATCGGGCCGATCGAAGGTGTGGCGGCGGTGGAGGTGGCCGGCAACGGGTACGTCAACATCCGGCTCGATCGCGGCGCGTTAGGCGCGGCCCTGCTGCGCGGCGAATCCGAAGAGGCCGCGCCCGCGGGCGAGAAGGTCATCGTCGAGCACACCAACATCAACCCCAACAAGGCGGCGCACATCGGACACCTGCGGAACGCCGCGCTGGGGGACACCTTCGTGCGCATGCTGCGCGCGCGCGGGCAGCGCGTCGAGGTGCAGAACTACATCGACAACACCGGCGTGCAGGTGGCCGACGTGGTGGTGGGGTTCCACTACCTGGAGAACAAGACCCCCGAGGATGTGAAGGCGCTGCTGGCCGACCCGTCCGTGCGGTTCGACTACTACTGCTGGGACCTCTACGCGCGCACTTCCAGCTTCTACAAGGACCATCCCGAGGCGCTGGAATGGCGCGGCGCGACGCTGCACGCCATCGAAGCGGGAGCGGGCGAGCTGGCCGGGATAGCGCACCTGGTGGCGGACGCCATCGTGGAAGCGCACCTGGCGACCATGCTGCGGCTGGGGGTCGAGTACGACGTGCTGCCGCGCGAGAGCGAGATCCTGCGCCTGCAGTTCTGGGCCTCGGCCTTCGAGCTGCTCAAGAAGCGCCAAGCCATTTACCGCGAGACCGAAGGCAAGAACGCGGGCTGCTGGGTGATGCCGGGCCTCTCGGAAGAGGGCAAGGTGATCGTGCGCTCGGATGGCACCGTCACCTACGTCGGCAAGGATATCGCCTACCAGCTTTGGAAATTCGGCCTGCTCGGCAAGGATTTCTACTACCGCCCGTTGCAGACGTACGCCGACGGCCGCGTGCTGTGGGTTACTACCGGCGAGCCTACGGAAACCGCGCAGCAGTTCGGGCACGGTTCGCGCGTTTACAACGTGATCGACGCGCGGCAGTCCTACTTGCAGGACGTGGTGGCGGCCGGGCTGCGCGGCTTGGGCTACACCGCGCAGGCCGATCAGTCGGTCCACTTCTCTTACGAAATGGTGGCGCTAACGCCCGGATGCTGCGCGGAATTGGGGATCCCGCTATCGGAGGAAGACCGGGCGCGTCCGTATGTGGAAGTCTCCGGCCGCAAGGGCCTGGGCGTCAAGGCGGACGACCTCATGGACGCGCTCATCGCCAAGGCGCTGGAGGAAGTGGCATCGCGCCACCCAGAGGCTTCGGCGGAAGAGCAGAAGCGCGTGGCCGGCCAGATCGCCATCGGCGCGCTGCGCTACTTTCTGCTGAAGTTCACCCGGACTTCGGTGATCGCTTTCGATTTTCAGGAGGCGCTGAGCTTCGAAGGCGAAACCGGGCCGTACCTCCAGTACGCGGCGGTGCGCGCGCGCAACATTCTGCGGAAGCTCGAGGAGCGCGGCGAGAGCGTCCCCGATTTCGCGGCGGAGATCGGCCGCGAAGCCATGGCGCGCCAGCTTCAGTCGGAAGATTTCTGGAAGCTGCTGCTGGCCGCATCCAAGGCCGATTCCGCGGTAGAGGAAGCCGTGACCGCCGGCGAGCCGGCGCACGTGGCCAAGTACGCGTTTCAACTGGCGCAGGCGTTCAACAACTTCTATCACCAGTACCCCATCATTCACGAGGAGAACCGCGAGAAAAAGGTGTTCCTGCTGTGGATGACGGATTTCTTCCGCCGGCAGCTCGAACGGACCGCGGTCATTTTGGGGATTCCGATTCCGGAGTACATGTAGGCGCCTGCGGCTGGGTTCACGTAAAGGGGCAAACCGGGTACAGCCATCCAATTCCAAAAGGCGGAATTGGATGGCAGTCCCCGTTTTGCGGCTTACAATAGGGGGTTGGCGGAATCCTATGCGTTTACGGACGTTGGGTATCGTGCTGGCCGGCGGGAAGGGCACCCGGCTGTATCCACTGACCAGGGAACGGGCCAAGCCGGCCGTTCCGTTTGGCGGCAAGTACCGCATCATCGACTTCGTGCTGAGCAATTTCATCAACTCGGGGATTTACTCCATCTACGTGCTGACGCAGTTCCGCAGCCAGTCGCTGTTGCAGCACCTCAGTGAAGGCTGGCAGTTCGGCGGGCTGCTCAAGACGCAGTTCCTGATCCCCGTGCCGGCGCAGATGCGCTCGCCCGATGAGACCTGGTACCAGGGCACGGCGGACGCCATTTACCAGAACATCAACCTGGTGGAGCAGTCCGATCCCCACGTGGTGGCGATCTTCGGCGCGGACCACATTTACCGCATGAACGTCGCCAGCATGATCGAGTTCCACGTGCAGAGGAGCGCCGAAGTTACGGTGGCCGCCATCCCCATGGCCAAGCAAGTCGCCGCCGAGCTGGGCGTGATCGAAGTGGCCGGCGACGGCCACATCACCGCGTTCCACGAGAAGAACCCCGACGCGCCCACCATACCCGGCGATGCGGAGCGCGTCTACGCCTCCATGGGCAACTACATTTTCTCGACGCGCACGCTGCTGCGGCTGCTGCACGACGACGCCGCCGATGAAACCAGCAGCCATGATTTTGGCCGCGACATCCTTCCCAAGCTGACCGGCAAAGCCGAGATCTTCGCTTATGATTTCCAGACCAGCCGCATTCCCGGCGAGCCGGCCGATGGGGTGCCTTACTGGCGCGACGTGGGGACCATCGATTCCTACTACGAAGCCAACATGGACCTCCGCTCGGTCACCCCGGCGCTCAACCTCTACAACCGGGAATGGCCGCTGCGCACCACGGCCTACCCGGACCCGCCGGCGAAGTTCACGTTCGACGAAGAGAACCGCCGCGGCCAGGCCATCGACTCGATCGTCTCGGGCGGCTGTCTCCTTTCCGGCGGCGTGGTGCGGAACTCGGTGCTGAGCCGCAGCGTCCGGGTGCATGCCGGCGCCCTGGTGGAAGACTGCGTCATCCTCGACAACTGCGATATTGGCCGCCGCGCGAAGATTCGCCGCGCCATCCTCGACAAGAACGTGCGGGTGCCGGAAGACGCCGAGATCGGCTACAACCTCGACCGCGACCGCCTCAACCATTACGTCACGGAGAGCGGAATCGTGGTGATCGCCGGCAATCGCAGCCAGGTCGAGATCACCGGCTTGGTGGTATAGCGATTGGAACAACAGGTCCTAGCCTGGATCACGCAGTACGGCTACCTGGCGATCTTCGGTTTGCTGGTGTTTGGAATTATCGGGCTGCCGGTGCCCGATGAAACGCTTCTCACCTTTAGCGGATACCTGGTCTTCAAGGGCCATCTTTCGCTACCGCTGGCATGTGCCGCGGCGTTCGCGGGCAGCACTTGCGGCATCACCATCAGCTACACGCTGGGCCGGACGTTCGGGCTGGCCCTGATTCATCGCTACGGAAGGTACCTGCGCATTACCGAAGAGCACATCCTCAAAGCCCATGCCTGGTTTGAGCGCGTGGGCCACTGGGGCCTGACGTTCGGCTACTTCGTCCCCGGGGTGCGCCATGTCACTGCCTATGCCGCGGGCATGAGCGAGGTGGAGCCGCACCAGTTCGCGCTGTTCGCCTACAGCGGCGGGTGCCTGTGGGTGGCCACGTTCATCGGCCTGGGCTACTTCCTGGGCGACCAATGGGAAGCGGTGGAGAGAGAAATCCATCACTACCTCGTCGGCGCGACCGTCGCGGCCGCTATACTGATTGCCGCATACTTGCTGTGGTGGCGGTGGCGCCGGGCGCGAGGTAAGTGATGGCCAGCGCGGTTCCGACTACCACCACGCAGCCGATCACGTTGTACCAGAGGTACGACATGCCGGTGAACAGGAAAGCCGAGAAGATGGCGGCTTCGCCGGCCAGCATCCCGATGAACGTGGCCGTTCCGCCGACCCGCCGGAAGGCCAGCGCCAGCACGAAACATCCCAGCAGAGAGCCGTAGAAAAGCGATCCCACCACGTTGACCGCCACGATCAGCGATCCCAGCCGCTTGCCCCATCCGGCGAATGTCACCGCATAGACGCCCCAGAACAGCGTGGCCCAGCGCGAGGCCGCCAGGTAGTGATGGTCGCTGCCCGCGCGGCGAACGTAGCGCCGGTAAATGTCCACTACCGTCACGGTGGCCAGAGAGTTGATCTCCCCGGAGCTGGCGGACATGGCCGCCGCGAAAATCACCGCGATGATGAGCCCCACAATTCCCGCCGGCAGATGGCGCGTGACGAACGAAAGGAAGATGTAGTTGGTGTCGCTGAAATCTTTCTCGCCGCCGGTGCGCTCCACCAGCTTCGCGGCTTGAGCGCGCGCGCCGTCGATCTCCATCTGCGCCGCCCGGTATTCCGCAATGCGGCGCGCAACGGCTGCGGAATCGCGCGCGTGGTGCGCTTCCACCAGCGCCAGCGCCGCCTGGCGCCGGTCCTCGAACGCCCGGTTGTATTGCTCCGCCATGGGCTGGAATGCACCCGCCTGTTGGATGCGGCCGAGCTCCGCGCGCTGGAACAGGACCGGCGGCTGCACGAACAGGTAAAAGACAAACACCATGGCGCCGATGAACAGAATGAAAAACTGCATGGGGATTTTGGCCACGGCGTTGAACAGCAGGCCCAGCCGGCTCTGCGCGATGGAGCGGCCCGTCAGGTAGCGCTGCACCTGCGATTGGTCGCAGCCGAAGTAGGAGAGGAACAGGAACGTGCTCCCGATCAGGCCGCTCCAGATATTGAAGCGGTCGTTCCAGTCGAAGTGGGTGGTGACCGCGTTCAGGCGGCCGGCCGCGCCCGCCAGAAACATGGCGTCGCCGAACGAGACCGACGACGGCATCAGCACGATCACGGTCACCAGCGCAACCACCAGCCCCAGAAAGATGATGCCCATCTGCTGCACGTCCGACCACGTCACGGCCTTGATGCCGCCGAGCACGGTGTAGGTGATCACCAAGGTTCCCATCAGAAGCGTGGTGGCCCGCTCCGGCCAGCCGAGGATCACCGAGAGCACGATGGCCGGCGCGTAGAGCGTCAGTCCCGCGGAGAGCCCGCGCTGGCACAGGAAGATCGCGCTCGCCAGGGTGCGCGTCTTGCTGTCGAAGCGCCGCTCCAGGTATTCGTACGCGGTGTAGATCTTGGCCTTGTGAAAAAGCGGGACCACCGTGGAGCAAATGACGATCATGGCGAGGGGCAGTCCGAAATAGGCCTGCACGAAGCGCATCCCGTCCACGTACGACTGCCCGGTGGTGGAGATAAAGGTGACGGCGCTGGCCTGCGTGGCCATGATGGAAAGGCCCATGGCGTACCAGGGCATGGACTTGCCGGCCAGCAGGTAGCGGTCCACCGTGTTGCTGCCGCGTCCGCGGTAGAGGCCGTACAGGACGATGGAGACCAGGGATGTGATGAGGACGATCCAGTCGAGGGGCCTCATTGAAACGCTCGCGTAAACCAGTAAGCCCCCGCGACGATTACACAGAGATAGATGAGAACCGCTATGTAGACGCGCCGCCAGGTGCCCAGAAACGGCGGCGGCTCATCGGGCATGTCGCGAAGATCCGGCATGAAGGGAGTTTACTACGCCGCCAGTTCCCCCCGCATCACCGTCACCGCCTGGCCGCCCAGAATCACGCGGTCTCCATTGAGCCGCACCCGCACCACGCCGCCGCGCGCCGACGCCTGATAGGCCGTGAACTCGCTCTTGCCCAACCGCTCGGCCCAGTACGGCCCCAGGGCGCAGTGCGCCGATCCCGTAACGGGATCTTCGTCCACTCCCGCCGCCGGGGCGAAGAAACGCGAGACGAAATCGAACTCCGCCGGGCCCGGAGGGCGCCCCGGCCGTGACGTCACGATCACGCCGCGCACCGGGACCTTCCGCAGGGCTGTGAAATCCGGCGTCATGGCGCGTAGCGTCTCTTCGGACTCCACTTCGACGAGGTAGTCGAATTGGTTGCGGGCCACAAACCGGGCTTGCACGCCGAGGGCCGGAAGCAGATCCGGCGGCGCTTCGGCCGGGGAGCCAGCTTTGGCCGGGAAATCCAGCTCGATCCAATCCCCTCGGCGGCCGGCCAGCAGCAGCCCGCTGCGCGTGTGAAACCGCGCCTGCCGGCCCGCCGGCAGGTGACCGTCTTCCCACAGCACGTGGGCGCTCGCCAGCGTCGCATGGCCGCACAGGTCCACCTCCACCGCGGGCGTGAACCAGCGCAGGTTGAAGCCGCCGTCGCGCGGCGTCAGAAAGGCGGTTTCCGAAAGATTCATCTCGCGCGCCACATCGCGCATCCACTGCTCGGGGGGCGCTTCCCGCAGCACGCAAACGGCCGCGGGATTGCCGGCAAAGGGCCGGGCCGTGAAGGCATCGACTTGAACGATCCGAATAGGCATGAACCCAGTGTAGACCGGCCTCGTGGGCGAGGCATGCCTCGCCCAGAGCAGGTCAGGGCAGGTCGGAGACCTGCCCCACGATTGGCGCGAACCCTGGCCGGGCGCGCGCAACTGAAACCTTCGCTGGAATAGTAGAATCTAAGAGAAAGCTGTGCGGCTGTTCTCGGCGTTCTCCACGGTATTCGTCGCAGTGGGTCTCCTGGTCGCCATGTGGGGTCTGAGCGCGGTGGACCGGTCGGATCGCCGCGCCTGGGTCCACCCGGCGGGTGGGCCGGTGCGGATTCTTCGGTTCTATGCCAGCACGGGGATTCTCACGGCGGGAGAAACGGCGCGGCTATGCTATAGCGTGGAGAACGCCAAATCCGTGCGCATCTCTCCCATGATTCAGGAAGTTTATTCCCTTCCCGATCATTGCCTGGAAATCGTGCCGGAACACACCACCCACTACACCCTGCTGGCGGAAGGCTACGACGGCACGGTGGCCACGAAGTCGTTTACGCTTCAGGTGGAAGCCGAGGAAACCCCGCCGCCGCAGGTGGTCAACTACGCCGCGCTGTAGAACTCGCGCGCCCGCGCCGCCACTTCTTCCACCGCCGTCTCCGGCATATAGGGCCACAAGGGAAGCGACAAAACCTCGCGGCAGGCCGCCGCGTTCCGCCAGGAACTTCCGCAACCGGGCGCGCCCGGCAGCCCGCACCACGTAGAGATGGCACACTGAACCTGCCCGCCGCCCAACCGGCCGCACGCCGTCGCATCCGGCCAGGGCTTGGCCGTAGAGAGCCGCCAGCCGCGCGCGGCGCTGGTTCCACTCGGCCAGCTTCGGCAGAAAGGCGCGGAGATAGCAGGCTTCGATCTCATCCAGACGCGAATTGATGGCGCGCGTGCGGGCCACCTGGTCATGGCGCCGTCCGCCGTCGCCCAGGCAGGGCAGGTTCTTGGTGGGGTAGAAGCTGTATGCCACCGCCGGCGAAAAGCTGGTGAACGGGCGTCCTGCCTCTTGCGCACCGTGCGCCGGGCAGGCATCTTGCAACAGAACCAGCCCCCGCGGCCGGCATCCGGCCGCCCGGATGGCCTGCGCGGTGAACGGCGAGGTGAGCGCGGGCACGACGACCTCCGCGCCGCTCTCGGCCAGTCCGGCGGCTCTGATCCCCAGCTCGATGGCCGCCGTGCCCGACCCCGCCGTCACCGCGAACCTGGCGCCCCACGCCGCCGCCAGCTCCCGCTCGAATGCATCCACCTGTTCGCCCAGGATGAACTGCATACGCTCGAACAGGCGCTCGAGATTGGCCCGCCAGGCCGGCTCGGTAGCCGCCAGCATGGGCCGCAGATCGACCATCGGGATGGTCATTGTAGAATCACCAGCCTTACCCATAGCCGCACAAGCTGCAAGAGCGTGACCGCCAGCGAGCGGATCCGAAAGAACTGCGACCTTCCATGGAGACGCGGATAATGATGCACACCGGCTTCCATCACCTGGCAGCCGCTCAACTCCAGTTTCCGCACCAGCTCGACGCAGATGACGCCGCTGGTGGAGGTCAGGTGGATCTCTTCCAGCAGGGCGCGCCGGATCAGCCGGTAATCGCAATCGATATCGCGGATGCGAATGCGGAACAGCAGGCGCGCGCAAAAGTTGTAAACATTTCCGATCCAGACGCGGTGCCGTGGGTCATGACGCTCCAGCTTATAGCCGTTTACCAGCCCGGTGGCGGGCCCCATCAGCTCGAGCAGCCGGGGAAGCTCGCCGACGTCGTACTGTCCGTCGCCATCGGTGTAGAAGACAAACTCCTTGTGAGCCGCCGCGAACCCGCTGCGCAGCGCGCCGCCATAACCGCGGTTGTGGGCATGGGTCACCACGCGCAGCCATGGGCTGTACTCGCGGCGAAGCTCCTCCAGCACTGCGCCGGTGCGGTCCTGACTGCCGTCGTTCACCACGACGACCTCGTAATCGGCCACGTGCCGTTCCAGCGTGGCGAGCGTCTTGCGGACCAGCCCCGGCAGCGAGGGAGCGTCGTTATACGCCGGGAAGAAGACGCTCAGCGATGGGAATTTGCGGGCCTCCAAGGTTACACCATTTTCTCACCGATCAGGACCAGCGACTGGCCCACCGGGAGGTCGTGGCCGGCGCCGAGCCAGGCCGCCTCGAGCGCCAGCGGCGCGTACAGCAGCTTGTCGAGCCAGGGCGCCACCGGTTCGACTCCGCTCGAGGGCGGTTTACGGAGCAGCGGCTCCCAGACCCGGAATTTCGCCAGCGCCGCCGGCAGCAGCAGCGAATTGACGTAGGTGCAGCGCAGCACCCGGACGCCCGCACCAGTCATCAATCCCATCAGCCGGCGCCGCGTGAACCGCTGCCGCTCGAAGGCGAATTGGGAATGGCAACTGCGCAGGATGTCGAGCGCCGCCGTGCGGACCACCAGGAGACCGCCGCGCGCCAGCACCCGCGCCAACTCCCGCGCGGCGAGCTGCTCTTGGCCGCGCGGCAGGTGCGCCAGCACGTCCACGGACATCACCAGGTCGAAGGCGCCGTCCGCAAAGGGAAGCCCCCGGATATCACCCTGCACGGCGCGTTCGACGCCCATGTCGCGCGCGTAGCGAAGGCCGTGCCAACTGAAATCCATGGGCACCACCGGCCAGCCGCGTTCCCTCTGAAGCAGGTGCGAGAAGTAACCCGTTCCGCACCCGGCTTCGAGGGCGCGCCCGATGCTCCGCCCCGCCAGGTAGGGATCCAACATGCGGAACAGGATGGTCCGCATGCCCCGGTACCACCAGAAATGCCCTTCGGATTTTGCGATGTTGGCGAATTCCGCCGGGTTCATGAAGCCGCTCATGTTGACGAGCCGGCTCCATCTTCGGCGGGCGGCGAATCCGGGGACGCCTCTTGCCGCAGCCGCTCGTAAACTCCGCGCGCCGCCCTCTGCGCCGCGATCTTCTTGGTCCGGCCGTCGGCCTGTCCGGTCCACTCCTTGCCCACCCGCACCTCGACCGTGAACGTCTTAGAGTGCTGCGGGCCTTGCTCCCGCACAATGGAGTAACTCGGCTGCGGCAACTTGTGCGCCTGTGCGAGTTCCTCAAGCGCCATCCTGAAATTGGCGATGGCCGGCTGAATGTCGGTGCCCGCCTCCTCATCGCCGGAAAACGGGGCGTCGAGCACATGCGCGGCGACGAAGCCCCTGGCGGCTTCCAGCCCGCCATCCAGCCAGATCGCACCGATGATGGCTTCGAGGGCGTTCACCAGCAGCGTCTTCTTGGCGCGGCCGCCGCTCATCTCCTCGCCGCGGCCCAATTCCAGATAGCCGCCCAGATCGAGACGCCGCGCCACTCCGTGGAGATGGGCCGCGCACACCAGGTGGGCCTTCAGCCGCGAAAGCTCGCCTTCGCGATACTCGGGAAAGCGCCGGACCAGGGCCTCGGCAACGAGAAAACCGAGCACCGAATCGCCCAGGAACTCGAGTTGCTCGTTGTCGTTGAGAGGAGAGCTGACGCCCGCGTGGGATTCGTTGGCGAGCGAGCTGTGGGTAAGCGCGCGGCGCAACAGCTCCGCGTGGGAGAACCGGTAATCGATTCTCAGCTCGAGCGATGCCGGCTCCGCGCGCATGTCCGGAAGATTACTGCTTCTTCTCGGCTGGAGGCGGCGGGGCTGGAGCAGCCGGAGCGGCCGGAGCGGCCGGAGCAGCCGGAGGGGTGGTGTTCTTCCCGCCCGCCTTAATCGCGGTGGCGCGAATCGCCTGGGCCACTTGCCTGACCTGGGGAAGAACCTGCTGATCGGCCATCACCTTGTCGCAGATGGCGATGGCTTCGTCATTCTTGCCCCCCATCTGAAGCGCCGATGCCTCCCGCACCTGGTAAGCCGGCTCGGGTGGAGCCGAGCCATCCGCCGCCGTCTTGAACTCGGTGGCGGCCACGTCGTATTTCTTGCGCACCAGCGCAGACATGCCCAAGGCGCTGTGGGCTTCGGCCGTGAGGTCCTTCTTGACGTCTTCCCACTGCTGGTCCGAAAGCTGCGGATTGGGCTTGAGCGCACTTTTCACCAACTGGATGGTGTCATTGGCGAGCTTCTCGGACTTGCTCAGTTTCTCTTCCTTGTCCAGGTCGTTTTCGCGCGTGTTTTGCGCCAGCACCTCGGAAAGCATCAGCGTGGCCTGGAAGTTCTTGGGGTTGGCCTCGAGCGCGCGCTCGGCGTAAATCTGCGCCTTGTCGTAGTCGCGCTTCTGCTGGTAGGCCTGGGCCTCCGAGAGCAGCGCCACATCCTTGAAACTGGTATCCGCAAACTTCGTGAGCAGGTCCTCGGCGGCCTTGATGACGGCATCCGGGCCGGTCCGCGTCGCACCGAACAGCGCCTGCAGCGCCGCCCTTTCCGCGTTGGATACGGCGGGGGCCGGCGCCTTGGGGGGCGCCGCTTGCGCCATGAGGCTCGAAACACCAGCCACCAATGCCAGGGCGCCGGTGAAAATCATTCGTTTCATTTGAGAACTCCTTGTTTTCCGTCCTGCCTTAAAAGTTGTCGCACGCCCTGTTCCGCGGCGTCGCGCGCGAGTTTCGATGCGTCATCCACCTTCAGAGCGTCTTGGAAATGTTTGACCGCCTGTTCGCGGTCTCCCGCAGCCATGGAAAGCCTCCCCAGATAAACCAGTGCCCAGGCCTGCACCTGCGCCTCGGGTTGCGATTCCAGGGTTTTCTCGAACAGCTTCTCCGCCGTTTCGGGGTCTTGCTGAAGCACCGCGATCCGCGCGAGACCATAGTATACCGCCGCGTGCATGGGCTGGCTGTCCGTTTGCCGCAAAACCTCGAGGTATAGTTTCTTGGCTGTGTCCAGGTCCCGGGCCGTGTAAGTCTGTTCCGCTTCCTCCAGCGTCTTGGCTGCGCCGGTAAGGGGTGCGGGGGTGCCCACTGGGCCCGGTGGCGGCGCGGACTTCACTGTGCGCACGGTCTCCTCTCTATTGAATTCCACGTTGGAGAGGCGCTTGTCTTCCTTCACCACGTCGATGGCCCCCACCAGGTCCGAATAGTAGAACGCCATGGACTGTTCCTGCTTCTCGTAGGCCGCCAAATGTTCGGCGAAATAAGGGGCCAGAATGTAACCCTCGCGCAGGGCCGCCTGGACGCCTTCCGGCTTATGGTCCAGCCGCGCCTCCACCGCCTTGATCAGCGATTCCGTGACTAGCAGCAGGAAATCGTCCTTGAACGAATCGGCCAGCGCGTGCGCGCGCTGGGCGTGGTCGGCAAGTCCCTTTTTGCGTTCCAGAATCTCCTGGTAGCGAGTTGACAGCGGATCGAGCAGGTAGTGCAGATACGCGTGCCGCACATCGAAAGTGCGAAGCTCCGGGGAGGGCGTGATCACGATGGTGTACTCAAAGCCGTAACTGCGCGTCTGGATCTGGTTGGGCGCCGCCAGCAGCTCGATATAAACCTGAAAACGGCGGCCTCTGGCTCCGGAGGTTTGCTGCCGCAGGTAGGCGTTCACCTGGAGCACGGCCTCGGAAACGGGCTCGTGATACCGCTCGATGTACTGGTCAATGACGCGTTGCGACCGGTTCCACAAGTCTTCGATATCGGCTTCCTTGTAAAACGCCGCGAGCAACGGTGAAAGCCCCTTCAAAGGGGCCGCGTCCGGCGGGATTTCGACGTCGCGCTGCCTGATAGAGAAGTCCGGCGGCCCTCCCGCGGTGAGCGCGAAGGAAATGTACTGGCTCAGCTCGGCGGTGTCGTCGTTCTTGCGGTGCTTGTCGAAAAAGGCTTTGATGGCTGGAAGTGAAGGGATGTTCCGCTGGGCCAGTTCCGCGCGGATGGCGTCCCGCAGCGGATGATTATTGGGCGACGACAGCTCAGCCGCATAGCCGACGGCATTGATCGCGGCCATCACGGTGAAAAGCCCGGGGCTGGCGTCGAGCTGGCCTTCTTGAGACATGGCCGCGGGAACCCTCAGGGCCATTATCAGGAGGGCCGGAAACACAAATCGGTGCAAGTAGATCCGCCTTTGAAGAATCAGTGTAACACCCGTGGCGCAGGCGCCGTAGGGCCACTTCAGGCGTTCGGCCCAGCACCTCTACGCGGCATCCTCGAACGTCACGACGATCCGCTTGCCGAGCGCCGCCAGCGCAGCCTGAATCCTCTCTGGCTTGGCGGCGTGTTTCGGATCAAGCATACGGCGAATAACGGTTTCGCTCACACCAAGGCGTTTGGCCAAGCCCGTATTTCGCATGCCGCACTCGCGCATGGCGAGGTACAGAGCGAGCTTCGGCGCGAGGTATAGCGGAACACCGATCAGGTGCTGGCCACGCTTGAGGCTGGAGGGCGCCGGAATCCCGTCGCCCCGCCTGATACGCCCCGCCATGGCTTCAGCCAGGCAGTCGGCGGCCTGCGCAAGAGTATCGGCGAGGTCGTCGCCTCCGGTCAGAGCCTCAGGCACATCCGGGAACCGAACGTGGAACCCCCTGCCGTCCTTCTCGCGGAGGATGGTGGCGGGATAACTAGGTGTGAACATCAGAGATCCTCCCTGCGGATGCCGAGTTGCCTGCACATGTCAGTCAGCAGACCGGGTCCGAGTTCCTTCTTGAGATCTTTCACGACGGCGAGCCGATCGCCAATATAGACTGTGCCGTGGCTGCCGGCGCCGCGCTCCGGATCCCAGCGAAACATGAGCCTTTTCCGCTTGGCGATTACCTTCGCTTTGCGGAGAAACTCACTGCCTTTCACGGTTCTATTCTCGAACACTTCTGTTCGATTATCAAGCACGTGGGCTCTGTTTACAGCACGTGGTAATACCCGCCGCGCTCGAGCACTTCGACGGGAATGCCGAACAGGCCGGTGAGCGTCCGGGCTTCGAGCACCTGGCGCTTGGGCCCGTCGCGATAGACGCGGCCGCCGCGGATCAGCACCACGCGGCGCATCTCCGGGATGATGTCCGGAAGGTGGTGCGTCACCATGACGATGCTGATGCCGTTGCGCGCCAGCTTGCGCAAGATTTCGCGCAGCTCGTGGGTGGCGTGCAGGTCCAGGCTCGAGGTGGGCTCGTCCAGCACCAGCGCCTGGGGATCGTGCACCAGGGCGCGGGCGATCAGGATGCGGCGCGCCTCTCCGGACGACATCTCGTTGGTATTACGTTCCGCCAGGTGCGAGATTTCGAGCAACTCCATCACCTCCCGTGCCTTCCGCTCCATTTCCGGCGCGACCTGGTGGTTGGGCCCGATCCCCACGCTGCCGAAGAAACCGGAAAGCACAATCTCGTACCCGGAGTAGTCGCGCGTGCACATCTGCATCCAGTCGTTGGAGACGATGCCGAGATGGTTGCGCAGATCGAACAGATGCCAGCGGTCGCGGCCGAGAATGCGCAGCGACCAGGGCTCGGCCTTGATCACCGGATACAGGTCGCGAGAGATGACTTTGATCAGCGTGGACTTCCCCGAGCCGTTGGGCCCGAGGATGACGGCGTGCTCGCCTTGCGCGATAGAGAGCGTGACACTCGCCAGCACCACGCGGCGGCCGCGCCGCACGGTGACGTTCTGAAAATCGATAAGCGGGATAGAGGGCGCCAAGCCTCTATCTTACGCGGGGCGGCCCTCGGGTCTACAATGGGACCACATGTTTTCCTCCCGCTTCCACTGGGATTTCCGCACCAACCGCCTCACCCAGGCGCTGGAGGCCAGGCGCCGGGACGGGGCGCGCCTACTGGACCTCACCGAATCCAACCCTACGCGCGCCGGGCTGGTGTACCCGCCGGAAATTGTGCGCGCCTTCGACGACCCGCGGATGCTGGTCTACGAGCCATCGCCCGCCGGCGCGGCCGAAGCCCGCGAAGCGGTTGCATCTTACTACGCGGCGCGCGGCGAGCGCGTGGAAGCCGGGCGAATCCTACTCACGGCCAGCACCAGCGAAGCTTATGCCTGGCTCTTCAAGCTGCTGACGAACGCCGGCGACCACGTCCTGGTCCCCCGGCCTTCCTATCCGTTATTCGAGTTTCTGGCGAACCTGGAATCCGTCGAGGTGCGCCCATACCCGCTGGCCTACCATGGCGGCTGGGCCATTGACCTGGACGCCCTCGCCGCCGCGGTTTCGGAACGCACGCGCGCGGTGGTGCTGGTCAATCCCAACAACCCCACCGGCTCGTACGTGAAACGGACGGAGCTTCAAGCGCTTTCGCGGTTGTGCGCCCAGCGGCGGATCGCGCTGATTTCCGACGAGGTCTTCTCCGACTACCCGCTGGGGCCGGACGCGGAGCGCATAAGCACGCTGGTGGATGTCGAGGAGTGCCTGGCATTTTCCATGAGCGGGCTTTCGAAGGTCGCCGGTCTGCCGCAGATGAAGCTGGGCTGGATAGTGACCAGCGGTCCGGCCAAACTGCGGGCCGAAGCCATGGAGAAGCTGGAATGGATCGCCGATACGTACCTTTCCGTGAGCACGCCGGTGGCCTGCGCGGCGGCGCGGCTGCTGGCCTCTGGCGAGTTGGTGCAACGCCAGATCCGCGAGCGGACGGCCGGCAACCTGGCGGTGGCGCGCGAGGTGCTCGCCGGGTCGGCGGCCGGCATTCTGGCGGTGGAAGGCGGCTGGTACATCACGGTGCAGATGCCGCGAATCCGCAGCGAAGAAGATTGGGCTGTTGGACTGCTCTCTCAGGAGAGCGTTCTGACGCAGCCGGGCTTCTTCTACGATTTCGAATCGGAAGCGTTTTTGGTTGTGAGCCTGCTGACGATGCCCGAGGTGTTCCGCGAGGGGATGGGGCGGCTGAGGCGCTACTGTACGGCGGGATAGCCGTGCTTCCGCATGAGGTCTTTCACGGCGCCGATGGGGAGAGCCTCAATGGTGGCGCCGCCGAAACCGGTCGTCGTGGTGGCCTTGAAAAGGGAGTTGTAGATGGCCTCTTCGGTGGCTTCCACGGTGGCTTCAAACAGCGGTGTGATGGCGTCGTCGGGGAAAGCTGTGCGCGTTGCCACCGAAAAGGCAATCGCGTATTCGCCGCTTCCGTTACTGGCGGGAGATCCCGTGCGCGCGACGCCGAGCATGGCTCGTTTGGCCAGGCGCTTGAGCTGCCGCGAATCCAGCGGGGCGTCGGTGGCCACCACGGCCATGACCGAGCCGTCGCCGTTCCGCCCGGAGAACATGTGGCGGTTCAGCTCCTTCCCCACCGGCAAGCCATCGATGGTCAGCACGCCGCCGAAGTTGGTCTGCACCAGCACGCCCACCGTGTAGCTCACCGCGCCCACGGCGGCTACTCGCGAGGAGGTCCCGATGCCTCCCTTGAAGCCAAAGGCTATGGTTCCGGTGCCGGCCCCCACCGATCCCTCTTCGACCGCCCCGCCGGCGGCCTTGGCCAGCGCTTCCTGTACGTGGCTCTTCTGAACGTGCATGCCGCGGATGTCGTTCAGAGTGCCGTCGTTGGTTTCGCCCACCACGACGTTCACCGAGCGCACGTTCTCATTTCCCTTTTGGCCGAGCACGTACTCCGCGAGGGCCTCGGCCGCGCGCCACACGGAAAGCGTGTTGGTGAGGACGATGGGGGACTCGATCACGCCCAGTTCGTCGATCTGCGTGCTGCCGATCAGCTTTCCGAAACCGTTTCCGGCGTAAACCGCCGCCGGCACTTTCCTCTGGAAGATGTTCCCGTCATGGGGAAGGATGGCGGTGACACCGGTGCGCACGTTATCGCCGATTCGCAGAGTGACCTGGCCGACCTTGACGCCCGCGACGTCGGTGATGGCATTGAGCTTGCCGGTTGGCAACACGCCCGGCTGAATGCCGAGATCGCGCGCGCGGACCCGAGGCTCGGACGCCTGCTGGGCCGGCGCGCCCAGTACCAAAGCGAGCAGCGCGATCAAAGCACGGATCTTCATGAATCACCCGGCGTGCGTTTCGGATTCTTCCGCGCGTGCGAGCTCGCCGGCGTAACGCTTCAAGTCCGCCGGCAGGACGGTGACAAGATCTTTCTCCATGTCCTCGCCGGTCTCCACCACGTGCAGCAGGTGCAGGGCCGCCAGGCGGGCGCACCAGGGGTCGTCCATGCCGCGGCCGGCCGCGCGGCTCACGTCGAGGAGGCTGGCGTGGGGCAGCGCGATGGTCTTTTCAGTTCGGCCGCCGTTCTCATTGGTCACAATGAACTTCACATCCACCGTGTCGGCGCTCCGCACCGAGATGGCGGTTTGCAGCCATTTCAACATCACCTGGAACTTGCGGCCGAAGGGATCCGGTCCCGCTTCGAACTCACGAAAACCGATCATCTATCGCTATCTTACAATGAGTGGAGATGCTGATTGCCGAACTGATTGCGCCGCGCGAAATGCGCCTGAGGGAACAAGAGATCGAAGAGCCCGGGCCGGGCGAGGTGCAGGTGCGGGTAAAAGCCGTGGGCCTCTGCGGCTCCGACCTGCACTCTTATCTGGAGGGCGGGGTCGGCGATATGGCGAACCAGTACCCCATGGTGCTGGGCCACGAGCCCGCGGGCATGGTGGTCAGGACGGGCGCCGGCGTGACCGGCTGGTCTCCCGGCGACCGCGCCGCGCTCGAGCCGGCCCTCTACTGCTACCATTGCGAATTCTGCCGCACCGGGCGCCACAATATCTGCGCCAACATCCGGTTCCTCAGCAATTCGGGATATCCAGGTTTCTTCCGCGAGTTCCTGAATCTGCCGGTCTCCAACCTGCTTCCCATTCCGCAGGGCCTGTCGTTCGAGGTGGCCGCGATGTTCGAGCCCCTGTCGGTGGCTATGCATTCCATGAGATTCGCGGCGATTCAGATTGGGGAGACCGTGGCGGTGTTCGGGGCGGGGCCGATCGGGCTGCTGACGGTAGCCTGCCTGAAGGTGACGGGCGCCGGCCGTATCTGGGCCATCGAACCCTTGGCGCACCGGCGCGAGATGGCCAGGCGGATGGGCGCCGACGTGGCGCTGGATCCCGGCGAAATCGACGTGGTGCGGCAGGTTCGAGCCGATACCGGCAACCGCGGGGTGGATTGCGCCATCGACTGCGCCGCCAAGGAGCACACCACCAACTGGGCGATTCGGGTGTCGCGCAACGGCGGCCGCGTAGTCCTCACCGGCATTCATTCCGGTGTGATGGCGCCGTTCGAAGTCTCGCCCATGCGGCGCAAGGAGCTGGCGATCTTTAATGTGCGCCGCTCGGCTCACGAAATGGAGGCGGCGCTGGACTTGCTGGCGCAGCAGACCGAGTGGTTCGCCCCTTTGGTGACGCACACGCGCCCGCTCGAGCGCATCGCGGAAGCGTTTTCCATCAACGAGCAATACGCCGACGGCGTGGGCAAGATGGTGGTGGTGTAGAACGCTACTGGAGCACCTGAAGTTTCAGGTTCCGAAAAGTGACCTCGAACCCCTCGGCCTCCAGGCCGACGTAGCCCCGGAGCAGGCCGCAATTAGGCAACTCGTTGACGACGGCCCCGTTGACCGCCAGCGACATGTGGCTGCCTTGCGCGCGGATCTCGTAATGGTTCCACTCGCCTGCCGGCTTGACCCGGTTC
>Ga0187877_1000538_pt1 | contig 47077 bp, 42 predicted proteins | sample June2016WEW_17_1_3_FD_132430 | JGI IMG/M metagenome (GOLD analysis project Ga0187877, IMG submission 132430) | Peatland microbial communities from SPRUCE experiment site at the Marcell Experimental Forest, Minnesota, USA - June2016WEW_17_100 | ecosystem: Environmental > Terrestrial > Soil >...
CCCTGCTTTGGCTCGCCTTGAGGCTCCCGGCCGCCCCCAGGACGGTGGGGTGGTTCTTCAGCGCTATCGTTATACACCGCGCAAGGTCGAGGGTCTCACCGGGCTTTATCTCATCAGCTGCACAGAGCCCTTGAGGCAACAGGGCAATCATGCAAAGACATGATGCCAGAATCCATAGTCGTTGCACGAGGCGTTTCGAACAGATTGAGTATTCTATATATCGCGTATTTTTCATCAAAGTTATATGATCTCAAGAGATAATTCTTTAAAGAGCATAACCCCATGCCATGCTAATTTCCAGTCCGTTCATATTTGTTTACAGACGGATGAGCAAGAGTATTTTTTTACAGGATGTTATAAGGGATGAAAAATCTGCTGCAGGGTAATGTCAGGGCTGAAGCCGACCCTGTTTCTTTTGCTGCCTTACGCTGAAACTCCACTCACCCTACTTTCTGAGCACTGATCACGCTAATACTTCCCTAATCCTCATCGAGAGGACCGGGAGATTGAAGGGCTTCTGAATGAACCCCCTGCACCCGCTCTCCAATATCTCTTTTGCCTGATCGTCCAGGCTGTATCCGCTTGAGAGGAGCACACGCACCTCCGGATATATCTCCTTCATGCGCACGAACACTTCTTTCCCGGCCAGATCGGGCATGACCATGTCCAAAACCACCAGGTCTATCTCCGTATGGCGCGCAGAAAACTCCTCAAGGCCTGCCTTCCCGCCCTTGGCCTTTATAACCCGGTATCCAAGCCCCTCGATCATCGCAGAGGCGACATCCAGGATCATCTCCTCATCATCCACCAGGAGCACACAACCACTGCCGCTTTTCGCCTCTTCTTCCACAGATACTTCCCGCTCCGCATGTTTGATGGAGACAGGGAGATAGATGAAGAACTCGGTCCCGACACCGACTTCACTCTCAACACCGACATACCCGCCGTGATTCTTCACGATCCCATATACCGATGCCAGACCGAGACCCGTCCCGCGGCCCATCTCCTTGGTTGTGAAGAACGGGTCGAATATCCTGGCCTTCGTGGCCTCATCCATCCCGACACCGGTGTCACGCAAGGTGATCTTTACATAATTTCCAGGCGGAAGCTCACAGGCATCCGCAGTGCTGTCTGTTAGTTCCGCATTCTCCATGGCAACATACAGGTCGCCTCCTCCGGGCATGGCCTGCCTGGCATTCATATAGAGGTTCAGCATCACCTGCTCCATCTGGTTCTGGTCCACCTCAACGGGCCATACCTTCCTGTCCGCCAGGGTATGCACCCGTATCTCCTTGTGCGTGCGGGCAAACATATTGGTGCTCCTGATAATGAACTCCCCAAGGTCCGTAAGTCTTACATCGTACTTTCCTCCCCTGGCAAAACCCAGGAGCTGCTGTGTGAGATCGCTCGCCCTCTTGACGTATCCTTCGATGTTCCTCAGGCGTGCGTAGAGTGTATTCGTCTCATCCATTCCCATCATCATAAGAGAGGCGTTCCCCAGTATTCCCATCAAAAGGTTGTTGAAGTCGTGGGCGATCCCGCCTGCAAGTGTCCCGATGGACTCCATGCGTTGTGCATGCAACAGCCGGGCCTCGAGGCTCTTCTTTTCCGAGATATCCACAAGGAAACCCCGGACGCCGACGACATTGCCTGCACGCATGATAGGTGCGGAGTGGGCAAGCCCGGGAAACGTGGTCCCGTCTTTCCGGACAGCCATGTATTCCACAAGCCCGGTCTTCTCGCCCTTGAACATCTTGGCAAGATTCTCCTGCAGCTTGTGTATCTCTTCGGGCGGGACAACATCACGCATTCTCAAGCCTTGTTTTATATCCAGTTCGTCATATCCGAAACACGCTAAACCGCTCTTGTTCACGAAGGTCAACCGGCCGTCAAGCTCAGCCTCATAGACGGTCTCAGGAAGAAGTTCAGCAAGGTCCCGAAACCGCTCCTCGCTCAAACGCAAGGCATCTTGAGCCTGTCTCCGCTCGGTGATGTCACGCATCACTCCCCTGAATCCTATGGGCTCTCCTGTGGGGCCCTTAATCAGGGTTACCGAGATCTCGATGGCCTTCTTCTCACCGTCTTTCCTGACGATTGACCAGTCGAATCCTTTATCCGGGTTGCCGGTCAGGTAGACTCTATGGAACACGTCATAGATCTTGCGCGCCGTTTCCCGGTCAACAAACACCCGGTAGTTCGACCCCATCACCTCTTCAGGGGCATATCCGACCATCCCGCAAAAGGAATCATTGAAGAAGGTGAAGTTCCCCTTGAAATCCGTCTCATAATACCCTTCCTGTATACTTTCAAGGATGTTCCGGTACTTTTCCTCACTCTGACGCCGGGCCTTCTCAGCCTCTTTACGCTGGGTGATATCGCGGACCACGCCTTTGAAGCCGACCGCCTTCCCTTTGCCGTCACGCCGCAGTGAAATCGAGGCCTCCACAGGGAGCCGCTCACGGTTTTTCATTATCACATCATACTCAAATGCAGGAATCGGCTCGCCAGTAACAAAGACACGATGATAGGCATCGAACACTTTCCGTGTATTGTCCGCATCCATATAATCGCGGAAATTCATATTCGTGAGCTCTTCTTTGGAATACCCCAGCACCCCCCATGCCCTTGGATTGAAGAATGTGAAGTTCCCCTTGAGATCCACCTCGCAGTAGACCTCCTGGATGCTCTCCAGGATGTTCCGGTAGTTCTCCTCGCTCAGGCGTAATGCCTCCTCGGCGCGCTTGCGTGCCGTTATGTCCATACATGATGCCACACTCTGGTTCGTACCGGGGATCATGGCAATATTAAGAAGGATGTCTAGTATCTCACCAGCTCTATTGACGAATCGAAACTCATATTCATAAGGAGCTGACGACTGGTCCAATCTGCGCTTTTCATGGTATGCCCACATCCGATCGAGGTCTCCCTCTGCTATGAAGACGGCCCAGCTCATCTTGCCTTCAAGCTCATCTTTGCTGTAACCCGAAAGCTTCTCGAAATTGGAATTGGCGATCCTGATGGTTGTGTCGCCGTCGATGGTGATGATGGCGGTCCCTGCGGTTTCAAATATAGTTCGATAGAGCTCTTCGCGTAGGCGGAGCTGTTCATCGTACTCTTTGATTCGATTCAGCTCCTCTCGGAGCTTATTCATTTCCTGTGCTCCATCCTGAGTTCGGATATCATCCGTCATAGCAATGACCTCCTGGTACAACGCAAGGAATTATCCCTGGAATAAATATGCTGCCGGCTGTCACCAATGAGTGTATCCTAAAGAAATATTCCTCTCTTCTCATTTCGGCATCAGTTGAATCAATCATGAGCCATACCGGCTTCTCTCCACATTCCAGGATGAGAGATTAGTCCGGTTCCATGATCAGAGATGATATTCTAGGCCCCCCTAATCAATTCAAGTCAAGGATTCCAAAGAATTTAAGGGGAGCACGAGTTTGTATTTCGATGTTCGAATGAACTGTGTCGTGGTTAAAACCGCTCCTACAACATACAACATATTTTGAGATGTAGGAGCTCCTTCAGGCGCGACCCATTCCTGATGTCTCGGCTAAAGCCGCTCCAACACTACTCGTCACTCTTTTACTCGTCACTGTCTTTCATGACGCTTCCCGGATCGGTCCTGAGCTTTTCCAGCTTGCTCTTGAACTCCTCTGTGGGCTTGACACCTGCTTGCTTAAGCATTTGTTCGGCATTCAGACCGATGTTTCGAGAGTCCTTGTAAAAACTGTCGGACTTGCGTGCATTGGGGTTATAGGAGGAAAGACGATCGGATGAAGATGTGTGGTAGTTTACCTTGGAGATGATCCGTTTGAGGTCATCTGACCCGCACTCATCGCACGAGAGGTCTTCAGGCCCCTTGTATCCCTGGATAAGGATACTTGTCACATGAGAACATCTTAGGCATTTGTATTCATAGATGGGCATCTTATATCACACTGAAATTGAAACGGCAGAGCCCCTTAAGGGGGAATCTATCCAATCCCTCCCAAAGGGAACCCCGCTCTTTTAGCCTTGTTACCCCTTATCCCCCTTTACCTCTTCAAACTCCGCATCCACCACGTCTTCACCCTGTTTTGAGGAGCCCCCGGCACCCGCACCGGGACCTGCCTGGGCGCCTGCCCCACCTGCTCCGCCCTGGGCTGCGGACGAGTAGATCACCTCAGCCAGCTTGTGCGATGCCGTGGTGAGGGCATCGATCTTTTTTCTGATCAGCGCGGCGTCATCACTCTTGAGGACTTCCTTGAGGTCGGCCAGGGCATTTTCAATGCTTGCCCGGGTCATGGAGTCGACCTTGTCGCCGTGTTCTTTTAAGGTCTTCTCGGTAGTGTAAGCAAGGCTGTCCGCGGTGTTCTTGGCCTCAACAACATCCTTGCGTTTGCGGTCCTCCGACTCGTGGTCTTCTGCCTCTCGGATCATCTTGTTGATGTCATCCTCGTTCAGGCCCGAAGAGCTCGTGATCCTTATGGACTGCTCCTTGCCCGTAGCCTTGTCCTTGGCGGAAACATGGAGGATGCCGTTGGCATCGATATCAAAGCTCACCTCGATCTGAGGGATGCCCCTGGGCGCAGGCGGTATGCCCATGAGGTCGAACTGACCCAGCAGCTTGTTGTCGCCCGCCATGGGCCGCTCGCCCTGAAACACCCTGATAGTGACTGCATTCTGGTTGTCCTCGGCAGTGGAAAAGACCTGGGTCTTCTTCGTGGGTATGGTGGTGTTGCGTTCGATGATCTTGGTGAACACGCCGCCTAAGGTCTCGATGCCGAGTGAAAGCGGAGTGACATCCAGGAGGAGCACATCCTTCACCTCACCGCCAAGCACACCGCCCTGGATGGCGGCACCGACGGCGACCACTTCATCAGGGTTCACACCCTTGTGGGGCTCCTTGTCGAAGATCTCCTTGACCTTCTGTACTACCCTGGGCATACGCGTCTGACCCCCAACGAGGATGACCTCATCGATCTCCTTGGGGGTGAGCCCTGCATCGGCCAATGCCTTCCTGCACGGTCCCTCGAGGTTTGCAATGATGTCTTCCACCAGGTTTTCGAGCTTGGCCCTGGTGAGTTTCATATTGAGGTGCTTGGGCCCGGACTGGTCCGCCGTGATGAAGGGGAGATTGACCTCGGTCTCCATCATGGAGGACAGCTCGTGCTTTGCCCTCTCCGCACCCTCTTTAAGCCTCTGGAGGGCCATACGGTCCTTGCTCAAATCCACGCCGGTCTCCTTCTTGAATTCGGAAACCAGGAAGTCGATGATTCGGTTGTCGATATCCTCCCCGCCCAGGTGGGTGTCACCGTTGGTGGACTTCACCTCGAATACGCCGTCGCCGATCTCAAGGATGGATATATCGAACGTTCCTCCGCCGAGGTCGAACACCGCCACCTTTTCTTCTTTCTTCCGGTCAAGACCATATGCAAGGGCCGCCGCAGTAGGTTCATTAATGATCCTCTTCACTTCAAAACCTGCGATCTTACCCGCATCCTTGGTGGCCTGCCTCTGCGAGTCATTGAAGTATGCCGGCACGGTGATGACGGCCTCCTCGATCTTCTCACCCAGGTATGCCTCAGCATCCATTTTGAGCTTTTGAAGGACCATGGCCGAGATCTCCGGGGGCGCATATTTCCTTTCCTCGATCTGGATGGCGGCATCTCCATTATCGGCCTTGACGATCTTGAAGGGCATCACCTTGATATCCTTCTGGACTTCTTTATCATCAAACTTCCTGCCGATCAGGCGCTTGATGGCATGCATGGTCTTCTCGGAATTTGTAATGGCCTGACGTCTTGCTACCTGCCCCACAAGGCGCTCACCGCTTGTGGTGAATGCAACCACCGACGGCGTCGTCCTCGCACCTTCTGCATTGGGGATAACCTTCGGCTCGCCTGCTTCCATAATTGCCATACAGGAATTGGTTGTACCAAGGTCAATTCCTAATATCTTTCCCATTTGAAATATCCTCCCTTACGTTTTCTCCTCTTAAGAAGCTACCGTTACCTTCGCAGGTCTTAATACCCTGTCATTTAATAAGAAGCCTTTCTCGATCTCGTCGGCCACCATGCCTTTTTCAAGGTCATCCCTTGTCACCTGCATCATGGCCTCATGATAATTCGGATCAAAGGCGACATTCGTTGTTTGTATAGGTTCAGCACCATGTTTTTTCAAGGTCTCAAGCATCAGTTTCTCGGTCATCCTCAGGCCTTTGATGAAATTATCGTCATCCGGAAAGAGTCCAAGGGCGGAGGCTATGGATTTCTCAATGGCATCATAGACCAGGAGAAAATCCTTTAAGACGGACTCTTTGCCGTATTTCAGCACATCGGCGTACTGCCGCTGCTGGCGCTTCTTCATATTATCCATCTCTGCCAGGGCCCTTAAGTATTTATCCGTGATCTCCACCACCTGTGCCTTGAGCTCATCAATAGACGGCTCCGGGGCCTGCACAGACTCAATCGATTCTTCCTGGGCAGGTTGAATTTCCTCGACGTTTCTATTGTTCATCTCATCCATGCTGTCTCCCTCGTCCTGCACCTACATATCCTCCAACAACTCGCTCAAGAACCTCGCCATATATCCCACGAGCGGTATCACCCGCGAATAGTCCATCCTTATCGGTCCGATCACCCCCAGGGAACCCACGGGTATATTGCGCTTATGGTATCCGGTGGCCACCATGCTGAAATTATCCATCCCGATGTGCTCCATCTCTTCACCAAGCAGGACCGAAACACCCGGCACCTCAAGCACCCTGTTGAGTATCCGCACGATCCGGCCCTTGTCCTCAAAGGCATTCACGATATCTCTCAGCTTGGTAAGATCGGCAAGATCAGGCTTGTTGAATACGGTATCCTTGCCCTGGATGACGATGTCGGGAATGTCCTTAACGGCCTTCAGTGCAATCATCCCCAAGTCAAGGGCCTGGCTGACGAGGGAATCGAACTTCGCCTTCTCGCTGGACATCTCTCTGACGAGCTTGTCCCGCATTTCATGAATGGTGAGGTCCGCATAGGCCTCATTCAGGTAGTTTGCATACTGATCGAGCTTACTCTGCGATATGTCCTCACCATGGACGATATGATTGTAGACCATGCCGGCCCGGCTTACCAGCACAACCATTACCCTGCTCTCGTCGAGCCTGATAAAATCGATCCGCTTGAAGAAGAACGTGTCGAACCTGGGCAGAATGATGATCGAGGCGTTCTGGGAGATTTTCGAGAGGAGTACGGATGCCTTTCTCAAGGTCTCCCTGATGTCGCCGGTGTCATGTGACATCTGGCGGGAGATCATGGTCTTTTCCATTCTCGGCAGCGACTTGATTTCCATGATATCGTTCAAATAGCAGCGAAAGCCCTCGGGTGTCGGTATCCTCCCGGCTGACACGTGAGGCTGATATAACAGGCCCATCTCCTCGAGGTCGGCCATGACGTTGCGGACCGTGGCCGGAGAAAGGGTGCAGAGGTACTTCCGTGCAATAATCCTCGAACCTACCGGTTCACCGGTTTCCACATACTCGCGGATGATTGCATTTAAAATGCTTTTATCTCGATCAGTTAGCTCGGGCATTGTTTCAATCCTTAGCACTCGCCTCCCTCAACTGCTAACAAAGGTTTTATAGAATCTCTCCTCCTCATTGTCAATATTCAAACTATCGGCAGCGAGGGGTGGTTTTACGTGTTAAGTTTAAAGTCTTAAGTTCCAATGTGATGTATGAGGATACTTGATCAATTGTCCTAACACTTCAAACCTCAAACTTAAAACTTTTCCACCTTACACAACTCACCCTGGCATATCTTTTAATCACTTTAATTCCTAGACAAACAACAGGATTGATATTAAAGAGGCACCTGAATTGATCAGCAAAAAGTCTTAAGCGACACAGAGAAAAGAGGCGCCCATGAAGGACAAGGTGGAAAGGCTGCTGAAAGATGCCGTGACCGGGCTCATCACTTCAGGCTCTCTGCCTGAACTTGATCTCGACGGCATTTCCGTAAGCATCCCTCCCAATAAAGAGTTCGGCGATTTTGCAACGAATGTTGCCATGGCGGCCGCCAGGAAAGCAAAGAAATCTCCCCGAGAGGTGGCCAATCTTGTCAAGCAGGCACTAGAGTCTCACTCCGGCTTCCTTGAGAAGATCGAGGTGGCGGGGCCTGGTTTTATCAACCTCTTCTTAAACCCGGCCATGTGGGTGAGCGCCCTGGAGGAGATCATCTCACAAGGGAAAGCATACGGGAGAACCGACTATGGCACAGGCAGGAAGGTCCAGGTAGAGTTCGTCAGCGCAAACCCCACAGGACCGCTCCACATAGGCCATGGCAGAGGGGCGGCTGTGGGTGACACACTCGTCCGCATCCTGGATGCGGCAGGGTTTGATTGCAAGGCCGAATACTACATCAATGACATCGGCAATCAGATGAACAACCTGGGGCTGTCCGTACTGGCCCGCTACAAGGAGATCCACGGCGATCCGGAGGCTTTTCCTGAAATCGGCTACCAGGGCGACTATATCAGAGACATCGCCGATGATCTCACCAAGGTGCATGGCAAGGATCTTCTCGAGAGAGATCATGATGAAGCGGTTCTGATCTGCAGGGAGTTCGCCGCTGATACCATCATGCAGGGCATCAAGGAAGATTTGAATCTCTTCAATGTTCATTTTCACCGCTGGTTCAACGAGTCGAGCCTGTATCGGAATCGCAAGGTCGAAGATTCCTTGAGATACCTCAAAGAAAAAGGCTTGAGCTATGAGGCCGATGGCGCCCTATGGTTCAAGACATCCCTCTTCGGTGATGAGAAGGACCGGGTGCTGCGGAAGCAGGACGGCTCACTCACCTACTTTGCGCCGGACATCGCCTACCACAAGGACAAGCTGGACAGGGGTTTTGATCGGATCATCGACATCTGGGGCGCCGACCACCACGGCTATGTGCCCAGGATGAAGGCGGCCTTTGCCGCCTTAGGAGCCCAGGAAGACTGCTTCCATGCCCTGCTGATCCAGCTCGTCTCGCTCGTGCGCAACGGCAAACCGGTACAGATGTCAACCCGGGCCGGAGAATTCGTGACACTACGCGAGATCATCGATGAGGTGGGCAAAGATGTTGCCAGGTATTTCTTCATGATGAGGAGGTGCGACGCCCAGCTCGTCTTCGACCTTGACCTTGCCAAGAAGAAGAGTGATGAGAACCCTGTCTACTACATCCAGTATGCCCATGCCCGGATCTGTTCCATCATGAGGAATGCCGCCGAGCAGGCAAGGAGCCTGAAGCCCGAAGTTACGAACTTGGGCCTGCTTTCCCAGGGAGATGACCTCGACCTGATCAAGGTCCTGGCAGGCTACCCGGACGTCGTCGTCTCGGCCGCTTGCGACCTTGAGCCGCACAGGATCGCTTTTTATCTCTTGGATCTTGCAACGGCTTTTCATCGGTTCTATAATAGAAACCGGGTGATAACCGAGGATGCTCCATTGACTTCGGCAAGGCTTGTACTCATCGATGCGGTTAAACAGGTCATTGCCAATGCCTTGGCGCTTATGGGCATCGATGCCCCAGAGGCTATGTAATGAAATTATGAGGAAAACAAATAAAAAAAAGAAGAAAAGACGCCATACCAAGCAATCTTCGCTCGCGAAGAATATGGCGCTGCTCTTTCTTTCTTTGGGCTTGCTCGCTGGCGCAAGCTTTATCTTCTCGTATTTCGGCAACCGATCGGAACTCTCCCTTGACCCCATTCACAGTGCATGGAACAGTATCTTCTCTCCTGAGGAGAAACCCAAGGTCATAACCGAACAACCCAAGACTAAATCAAGCTCGGTGAGCCCCATCGATTATACGTTCTATGATCTCCTCAACCAAAAGGATACCTCGGCACAGGGCGGGGATAGTTATACTATCCAGGTCGGTGCGTTCAAGAGCAAGTCCCAGGCTAAGACATTCGCCAATGAGCTTAAGGAAAAGTACAAGCTCCCCTTCAGCATCGTCAAGGATGGCAAGGTGAACTCCGTGAGGTGGGGCACATTCAATACGCTGGAAAAGGCTGAAAAATTACGTGCAGAGCTCTCTGCCAAACTCCAGCGCGACTGCAAGGTAGTGAAGATGTAAGGCCGGCCGGATAGGCCTGCCCTAGTTCATGTTTGAATCCGGAGGGAATAAACATCATCCTTCATATCGTCGGGGCGCGTCCCCAATTCATCAAGCTTGCACCCGTTGTGCAGGCGTTTCAGGATCTGAGCATACCATACAAGGTGCTGCATACAGGCCAGCATTACGACTACACCATGTCGGACCTTCATTTCGATTCGTTGGGCCTTAAGGCTCCAGACTATCACCTCGGGATAACCTCTGACAGCCATGCCCGCCAGACAGCACTCATGCTTCAAGGTATAGAAGATGTGCTGATCAAGGAAACACCTAAGATGGTCCTTGTGTACGGAGACACGAACTCCACCCTTGCAGGCGCGCTGGCCGCAGTCAAGCTTGGGATCAAGGTAGGGCATGTGGAGGCAGGGGTCCGCAGCTATGACAGAAAGATGCCCGAAGAGATCAACCGGATCGTGGCCGATCATGTGAGCAATCACCATTTCTGCCCCACACGAAACGCAGTGAATATCCTGAAAACAGAAGGAATAGAGGGCATCCTTACCGGGGATGTCATGTATGATGCACTCCTTCGTGTGCGGCAGGAAGACCTTAAGCACCCATATACCGGAGATTATGTGCTCGTTACCATCCACCGGGCTGAAAACACGGATAATCAAGAGAAGTTCCTTGCCATCTGGGAGGCCTTGAAACGTATCTCTAGGCGCATACCGGTGATCTTCCCCGTACATCCACGCACACGGAATAAGTTCGCCCATGTGCTTGCGGATACCGGATCACACGTTGACGTAATAGATCCGGTGAGCTACTTCACCATGCTCGCCATGATCAGGGATACACGATGCATGATCACCGACTCGGGCGGTGTCCAGAAGGAGGCCTTTCTCCTCGGTGCCCCGTGCGTGACCATTCGAGACACGACCGAATGGCCGGAGACGGTGCACTCGGGCGCCAACCGCCTGGTGGCAACCGATCCTGACACGATTGTAAATGCAGTATTGACTATGATGGATATGAAGGTCATAAATACGAACAATCCCTTTGGTGACGGACATGCAAGCCGGAAAATTGCAGAGTTCATCAAGGACCACTGCCCCTAAAGGCCGGATCTAACACCTTCGATACAAGTCCTACGAAAAGATCCTCCTTATATTATGCCATGGAGTGAAAGGAGGATACCATGATCAAATCCAAGAAAATTGTTGCCGACCCTCGGATTTTGTCGGCCCAGGCACAACGTGCCGCATCCGAAAAAGACATTGATAAGGCCCTTTGTCTTTTTGATGCATGCATACAGGAATATCTTAAGAGGCAGAAGCCTTTCAAGGCCGTCGCGGTTTCCAAAAAAGCCAAAACGGTGCTCGGCCCCATCCCCAAGGTCAGTGCGCTTATCATCCGCATGTATACCTTGGTGGGTCTTCTTGGAGATGCGCATCAGGAATACGAATTCGCAGCTTCTTTACTGAAAAAAAACAATCTGGCCTTTTTTCAGGCCCTGGATGAAGAGGCCTTCATAGACCTGCTCGGGTTCATGGACCTCAAAACGTATCCGAAAGGCAGGGTTGTCTTGAAGCACCACGACGAAGGGGGTGACGTCTTCGTCGTACTATCCGGATCCTGTGAGGTCATGCGCGATGCACAAAGGCTCGGGGTCATGGTGGCGGGGGATCTGTTCGGGGAGATAGGTTTCTTCGCACAGACAGCCCGCAGCGCAACGGTGAAGACCCTGGAAAAGAGCATGCTCGTAAGGATTCCGTCAGATCCGCTCCACCGGCTCAAAGAACAACATTTATGCCTGCGGCAGATACTCGAGAGCATATACAGCGAGCGTATTCTAAAAAAGGTAACTGAAGACCTGGTATCGGATAAACCCCTCACACCCACTCCGGAAGTTATTACAACGATATACTATACAAAGGGACAGGACATACCCGTCAACCCTAAGGACAGCATGGCTATTATTAAACACGGGATTGTGGAGGTGGACTATGACGACATGTACCTCGTCAGGAAACAATATCTGAAGCCCGGCGCTGTCATCTCACACAAAAGGGCCCGCGCACGGGCCAGCACCGATGTGGTGATCCTTCTCACAAAGGCAATGCACAAGGCAAAGCAGGCATAACAGCAGTAAGGGGATATCCAAATTTAGATCATATTTATAAAAGAAATTTGAGATTTCATATCTTCTTGTCCTTTCTTTTGGTGCCAAAAGAAAGGACCAAAGAAAAAGCACCCCGCGAACCCGCCCTTCGGGTGCGTTCGCTCGCTTGGAAAATTCAGGCAGCGGCTAACTCGCTTCGCTCGAACATGAGCCGCTTTTTCCCTGAATTTTCCTTCACTCGCTCACCGGGTTCAAGGGGAAAAGAAAACCCATACTCGTTGTCATTCCGAGCGACAGCGAGGAATCTTTCTTTGACTGGAAAATTTTGAGAATAGAGAGTATTTATTCAGCAGTGGAATAGTCATGCAACCATGATCCCTCCAACACACCATACAGGAAACAACAGCACGCATGTGAACTGAATATCGGGATATATTGCAATCGTGCTTCGGATAACTAATTATCTGAAGCAAAAGTGCAGTATAGTTATTGTTAGACGCCAAGTGATCTTATTAGGGGATGCAATGACGGGTTCGGGTCAGTCGTGGAAAAACAATGAGCAACTGAATTGGGAGTATGGCGATCTGCGTCTGCGCGCTTTACGCTACGTCTACAGTGCTGGCGGTGGCATGCAAGCGATTAGCCTTCGGGGACATCTACTCCTCGACATCGCAGTCACGCAACTGTTGCTTGCGAACGAGGCTTTCGATGTCGGAGAAGTGACACACATACCGTTCTGGCGAAAGGTCAAGACAGTTGCAGAATACGGTCTGATCTCCCCGGACATCAGATCCACCCTATCTGATATCGCCCGAATCCGGAATGCTCACGCCCATGAGTTGGAGACATACTCTACATTCCGGCAGGTGCATGCTCTCTGGGTGCGTGCACGGGAAGCCGGCATTGAACATCGGTTCAAATCGAATGATGAGGAGGTAGAAATGACTCGGCGTATCACAGCGATGGGAGAGTTGGCTGACCGCCTCTTCGACCCGGCGACCGAGATGGCGGAGCTATGCGTCGAGTTGTTTTCCCATATTGTGTTTTGGAATTACGGCTTCTTCGACCTCGTGGGTTTGGGAAGGACATTGGCTGATACTAAGTGGTGATAGCAGCAGTTAGGAAGTGAGCGAGGAAAAGCGTCTAACCACAGCATGCAGACGGACGCGGACTGCCGCCCGCGCCGCTGATGCTGGTCGTGTTGGACCTCAGATGATTTGAGGAAGGCAAATGCTAAAGATCGGCAAGACAGACACGTTTGAGAGAGAGTATATGTCCAGATTTCGCCTTATCGCTGGCAAGTTTGGCGAGTTTGTCAGTTATGAGCGCGACAGAGGTGCCAGAGATATCGGGCTTCACCTGACCAGGAGGACAACGGAAGGCGAGGAACGGTTGTCTTCCTCGCTCGTATGGTTTCAGATGAAGGGCCTTATGTCCGGTTCAGTCTCATCGGCTGAATTTAGAAAGTCCACAGACCTTAAGTTGTCTCTGCAGGTGCTTCATCTCAAGTATTGGTTTCTTCAACCGATGCCCACGTACCTAGTTGTCTACGTGGAGAGCGTGGATACGTTTCTGATACTGAATATTCAGGACTACATAGGCAAGAAATGGGGCAAGGACATACTGAAGCTCAGTCAGGAAACAGCCAATGTCGCTGTTCCGACCAATAGCACTTTGGATGAACAGGCCTTCAGGCTCATACTAACGGCAAATGACGTAAAGGAATGGCAGAAAGTGCTCGACGCTGATGATGACCGAAGCGTTCGACTCTGTAGGCGAGACTACAACCTTATCTGGCAAATAGGAACCGCTGAGGAACGTCGGGTCGAACATGTGATCCTGTTCTGGGACTGGCAGTCAAAGACACGAAGTCAGTTCTATATCAAGGAGAGAAAGCTCGGCGAAAAGGACTGGATTACACTCAGGGAGCACTGGCAATTCATGATGAATATCGGGCACCTTGAGGATGCGTATCCGTACTTGGAGCTATACTCCCTTGACGACCAGGAATCGTATGAAGATGATGACGAGAATGAAGACGAAGAAGACGACTTCTTGGCGGCCCTAGGGTTTGGCGACTACGTAAACTCGGACGAATTCAGATACAGGCTCTCCAATGGAGAGGTAGTCTGTGGAGCTGATCGTTGCGGAGAGCTTATAGAATATACCATTGGTGTGCGTCTTAACGAAATGGGCGTCGAAATGTTGGAGTGGGTGCGCACCCTTGAACAAGTAGGGCTTGTCCAAGTGCAGCCCGATAAGTCCGAATGGATCAGTGTGGCGCCGTGGCACCATAAATCTGTGTAAAGGGTCCAACAAAGCACTGCAAATCGGACTGGCTCCAGCTTCGCTTCCGCCAGCCGGTGAGCGCCCCGTTAAGTTTTGGCTGAGGAACCGGCACACATATAAAATGAAGATAGGATAATTAATCATGGAAGGGAAAATAGTAATAACAAATTATCTTGGGGCATTTGTGATATTCCTTACTTGGTTTGTAACCGCTTATTTATCTGGATGGGTTTTTAATAAAGAAGGAGGCTACAATAAGGCTATTCTGATAGTTAATTTGGTTCTTCTGTTAGCTCTCTTCATTGGAGCAACAATAAACAGCTCAATAGGATTATCACAGAGCAGTGAACAGAAAGTAAATGATGAAAAATTGGCTCCAACAAGAGAAATAGTAGTACGTAGTCTTGTTAGAGCATACTGCTCATCTTTTAATGCAGCTTATTGGATAATGGATTTCAATTATCAGCATAATGATCTTCAAAATAAGGATAAGGTTAAAGGTAAATCAATTTTTCTAGAGAGACCTTTGAGAGACTTAATAAGTCTACAGAAGAGCATACAGATAAACAATGCAGCCTTAGGTCCTGATTTAATGCCAAGCATATCAACTTTCGTATATTCCTCTGAAAATTTATTAAGGGAACTTCAGTATTATTTATTAATACATAGTGATGAGTATGCAAAATGTGATTTTGTGACAGAGCCACCTTTCAATGAATTGAAGACAATGGAAAATATTGCGAATAGTCTAAGAAAAAATTATGGAAGGTTATTTAAAGATAAAAAAGTATTTTACCCTACCCCCAAAACATATTTAGAAATTAAAAAGGCATGGGAAAAAGCAGCAGTAGAAACGGGCAGGTTATATTTTGATCTTGATAGCTATGAAACAAAAAAGGATAAAGTTTTATTCATTTATAATATTGATAACATGAGAGCAATACCCGGAGATAAATTGAAAGATGGGGTGAAAGCAATAGTTTATGATCCGAATCAGGGATAAAAATAACAGGGAGTGATAAAAAGGAATGGTCAAGCTGAATAACTGATTGTCTAAATGAAACCCAAGCAGATAAAGCCCAACCATCCACTTCAGCCGACCGGCTACGCCGCGCGGCTGAAGCGCAGCGTTTTGTCTTTACTCCCCCTTGAACCCGGTGAGCGAGTGCAGGAAAATCCGGGGAAAAGCGTTTCCTGTTTGAGCGGAGTGAAACGGAGCGAGTTAAACGCGACCCGGATTTTCCCAGCGAGGGAACGCACCCTTTAGGGCGGGTTCAGGGGGTGCCTTTTCTTTGGTTACTTTCTTTTTGCACAAAAAGAAAGTAACAATAAATATGTTATGTTACGCTAAAATTCCTATCCCGGCGAATGCATACGGTCGGGGGTGACACCTAGTTATGCAATTACCTCTCCCAGCTAAATGACCCCTGCGGCGCAGGCCATGACGATGCCGGCCGCCACGGCAACATTTAAGGATTCCGTCCTGCCCCTCATGGGGATGGCTACGGTATCATGCGCGATATCGAGGATTTCCCTGCTGATGCCGAAAGCCTCCTGGCCGAGGCATATGGCCACCTTCGGATCAAAGAGATTCGTTGAAAGCCTTTCCCGGCCCTGAGAAGTAAGGGCAAGGATTCGATGTGGAAGCCGCCTCAGGTCATCGGCAATGCAGCGGGCAATCCGGATGCCCAGGCATGAGCCCATGGAGGCCCGTACGGCCTTGGACGAGAAGGGGCTCGCCGTGCCCTCAATGACGATCATGCCGGTAAACCCGAAGGCCTCGGCCGTCCGGACGATGGTGCCTACATTCCCGGGGTCCTGGAGCCCGTCGAGGATGACCACGTGGCCCTGTTCCATGATCTCTTCCATGCCTGCCCATGGGATGTCGAAGAATGCCAGGATGCCCTGGGGCGTCTCGGTTTCACTGATGCCGGCAAAGAGCTTGTCGGACATAACCACATCGGGGGATAAAGAAAGGCTGTGATCTTCGAGAAAACCTTGGGTGACAGCCATCATCCTCGGGGTAATGCCCCTCGAGACGGCATCTTCAAAAAGCCTCCTGCCCTCCAGCAGCATAACCCCCTTGTCCTTCTTCAGGTCGGAGAGCACCTTGTACGCGGGGTTATGTCTGCTGGTGAGCGTCTGCATGCATTGCGGTAATCAGGCGCTATACTTCTTTATCCACGTTGAGAGAAAGTCAATCGGTATGGGTAAGATCGTACTCGTTGAACCCTGTTCCGATGACATCTCGCGTACGGTCTGAAGATAGCGCAATTGCAGGGCAATAGGCTCCTTAGCCATAAGGGCTGCCGCATCCAAGAGCCTCTGGGCCGCCTGGAATTCGCCCTCGGCATTGATGACCTTGGCACGGCGCTCCCTTTCCGCCTCGGCCTGTCGTGCAATGGAGCGCTGCATCTCCTCGGGCAGGTCGATGTTCTTGAGCTCCACCGCGGAGACCTTGATACCCCAAGGTTCGGTATGCCGGTCAAGGATGGTCTGGATCTGGGCGCTCACATCTTCCCTCTTGGAGAGGAGCTCATCGAGCTCTGCCTGGCCGCATACGGACCGCAACGTGGTCTGGCTGAGCTGGCTTGTGGCGTAGAGGTAGTTCTCCACGTCGATGACCGCCTTCAAGGGGTTGATCACCCGGAAATAGATGACGGCGCTCACCTTGACCGTGACATTATCCCTGGTGATGACGTCCTGCGGGGGGACATCCTGGACGATAGTCCTCAGACCGATGCGGATGTACCGGTCAATGAGCGGTATGATAATGATGAGCCCCGGTCCTTTGGGCTGTCCGAGCACACGGCCCAGCCTGAATACCACGGCCCGCTCATATTCATTGAGGACCTTGATGGCGGAAAAGAGGAAGAAAACGAGAAGAACGACGATGGTGATGACGGCATACCCTGCTACCATAGAACACCTCCTAAAGGGGTTCTGTCACGTTTAACCTGACTTACTCATCTTAAACGACTTGTCAAGAGAGCGATCATCAAGCAAAGTAAGTTCCTTGAGGCTCTGCTGCTTGAACCTTGCCAAGAGCGAGCCGTGCAGCGCGGGACCATTGACGGGTTCGAGCCTTAAGGGATTGACGAACTTGGTCCTGCACTGGACCCTGAAATCGAGATGCGGACCCGTCGCAATGCCTGTCATCCCGACATACCCGATCACATCTCCCTGGGAGACGTGCTTACCGGGTGTAATCCCTCTGGCGAACCGGCACAGGTGCCCGTAATGAGTGATGTATCCTCCCGGGTGGCAAATGGTTATGGCCTTGCCGAAGCCCCCCGACCAGCCGCAGGCACTTATCCTGCCTTCACCAAGGGCCACTACCGGGGTACCCATTGGTGCGGCGTAATCCACGCCCAAGTGGGGTTTCTGGACATGGAAGACTGGGTGGATCCGGTGATAGGAGAAAAATGATGAGATGCGGCGGTAATTGAGCGGCGCCTTTAAGAAAAGCTTGCGGATGGGTTTGCCGTGTTCGTCATAATACCCATGCATGCCTTTGCCGTTGTCATAATAGACGGCCAAGTGTTCTTCGCCATGCACGACAAAACGCGCCGCAAGGACGCGTCCGTATCCCTTGAACCTGTCCTGGACATAATACTTCTCATAGAGGACCGTAAAGGTGTCGCCGTCCCTGATCTCGGTAAAGAAGTTGATATCCCACCCGAATATGTCCGTGAGGCTCATGACGATCTCCGGGCTCAGGCCCGACTTTACGGCCGATTCATACAGGGAGTCCGTGATGGTCCCCTGGGCCCGTTCATTTACTACCTCCATGGTCCTCATGTGGGTCTTAGCCTGGAAGATCCCGTCCTTGGGGACCACCTCGATATATGTCACGGGATCGATATCATAGGTGAGCCTTTCCAAAGATTTTGGAGACGCTCCGGTGACCCATATCTTTAACGGATGTCCGGGGGTAATATCCGCAAGGTTATACTCACGCCTGGTTGAGGTGAAGAGATTGTGGATCTGGGCAAAGCCGATGCCGCAGGCCTTGAGCAGGCTGAAGATATTGTCCCCTCGCCGCACCTGAAGATCCACCTGCCTCAAGGTGTCCGCCCTCGGGGCGGATTTTACGATTCGGTCTATCTGCTGGGTCCTGACCTCGATAGTATCGCCATAAATGCTCACAATAAGCCTGCTGAGGTCGGCAATCTCATACTCAAGACCCAGGAGTGCCTGGTTATCCTTGTTGAAGATGAGGGTGAGCTCATTCCCTGCCGTAATCCCCGACAGGTCGAATACACCTTTTGCGTGTTCCATAATATCAAGGACCTGATGCTTGGATATCCCGTTTTCCTGAAGTATGCCGGCAAACGTATCACCGCGGGCCACGGTGAGCACCACCTTGTTAACTGCCTCAGGGATTAAGCGTTGAGGCTGTTTGACGTGGACTGCCCGATCTTTTGCAGATGTATTGTGATCAGGGGCCCCACTATTTCCCGGAGCCGTGCGAGGCTGTTCGACCTGTACTCCGGCAAAGGCGGCCTTATGAACCGGAGCCTGGAGGGACCTGGAGGGAGCCGGACCGAGGAATGCCCACAGCATGCCGATTACTACGGCAACCATGAGGGCGATAAATCCGAATCTCCTCGGGTTCCTCCCCTTGTTACCCCGGTATATGAACCCCCTCTTGGATATCAAACCCATGATTAGCGCCCTTTATAAAAGGATTTTCTTGCCATATCAAGCCATTTTGTCTTTTATAGTACGCGTGCAAATATTCGTTGCCGATATCCATCTCAGGCCGGATTCTAAAGAAGAGGCCGCCAGATTCATCTCATGGCTCTTAAAGGCCGTTCGCGATGCAGATGGGATCTACATCCTGGGCGATCTCTTTGACTACTGGTATACGGGCCTGGAAGAACGGTTCCACGATGTGATCGAAGCACTTCGATCCCCCAAAGTCCATCTGATGCCGGGAAACCGGGACTTCCTCTTGAAGAATTCCAGCCTGCCGGGTGTTACGATCATACGCACCGAGGAGATTTTCATCACGATAGGTGATAGTAAAGTCCTTCTCGCGCACGGACATACACTCACCGAGGCCGATGCCGGGTTCAGACTGCTGCACAGATATGGATGGCCCCTCTTTGAGCGCATCGATCAATGGTTGCCGCCTTCCCTCAAGGAACTCTGCGCCAGGGCTCTTGTGCAATCTTCTGCTGTCATCCGCCCGTTATCAGTTGAAATCCGCCGGAACATTGAAGAAGAAAAAGGCGTGGACACAGTAATCTGCGGCCATCTCCACCGATACATCACAGAAAAAGGCCTTATCGTATTGCCGGCCTTCCATGACAGCGGGTCATGGCTTGCCTGGGATGAGTCAGGGCCGCATCTGTATACTCTCTAAAGAATCGCCGGAAGCGGTTCTACAAACCCGCATGCCTGTTGGCCTACTGATCCCCCTCTTAAGTCAAACGCTGCGCTGAGTTTCACCTACGAAACCCTACGACGGTGCTGGTCGCGGCTTCAAGCCGCTCCTACACCCAATCTACCTGTTCTGGCGAGACTACCCCGACAGTGCGATCTTGGCGATCATGGGCGCTGCGATGAATACGCCTATGGTGCTTCCCAGGTTGGCCATGAAGAAGACCAGCAGAATCCTGGCAATGGGGTTTTTCCACCAGCCCTTCAACGAGAGGATATCGTCATGGATCGTCTCAAAGTCAGATACTTTTGGCTTCTTCAGATATGCCTCGCTTAAGCCTGCAAACCATCCAGAGGGGACCGTGTGAACGATGGTCGTTATGGGGGAGACGAGTGCTGCAATGATCACCGTCACCGGGTGGGCAAGGGCAAGGATCGTGGCTAATGCAGTGCAGACCATGGTGGAGACCACCCACCACTTGATCATATCATAGCCCTGCTTGGGGCTGCCGTAAAAGAATACGGAAACTATCACGGCAAGTATGGAAAGCGGGATAATCCATTTTATAAGGCCGGCCCTCTTCGGAGGGACCTCTTCAAGCCGCGCCAGATCTTCCACGGGATGGTCTAGCTGGCCCATGAGCCCATGCATGTGGCCCGCCCCTATGACTGCAAGCACCTTGCCTGTTGAGATATCCGCCAGCTTACGGGCCATGTAGGCGTCGCGCTCATCGATGAGCACCTCTTTAATCGTGGGGGCGTACTTGGCCATCTCCTCCACCGCAGTGGTGAGCACATCCTTTTCTTTGAGCTTTTCAATATCCTTTTCATCGATCTCTTCAGCCTCGAAGATAGCGAGGAGCGCTGCATAGATCAGCTTCATCTTCTTCCACAAGGAGAGTCCCCGCCATGCCCGTGCCAGGGTGATCTGGACGTTCCTGTCCACAAGCACTACCTCGATGCCTAAAGCCTTGGCCTCCTCGATGGCAGCCCGCATCTCGTCACCCGGCTTGACCCCGAGCTTTTCACCAATACGCCTCTGGAAGGAAGACATCACGAGGCTGGCCATGAGAAAGGCCGCCTTCTTCTCTTTTACGACCTTGAAGATATCCATGTTCTGCCAGGCTAAGGGATTCATCATGACATCATAACGGGCCTGACACAGCTCGACAGCCACGGTATCAGGCCTGGCCTCCCGGATGGCGGACCGGACTTCCTCAACAGAGGTCTTGGAAACGTGTGCAGTGCCTACAATAATGATCTCTTTGCCCGACAGTTGTATCTTCTCAATAGACATTTGGTTCCTCGTTCTTACATGATCGGCCTCTATACCGATGATCATTTTCTCAAAAAGACAAGCTCGGAGAGTTCCTTCCTCTGAGGATTGCCGAAAATCGGCTCGGCAGGGTAGCCCAGGGCGATCACCGCCATGAGCTCATAGGCTGCCGGCGCTTCAAGAAGGAGCTTAAGCTCTTTTTCACTTTTCAGGATCTCCCCCAGCCACACTCCCCCGAGCCCAAGCGCGTGGACCTCCAGGAGCATGTTCTGGATACAGGCCCCGACGGCCTGCACATCCTTGGTATGGTGATAGCTGGTGGCGGTATCAAGGAAAACTGAAATGAGCACGTCGGAGCCCTGAACGACCTTGCCGTAGCGGGTCAGCCCGCTCACCATATCCTTGAGGTTTTTATCTCGGATGACGGCAAACCTCCAGGGTTGGTTGTTCATGCCCGAGGGGGCATACCTTCCCGCCTCCAGTATCTCATTGACCAGATCATCACCGACCTCTTTGTCTGTGAAGGCCCGTATACTCCTGCGGGTCTTAATGAGATCCAGCATGTGCTCCTTCCTTGGTGGATGCATTATTGATAAGGTATGCATCGATAAATGCCGAGATGTCGCCGTCCAGCACCGCACTGACATTACCCACCTCAAGATTTGTGCGGTGGTCCTTAACGAGCTGGTAGGGCTGCAGGACATAGGAACGTATTTGTGAGCCCCAGGCAATATCCTTCTTGCCCTTAGAAAACTCGTTCATGCGCTCCTTCTGCTTCATCTCCTCCAGCTCATAGAGCTTTGATGCCAAGAGCTTCATGGCAAAGGCCTTGTTCTTGTGCTGGGAGCGCTCGTTCTGACACTGGACAACGGTATTCGTGGGCAGGTGGGTGATCCTTACGGCCGAGTCGGTCTTGTTCACGTGCTGGCCCCCATGGCCCGAAGCACGATAGGTGTCTATCCGCAAGTCTTTCTCATCGATGTTGATGTCTATGTTCTGGTCCACCTCGGGTGTTGCGAGCACGGAGGCGAAGGATGTGTGCCTCCGTTTGTTGGCATCATAGGGCGATATGCGTACCAGCCTGTGGACGCCTGTCTCTCCCTTGAGATAGCCGTAGGCCCACTGGCCCGATATCTCGACGGTAGCGTGCTTGATGCCGGCCTCTTCATCGGATGATATATCGATGATCCTGGCGGTGTAGTTGTTCATCTCCGCCCACCTGAGGTACATGCGCAGCAGCATCTCCGCCCAATCCTGGGCCTCCAGGCCCCCGGCGCCTGCATGTATCTCCAGGAAGGCCCCCTTCGCATCATCGCGGCCCGAGAGCACATGTGCCTTTTCAATTGAATTGATATGCTTTTCAAGCTGCTTGAGGGTGTCTGTGATATCGGAGATAACGCCTTGCTCGTCATCCTTGGCAAGCTCTAAGAGGACCTGCAGGTCCTCCCAGTGTGTCGAAACCATCCGCCATTGCGAAAGGATTCCGGTGATCCTGGATTTTTCCGACTGGAGGTCCCTGGTCTTTGATGGGTCTTTCCAGACTTCAGGCTGGATCAGGAGGGTTTCTATCTCAGAAAGCCTTTTCTCGCGTAAAGGGATTTCAAAGATACCCCCTCATGGCGCCCAGGCGTTCGCCGATTTCTCCTATCTGTTGCTGGTAATCTGCTATCATGGGACCTTGGCTTTAACACCCGAATACAGCATTGTCAATGCCGCGATTGTTGAAGCGGCAGCCCATAAAAGTGCAATGAGCGGACCGAAGCGCACATAGAAGCTTATATAATCGATCTTTTGAATATCGCAAACAATCATACCCTCTTTGAGCAACCCGATCCGGGCAACAACCTTGCCATGGGGGTCGATGATGGCTGATATTCCATGGTTCACTGCACGCACCACCCACCTTCTTGTCTCGATGGCCCTGAAGCACAGGAACTGGAGGTGCTGCTCGGGTGTGGACCAGGTCTTGAACCATGCATCGTTGGACATATTCACCAGGAGCCGAGCACCCTGCTTGCAGAGTTTGCGGGAGATATCCGGGAAGATGCTCTCAAAGCAGATGAGTACACCGATGCCGTCGATGGGCTTTACCGACGTACCGGCGCTGAAGTCGCCCACCTCGGAGGTGAGGTCGCCGAAAAAGTGCTTAAGCAGACCTGACAGGGGCAGGTATTCTCCAAAGGGAACCAGGTGCACCTTGTCGTAAATCCCCTCGATCCTGCCGCTCCGCAGCAGATACGCCCGGTTGTAGAACTTGCCGTCTTCATAGGCCGGGCTCCCCACAAGCAGGTCTGCCTGGGTGGCTGCGCTGATATTCAAGACACGCAACGTCTGAGGCCACTGTCTGAAGAGGTAGAAGGTGCAAGCAGTCTCGGGCCACACTACAAGCTGCGCCTTTTGGGAGAGGGCCTGCCGGGTCAGCGATAGGTAGGTGTCCAGCGTGGCATCTACCTGCTCCTTGCGCCATTTCTGGTCCTGGGGAACATTGGCCTGGGCTGCAGCAGCCTTGATAGGCGTACCGTCAAGGTATTGCGTGCTGATGCGCCACTGCCCGAATCCCGCACAGACAATGAGCAGGACCACTGCAATGGCCATAGGGGTAAACTGTTTTTTAAGGGCCTGATAAATGGCAACATTGCCTGTCATGACTATGGCACTGATCAGGAATACCCCTCCCAACTCGGCGGTCTGGGCAAGGGTGGAGAATGGGAGCTGGGAATGGCCAAGCAGGGCCCAGGGAAAACCGGAGAACATCGCATATGAACGTATGAGCTCAAGGGCTACCCATATCCCCGGCAGTATAAGAAAGGCAAACCTTGAATCCGTAAGCCTTGATGCCACCAGGGCAAAAACCCCGAAGTACAGCGCAAGGTAGGCAAGAAGGAGGATAAGGAGCAGGACTGCAATGAAAAGGCTCATCCCTCCATAGGTACTCATGACCAGGGCGATCCAGTAGACCACACCCGCCCAGGCGATGAGCCCTGCGATCATACCGGAAAGGAACGCTTGGCCTGGTCCGGCCCCCTCAACACAGAACAAGAGCGGCACAGTGAATATCCACGCCAGAGGCCAGAGATTATAGGAAGGGAAGGCAAGTGCATAGAGAATACCGGTCAGGACGGGGAGGAGGATATTCTTAAGGAGAGCCCTTAAAGGAATCCTCTCGGATACGCCATGGCTCTTAGCGCGGTGCTTCACTCTTCCTTCCTTGAGGGCGCATGGACCAAAAGCTTGTGAATCCGCCTCTTGTCAGCCCCCACGACTTCAAAGACTAAACGGGCATACTCGAGCTTCTCGCCGGGTTTTGGAATGCGCTCCATCCGGGTGGTGATGAACCCGGCCACCGTGTCGTAATCACCGTCAGGTATCTCGATCTCAAATGCCTCGGCAAATTCGTCGATGGGCATCATAGGGTTGACCGTAAAGATCCCGGCGCCTTTGGGTATGACATATTCCTCGATATCGTCTCCCTCCTCGCCGATCATGTCGCCTACGATCTCCTCCATGAGATCGCCTAAGGTTATCAGCCCGTCCACACTGCCGTATTCGTCAATGATGATGGCGAGCTTGGTCCGCTTTTCCCTGAACTCATTCAAGAGATCGATAAGCTTCTTTCCCTCGGGGATGAAGAAGGGGGGATGCATGAGCTGCCTGATGTCCTTGATTTCATCACGGGAGTTCCAGTACTTGAGCATATCCTTGGCATAGACAATGCCGACAATGTTGTCCAGGCTGTCTTCATAAACCGGTATCCGGGAGTATCCCTCCCTTGTGAAGATCTCGGCAAGCTCATCTAAGGTTGCAGTGCTCGGGAGCGCCACAATATCACCCTTGGGCACCATGATCTCACCGGAAGATGTATCCTTGAGCACAAGGATATTCTGGATCATGTCGCCCTGGTCCTCACCGATGATGCCATGCCCTTCCACATCATCAAGGATCTTTTCGATCTTCCTCTTCGTATCCGTAGTGCCCGCGTCGTCCTTGGCCTTGGTAAGGAAGAGCCATAAACGCTTCAAGAGGGTGTCCGGAGGCTGGTACTCACTATTACTGCCCAATTATAAATCTCCTCTATACGCTGACTTCAGATCCTTATTTCTATCGGAAACATCCTGAACAGTCAATGCGAGGTCACAAAATGGGCGTAAGCATGCGCTGTATGCGGTATGATCCACATTTGTAGAAGCGGCTTTAGCCGCGACCCGTTCCGGATGTCGCAGCTAAAGCCGCTCCTACAGTGCGATCCCGACTTATTCCCTATTCACTAGTCACTGATCACTATCTGATCGCTGTTCACTGTTCACTGATAGTATGCTATGACAGGAAGGCTAAATTCACGCTTCAGGAGCATACGCATGCAGAACCATGAATTCACCGGCGGCAAGAATTACGTTCTCGACCCTGAGCTATCGAAGATCGTGAACGCCAGCATCAAGCTCGAGATGCCTTTACTCATCAAGGGAGAGCCCGGTACGGGCAAGACCCTTCTGGCGCACGCAATTGCGGAAAATTTATCAATGCCGCTCATCATACTGAATGTCAAATCCAGCATGAAGGCAATCGAGGCCTTGTACCAGTACGATACCCTGACGCGGCTGAACGACAGCCGCTTCGGTGACTCCAATCGTGACGTGAGCAATATTGAGCACTATATCAAGATGGGAAAGATCGGCCAGGCCTTTGCATCACAGGCCAAGGTCGTGCTGCTCATCGACGAGATCGACAAGGCCGACACCGACTTCCAGGACGACCTCTTGGACGTGCTCGACCAGATGTCGTTCGACATCATCGAGATCGATAAGACTTATCAGGCAAAAAACAGACCCATCATCATTATTACATCCAATGCCAAGAAGGACCTCTCTGACCCCTTCCTGGGCAGGTGCGTGTTCCACCATATCGCCTTCCCGGATACCGAGATGATGAACGCCATTGTGCATGCCCACTTCCCGGATCTTAATAAGAGGCTTTCAGATGCCTGCATCGAGACCTTCTACCGCCTGCGGAATGTCAGGGGTATCGAGAAGAAGCCCGCCACCAGGGAACTCATCAACTGGATCAGGATCCTGCTTATGGACCAAGACTTCGACCCCAAGTATCTCTCCAGGAACGATATCCCCTACCTGGGGGTACTGTTTAAGAAAAGTGAGGATTTCAAGATCGTACAGAGGCAGATCACCGGCACTTAGGAACAAGGACGAAAAGGCACAAGAATGTTCACGGAGTTCTTCTATCTGCTCAGAGACAGGGGCGTCCCCATCTCGCCGTCGAGCTTTTTACGGCTCCAGGAGGCATTGCACAAAGGATGCATAACCTCGCTGGACGACCTGTATTCGGTGAGCAGGGCCGTCCTTATCAAGACCGAGCGTCATTTCGACACCTACGACCGCGTATTCGCCCACTACTTCCAGGGTGCCGAACTGAGTCCTGAGGCCTACGCCGAGATAGACCTGGCCATAAAGGCCCTGCTGGATGAGTGGCTCAAAGAACCCAAGGCCATGGCCGAGTTTCTGGGTATCGACGAAGAAACCCTGAACAAGCTCACCCCCGAACAGCTCGAAGAATACTTTCGCCGGCGCCTTGCCGAGCAGACAGAGAGGCACGACGGGGGCAACCGGTGGATCGGCACCGGTGGCACCTCGCCTGTGGGACACTCCGGCTATCACCCGGGCGGTATGCGCGTGGGCGGACAGTCTCGCAACAAATCGGCCGTGAAGGTGGCCCTCGAGAGGCGCTATAAGGACTACACCGATGACGCAAGGCTCGGGCCCTCCCAGATTTCGGATGCCATGAAGAGGCTCCGCCACATGACGCCTTCCGGCCCCAAAGACCATCTGAATATCGATGAGACCATCTACCAGACCATGAAAAACGCCGGCGAGATCGAGATCATCTTTGACCGGTCGCTGAAGGACAAGCTTAAGATAATCCTCATGATAGACAACGGAGGGTTCTCCATGGACCCCTACATCAATGTGGTGCAGGTGCTTTTCAACCATGCCAAGAACCAGTTCAAGGACCTTAAGATCTTCTATTTCCATAACACTATTTACAATCGCGTATGGAAAGACCCTCAACGATACGATAAGCCCGTCGTGGTTGATGAGTTCACACGATTTGACCCTGAGACCAGGCTGATCATCGTGGGTGATGCATCCATGGCCCCCTACGAGCTCTTAAGCCGCAACGGGAGCATCTACTACAACACAAAGACGGACCCGAGCATAATGATGCTTGAATTCCTTGCCAGGACGTTCAAACATAGTGTATGGCTCAACCCCAAGTATGAATATACCTGGTCGCACACCCAGACGGTGGAAGCGATCCAGGAGATATTCCCCATGTTCGAGATAACGCTGAAAGGTCTCGAAAAGGCGGTTGAGCGCTTGATGAGCAAGAATTGAAACATCTGCGCCCGTAGCTCAGTAGGATAGAGCGTAGGCCTCCGGAGCCTAAGGTCACAGGTTCGATCCCTGTCGGGCGCGCCAGTTTTTGATATAGTATCATAACAGATACAATGTACGATAATTCAGCAAATACTATGGATCCAGAGATGACCGTATCCACAAAAGGCATTTATGGGCACAGAACGGATGAAGATGCCCATCATGCACCTCAGAAGCTCAATCTTCTGGACTGTGACAGGCAGGAACTCGAAGCACGATTCACGGACAGGCCTTACCGCGGCTCGCAGATATTCACGTGGGTTTTCGGCAAGGGTATCAGCGACATCTCGCAGATGACCAACCTGCCCAAAGAGCTGCGCCGGGAGATCGCGTCGTCCGCCGAGATAGCATACCCCAAGGTCGTGGGTAAGCAGGTATCCGAAGACGGAACGGAGAAGCTCGCCTATGAGCTTGCTGACGGCTGCATCATCGAGAGCGTGCTCATCCCCGAGAAAGACCACTGGAGCGTGTGCGTCTCATCACAGGTGGGCTGCGCCATGGGGTGCAGTTTCTGCTTCACCGCCACCCTGGGGTTCACCCGGCACCTCACAAGTGGTGAGATCGTCTCCCAGGTCCTCTACCCCACCCGTGCATACCCTGACCGCGAGATCAGGAACGTAGTCTTCATGGGCATGGGCGAGCCCCTGCTCAACTATGACAACGTGATCAAGGCAGCGAATATCATCACCGACCCTGATGGGCCGCAGATATCCAAGAGACGCCTTACCATATCCACCTGCGGCATCGCACCTGCCCTGAAAAACCTCGCCCATGACACGGAGGCGGGTCTTGCCGTCTCCCTCAATGCACCTGACGACCGGACGCGTTCGCTCATCATGCCCGTAAATAAGAAATATCCCCTTGCAGAGATCCTCCAGGCACTGAGAGCCTACGAGCTGCCGAACCGGAGGCGCATCACCATAGAATATGTGCTCATCAAGGGCATCAATGACAGTGCCGGGCATGCACGCAGACTCATCAAGCTATTGCACGGGCTCAGGGCCAAGGTAAACCTCATACCCTTCAACCCCTGGCCCGGCTGTGGGCTTGAGGCACCGGACGCAAAGAGTGTTGAGGCATTCGAAGAGAGCTTGAAGGACAGCCCCTATACCGTGATGCTCCGCAAAGAGAAGGGCAAAGATATCTTGGCTGCCTGCGGGCAGCTTGCAGGAGGAAGGCTCGATGGCTCCAGAGAATCTCATTGAGTTCTTGCAGGACCCTGGTGCATATCCCGAGAAACCAGAGAAAATCTCACTGATTCAGACTCACATCTCCTGGGTTTTCATCGGAGATGAGAACGTATACAAGCTCAAGAAGCCGGTTGATTTCGGCTTTCTTGACTTCACCACCCTGGACAAGCGCAAGTTCTATACCGAGGAGGAACTACGCCTCAATAAGCGGTTTTCCCCGGATGTCTACCTGGCGGTGGTGCCCATATCAGGGGCCGGCAGCACATTTACTATCGGGGATTCATCAAATATTGTGGAATATGCCCTCAAGATGCAACGCATCAGCGAAGATCACATGCTCTATCGGCTCCTCGCCCAGGGCAAGGCGGGTGAGGAAGAGCTCAGGCGCGTTGGTGCTCACCTGGCGCAGGTCTACGGCACCATCCCGAGCGACGAAAAGTCACGCCCCTTCGGCAGCCTTGAGGTCATCGCGCATAACATAGTCGAAAACTTCGACCAGACAGAGAAGTATATAGGCGGCCCCATAGCGCAGAAGGCCTATGATTCCATCAAGACCTGGAGCATGGACTTCCTGAAAAATAAGACTTCCGTGTTTCATGACAGGGTGGCGCAAGGCCGCATCAAGGAGTGCCACGGCGACCTGCATTTGCAGCACATCTGCGTGGATGGCCCTCATATCTCGGTCTTTGACTGCATCGAGTTCAACGAGCGCTTCCGGTATGGCGATGTTGCATCGGATGTGGCCTTCCTTTCCATGGACCTCGACTACAACGGCTTTCCACGGCTCGGCAATGCCTTTGTAGAGGCATATATAAAAGAATCCAATGATAAAGGCCTCCGTGAAGTATTGAAGTTCTACAAGGTCTACCGGGCTTATGTGCGCGCCAAGGTCACCTCCTTCATGCTTGACGATGCCGGTCTGGATGCGGCAACAAAGGCTACGGCGCTTCATACTGCCAGGAAATATTATGATCTTGCCCATGAGTACATAAGCCGTGAAGATTGACCTGCACATACACTCCAAGAACGGCTCCGACGGAAAGTGGCCCCTGGAGCAGATCTTCCCCGAGGCTAAAAGACGCGGCATCTCTCTGATTTCCATCACGGACCATGACTCGCTCCAAGGCCAGGAGGAGGCCCGTCGGCTCGCCAAGATCCATGGGATAAAGTACCTCACAGGCGTGGAGCTGAACGTGACTTTTACCCATTCGCACTATACAAAGGGCAAGGCCGCCTCACTCGATTTTCTCGGGTATGCCTTTGACATCAGGAACAAGGCACTCATTGACAAGCTGCATGCCTTGCGCAGTTACCGCAGGCAGCGGGCCCAGAAAATTCTTGAGAACATCAATGAGGAATTTCTGAAGCAAGGCAGGACATTATTCACAACAAAGGACATGGATGCCATAGAGGCCGGTGTGGACGGCTCCTTCGGCAGGCCTCATATCGCCAACTATCTTATAGCAAAGGGGATCGTGGCCACCAAGCAGGAGGCATTCGACCGGTATCTTACCCGGTGCGATGTACCCAAGATGCCGTTGTCACTTCAGGAGGCTTCCGCCTTGATCAGAGGCGCCGGGGGAAAACTTGTGCTTGCCCACCCCAATGACCCCAACGGCACCTCATTGGCGGTTTTGGCCGGATCTCTCGAAGAACAGAAGGAAATGATCTTGGCTTCGATGCTTCCCCTCATCGACGGCATCGAGTGCTGGCATACCAGGCACGATATACAAACTGCTTCCTTCTACCTGGGATTCGTCCGCACCGAGGGCCTGCTGGCCACGGGCGGGTCCGACTGCCACCAGCAGCCCGTACTCATGGGTAGCGTACAGGTCGCGGATTGTGTTGCCGATCAGTTTGGCATATAAGGATTTTTGAGAAAGGCCCATCCACGAAGCTGCTTCTCTTAAGCAGGCCTTCCTCAAGTGAATTGATGTGAAGAGGTATATACGGTGAGAGAACCTTTGAAGACATTTATCGATAAAGAGATCACAGATGAGATGGTGATCATTGCCTGCGGGCTGCCTGCTACGAACAAGACCGAGACTACGGAGGTGATAGCGCGGATTAAGGGTTACACCATGCTCAGGACCGATATCATCCGCAAGGAGGTCTTGAAGGATGAAGACATCTTCGATGAAAAGGTTGCCTCCGATATGGATAAGCGAAAGCTCGTCTATGATACCATGTTCGCAAAAGCGGAAGAATTTGCGTCTCTTGGCAAGGGTGTGATCCTGGATGCCACCTTTATCACCCAGTCACTTCGCAAGCGGGCGGCAGAGGTTGCAGCCAAACATGGGAGGACTCTGCTCATCGAGCAGACATCCTGCTCGCAGAAATATTCACTGGACAAAATCTCACGAAGGACAAAAGATAACTATGAGTCCAATGCCTTGACCCCGGAAGCCTACTTAAACAACAAGAAGAAGTTTGAGCTTGTTGACCTGGATGACCTGAAGAGGGCATTCCCCGGCCTCACAATCATTCATCTGTTGGTGGAAACGGAATCCGACTCTGAAGACGGATGGTACGTCATCGCCAAGACCGTACGTTGAACAAGGCCCCTGCGGTTTGATAAACCGCAGCATGGGCAGCCCGAACAAAGAGATCATACAAGGGATGGTATCCATGATGAAAAAAATTATTGTCTGTATCATGATTGCCCTTCTGGCATCCGGGTGCGCATCACACTTCAAGGAGCAGCGTAAAATTTCCAGACCTCTGGTGGCACTCGGTATGGACAAGATCAATCAGAACGACATCCAGGGGGCCTTCATTGAGCTGCGTAAGGCTCTGAATGCAAACCCTACCGACCCTGAGGTCTACTACGGCTATGCCGTGGCCTACTGGAAGTCGGGTGCATTCGACAAGGCATTACAGAACGTGGACAAGACCATAGAATATAGCGACAAGCTGGAACTGGAGCACCCGGGCATCAAGGGTGAGGCATATAACCTCAAAGGCACTATCTATGCCGGCCAAAAGAAATTCGACGAGGCCGTTTCAAACTTTAAAAAGGCCCTGTCAGACGAACTCTATCAGACACCTGAATACTCTTTGTACAACCTTGCTACGATATACCTGGAAAAGAAAGACATAGCGCTGGCCCTCGAGACCGACCAGAAGACACTTGAACGTAATTCCCATTATGCCCCGGCATGGCATCTTCTGTCCAAGATCTATGTAGCACAAGGCAAACCGAATGATGCCATCAACGCCCTTAGGCATGCAATCCTCGAGTACCCCGGTTATGCCGAGGCCCACTACGACCTTGCCCAGCTCTACCTCCAGATGGGTGCAACTGAAAAGGCAAAGGATGAGTTCGTGAAAGTGGTCGAGCTCGACCAGGGCGGCCCGTATGCAACCATGGCGGTGGATAAGTTGAAAGAGTTGAAATAGTAAGTGACTAGAGTGAGAGGTTGGTAGGGGCGGACTCCAAGCCGCTACAAATTACCCTTACCATCCTTGCGCATCTTTACAGCCAACTGTACTGCCTGCAGCCCGGCCGGTGTCATGCCCTCGATGCGTTCGGCCTGGCCTAGTGTGGCCGGCCTGATCTCTTCAAGCCTGCATTTGAGCTCATTGGAGAGACCCTGGATGCCTGCAAAGTTGAGACCTACTGGAATCTTCATGCGCTCAAGCTCTTTGAGCTTCACGATCTCTTTAAGCTGCCTATCGATGTATCCCTCGTACTTTATCTCCACCTCGGTCTCCACTTCAGCAAGGGATGAGACAGGGGGAATCAGTGCATGGTGTTTGAAATCACCTAAAGTGACCTCGGGTCTCTTAAGCAGCCGCTCCAGGGTAATGCGCTCCTGGTCGTTACCGCGTGTGGGGGCAAACTCGGGCATGTCATGAGGGATGATGACGAAAGTCTTCTGCAGATGACCATGTAAGGCAGCGATCTCGTCCTTAATGTCGCAGACCCTTTCAAAGCGTTTCCTATCGATGAGCCCGAGCCTTAAGGCCTCTTCGCTCAGCCTGAATACGGCATTGGTCTCCCTGAGCATGAGCCGGTATTCGGCCCGGGAGGTGAACATGCGGTAGGGCTCGGTCGTGCCCCTGGTGACCAGGTCGTCTATCATGACGGCTATGTAGGCCTCAGACCTGTCCAGGATGAAAGGCTCCTCTCTCTTGATGCCAAGGGCGGCATTGATCCCTGCCATGATGCCCTGACCTGCGGCCTCCTCATAGCCGGATGTGCCGTTTACCTGGCCTGCCAGGTACAGGCCCTGCACGAGTTTGGTCTCTAAGGTCCGCAGGAGCTGGGTGGGCTTAACATATTCGTACTCTATGGCATATGCAGGCCTGATGATCTCCGCCTTCTCCAGACCCGGCACGGAGCGTACGATCTTGAACTGGAGCTCCACAGGCAGGCTGTTGCCCAGACCTGAGGCGTAGACCTCTTTGGTGTTGATGCCCTCGGGCTCGATAATGACCTGGTGCCCCTCCCTCTCACCGAACCGCATGACCTTGTCCTCCAAGGACGGACAATATCTGGCAGGTGTCCCGGTGATGGCACCCGAGTACAGCGGGCTCAAAGAGATGTTGTTCCGGATAATCTCATGGGTCAGGGATGTGGTCCTGGTAAGATAGCATGAAACCTGGGGAAGACGCCCCCTCGATGAGGTAAAGCCGAAGGCCATACAGCCCGCCTCCGGGTCCTGTTTTTGGAGGGAGGAGAGGTCAATCGTATCCCGGTGTAGCCTGGGTGGAGTGCCGGTCTTGAGCCTTCCCAGGGAGAATCCCAAGGTCTTGAGAGACTCCGAGAGCTCATAGGATCCTTCCTCGCCTGCCCTGCCGGCAGGTATGCGTATCTGACCGATGTGTATGAGCCCCGAGAGGAATGTGCCGGTAGTGATGATCACGGCCTTGGCACCATAGACCATGCCGGTGCGGTCCCTGACCCCCGTGACGCGGCCATTTTTAACTTCAACAGCATCAATGCGCGCCTGGCGGATATGGATACCCGAGTCCTCCACCCTCGCCTTGACCGCGGCCTCGTACATCCTTCGATCATTCTGGGTTCTGGTGGCCCTCACGGCAGGGCCCTTCTTGGTGTTGAGAACGCGGTACTGGATGGCCGTTTCATCCGCCACTTCACCCATGATGCCGCCCAACGCGTCGACCTCCTTGACCAGGTGGCTCTTGGCAAGCCCGCCGATGGAAGGGCTGCAAGGCATCCTGCCCACGGTGTCCATGTTGAGGGTGAACAGGGCGACATTCAGTCCGAGTCTATGCGCGGCCAGGGCCGCCTCCACTCCTGCATGTCCGCCGCCCACTACGATGATGTCGAAGTCTTCCATCCCAAGACACCTCTAGGTCAAACGACGCCTCATTTCAACATGAAAGGATGGAGAAGATTACCCCTACGGGTTCATTGCACGGGTTGTCGCGGCTAAAGCCGCTCCTACAGGCAGTCACTATTCACTAGTCACTATTCCCTCATGTTACAGCCGCCCTTTCAGCGGGCAAGCATCGCAACGGGGCTGCCTGGTCCTGCAGTAGTCCTTGCCGATGAATACCATGTGGGCATGGAGGTCTTTGTATACGTCCAGCTTCCGGGGCAAACCCGCCTCGAAGATGGCCCGGATCTCATCATAATCGGCATGCTCATCGACGATGTGGTGCCTGACGAGCATGCGCTTCGTGTAGGCATCCACTACGAAGATACACTTGCCCGCGGCATAGCAGCAAATGCTGTCGGCGGTCTCCTTGCCGATGCCGCTCACTTCCAGCAGTTCCGCACGTAACACATCCGGTCCCAGAGAAAACAGCCTGTCCAGGTCCCCGGCATGGAAGGCCATAATCATGCGAACAAGGTTCTTGAGGCGAGAGGTCTTGACATTGTAGTATCCTGAAGGCTTCAGAAGCGAGGCCAGGTATGGCTCATCGGCACTATGAACAGCGGACATGTCCATGAGGCCGGCTGCCTTGAGGTTAATAATGGCCTTTTCAACATTGGTCCAGGCAGTATTCTGCGTGAGAACCGCGCCGACCATCACCTCGAAGGGGGTCTCTCCGGGCCACCATCCTGATGGGCCGTAATGATCGAACAGGATGCGGTACAGACGGGAGGGGTTAAAACCGGATCGGCTCAACGCTCTTAGTTTTCTCCATGCCCTTTGTGCTTGATGACGTCCTTCATCTTATCGCGGATGTCCCCGCGGATGTTGAAGAGCATGGCGGTCATCTCCAACTCATATTCGAGCGCCGCCTTGGCATCGAGCCTGCTTACTACATCCAGGCTCCTCTTGACGGCCTTGACCACTTCCGGCGATCTGCTCACAAGCTCTTGGGCGCAGGTCAGGACCTCTTCCCTGAAGCGCTCCGGCTCCACCACCCTGTTTACAAGACCTATTGCATGGGCCTCCTGTGCACCGATGGGATCACCTGTCAAGGCCAGATCCTTGGCCCTGGCAATACCTATGCGGGAGACCAGCGGGGTGAGCAGAGGATTGAATCCGTACTTGATCTCAGGGTGTGCGAAGATGGCGCTTTCGGATGCAATGATCATGTCTCCCATGAGCGCGAGGTTGAACCCGCCCCCAAAGGCGATGCCGCTGACAGCGGTGATGAGGATCTTGTCCTGGTCGAGCAGCAAGGAGTATACCTCTACGGCAAGCCTGAAATAATTCGCTGCCTGTTCGGTAGTAAAATGAGGCGCCTCCTTCAGGTCTATGCCTGCCGAGAAACACTCAATCCCCCCGGACAAGACGATGACCCTGATCTCGGAAGATTCATGGAGGAATTGGGAGAACACCTGATGGATCTCCTTCATCATCCCATAAGAGAGCGCATTGAGGTCGCGCTTGCGGTCCATCTCGATAAAGGCGATCCTATCTCTTACATCTGCCTTGATGAACTGGTACTCCATGGGCATCTCCTCTTTTGTTCTCTACGTCATGTACCCTTGGTGAAAATGCATGTCAATAACAGGATAACGGCGAGTTGATTGTAGTATGGTTACTTGATCTGCCATAGTCCTTTCTGCTATGGCCTATGATGTGACCTGCCTTCGAGTCAGTGAGTTGAACGAACGCGCCCGGGAGGCCTTGAGTTCTTGCTTGGGGCCCGATGTATGGGTAGTTGGGGAGATCCACGGGTTAAAGGTCCATGCAAAATCCGGCCATATCTACTTCGACCTCGTAGAGAAGGCCGCTGCCGCGACAGAGCAGTATATTGCAAAAGTGAGCTGCGCCTTTTTCAGAGGCTCATATGCGGCCTGGCAACGCTCGCTCACCGTGATTGGGCTGAAAGACTTCGAACTCGCAAGCGGCATAGAGATAAAACTTAAGGCCCGGGTGGATCTCTTTGTCAAAGAAGGTCGCTACCAGCTCATTGTCCTTGAGATCGACCCGAGTTATACCTTTGGCGCCATTGCACGGAAAAGGGCACAGACCATAGAGACCCTTCGTGCGGAGGGCCTCATGGAGAGGAATAAGGCCCTGGAACTACCTGCAATCCCCCTGAATATCGGACTCATCACCTCTTACGGTTCTGCCGCCTTTCAGGACTTCACAAGCATTATCTTAAAGAGCGGATATGCATTCCGTATCACGCTTTTTGATGCGCACATGCAGGGCGAAAACACGGTGCGTGAGGTCACCCGGGGCATAAAGACCCTTGAAAAAGTTTCGGGTGTGGACACGATAGTCATTATCAGAGGCGGAGGCGCCAAGACGGATCTTTTCGTATTCGACGACATCACTATTTGTCGCGCAATCGCTACAAGCCACAAACCGGTTATCACGGGCATCGGCCACGAGATCGATTTGTCGGTGGCGGATATGGCGGCGCACAAGTATTTCGTCACTCCTACCGACACTGCACGATTCTTTGTCTCACATATAGATGCCATATGGGACTTTCTGGAAGATGCCTCTGCCGGAGTGGCCCTTGCTGCGCGCAAAGTACTTGACACATCCTCGCAGGGCACAAGCATGATTGCAGCACGACTCGCCCTGGTTATCCAGAGATTTTCCTCAAAGGCCCGTTCCTCCTTGGAGGCTACTGCATCCTCATTGCTGAGGAGGGGCTTAAACCATATCGCCTTGAATGACAGGCGCCTCTTGAAGGTCCTCTCCGCATTCACCCATCAGGCGGCATCGTGTATCCATGACCAGGCATCGACCTTTGACCACGCCATACTCACCATGAAATTGCATTCAACTTCTCTCCTCAAACACATGGGCTATAACCTGGAGCACCATCATGCCTCCATGCTTAAAGAAATTTCTCAAGGCATTGCTGAAAGCCTGACAGCCCTGGTCCGCTATGAGAAGGACCTTGATCATATGAGACCGGAGGTAACCCTCCAGAGAGGATACAGCATCACTTTAGGCAGAGACGGTAAGGCACTCCGTGACGCGAATGATGCACCCATAAACGAGAGGATCGTGAGCGTGCTCATGAAAGGAAAGGTCCACTCTGTAGTATACGACAAGGAGCCGTGATAAAGATGAAAAAAGCCAAGGGATATTCAGACGTATTGCGCGAACTTGAGGATATGCTGGAGCGGATGAACAGGGGTGAGATCCCCATCGACGAGCTTGAGGAGGCTGTCAAGTCAGCTGCACAGAAGATCCGCTACCTGCGTGACAAGCTTAAGGCCACCGAGGCAGAGATCATAAAGGTCTTAAGCGAGATTGAGAGTGGGTCTTCCGGCGGGAATGAGGAACAGTAGTACGCCTCATTTTTCACTGATCATTACATCATGGTTGCCATCCACAGCAGGCCCATGGCCGGAACAATGGCCCACAGCCCCATTACATAGATCGTGTACATGCGGTTGTCGAATATGGTCTGTTCCGTATAAAAGTCAATCCCCTTTGCCAGGAAAAAAAGCGGCGGTAGAAGGCCATAGACAATCGCCGGGGCGGCCTTCAGGGGGAAGCTCAGGAAGAGGACAAGTGCCAGGCCCATGATGGTGTATTCCAGCAGCATGGTTGCCTTGTCCTCGTTTATGTACCTGGCAAGGCTCATGCGTCCCATGATGGCGTCTTTCTCCATGTTCTTGAGTCCGAGCAGGATCTCGACGGTAAGGTAATGGGTGGCCACATAGGCTGTGAGCAGGCCGATATTCGGCTGAACTGCCGTGCGGGTGAGGATCAACGGTACTACTATGCAGGTGAGGATGAAAATGGCGGCGCCGTAGAGGCTCTTCAAGTAATCCTGCACGCCGGCCACATCCAGTAGAGGTCTTAACAGCGAGGCCCCGATGATAACAAGGGCGCCCGTAAATCCATTCGCCAGCAGGCTGATCGATAAGGCGATTCCCGTTGAGATGGCCCAGGTGGGCCACTGCCGCTGTCTCTTGGTGCGCGCCGTTGAAGAGAATGCCAGGAAGAAGACGGCAAGCAGCACATCCCACCGGTATGCCTGTCCGGAGAAGACGAGGGCCACCATGGCGGCCCCGAGACAGCCCAGCGAGGGCAACAGCGGCGACTCGGCCAAGGTATCCAACATGATACCTTCGATGCCTGAGGACGCATGGATGCTCTTGAGCGCGTCGATGCACTCCTCGATCACCCAGTGAGGTGTTGATGCACCGGCGATGACGGCGACCTTGTTCATCCGGGAGCGGTTTATGCCCTCGAGCTGATCCGGTGATTCTATCTTGATGACATAGCGGTTTTCTTTGGCCGCGATCTCGGCCAGGCGCTTGGTGTTGGCCGACGTCCTGCCGCCGATGACTATGAAGGTGTCATGGTCTTTGGCGAGCTCCCTCACCTCGCTCTGGCGGTCCACCGTAGAGCGGCAGATGGTATCCGATACATCCAGGATATCGGCCTTGTCCCGCAGGATGTCTATTATCTCCTTGTAAAGGGCCACATCAAATGTGGTCTGCGCCACTACGGCAAGTCTTTTTACCCGGGGGACCTTTTTCGCATCATCCAGGGTTTGGATGATTATCCCCTTATCCCCGGCAACACCCATGTGGGCATCCATCTCAGGATGGTCCTTGTCGCCGACGATGGCAATGAGGTCTGCGGTCTTGGCGGCCTTCTTGATGACGGTATGCAGCTTGAGCACCATGGGGCATGCAGCGTCGATGACCTCGACACCGCGCACTGTAAGCGCCGCCTTATTATCCGGTGAAATGCCATGCGCCCGTACGATGGCGATGTCGCCGGGCTTCAACTTCGGATCGTCGATGTCGTGAACGATCCCGATCCCCCGCTTGGTCAGCGCGTCAATGACCTGGGGGTTGTGGATGATCTGGCCCAGCGTGTAAATCCTCTTCCCGGGGTCATTCTGCCTTACCTTGAAGGTGATGTCGATGGCGCGGCGTACCCCGAAACAGAACCCTGCATGGCGAGCGATGGTGATCTTCATTACAGGGCGTTCCTCATTGCATGGATGAGATATTCCTGGTTTCCCTTGGCACCCTTGACCGGAGAGGGGATAACCCCGCTTACCTGAAGTGCACAATCTTCCAGGAAGGCCGCCATGTCCTTGACGACGGACTCATGTACCTGAAGGTCCCTGACCACGCCGCCTCTGCCCACCTGAAGTCTCCCCGCTTCGAACTGGGGCTTGATAAGGGCGATAATGTGCGCTTCGCTCTTTAAGAGTTCGAGCACCGGCGGGATGACCAGCCTTAAAGAGATGAATGATACGTCAAAGGTTGCCATATCGCACGGCTCCGGGATATGTTCGCGGCCGATCATGCGTGCGTTGACGCCCTCCAGACAGACCACCCGAGGATCGGTCCTCAGCCTCCAGTGGAGCTGTCCGTGGCCTACATCCACTGCATACACCTTCTTCGCACCCCGTTTCAGCATGACATCGGTAAACCCGCCAGTAGACGATCCGACATCGAGGGCGACCATGCCCTTCACATCCACGGAAAATGCATCCAGCGCGGCATTGAGCTTCAGCGCTCCCCTGCCCACAAAGGTGTTATAAGGCTTTATCGAGACAGGGGAATCATTTTCGATGGCGGTGCCGGCCTTGATTACGGCCTTGCCGTCCACCAGGACCTGGCCTGCCATGATAAGGCCAAGCGCCTTGGAGCGGGTCTCGGCCAGGCCTTTCTCCACCAAAAGCTTGTCCAGGCGCATCTTCATAGGATATCCCTGATGACCTTCTGGATGCCTTTTTCATCCAGACCAACGATCTTTTTAAGATCGCTCAATGATCCGTGTTCGATGAACCTGTCGGGTATGCCGATGAGCCTGAACTTGAGTGGTATATCCATGTCCTGAAGGGCCTCAAGGATGGCCGACCCGACGCCTCCATGGACACACCCGTCTTCTACCACTACAAACCTGCCGCCACAGGAAAGCGCCAGCTCTCTGATGGTCTTCACATCGAGCGGTTTGGCAAAGACAAGGTCGACCACCGCAACATCATCAAGGTCTTTTACCGCTTCCAGGGCAGTGTAACATAAGGGGCCTGCACAGAAGACGACAGCCTTTGTGCCCCTTTTCAGGATCTCCGATCTGCCCAGTTTCAACCTGGCTGCCTTCATGGGAGAGTCGATGACCTTGTCCCTGGGGTATCTGATGGCAACAGGCCTGTGAAGACTCAAGCCGTGTTCGAGCATCTTCTCGAGCATGAGCTGGTCTCTTGGTACCATGATCGTCATATTGGGGATGCTCCGCAGGTAGGCAAGGTCAAAGGTGCCATGATGCGTGGGGCCGTCGGGGCCCACAAGACCCGCCCTATCGATGGCTAAGATGACCGGTGCGTTCTGCAGCGCCACGTCATGGATGATGGAGTCGAAGCCGCGTTGGAGAAAGGTGGAGTAGATGGCCACCACCGGCCTCAGGCCGAACAGTGACATGGCTGCTGCCATGGTTACGGCATGGCCTTCCGCAATACCCACATCATAAAACCGTTCCGGATATCGTCTGGCAAATTCTTTCAGCCCTGTGCCCGTAGTCATGGCAGCACTCAAGGCGATGATCCGGGGATCCCTCTTGGCAAGCCGGATAAGGGCGCTGCCGAAGACATCGGAATAAGTCGGCTCAGGAGAGGCCTTCGGTCCGTCGCCATTTTCCAGATCAAACTTGCCAACGCCATGGTAGTGCTCCGGGTCCTTCACTGCCGGATGGTATCCGCGGCCCTTCTGGGTGATTACGTGAAGGAGGATCGGCTCATTCATGGCGGCAATGTTCCGGAATGCCTCCACCAGGTGCGCCATGTTATGTCCGTCGATGGGGCCCACATACCTGAAGCCCATCTCCTCGAAGAGCAGCCCCTCGGTTACTACGCCTTTGAGGTTCCCCTCGATGAGCTTGGCAGCCTTATAGATTGCATTGCCGCCCAAGGGGATGCGTTTGAGTGTCTGCTTTATGCCGTCTTTCACGTCCCGGACACGCTGTGATGTCATGATCCTGCTCAGATAATCCGCCACTGCCCCGACACGCTTGGATATGAACATGGTGTTGTCGTTGAGGACTACGATGAGGTTCTGCCTCCTCATGCCTACGAAATTAAGGCCTTCGAAGGTGAGTCCGTTGGACAGCGATCCGTCTCCTATTACGGCTATCACACGGTTTTTACTCTCGGCCTTGGCAAAAGTCTCGCAGATGCCGCTTGCCGCAGGCAGGGCGTTTCCGGTATGGCCTGAGATGAAGGCATCGTAAGGGCTCTCGGCGGGGTTCATGAACGGGCTTAAGCCCCCGTGCTGCCTCAGGGTGGGGAAGGAGTCCCTCCTGCCTGTTATGATCTTGTGCGTATACCCCTGATGGCCCACGTCCCACAGGATTTTGTCCATGGGGGTGTTGAAGACATAGTGCATGGCAATGGTGAGCTCAACGGTCCCGAGGCTCGATGCCAGGTGGCCCCCCGTACGGCTCACGCACTCTATGATAAATTCCCTGACCTCTGTGCCCAGCGTCTCAAGCTGGCTTATGCTGAGCCGCTTTAAGTCTGAAGGTGCTGAAATATTTTCAAGGATTCCCATAGTCACATCACCCGCTTGAGCATCCACGAGGCAAGCCCCCTGAGGGTCTCGGCCTGATCGTCCCTCAGGCCGTCAAGCGCCTTTATGGCCTTTAAGGTGGAGGTTTGCGCCCATATACGCGCCGCATCGAGGCCAAGGGCCTTCACCACGGTGGCCTTGCTCTGGACCAGGTCCTTGCCCGCACTCTTGCCCAGTGTCCGGCTGTCGGATGTCACGTCCAGGATATCATCAATGGCCTGGAATGCAAGCCCGAGGTGGGTGCCGAAGCCTGCCAGGGACCCGATCAGGGCCTTGTCATCGCAGGCTACGCGTGCACCTGCATACAGAGACATCTCAAAAAGGCGTGAGGTTTTTTGGGTGTAGATCTCTTCGATTTTAGAAAGATCCATGTCCCTTCCCTCGGCCATGACATCCTCATACTCCCCCTGGACCAGACCTGCGGTACCGCAAACATCGGCAAAAGCAGTGCACAGGTCCACCTTGACCTGAGAAGAATATGAGCTTGTGCAGATTACGGCCAGTGCCTGGAAGATCAATGCATCTCCTGCCAGGATGGCAGTGGCCTCCCCGAATTTCTTGTGGCATGTGGGCATGCCCCTCCTCAGGTCGTCATTGTCAAGGGCGGGCAGGTCGTCGTGAATGAGGCTGAAGGTATGGACCATCTCAATGGCCAGGCCGACAGGCAGTGCGGCTGTTCCCTGACCGCCGGCGGCCTCGCATGCAAGCATGGCAAGTATCGGCCTGATCCTCTTACCGCCCGCCTTGAGGCTGTAGGCAAAGGCCTCGAAAATGCCGGAGCTGCTCTGCGTATCCCGAAGGTAGTCCGCAAGGTATTCATCAAAGGCTGCCTTCCTGGTCGTGATCAAGGCGCTGATATCCACGGTTAGTCCCCTATTTAAGGCAATAGCACGGCCCAAGACAATCTTCAACAGCCTAAAGATCCACGTGAAAGACCCTGAGAGCTATGTCTGCGAGAGCTCCTCATAGAGTTTCATGATGGTGTTTACATAGACATCGCTGTGGTTATACAACCATATGGCGTTGCGGTTTTTTTTCTCATCACCGTTTTCCCTCCAGCCGGATATCTTGAGGAGGTTCGCAATGCTCGCAATAGCATCCGGCATTCTGAAGGGGTTTTTTTCACCATCGCCAACACCATCGACCCCCCATTTCCTGAATGTGGTAGGGATGAATTGTGCCGGACCCAAGGCCCCTGCCACGGAGCCTTTGATCTCCAGGGGGTCCATCTTTATCTCGTCGGCAAGCATGATCAGGTTAAAGAGCTCCTCTCCCGCCCATCTTCCCCTGGCAAAAGTCTTTTTCACCCCTTCCTCATCCTGAAGAAAGGCCTCCGTCCCGCTGTTTTTGTCTTTCAGCAACTTTATTATATCCGGGTCGGATATGAGGGAGATGTTTGCATAGACCTGAAATGCATTGTATTTCTGAGGATATGTTCCCAGCCTTGTTTCAATGATGAGGATCGCGGTGATGATCTGAGGGGAGACCCCATACTTGTCCTGAACCGAGACAAAGAATTCCCGGTTTTCCTCGATGAAGGCCTTGCCCTTAATTACGTACTTCTTGTCGTACTCCATGCGTTCCGGGTGTTTTGCAGAGCCCTTGGGATGACAGAAGTCAAGGTTTTTCAAGATGAATTTCTCATCAAAGGCCATTCGAGGATCGGTTATGAGGGCATGCGCACGGGTCCTATCAAGGCCCTTGCCCACCAGCAGTTCCTCCACAAAACCTCTGGCATGATCATCATTGATCAGCTCCGGGCTTGGAGGGATTTGGACTGTGGGTTGGCCGGCAGGTTCGACTGCAGGCCCCTTGTGCGCACATGAGCTCATAAGCGCCAGTGTGGTTACAAAAATCGTGATGATGATAAATCCAAGTGCCTTCATCTGAAAAAGGATATTATATCGCACACGGCAGAGTTACAAGTAAATATCCGCTTTCTTTCGAAATACGATAACTCTTACCATACATGGCTGACCCACACACATACGCCTGTCTTGACTTTCTGTACCGGCACATCATACAACCACTAATTATGAAGAGGATTCTCATAGCCAACAGGGGCGAGGTGGTCTTGCGCGTCATCAGGACGGCCCGTGAGCTGGGGTTGGAAACCATCGTGGTCTATTCAGAGGCCGATAAGGACATGGAGTACCTGAACTTCGCCGACGAGGCGGTAAAGATCGGCCCCGAGCAGCCCTCTAAGAGCTACCTCAATATCGATGCCATCATCTCTGCGGCCCTGGCATGGAAGGCCAACGCCATCCACCCCGGTTACGGTTTCCTCTCGGAGAACCCCCAGTTCGCCTTTCTCTGCGAGGAGAACGGGATCGAGTTCATAGGGCCTACGAGTGCCACCCTTCGGACCATCGGCAACAAGTCCCGGACAAAGGAGGTTGCCAGGTCGCTGAACATACCCACCATCCCGGGATCTTATGGAGTGGTTGCCGACATCGGACAGACTATCCTCCTAGCCCAGGACCTCGGCTTTCCCGTGATCCTCAAGTCGCTGTACGGCGGAGGCGGCAGGGGGATGAAGGTGGCATTCTCCGATGATCAGCTGAGACAGCACTTTGCCAGCGTGAGCAGCGAGGCAAGCGCAGCATTCGGCCGTAATGAGGTCTACATTGAGCACTACATCGCATCGCCGCGACACCTGGAAGTCCAGGTCCTGGCCGATGCATATGGGAACATCAGAATCTTCAGCGACCGCGAGTGCTCTATCCAGAGGCGCCACCAGAAGATCATCGAGGAGGCACCCATCTCCAATATCGATGAAGACCTGCGGCAGAACCTCTGGGAATGGTCGAGACAGATCATCCAGGCCATTGCATTCAAGGGCCTTGGCACTGTGGAGTTTCTCATGGATCAGGAAGGGAAGATCTTCTTCCTCGAGATCAACGGCAGGCTCCAGGTGGAACACCCGGTTACAGAGATGATTACCGGCATCGACATGATTCGCGAGCAGATCATGATCGCAGCGGGTGCCCATATAGAACCGTCTCCTGTCATCATCACGGGGCATGCCATCGAATGTCGGATCAATGCAGAGAATCCGTCAAAGAATTTCATGCCCACTACGGGTACCATCACAAGACTGCGGCTGCCGAGCGGCCCGGGTGCGCGTGTGGATACGCACCTCTTCCCCGGCTGCATCGTGACCCCGTTCTACGACCCCCTGCTCGTGAAGCTCATCGCCCTCCACACCACGCGCGATGGGGCTTTACGCCGCATGGACAGGATGCTGGACGAGACCATCATCGAGGGACTCACGACCAACAAGGACCTGCTCTACAAGTTGCTCAACCATGATAGTTTTCTCTCGGGTAACGGGGACACATCTCTTGTGACACAGCTGCTCAATAAGTGATCAGAAGCTTTCTTCAAACGGTTCAGGGATTAAAATGCCTGAGGTCGCACATGTGTTCCCGACATACTCTTAAATCATAGTAACGCAGACTCAGATCATTGAGGAGCACACAAAGAGTAATATCTTACCACGAAGAGCACGAAGGACACGAAGAAAGAAAGCCTTTTGAAATAGCTGACCGGTTCAATGGATCCTAGAGTGTTTGTTCTGGTTTTTTAGATCATCTTCGTGCTCTTCGTGTCCTTCGTGGTGAGAAAAGAATTAGGATGCAAACCATAAAAATATGCTTCAAGGAGAAGAACCTAAAACTTTGAAGGATACGCTCTTGAGGTTGCCCAAAAAAATCACGAGCCGGTTACTCGCCCGGCTCGTGATTCTGTTTGGTGCGATACTGTTATGATATTCTCTTGTACCGGCTGGAGGCAATTTCCTATGCCTGATGATGAGTTATCCTTGATCTGTTAATCTGCTCTCGTGTCTTGGCGAAATCCATATATATTCTCGCAATGCACAACGATATTGCCAATACAAATAACCCAAGCATGAATGCCGGCTCGGTGTTGAACTGTACATCTATCCATCGACCGACAAACAGGAACAGGAATGAGGAGATAACCAGGGTGAAGCTCCACGCACTCATTAATATGATATGGTTCAGATTCTTGTTCGTGAGCTTGTTTCTTCGAACCCTTTTCATCGCTGTTACCTCCTTTCCTTCTTTTCCCGCCCGTACCCCGTTAGGGAAGGGGCGGGATAACCTTACCTCTTAAGATCTTCTCAGCTCACCAGGCCCTTCACTGCTTCGATCACCGGGGCGGTGAACAGGGCAACCAGCACTGCATACAGTGCAAAGGACCCGACTGCCTCGCTGAGGTACATCCTCGGATAACGGTATTTCAGGGAAATGATGGTGAGCCCGCCCATGATCAGGCAGCCAAGGTGGAAGTAGGGGAAGTTCCCGCCGCCGGAAGTCTCTGCCGCTGCAAAGGCAAAGGTACCGGTGATCATCACCACGAACATCGCTACGATTATTGTCTGAATTGTCCTTTTCATTGTCATTGCCTCCTTCATGATTGCTTGATGCTTATAGATAAGGCAAGCCCCGTGCCAAGTGTGCTGGATCAGCGATGAATACCTTATAACATATTGATATCGAATCCATTTAACTGAATATCCACTCAATAATCGCATGCCTCAATCCCTAAGAAAACCGGGATTCATTAAAAAAAACGTTGAGAGGTATTCAATGAAACGTTTAATCCGGTCCCTCTTGACAGACCACATTTTCAACCTTCACCCTTGACTCTCTTCAGCATGAATGTCATGCCTGCCGCTATCAGGGAAAGAATGGGACTGCTCCCTAACCTTTTCGATGACAGGAGGCGAAATAGTAGGCTTCATGTCGACAAGACCGTATCCTGCATTCGCAATGGGGATGAAATGCAGACCGCACATCTGATCAATATCAGCAGGAGCGGTATGTATGTTGAGATCGATACCCCGTCTGATATCGGGCAGGAGATGTTCATCAACCTTACCGAGAGAAACCTCGGGGTGTTTACGCGGGTGAAAGGGCGGGTGATGAGGAGATCTGAAAGGGGTATGGCTATCCGGTTCATCTGACCGGCCCCTGGCTTGCAGGTTATGTTCCAAGATCAAGGCCTTAAACCTTAGCGGGGCATTCTTTTATGTCCTTTGCCACTTTGTCACATTTTGACCATGGTTACCCTACGGTTTTGCCACTTTGTTCATGCCCGGTATCTTCATTGATGCACTTGTGCCATTTTGGCAAAAATATGGTGCGAGAGAATATTTATAGTTAGTATAATCATTGAGTTATAAACCATGATCATCTGGCACGGCCCTTGCCTTATGTTAGATAGAAAGAAAAAAACAAACCCCAAGGAGGGTAAGACAATGATGACATTATGGATCGTTCTCGGCGCACTGTTCATGACCGGCATAGGCATCAGGTTCACCTAC
>Ga0187877_1000544_pt1 | contig 46608 bp, 40 predicted proteins | sample June2016WEW_17_1_3_FD_132430 | JGI IMG/M metagenome (GOLD analysis project Ga0187877, IMG submission 132430) | Peatland microbial communities from SPRUCE experiment site at the Marcell Experimental Forest, Minnesota, USA - June2016WEW_17_100 | ecosystem: Environmental > Terrestrial > Soil >...
CGCGTAGCAGATCTCAACCCCCGCCCACGAGGCATCGGGAAACGCCGCGAGGAACGGCTCCGGCTGGTAGCCGAGCGAGAGCACGACACGGGAAACGCCGTGCAGGCCGAGCCAATCGACGATGCGGGAGATGAGCGGCCGCTCGACGATCGGCAGCATCGGTTTCGGGATGTCGTTGGTGAGCGGACGCAGCCTCGTCCCCTCCCCGCCGACGAGCACAATCCCCTGCACCGTCAGCCGCTCCCTGTCGCGTCCCCGATCACACCTACTTCTTCGCGCCCGGCAAAGTCGTCGACGTGGTCGTCGGGAGCCTGCCCGTGATCGTCTCGACGAGCGTCACCCTCGTCTTGGCGGGCGGCTCGGGGATCGCCGTCCCCCGCGGCACGAAGGCGACGGTGATCATCTCGCCTTGGGAGATGTGGATCTTCGTCGGGTCGGTGACGGTTGTCCCCACAGTCGCCGTCGATGAGGCCCAAACCTTGGCGACGAGCATTCCCTTGCCCTTGTCGACCCCGCGGCAGCGGTCACCGTCCTTCCAGGTCTGCTGGCCCTTGCCGGGGTATTGCAGCTCCGTCGGGGTCAAGGTGAACCCGGCGTACATCTCGGCAAACAACCCCAAGGTGGCATTCTTGCCTTCGTAGGCGGACGCCCCGGACTGGAGCGAGCCCGGCGAGGCGTTGATCAACCCGTCGCCGTAGGTCCGCAGCCCCGTCGCAGCAAGATTCGTGCTCGCCGGGAGGTTCGGTTCGATTCTGCCGCAGATGTCGACGGCGAGCGCGGCGTACCAGTTGTCGCTCGCCGTCGGGCCCTCGACCACCGGCTTGCGGAACGTTTCGTTCCGGCTGTAGACGATGAGGCCGACGCCGCCGACGCAGATGACGAACATGAGGAGGTACCAGAGCCTCGGACGCTGGGCGCGATAGCTCCTGCTGCCTCCGCTCGCCGCGGCGCGCGCGACCGTCCGTCCGAAAGACCCTCGTGCCATGGCGGGCCGAGCTTAGTCAAGGCTCGCCGGGCGACCCCGTGCGCCGGTGAGCAGCTGCCGGGCAGACGCGAGGCCGAAGCGGACGATGAGCCCGGCGGCCACCGGGACGAGGAGGAGCGCCCGCGCCCCTACCAAGGACTTTCGAGCGAAGCGCCATGCCGAGCGATGATGGGCGACGAGCATGCGGTAGGGGTGGGCCGCTGTGGACAGTCCCTGGAGGTGGGTGACGGTGGCGGCGGGTTCGAAAAGGACGCGCCACCCGGCACGCCGCAGGCGCCAGCACAGATCGAGATCCTCGACGTACATGAAGTAGCCCTCGTCGAAACCACCGACGCTGTCAAACGCCTCACGGCGGATGAGCGCACACGCACCGGACACCCAATCCACCTCCCGGGCACGGCCTTGCTCGGTGGCATCCAGCGCAGCCTCGCCGCGGTAGCGCTTCGTCCAGCGGTTCCGCGGCCAGATGAGCCCGAGGAGGGCATGGGCGGCGCCAACCGCAAAGCTCGGGAAGGAACGAGCCGAGGGATACGCCGCGCCGTTCCGGTCGCGGATTAACGGCCCGACCACCGCGAGATCCGGCTCGCAATCAAGCCGCGCCGCGAGCACCTCGACAGCGTCGGGGCCGACGACGATGTCCGGGTTGACGACGAAAAGGAACGGTGCCGCGGCGAGGGCTGCACCCCGGTTCACCGCCGTCCCGTAGCCAAGGTTCACCTCGGCGCGCACGATTCGCGCTTCAGCGTCGATCTCAGCGAGCGCCGCGAGCGACCGGTCGACCGAGCCGTTGTCGACGACGACCACGCCGTCGACCCCGGCGGAGCGCAGGCTCGCGACGCACTCGGCGAGCGCCGTGCCGGTGTTGAAGTTGACGACCACGGCGTCGACGCCGGAGGCCGGCCTCGCCGACCCGCTCACCTCGAGAAGTACCCCGGAGCGCCGGTCAAGCGATCAGCTCCGCGACGAGCGAGGTGACCGATTCGCGCCAGTCCGGCAACAGCGCCATCCCGGAAAGTCTCAGGGCCGCGTTGTCGAGCACGGAGTTCTGCGGGCGCGGGGCGGCGCGGGGCGGGACAAGGTCGCCGGTCGCGATCGGCTCGACCGCCCTTGGGTCACCACCTGCTGCCTCGACGACCGCACAGGCGAAACCGAACCACGATGTCGTCCCCCGGTTCGTCACGTGGAACAGTCCGCTGCGACGCTCGAGGGAGAGCGAGACGAGCGTGCGGGCGAGATCGTGCGCGACCGTCGGGCTGCCGCGTTGGTCGGTGACGAAGCGCAACGGGGCGCCGCGGCGCAGAAGCTCGAGAACGGTCTTCACCATGTTCGAACCGTGCCGACCGACGAGCCACGAGGTCCGCACGACGAGCCCGTCCCTGCCGATCTCGCGCTCTCCCGCGAGCTTCGACCGGCCGTAGAGCGAGAGGGGGTTCGGCTCGTCCCACTCGGTGTACGGGCGGTCGAGCGTCCCGTCGAACACGTAGTCGGTCGAGACGTACGTCAGGTGCGCGCCGACGAGGCATGCCGCCTCGGCGACATGTCGCGTCCCGAGGGCGTTCACCGCCCAGGCACGGTCGCATTCGGTCTCGCAGGCGTCGACGGCGGTGAACGCCGCGAGGTGGATCACGATCGCCGGCTCGTAGCTCGCGACCGCCGTCATGACGGTGTCGCGATCCGTGATGTCGAGCTCGGGTACGTCGGAAGCGATGACCTCGAAGCCGCGGCTCCTCGTCCGCTCCGCCGCTCTGCGCTCCAGCTCGGCGACGACCTCACAACCGAGCTGACCCCGGGCACCGGTGACGAGGACGCGCATCATCGTCCTAGCGGCTCTCCGGCGGGGCCGCGGACGCCCCTGAAGCGGGGGACGCGGCCCCCCAGGATCCCTCGACGACCGGGGAGCGGCCGATGAGCGGGCGCCACCACGCCTCGTTCGCCCGGTACCACTCGATCGTCACGGCGAGTCCCTGCGCGAAGTCGACCGTCGCCGACCAACCGAGTTCTCGGCGGATCTTGGAGGAGTCGAGCAGGTAGCGCCGGTCGTGCCCGGGACGGTCCGGGACGATCGTCTTCAGCGAGGCCGGCGCGCCGGCCGCGGCGAGGACCTCGTCGGCGACCTGTTCGATCGAGGCTTCGAAGCCCGAACCGACGTTGTAGGTCTCGCCAACCTCGCCGCGGCAAAGGACGGCGTCGACCGCCCGACAGTGGTCATCGACGTGGAGCCATTCCCGGCGGTTCATCGTCGAGGCATAGAGCGGCAGCGGCTCACCGGCGAAGGCGCGCGTCGCGAACAGCGGAATCACCTTCTCGGGGAACTGATAGGGCCCGTAGTTGTTGCAGCAGTTGGTAATCGTCACCGGAAGGCCGAACGTTGCGCCGTAGCAGCGCACGACGTGGTCCGACCCGGCCTTGGAGGCGTTGTACGGGGTCCTCGGCCGATACGGTGACTGCTCCGTGAACGCTTCGTCGCTGTCGAGCGCGAGGTCGCCGTAGACCTCGCAGGTCGAAATGTGGTGGAACCGTTCGACGCCGACCTGCCGGGCCGCTTCGCACAGCGCCTGGGTTCCGAGGACGTTCGTCCGGAAAAAGCGCGCCGGGTCGATCACGGCGAGGCTGTTGTGCGATTCGGCGGCGAAGTTCACGACCGTCGTGATCCGCTCGGCGCGCAGCACGCCTTCGACGAGTCCTTGGTCCGCGATGTCACCGACGACGAATCCCACGCCTGCGGTCTGCTCGAGCGGTTCCAGGCTCGAGCGGTTCCCGGCGTAGGTGAGAGCGTCAAGAACGACGACGGCGTCCTCGGGATGCTCGCTCACCCAGTAACGCACGAAGTTCGAGCCGATGAAGCCCGCACCCCCGGTGACAAGGAGTCGCATGGACCGCAAGGGTAGCGACCCCTGCGCCCTCACGGACCCTGATCCGGCTGGCCTCCGCCCCGCGGGTCGTCCCGGAGGTGGACGACGTCGGCGGCGTCGAGAACGAAACGCTCGCCTTGGGACACGACGACGAGCCGTCCTTTGCCATCGATCCCGGCCACGACGCCGGCGAAAGAGCGTCTTGCGGTGTCGAGGCGCACCGACCTTCCGATCGTCGAGCAGCGCTGGCGGTACTCGTCCATGGTCGATCGCTCCGGGCGCCCCGCCGCGCCGTACCGGCGCCGCAGGGACCCGAGCAGCGCCTCAAGGACGTCGTCGCGTGCCACGTCGTGGCCGGCGAGCTCGGCGAGCCCGGTGACCGGATCTCGACCGCGGCCCGCCGCGTCGGCCCGAAGTCGGGCCCGGATGCCCGCCGCTTCGATGTTCAGCCCGAGGCCGACGACCAGTGCGGCGCCCGGTCCGGCCACCGAGGCGCCGCCGGCGACGATCTCGGCGAGGACTCCCCCGACCTTCGCCTCCCCGGCGACAAGGTCGTTCGGCCACTTCAGCTCGATGGCGGCGCCGCTCGTCGCTTGCGCCGCGTCGGCCGCGGCGAGCGCGACGGCGGTCGGCACGAGATGGAGCTCGTCGGGGCGTAGCCGGGGGCGGAAGACGATCGAGCAGAGCAAGGCGGACCCGGCCGGGGCGATCCACTCACGTCCGAGCCGACCACGTCCGGCGGTCTGCTCCTCGGCGAGGACGACGAGCCCCTCGGGGGCACCGTGTCGGACGGCGTCGGCGGCGTAGCGGTTCGTCGAGTCGACCACCTCGAGCCGCACCACGTTCGTGAAGTCCGGCGCGGCGGAACTAGCCTGCTCGCCTGGACGGAAGCGGAAGCTGCCAACCCCGCGAGGGGACCGTGGCTCCGGCATTTCTGCACGATACGCACGGAGCGGAGCGGGTGTTCGACAAGATCCTGATCGCCAACCGGGGTGAGATCGCGGTGCGCGTCGCCCGCACCTGCCGGGAGCTCGGGATCGTGACCGCCGCCGTCTACTCCGAGGCGGACCGGGACGCCCTCCACGTGCGGATCGCCGACGAGGCCTACGCGCTCGGACCCGGCGGGCCCGGCGAGACCTACCTCGACATCGGCACCATCGTCGAGGTTCTCCGGCGTTCCGGCGCCGGCGCCGTCCACCCCGGCTACGGCTTCCTCGCCGAGAACGCGGCGTTCGCCCGGGCGGTCGAAAAAGCCGGAGCGGTTTTCGTCGGGCCTCCCGCCGCCGCGATCGAGACGATGGGTTCCAAGCTCACGGCCCGCGCGGCGGCCGCCCGGGTCGGGGTCACGGGCGTGCCCGGCAGCGACGAGCCGGTGCGTTCGGCAGCCGAGGTCCTCGCCTTCGCCGCCGGCGCCCGCTATCCCGTGGCGATCAAGGCCTCCTATGGCGGTGGAGGCCGCGGCCTGAAGATCGTCGAGGGTCCCGAGGACGTCGAAGGCGCGCTCGGCTCCGCCCGGCGGGAGGCCGAGACCTTCTTCGGCCGCGGCGACGTCTACCTCGAGCGCTACCTGCCACACTCGCGCCACATCGAGATGCAGATCGTCGCCGACCGTTTCGGCAACATCGTCTGGCTCGGTGAGCGCGACTGCTCGAGCCAGCGCCGCCACCAGAAACTCATCGAAGAGACGCCGGCGCCGCACATCACCGAGGCGGTGCGCGCCTCGATGGGCGACGCCGCGGTGCGCGTCGCCCGCGCCTGCGGCTACGAGGGGGCGGGCACCGTCGAGTTCCTCTACGAAGACGGCGAGTACTACTTCCTCGAGATGAACACGCGCTTGCAGGTCGAGCATCCGATCACCGAGTCCGTCACCGGCATCGACCTCGTCGCCCTCCAGCTACGCGTCGCCTCGGGCGAACCGCTCGGCCTCACCCAGGACGGGGTCGTCCGCCGCGGCCACGCGATCGAATGCCGGATCAACGCCGAGGACCCGGCGGGCGGGCGCTTCTTCCCGAGCCCCGGGCGGATCACGCGCTTCCGTTTCGCCAACGGCTTCGGCGTGCGAACCGACGCCGGGTACGAACAGGGCGACACGGTGAGCCCAGACTTCGACAACCTCGTCGCGAAACTCGTCACCTGGGGAACAGACCGTGAAGACTCCCGGCGACGGATGATCCGTGCCCTCGACGAGACGATCATCGAGGGCATCGCGACGACGATCCCCGCGGTCCGCCTCATCCTTGACCACGAGGACTTCGTCGCCGCCCGGCATTCGACCCGTTTCGTCGAGGACCACCTGAACTTCTCGACGCTTCCGCCGGCTCTCCCCGCCAACGGCACCGTCGACGACGACGGACGCGTGCTGCGAACGGTCGATGCCGAGGTCGACGGGCGGCGCTACTCGGTGCGACTCTTCGTCCCCGGGGCCGTCGAAGCGTCGCGGGCCGCGGCGGCTCGCCGGCGTCACGCCCCCGGGGCGGCTAGCGCCTCGGACGGGACCATTACCGTCCCGATGCAGGGCACGATCGCGCAGGTCCTCGTCGCCGAGGGCGATCAGGTCGCGGCGGGAGACGTCCTGTGCATCCTCGAAGCGATGAAGATGGAGAACCCGATCCGGGCCCCAATCGGCGGCGCCGTGCGCGAGGTCCGCGTCGGCCTCGGCGACTCCGTCGGCTTCGGCGACGTCATCGCGGTGATCGAATGAGCAAGGGCACGGACGGACGATCACAGGAGAAAGAGAGGGCGCGCGCCACAGTGGCACGCGATTCCGCGCGCCTCATCGAGCTGTCGCACCGGATCCACACCCACCCGGAGCTCGGCTTCGAAGAGGTGCGGGCCGCGGCGTGGTGCGCCGAGGCGCTTGCCGCCGGGGGCTTCGACGTCGAAGCCGGTGTCGGGGGCCTCGCCACCGCCTTCGAGGCGACGATCGGCAACGGCTCCCTCGTCGTCGGCATCTGCTGTGAGTACGACGCGCTCCCCAAGATCGGCCACGCCTGCGGTCACAACGTCATTGCCGCCGCGGGCGTCGGTGCCGGACTGGCGCTGGCGCCGCTCGCCGATGCCCTCGGCCTGACGGTCCGCGTTCTCGGCACCCCTGCCGAAGAGGGCGGAGGCGGCAAGATCCTCCTTTTGGACGCCGGGGTCTTCGACGGGATCTGTGCGGCGATGATGATCCACCCGGCGCCCGCCGAGATGGTGCGGATGCCCTGCCTGGCGATCGCCCACTTCGACGTGCGCTTTACCGGCAAAGAGGCGCATGCCTCGGCGTTTCCTGAGCTCGGCGTCAACGCCGCCGATGCCCTCACCATCGGTCAGGTCGCGGTGGGACTGCTCCGGCAGCACGCCAAGCCGGGCGACCAGGTCCACGGCATCGTCACGAACGGCGGTGCGGCACCGAACATCGTGCCGGGACTCGCCGAGGCGAAGTTCTACGTGCGCTCGGCGACGCTCGCCGGCCTGGCGCAGTGGGAGCCACGCGTCCGGCACTGCTTCGAGGCCGGCGCGCTCGCGACCGGCGCGTCGGTGGAGTTCGTCTCGCGCTGCCCGAACTATTCAGAATTCCGGGGCGACGAGGCCATCGAGGCCCGTTACCGCGCCAACGCCGAGTCACTCGGTCGCAGATTCCCGCCGCCGCCGGAACGCCCGCTGACGGCGTCGACCGACATGGCGAACATCTCCCTCGCCATCCCGGCCATCCACCCGACGCTCGACATCGGATCCGCCCCAGCGGTGAACCATCAACCCGAGTTCGCGGCGTACTGCGTGGCGCCACCCGCCGACCAGGCGATTCTCGACGGTGCGACGGCAATGGCCTGGACGGTCATCGATCTCGCGAGCGACAGTTCCGAACGCGGTCGACTTCTCGGCTCGGCACTCCGGCGCTCCTAGCCGCCGCGATCTCCGGCACCCGGGGTGTGCGGGCGAGACGCCCCCCAGCCGCGCCCGGGCGTCGGGCCTTCAGTGGGCAGACGAAGCTGTCGCTGAATGGGGCCGGCAGAACTGGTCGTATTCGGCGATCACGATCTCGCCGGCGGCGTCGCCGCACGCCGGGCAGGCGGGGTCGCGTCGGAACGCGAAGCTCCGGAACTCCCCGGCGAGCGCGTCGTAGGCGAGCAGGCGGCCGACGAGGGGCTCTCCGATACCGAGCAGCATCTTGATCGCCTCGACCCCCTGGATCGAGCCGATGATCCCCGGCAGCACGCCGAGCACGCCCGCTTCGGCACAAGTGGGAGCGAACTCCGCCGGCGGTGGTTCTGGGAAAAGGCACCGGTAGCACGGACCGGCGTACGGGCTGAACACCGTCGCCTGGCCCTCGAAGCGGAAGATCGAGCCGTGGACGACCGGCACCTTGACAAGGAGCGAGGCGTCGTTCACGAGGTAGCGCGACGGGAAGTTGTCCATCGCGTCGACGACGAGGTCGTAACCCGAGATGATCTCGACGACGTTGTCAGCACCAAGCCGAACGTCGTGAGTGACGACACGGACATCGCTGTTCAGCGAGGTCAGCGTCTTTCGCGCCGAGTCGACCTTACGCTCACCGATCCGCTCGCTGGTGTGGAGGATCTGGCGCTGGAGGTTCGACCAGTCGACGACGTCCATGTCGAGGATCCCGAGCGTGCCGACGCCGGCGGCGCTGAGGTAGATCGCCGCCGGTGAGCCGAGCCCTCCGGCGCCGAGGACCAGCACCTTCGAGTCGAGGAGCTTTAGCTGGCCGGCGAGCCCGACCTCGGGCAGGAGCAGGTGGCGCTGGTAGCGACTGCGCTGCTCGGCACTCAGCACCTGCGGCGCCGACCACGGACGACCCTCGTCCTTCCAGCGGTTGAACCCGCCCGCCAGTGAGACGACGTTCGTGTAGCCGAGTTCGGTCATCGTCTTCGCCGCGAAGGCCGACCGCACGCCCGCGGCGCAGTAGACGACGATCGGCGCGGCCTTGTCGGGAATCCACGCTTCGACCTCGAGTTCGAGGAAGCCGCGTGGCACATGGACGGCACCGGCGATCGCGCCCTGGGAGTACTCCTCCGCCTCTCGCACGTCGAGCAGCACGCTGTCGCCGGCACGCGCCTGCGCCTCCGAGGGTTCAACCTCGCGGACCTGCCGCTTCACGGCGGCAAGCAGGTCGTTCAGGGTTGGCAAACGCACTCCTCGAGTTCGGATGACCGGCGGTCCTCGGCGGTCGGAGGTGCCGACACCCCGGATACCGTTGAAAACACTACCAGGAGGGTCGGCATTCCCCGCCTTCCACGGCGCCTTTGCCGGGCCGTTAGGGTGCCCGGCGTGGAGTTCTTCGACGTCGCCCGGCGCCGGGGAATGACGCGCCGTTTCGACCCCGATCCTGTTCCGGACGAGGTGCTCGACCGCATCGTCACGACCGCGGGGCGCGCCCCGTCGGCCGGCAAGACGAGGGGCGTGGAACTCCTCGTCCTCCGCTCGTCCGCCGAACGCGCCCTTTTCTGGGAGCTCGCCTCGGGAAGAGAATGGCGCGCCCACGGCCCAGGATCCGCGGGCTTGCTGGCGGCCCCGGTGATCATCGTGCCAGTCGCCGATCCGGACGCCTACGTCGCGCGCTACGCCCAGCCCGACAAGACCTCGACGGCGCTCTCCGGCCTTGGAGCGAGCGACTGGCCGGTCCCGTACTGGATCGTCGACGCCTCGTTCACGGCCATGCTCCTCCTCCTCGCCGCCACCGACGAGGGCCTCGGCGCGCTGTTCTTCCAGTTGCACGCCCCGGCGGGAGCCGTGCTCGCCGGATTTGGCCTGCCGACGACCCGGGTCCTGATCGGCGCGCTCGCGCTCGGCCGTCCGGCCTCTCGCCCACCGGCGAACTGAGCGGCGTCGCGCACCGATCGGACCTCGCTCGGCGTCAACCCAGCATGATCACCAGAGCGCGCCCCCGATACTCACCGTCAGTTTGATCTTTCTGCTGCCCGTCGCCCGCCTGTGGTGCGAGGCGCGTGACGCGCCCGGCGTGCGACGGCCCTGGGTTCCATCTCGTAGCGCCCCGGCGAGGCGGAGCGCTCAGGGGTTGACGGCAGCGCAGAAGTCGCCGAAAACCTCGACGAAGCGATCGATGCAGCGCTCGTCGTGGCGCACGGAAAGGGTCCACTGCTCTTCGTTGCCCGGCGTCATGAAGATGCCGCGGTTGACAAGCCAGGCCCACGAAGCGTTGAACAGGTCGGCGTTGGTTTCGAGGAAGCTCCGGTAGTCGACGAGCGGTTCAGCCCGGTACGAGACGCAGCCCTTGCAACCGAGGTCGACCACGTGGGCCGGGATGCCGTACTCGACGATCGCCCCGCGGCATCCCTCGGCGAGGCGCGCCCCCATCTTCTTGAACTGCTCATAGGCGTCAGGAGTCAGCACCTCGCTCAGGGCGGCGAGCCCGGCCGCGACGACCAAGGGGTTGCCGTTGAAGGTGCCCTGCTGGGCGATCCCCTTGCCGATCTCGTCCATGAGGTCGGCCCGCCCGCCGAACGCCCCGGCCGGCGTGCCGCCGAACACCGATTTCGCGAAGCACGACAGGTCGGGCTGCACCCCGAACAGTTCGGTCGCCCCTCCGGCCGCGATCGTTGCCCCGCACTTCACCTCGTCGAAGATGAGGACGATTCCGCGGCGGGTACACAGTTCGCGCAGTCCCTCGAGATAGCCCGGCCGCGGCAGCACGATCCCGATGTTCATCATCACCGGCTCGATGATGAGGCAGGCGATCTCCAAACCCCGTTCGGCGAACAGCTTCTCCGCCGCGGCGAGGTCGTTGAAAGGGAGGACGAGCGTCCACTTGCCCATCTCGACGGGGATGCCCCGCGAGGCGGGTGGCTGAGCCGCCTGGCCCTCATTCGCTTCAAGGAGCATGAGGCTTGGCGTGACCGAGAACATGACAGAGTCGTGGTGGCCGTGGTAGGAGCCTTCGATCTTGCAGATCGTGTCGCGCCCCGTCGCGCCGCGCGCGACGCGGATCGCGTCCATCGTCGCCTCGGTCCCCGAGTTCACGAATCGGACCCGCTCCATCCTGAATCGACGGCATAGTTCCTCGGCGAGTCGCACCGTGCGCTCTGTCGTCACTGCGAAATGTGTCCCGGACCGGGCCGCATGCTCGATCGCCGCGACGACAGCCGGATGGGCATGGCCGACGGCAACCGAGCCGAAACCGTTGTGGTAGTCGATGTAGCGACGCCCGTCGACGTCGACGACCTCGGCACCGTCGCCCCTCGCGAGGTAGATCGGGTAAGGATCACCCGCCTGGAAGGACGAGGCAACACCGAGGGGCATCGTCTTGCAGGCTCGCTCGAAAAGAGCCCTCGAGCGCGGCGTTGCTTCGCTGAGCTTTGCGCGCTCGGACTGGAACAGTTCCACCGCCCGCGCGGTCAACTCGTCGGATCCTGCCCCCGCCGATTCCTCGGTACTCCCCGTCTCGCTCATCGTCTCATGTCCATCCGCGCCTCGTTACGGCCTTGACCGGCCGCGCGAGGGTGATTTCCCTCGCACCGTCCCGACGATTCTCCCATCGGGGCTACAAGGCTGCAAAGGAGACAACCAGCCCCGCCGATCGATGACGGTTCGTCGCGTCGATGCGACATGGCCCCGACTCGCCTCGCTCCAAGGAATTCGGCGCTTCCGGGTAGCTGGCGGCGGCGACGACGGGAGTTGTCGGGGCCAACGCCGGCCGGTTGGCCAAGCGCCGAGGAAGGGCCCGAAGACCGCGGCGCTCGGCGGCTCTCGAGCATCGTCATCGGCGTCGCCTCGACGGCGCCCGCCTGCAGCCTTTCTTCCTCCGGGCTGCGGTAAGGAGCACCGCGGGAGCCGAACAAGCCGGTAGGTCGTTGGGTAGCCACCGCCCGGAAACTGGCGTGACACGACCGGGCGTGCCGCGACCAGGGCCCGGCCTGAGGTGGCGAGATGAAGGAACTTCCCGAGGCGATCGCGTTCGGACGCCGGATCCGCGTCATCCGCTGGGTCGACCCGACGACCGAAGAAGGCGGCTACGACGCCCGCTCGAAGTACGTCGAGCGGTTCTGGCTGCCGGTCCTCGGCCCCTCGAAGACATCAATCGGAGTACAGACCCGCCCCTTGGAGAGTGGGGGTGAGGAGGAAGTCAGGCAGAGGCTGCCGGCGGCGGTTCCGCCTGTCCTGGTGCCGACTGCTCACCGGCGAGCGAGAGGTAGCGCTCAAGCGCGGCTTTCGGCACGAGGATCCGTCGTCCGATACGCATCGACGGTACCTCGCCACGGTGCACTGCCTTGTATGCGAACGAACGACTGATCCCGAGGAGCTTGGCAGCCTCCTCCACGCTGTAGACGAGCCTGTCCTGCATCGGGGGGGCTATCCCCGACCGGTCCGCGACTCGCCGCTGGTCCTGCCATCTGATGTGCTGGCAACCTCGATCAGTGCGTCTCGAAGCTCGGCTGATCTCGCCAGCCGGTCGTCGCGCCGACCCAGACGGGACGTTATGTCGCTTGAGCGAAACGGAGGCTCGCAACGGCGGGACCACGGCGCGAATGTGCGACTCGCGATGAGGTCCTGGCCGGAGCGATCCCCGGTTGGTGCAGGCTTGAGGTTTGGGCGACCGATCGCAGGGGCTGACGCCTTCGAGTGTTGCTGGAGGCTGTGAGCTGCGCAGCGGATTCACGGTCCCCCTAGCTATCGACAGAACACAAGACTAAGTTTCGGCCAGCCGAGGTTCTTGACCAGCGCCGAGCATCCGGCGTGCGAGTTGAGATACATGTGCCTCACAACAGGCGCCACGTTCCTCCGAATCTTCGGTCGCTCCCGACGCCTCTCTGACTGGCTAAGAGTGAGAAGGAGGCATCAGGGGCTTGAGAACCTTGCATCGCGCACTCCTGATTGCTGGTGCTGGAGTGGTGCTGGCTGCGATGGTTGCGGTCATGCCAGCTACGGCGACTGCAGGAGGCTTGCAGCTCACGGTCAGCCCCAAGCTCTCGGCGGCCGACGCCCCCCTCACCATCCGGGTCAGCGGACTCCAGCCCGGCGCGAAAGTCACACTCGCGCTCACCTCCGTCGACGCGGCCGGTAATCTCTGGAGCTCGTCCAATATCTACTCGGCCAGCTCAGCGGGCACCGCGGACCCGGCCATTTCGCCCTCCCTTAGGTACGTGGAGGCGGGACTTGGCTCCGCGATCGACCCCATGGGCCCCGTCGATTTCATGTCGGCGCCCACACTCTCTTCGGGCCTGGACCCGATCTGGCCGTTCGGCCTGATGAGCCGTCATGGGGGCGCGAGCTCCACCCAGGCCCCGCCGTGGTACTGGTGGGCCAAGTGCTCACTTAGCCTCCACGGCCAGCACGGTTGCACGTGGTCGAAGCCCCTCAGCTTCACTTTCACCGCCACGAGCGGCAAGGCCCATGCCTCGGTCACTGTGCAGCGCGGCCCTGCCCTCCCGGTCGCGGCGAGCTTCGAGAGCGTGGCGGCCACGGGCTTCTACGGCGTGTTCTGGCAGCCTCCCGCCAGCCAGGACAACCATGTCGGCATCGTGGAGTTCGGCGGCTTGTCCGGGGGCATAAACATCCCGGTCGGCGCCATGCTCGCCGCGCGCGGCTACCCCACGCTGGACCTCGCCTACTTCGGCGAGCCGGGCCTCCCCCAGGCGCCAAAGGGCCTCAGCCTTGAGTACTTCGCCAAAGCCCTCCACTGGCTCGGGCGCCAGCCTGGCATCGACCCCCGCCGCCTCTGGGTGATGGGCTGGTCGATGGGCAGCGAGGCGGCCCTTCTGCTCGGTGTCGACTACCCCAGCTTGGTGCACGGGGTGGTGGGCCTGGCGCCCAACGACGTGGCCGATTGCTCCATGGGCGAAGGCTCGCCTGTTTGGACCTTCAGGGGCAAGCCCGTGCCCTGCACAAACCAGTTTAACAACACGCACCCCACGGACAACCCGGCGGCCGTGATCCCAGTAGCGAGGATCCATGGGCCGGTGCTCTTGGAATGCGGGGAGCCAGACACCACTTGGGCATCCTGCGCCCACTCCAAAGCCATGATGGCCGAGCTGGCCGCCGCCCACGACACCTACCCCCACGAGTTGCTCGACTACCCCGATGCTGCCCACGGCCTTGGAATGCTGCTGCCCTACTACCCCGGCCTTGCTACCGCCGAGGCGTTCTTTGGGCTAGGCGGCGATAGCGCTGTGGCAGACCCGCTGGCACGTGCTGACCAGTGGCCGAAGCTCCTGGCGTTCCTCCGCGACTGACCTCGCGCACAACGCCAGGGCCCGACCAGGAGACTGGGCAGCTACCGGCACTCGACCGAGGCCGGACAAGGTCCTTCAAAGACCAACGTGCGCTAACTGGAGGTTCATCGGCCCGGTCACCATGACCGCGCCGACGACGGTGCCTTCAGGCCTTCTGCTCGACGACATAACTGATGATCTAGTGCCAGCAACCGCCAGATGGCCAGGAACGGCGTTCTGCGTGGCCTGGTTGGCGTAGACGGCGGGAGATCGGAGGCTCCAGCACTACCGCCCAAGGCCCGGTCCCTTCCGTTCCATCGGGCGCGGCGGCGGCATCGGCGCCGCCGCTCACTCCGGGCGCGGCCGCGCCGCCGGACTGATGGCCGGCGACATCGTCCTCGGCTACGACGACACGGACGGCGCGCGGTGGCACTCGGCGTCGCCGTCGCCCTCGCTCGGGCCTTCAACGCTCGGCTCTCGATCGTCTTCGGCTACGAGCCGAACCCGATGGGTGGCGAGACCTCCGACTATCAACGTCGGCTGAAGCAACTCGGCGAGGGATTCGCCGCCGCGGCCGCCGCCGAGGCCCGTGGGATCGACCCCAGTGTCGCCGTCGAGCCCCTGGTCGTCGGGCTACGCCCGCTCGACGCGCTCATCGAGACGGCGGCGGAACGCGCCGCCCGTCTGATCGTCGTCGGTTCGATGGGCGAGATCCCGATCCTCGGCGCCTTCCTCGGGTCCGTGCCCCACAAGCTCCTCCACCGCTCGCGGATCCCGGTCCTCGTCGTCCCCCACCCCGACTGATGAACCGGCGGGTCCCTGCCCGCTCACCGGTAGCCCGGCGGGTAGCCACCGCCGGCACGCTCGTGCCAACACCCGGCGAGGTCGGGTCCTGACCGACCTGGAGCCCGGAGGGAGGCCACGGGGTGGCGGATCTTCCCGAGACCATCGCGTTCGGACGGTGGGTTCGCGTCTCGCGCTGGGTCGACCCGGCGACCGAGGAGGTGGGCCATGACGCCCGTTCGGAGTACGTAGAGCGTTTCTGGCTGCCCGTCCTAGGTCCCTCGACGACGTGCCTCCTCCGTCACCTCGCCGCCCGCCTCGCCCGCTCGCCGGCGGGGTGCATGCTCGACGTCGCCGAGACGGCCCGCGCCCTCGGCCTGGGCGAGCGGCCGGGGCGTCACGCGCCGTTCATGCGCACCCTCGCCCGGGCCGCCGACTTCGGAATGATCCGGGTCGATCCACCGGACGGTCTTGCGACCCGCGTCAGGCTGCCGCCACTGTCGGCGCGTCACCTCTCCAGGCTCCCGAGTTCCCTGCGGGCCGCGCACCGTCTCGCCGCCGGGTCGACGGGGGAGGTGGACCCGGCCGACCGCCTGCGCGATCGCGGCCGGCAGCTCGCGCTCAGCCTGGCGTCGATCGGCGCCGGGCGCGACGAGATCGAGCACCAGCTCCTGTCGTGGCGCTTCGACCGCCCGCTCGCCGAGGCCTGCGCCGCCTGGGCGGCGAGCGAGGCGGTCGGGAACCGCTTCGCACCGTGTCCCGCGGAGGCGGTTCACTAGCCTCGGCGCAATGAGCGGAAACCCGCGGCCGCGGTGATGATCACCCGGGTCGCCCTCGCCACCAGCGCTTCCTGGCCCGAACTCGACGAGGACGGGCCCGCGATGATCGCCGCGCTCGACGAGATCGGCGTGGCGGCGACGGCCGAGATCTGGGGCGCACCAGGGCTCGACTGGTCGGTTTTCGACCTCGTCGTCATCCGCGCGACCTGGGACTACGCCGTGCGGCGCGAGGAGTTCCTCGCCTGGACGAAGCGAGTCCCGCGCCTTGCCAATCCGCACGGCGTGATCGCCTGGAACACCGACAAGACCTACCTGCGCGACCTCGCCGCGGTCGGGGTCGCGACCATCCCGACGCGCTGGTGCCGGCCCGGCGCGGCGATCGAGTTGCCCCGAGAAGAGATCGTCGTCAAGCCCTCGGTCGGGGCGGGCGGCCGGGGCTCCGGCCGCTACGGGCCCGGGGATCGGGCGGCGGCGGCGAGCCACGTCGAACGCCTCCTCGCCGAAGGTCGCACGGTGATGGTCCAGCCCTATTACGGCTCCGTCGAGTCCGCCGGCGAGCGTGGCCTCGTCTACCTCGGCGACCGCTACAGCCACACGATCGCTAAGCCCGCCCTGCTCTCCCGGCGCGGCCCGTACACCGGGGGCGCGCCGCGCCCCGCGGCCGTGCGCCCGGCAGAGCCGACGCCGCGCCAGCGCGCCTGTGCCGAGGCGGCGCTCGCCGCGATCCCCGACGGACGAGGAAACCTCCTCTACGCCCGCGTCGACCTCGTCCCCGACACCCGAGGCAACCCCGTCGTTATCGAGCTCGAGTTGACCGAACCGCGGCTGTACCTCGGCTACAAGCCGGGGAGCCCGGCCACCTTCGCCGCGGCGGTGAAAGTATTGCTCGCCCGGGCCCGGGGATCGCCGGAGGACTCGGGCGAGACCGCCAATCGGGCGGGGGCGGCCACCCGGCGGCGCTTTTCCTCCCGATAGCCTGGGGTGCAAGTGGCGGGGTACCTCGATCTCCTTTCCGAACGCGTCGTCATCTTCGACGGCGCGACCGGAACGAACCTGCAAGCGCGCGGGCTCGGGCCGGACGACTTCGGCGGCCCGGCGCTCGAAGGCTGCCTCGAGGTGCTGGTCGCGACGCGACCGGACGTCGTCCAGGACCTCCACCGCTCGTTCCTCGACGTCGGCGTCGACGTCATCGAGACGAACTCGTTCGGCGCTTTCCCCGTTGTCCTCGCCGAGTACGAGATCGCCGAGCGTTCGGCAGAGCTCGCCCGCCGCTCCGCCGAGCTCGCCCGGGAGGTGGCACGGGGTTACTCGACACCGGACCACCCGCGCTTCGTCGCCGGGGCGATCGGGCCCGGGACGAAGTTCCCGTCGCTCGGTCAGATCTCCTTCGCGGCGCTGCGCGATGCCTACGTAGTCGAGGCGGTGGCCCTCCTCGAGGGGGGCGTCGACCTCCTTTTGATCGAGACGGCCTTCGACCCTCTGGGCGCCAAGGCCGCTATCGTCGCCTGCCGGCGGGCGATGGCCGCGACCGGCCGCACCGTGCCGCTCCAGGTCCAGGTGACGATCGAGGCCACCGGAAGGATGCTGCCGGGGACGGAGATCGCGGCCGCGCTCTGCACGCTCGAGGCGATGCGCCCCGACGTGATCGGGCTGAACTGCTCGACCGGCCCAGCAGAAATGTCCGAACCGCTGCGCTACCTGTCGACGCACTGCCGGCAGCCGCTGGCGGTGTTGCCGAACGCCGGCCTGCCAACGCTTCTCGGGGGCAGGATGCACTACGACCTCACTCCCGGTGAGCTCGCCGAGCACCTCCACCGTTTCGCGAGCGAGCTCGGGGTGGCGGTGCTCGGCGGCTGCTGCGGCACGACGCCAGCGCACCTCGACGCCGTCGTGCGCCGCTGTATGGGAATGGCCCCCGGGCACCGCCACGTAGCACACGAGGCGGGCGCCGCCTCGCTCTACAGCTTTGTGCCCTTCGAACAGGAGCTCTCCTTCCTCGTCATCGGCGAGCGCACGAACGCCAACGGCTCGAAGCGTTTCCGGGAGGCGATGCTCGCCGGCGACTTCGAGGTGACGACGGCGATGGCGCGCGATCAGGTGCGCGAGGGCGCGCACCTGATCGACGTCTGCGTCGACTACACCGGCGCCGACGGCGTCGCCGACATGCGCGAGGTGATGAGCCGGATCTCGACGCAGTCGACGGCGCCGGTCGTCATCGACTCGACCGAGACCGCGGTCGTGCGCACCGCTCTCGAGCTCACCGGCGGGCGCGCCGTCATCAACTCCGTGAACCTCGAGGACGGCGACGGGCCCGGCACGCGGCTCGATTCGTTCCTCGCGCTCGCCGTCGAGTACGGCGCCGCGGTCATCTGCACCTGCATCGACGAGCGCGGTCAGGCGCGCACCGCCTCGTGGAAGCTCGCCGCGGCCCGCGCGATCCACGACCTCGCCGTCGGGCGCTACGGACTCTGCCCCGAGGACCTCCTGTTCGATCCCCTCGCGCTGCCGTTGTCGACGGGCCTGGAGGAGAGCCGGCGCGACGGCATCGAGACGATCGAGGCAATTCGCGCGATCAAAGCGGAGCTCCCCGGCACGCACACCGTCCTCGGCGTCTCGAACGTCTCGTTCGGCCTCGTCCCGCCTGCCCGCCGGGTGCTGAACGCCGTGTTCCTCCACGAATGCGTCGAAGCCGGCCTCGACGCGGCGATCGTCCACGCTGGCCGGATCGCGCCGCTGCACAAGATCGATCCGGCCCACCGCGAGATCTGCCTCGATCTCATCTACGACCGGCGGCGCGCCGGCTACGATCCCCTCACCGCGCTCACCGGCGCCTTCGCCGGGATGGAGCCGGGCGCCAGCCCGGCCGAGGACCGCGGCGGCTGGCCGGTCGAAAAGCGCCTCGGCCAGCGCATCGTTGACGGCGACCGGACCGGGCTCGAGGCCGACCTCGACGAGGCACTCGAGGTCCGCCCGGCCCTCGAGATCGTGAACGAGATCCTGCTCCCGGGGATGAAGACCGTCGGCGACCTGTTCGCCTCCGGCGAGATGCAGCTGCCCTTCGTCCTGCAGTCAGCCGAGACGATGAAGGCCGCCGTCGCCTACCTCGAGCCGCACATGGAAAAGCGCGCCGAAGGACGCGGCACCGTCGTGCTGGCGACCGTGAAGGGCGACGTCCACGACATCGGCAAGAACCTCGTCGACATCATCCTCACGAACAACGGCTACAAGGTCCACAACCTCGGCATCAAGGTGCCAATTGGCGACATCCTCTCCGCCGCGGCGGCGACCGGCGCCGACGCGATCGGCATGAGCGGCCTTCTCGTCCGCTCGACGCTCGTCATGCGCGAGAACCTCGAGGAGATGAACCGGCAGGAGCGGGCGGCGACACCGGTCCTGCTCGGCGGGGCCGCCCTCACCCGCAGCTACGTCGAACGCGACCTGCGGTCGATCTACGCCGGCCGGGTCTTCTACGGCAAGGACGCCTTCGAGGGCCTGCGCACGCTCGACCGGCTGATGGCGGAAAAGACGAGCGGCGAGATCGACCCGACCTTTGGCACCACGCCGTCGGGGCGCCGCCTCCCACCCCGCAGGAGCGCCGTCGCAGCCGGGATCGACCCGGCGACGCTGCCTCGCCGCTCGCCGGAGGTTGCCGCCGACAACCCGGTTTTTTCGCCGCCCTTCCTCGGCGCACGGGTCGGCAAGGGGATCCCCCTCGACGAGGTGCGCGCCTACCTCAACGAGACGGCGCTGTTCCGCAACCAGTGGGGCTACCGGCCGAACCCCGGCGAGGCCGACGAGGAGTTCAAGTCCCGTGTCCGCGCCGAGCTGCGCAGCCGGATTGACGAGGCCAAGGCCGCAGACGTTCTCGTCCCCCAGGTCGCCTGGGGTTACTTCGCCGCCGGATCCGAGGGCGACGACCTCGTCGTCTTCGTCGACGCGACCCGGGAGGCCGAGCTCACCCGCTTCAGCTTCCCCCGCCAGCGCGAGCACCCCTACCTGTGCATCGCCGACTTCTTCCGCCCGGCCGACGGCGCCGAGGTCGACTACGCCGCCTTCTTCGTCGCCTCGATCGGCGCCGCCGCCTCGCGGCGAGCGCACGAACTGTTCGCCGCCGACCGCTACCTCGACTACGTCGCGCTCCACGGGCTGTCGGTCGAGATGACCGAGGCCCTCGCCGAGTGCTGGCACCGGCGCATCCGGGAGGAGTGGGGATTCGCCGGCGAGGACGGTCCGAACCTCGTCGGGCTGTTCCGCCAGGCCTACCGCGGGGGCCGCTACTCGTGGGGCTATCCCGCCTGCCCGGACCTCGCCGACAACGCCAAGGTCGTCGAACTGCTCGGCGCCGACCGGATCGGCGTCACGGTCTCCGAGGGCTTCCAGCTCGAACCGGAGCAGACCACCCTCGCGATCGTCTGCCACCACCCCCAGGCGAAGTACTTCGTCGTCTGACCCGTCGCCGAGGCCGGTAGCGCCATCCGGTAGCGTCGAATCGTGACCCGGGAGACAACCGACGCGACCTTCGCGACCGACGTGATCGCCCGCTCCGCCGAGGTGCCCGTCGTCGTCGACCTCTGGGCGCCCTGGTGCGGACCGTGCCGGGTCCTCGGCCCGCTCCTCGAGACGGTCGTCGGCGCAACGGGCGGCGCGGTCGAGCTCGTCAAGGTGAACGTCGACGAGAACCCGCAGGTCGCCGCGGCATTCCAGGTGCGGTCGATCCCCGCCGTCTACGCGATGCGCGCCGGCGAGGTCGTCGACGGCTTCATCGGGGCCGTCAACGAGGAAGGGGCGCGCGCCTTCGTCGCCCGCCTCGCGCCGGCGCCGTCGGAGGCCGACCGCCTGGTTGGGCGCGGCGACGAGGAGTCGCTGCGGGCGGCCCTCGAGCTCGAGCCTGCCCACCACGGCGCCGTCGTCACCCTCGCCGAGTTGCTCGTCGACGGCGGCGAGGCCGAGGAGGCACTCAGCTTGCTCGCGCGCATCCCCGAGAGCGTGCGGACCCGTCGGCTGGCGGCGCGCGCCCGGCTCGCCCGCAGCGACGACACAACGGCGGGGTCGCTAGAGGCGCGTCTCGACGGCCTGCTCGCCAAGGTGCGCTCCGAGGAAGACGCCCGTCGCGAGTTCCTCGACCTCCTGGAGACGATGGATCCCGAGGACCCTCGCCGGGACCGCTACCGGCGGGCCCTCGCCTCCGAGCTGTTCTGACCGGGATGGGAACCCCGGCTAACGGCCCCGGCGTCGTGCTTCCCGCGGCCGGCGCCGTGGAGCTCGGGCCGCGACGCTACGACGTCACGTCGCGGGCGCTCGTCATGGGGATCGTCAACCGCACGCCGGACTCGTTCTACGACCACGGCGCGACCTTCGAGCTCGACCGCGCCCTCGAGCGTGCCGAAGGCCTCGTCGCCGCCGGCGCCGACGCGATCGACGTCGGCGGGGTCAGGGCCGGGCCCGGCGAGCCGGTCACCGTCGCCGAGGAGCTCGACCGGGTCGTCCCCGTCGTCGAGGCGATCGCCGCAAGGTTCGACGTCGCGATCTCCGTCGACACCTGGCGCGCCGAGGTCGCCGAGGCGGCCTTCGCCGCCGGGGCGGTCCTCGGCAACGACATCAGCGGCTTCGCCGACCCGCGCTACCTGGCGGTCGCGGCGCGCCACGCTGCCTCGGTGGTCGCGACCCACATCCGCCTGCGACCCCGCGTCGACGACCCTCACCCCCACTACCCCGGCAACGACGTCGTCGCCGCGGTCGAAGGTTTCCTCGCCGACCGGCGGGAGATGGCGCTCCTCGCCGGCATTCCCCGGGCGAGGGTGCTCTTCGACGTCGGGCTCGACCTCGGCAAGACGACGCCGCAGTCGCTCGAGCTCCTCATGGCGATAGACCGCTTCGCGGCGATGGGACAGACCCTTCTGCTGTCGGCCTCGAACAAGGGCTTCCTCGGCGACCTCCTCGGGCTGCCGGTCGAGCGGCGGGAGGACGCCTCGCTCGCCGCCGTCGCCTTCGGCGTGGCCCGCGGCTGCCGCGTCGTGCGGGTCCACGACGTCGGCAGGGCGCGGCGGGCCGTCGACGTCCTCGCCGCGCTGCTGGCGGCATGACGCCGACCCATCTCGCCGCCGGCGGTGCGCCTCACCCCGCCTACCTCGTCCAGGGCGAGGACCCCGGGCTCGTCAGCCAGGCGTTGTCGGCGCTGCTCGCCGAGCTCGAGGCCCTCGACGGCGCCGGCGCGGTGCCGATCGAGGAATACGGCGAGGCCGGCCGGGCGGAGGTGGGCAACGCCGAGCCCTTCGCCCTCGGCCCGGTCCTCGACGCACTCCGGACGCCGCCGTTCCTCGCTGCCCGCAGGGTCGTCGTCGTACGCGACGCCGCCGTGCTCGACTCGGCGCAGGCTGGCGAGCTCGTCGCCTACCTCGAGGACCCTCTCGATACGACCGTCCTCGTCGTCTGCGCCGGCCGCAAGGCACCCGCCGCGCTCGTCGGCGCGATCCGCTCGGCGGGTCTCGTCCTCGACGCCGAGCCCGCCCCGACGCCCCGGGCCCGGGCGCAGTGGTTCTCCGATCGGCTGCGCCACGCGCCGGTCCACCTCTCCCCCGACGCCGCGGACCTGTTGGAAAGCCACCTTGGCGAGGACCTCGCGCGACTCGACGGCGTGCTCTCGACCCTCGAAGCGGCGTTCGGGACGGGGGTGACCGTCGGCGCCGAGGAGCTCGCTCCGTTCCTCGGCTCCGCCGGCGGGGTGGCGCCCTGGGACCTCACCGACGCGATCGACGCCGGCGATGTCGCCGGCGCGATCAGCGCCCTCGCACGCCTCACCGGCCCCGGCGAGCGCAACGCCTTCCAGATCCTCGCCCTCCTCCACCGCCACTACGGCGCGATGCTGCGCCTCGACGGCTCCGGCATCGCCGACGAGGACGCGGCTGCGGCCGCAACGGGCATGAAGCGGTACCCGGCAGCGAAGGCGCTCGCCGGGTCGCGCCGCCTCGGGCACGCCGCCATCGGTCGGGCGATCACGCTCCTCGCCGACGCGGACATCGCCCTGCGCGGTGAATCGGGATGGCGCGACGAGCTCGTCCTCGAGGTGCTCGTCGCCCGGCTCGCCCGCTTACGAGTCGCCCGCCGCGCCCCTTCGCCGCCGCGCCGCCGGACGCGGGCCCGATGAGCACACCTCCGGTCGGGTCCGCCGCCACCGAGCTCGCCGAGCTGGCGGCGCGTCTTTGCCGGGAATCCGGGCACGCCCTCACCGCGGCGGGCAGGCACCGCCGCGCCCGGATGGCGCTCGTCGACTCGGCAAGGCGCAAGTCCTCGGCGACCGACCTCGCGACCGAAGCGGACCGGGCGAGCGAGCGCCTCATCGTCGACGGGATCAAAAAGGCGCGTCCTCACGACGCCGTGCTCGGCGAGGAGGGAAGCGACCGCGCCGGGACGTCCGGTCTCACCTGGATTGTCGACCCGCTCGACGGTACGACGAACTTCGTCTACGGCTTCGGATCCTGGTCCGTCTCGATCGGCGTCGCAGACGCCGCCGGAACGCTGGCCGGCGCCGTCTACGACCCGTTGCGCGACGAGATGTTCGCCGCGGCGCGCGGCGAGGGCGCCTCGCTCAACGGACGACCGCTCGGTGAGCTCATAGCGACACCGCTCGCTGAATCCTTGATCGGGACCGGCTTCAGCTACTCGGCGGAAGACCGCCGCGGCCAGGCGCGTCTCATCCCGGTCGTGCTGCCCCGGGTGCGCGACATCCGCCGGGCCGGCGCCGCCTCGCTCGATTTGTGCTACGTCGGCGCGGGCCGGCTGAACGGCTACTACGAGGCAGGGCTCCACCCCTGGGACCGCGCCGCCGGGCTGCTCGTCGCCACCGAGGCGGGAGCCTCCTACGACGACGTCGAGGACCTCGTCCCGAACCGCTCGACGCTTGTCGTCGCCCCGCCGGAACTTCTCGAGGAGTTGCGCGCCCTCCTCATCGAAGCGGCGGAGCGGCGCTGACTACCATGCGAGTCGCGGCCTGCGCCCGCCTGCTCGAAGGGGAGGCGATGGGCCGCGACGCCATCGCCGGTCAACGGAGGAATGAACGAGCATGACCCCCATCCTCGCCAGCGAGGGCAGCTACCAGGCGTTCACACTCGGCAACGCCGAGCGGGGGTGGCTGTACTTCGCCCTCGCCGCCGGCGTCGTGTCGCTTTTCACCGCGGTCAGCCTGATGCGCCACGTGCTTCTGGCCGACCAGGGCACGTCGGCGATGCGCGAGATCGCCGCCGCGATCCAAGAAGGTGCCGTGGCGTTCTTGAAACGGCAATTCCGCGCCATCGGCATCATCGTCGTCCCTCTCGCCGTGCTCGTCTTTTTCACGGCGACGAAGGTGGTGAACAGCACGAACGGCCGCGTCGCCCTCACCTTCGGGCAGTCGGGGCTCTACCGGGCGATCGCCTTCCTTCTCGGCGCCACCTTCTCCGGGCTGACCGGGGTGATCGGCATGAACCTCTCGGTGCGCGGCAACGTCCGCACCGCGGCGGCGGCCCGCTCCGGCGAGCTGCCCACGGCGCTGCGCATCGCCTTCCGCACAGGCGGCGTCACCGGCCTGTTCTGCGTCGGGCTCGGCCTGATCGGGGCGGCCGGGCTCACGCTCATCTTCCAGAACACCGCTGCCGCCGTCCTCGTCGGTTTCGGTTTCGGCGGCTCGCTGATCGCCCTGTTCATGCGTGTCGGCGGCGGGATCTTCACGAAGGCCGCTGACGTCGGCGCCGACCTCGTCGGCAAGGTGGAGGCGGGGATCCCCGAAGACGATCCGCGCAACGCGGCGACGATCGCCGACAACGTCGGCGACAACGTCGGCGACTGCGCCGGCATGGCCGCCGACCTGTTCGAGTCCTACGCCATCATGATCATCGCCTCGATCATCCTCGGCTACTCGGCCTTCCGCTCGATCGGCATCGACCCGGCCAAGGGCGTCGTCTTCCCGCTCATCATCGCCAGCTTCGGTATCATCGCCTCGATCGGGGCGATCTTTTCTGTGCACGCCCGCGCCCGCGACAAGACGGCGATGAGCGCCATCAACCGCGGCTACCGCCTCGCCGGTTTAGCCGTGCTCGTCGCGGCGTTTCTCGTCGCCGAGTTCTATGTGCGCGACCTCAGGGTCTTCTGGGCGGTCGTGATCGGCGTGGCACTCGGCCAGGCGGCGAGCCTGATCACCGAGTACTACACCTCGACGCAGCGCGCCCCGGTGCGCGAGATCGCCGAGTCCGCCCGCACCGGGCCCGCCACGACGATCCTCGCCGGCCTGTCCTCTGGACTCGAGTCCTCGGTCCTCGCCATCGTCGCCATCGCCACCGCGATCGGGCTGTCGATCGTCATCTCGCTGGCGACGGCCCACGGGAACATCGAGCTCACGCTGTACCTCGTCGCCCTGACCGGCATGGGGCTGCTCTCGACGACCGGCATGGTCGTTTCCGAGGACAGCTTCGGGCCGGTGGCGGACAACGCCGCCGGGATCGCCGAGATGGCCGGCGAGTTCGGCGGCGACGCCGAGCGCGTCATGGTCAGCCTCGACGCGGTCGGCAACACGACCAAGGCGATCACCAAGGGAGTCGCCATCGCCTCGGCGGTGCTCGCCACCGTTGCCCTGTTCGCCTCGTTCATCGAGACGATCGGCAACCAGCTGAACCTGCGCGCCACCGGCTCGGCGCTGTTCCACGAGGCCGCCACCCAGATCAACGTCGCCAACCCGACGACGTTCATCGGCGTTCTGATCGGTGGCTCGATCCCCTTTCTGTTTTCCGGCCTCGCCATCCGCGCCGTCGGCCGCTCCGCCGGCACGGTCGTCCAGGAGGTGCGGCGCCAGTTCCGCGAGCACCCCGGGATCATGGACGGCAGCGAGAAGCCCGAGTACGGCCGGGTGATCAGCATCTGCACCCTCGCGGCGCAACGCGAGCTCGTCACGCCGGCGCTGCTCGCCATCCTCGCCCCGGTGATCATCGGCTTCGGGATCAACTACCTCGCCCTCGGCGCCTTTCTCGCTGCCGCGATCCTCACCGGCCAGCTGATGGCCGTGTTCCTGTCGAACTCCGGCGGCGCCTGGGACAACGCCAAGAAGTACATCGAGGACGGCCACGAGGGCGGCAAGGGCTCGGACGCCCACAAGGCCGCCGTGATCGGCGACACCGTCGGCGACCCGTTCAAGGACACCGCCGGCCCGGCGCTCAACCCGCTCATCAAGGTGATGAACCTCGTCTCGCTGCTCATCCTGCCGGCGGTGATCACCGCCCACTACCACCCGGCGGTCCGCTTCCCGATCGCCGGTGTCGCCCTGGTCGTGCTCCTGTCCGCCATCGCCTTTTCCAAGCGCAGGACGGAATCCTTCGCCGAGGCGCCCGTCGCGGGACACGACGCCGGCGCCGTCGCCACCCGGCCGACCGCCTAGTCGACCCGGCCTCCCGGCTGCCGGATCCCGGCTGAGAACCGCAGCGAGCCGATCGACGAGGAAGCGGCTAGCCAACTCGGCGCCGCGGCGGCGCGGATCCCGCCAGCGCGAGGGGGTCAGAGCTTGATGTGCCAGATCCTTTCGATCTGGTTGACGACGTAGTCACCGATGAGGTCGGTGCCGCCAGGGGGATCGATGTGGACCCCATCGGAATCGCGCGCCTGGACAAGGCTGCCGCCCTTATCCGGGAGGAACTCGGCGTACTGGCCGGAGGAGTTCGAGAACAGCTTCCAGGTCGACAGGTAAACGACGCCGGGGTAGCGGCGCGACTGGCTCGAGAAGACGGAGTTGAGAAACGCCATGTGCGCCCTGAAAGTCGGGGTCATCATGATCGGCAGCCCGACCCAGAGCAGGTGGGCACCGGCCGCCGTTGTCTCCGCCATCATCTCGTCGACGCGGCTGGTGTAGACGCTGACCCAGAGTCTCGTGTCGGTATAGGCCACCTGACCGTTCGCAAGGAAGCTCTGCCAGTCGTTCCCGCCGAGCATCACGACGACGAGCTTCGGGTGGTACCGCTGGAGCTGCTGGTATAACGCGGCGGGCCAGTTGAAGTAGCTCGCGTTGGAAAGCCCGGTGTCACCGACCGAGTTCCGCAGGAGGTGGACGCGCCGGTCGGCGCCGATCTCGTCGGCGAGGCCGAAGCCGAGGTCCTCGCCGATCGAGTCACCGATCTCGAGGATTGTCAGCGGTTTCGCCACCGTCGGCGACACAAGCGCCGGCGGGCCCACCGGATGCTTCGGCGGCGTCGTGCGGTGCCCGCCTTTCGAGCCCGCCGGCAGGGTCGTCGGCGGCACGACGACCCCCCCGGGCGTGCCGGGACCCGTTCGGCCGAGGGCCCGGTTGCCCCCGCTGACGATCCGGTCGAAGCCGAGGAACTCCTCGACGCGGACGATCGGGCGGAGGATCGACATCGCCACGCTGCGCCGCACGCCGAGCGGCGAGGAGTTCGCCGAGTTGTACAACTGGCGGGCGTCGAGGAACGTCCACAGGGCGAAGCACACCAGCCCGACCCCGAGGGCCTGGCCGGCCGACACGAAGCGCCGCCGGCCGGTCGGGGCGGCGTGACCGGTCGCGGCACCGCGGCTTTGGCCCGGGAAAGCCTCAGTATTCGCCATGGAATCCGCCGATTCGCCTCGTCCGCTTCGGCGCCAAGTCAAGCACCGTTGCCGTCGGCCGCGGTGTCACCTCCGGAAGATTTCTACGAGCCTGCCGCCCGCCCTAGAAGCGGTAGTAGATGAACGGGGCGACACCTGGAGGGCCGAGCGTCGTGATCACGAGCAGGCTCCCAGCCAAGACCGCGCCCTTCGTCACCACACCGAGCCGGCCAAAGGCCTCCTGGGCGCGCCGCGGGAGGTCCCGTGGCAGGTACTGCATGGCGAGCGCACCGATGATGGCGAGGACGACCGGCCAGCGCACGAGGGGCGCCGCCTGGCCCCAGGTCGTGAAGAGCCGGCCGATGAGCGTCATCGCGTCGTTGAACGTGTTCGCCCGGAAAAAGATCCAGCCGAAACAGACCAACTGGAAGGTCGCGAAACGCTGCCAGGCCGCGGCGGTAGGACCGCTCGGCTGCGCCGGCAGGCCCCGCGCCTCGCGCCGGGCGCGCCGGAAGTGCCCGGCGCACTGTCCGAGCCCGTGGAATCCGCCCCAGATGACGAAGGTCCACGCCGCGCCGTGCCAGAGCCCGCCCAGAAGCATCGTGATCATGATGTTGCGGTACATCTGGGAGCGCGAGCCGCGGTTGCCGCCGAGCGGGATGTAGAGGTAGTCGCGCAGCCAGGAGCTGAGCGTCATGTGCCAGCGGCGCCAGAAGTCCTGCAGCGACCGCGCCGTATAGGGGGCGTTGAAGTTCTGGGGGAAGCGGAAGCCGAGCAGGAGCGCGCAGCCGATGGCGATGTCGGTGTAGCCCGAGAAGTCGCAGTAGATCTGCACGGCGAAGCCGTAGGTCGCGAGCAGGATCTCCGGAGCCGAGTGGAGCGACGGGTTGTTGTAGACCGGCGTGACGATCGCCGACGAGACGTAGCTCGAGATGACGACCTTCTTGAACAGCCCGGCGAAGATCAGGTAGGCGCCCTCCGGGAACTCCAGTCGGCGCGGGTCGCGTTTCTCCGCCGACTGGACCTGGGGCAGCAGGTCGGCGCCGCGCACGATCGGCCCGGCGACGAGGTGCGGGAAGAAAGCGACGAAGACGGCAACGTCCAAGAACCGGGCCCGGCGCAGCTTGCGGCGGTAGATGTCGAGGACGTACGACAGGCCCATGAAGGTGAAGAACGAGATCCCGACCGGGAGCGTGATCGACAGGAGCGGCAGCGGCGAGCCGTGGACCCCGAGCTTGTGCAGCGCGTTGTCGACGGAGACCGAGAAGAACCCGTAGTACTTGAACCAGCCGAGCAGGCCGAGCTCGGCGACGAGCGTCGCGACGAGGAAGGCGCGCCGGCCTCGTTCGGTCGCGGCGCGGTCGACGAAGAATCCGCCCGACGCCGTGCACAGCGTCGACGCCGCGAGCAGAAGAACGAAGCGCCAGTCCCACCAGCTGTAAAAGACGTAGCTCGCCGCGAGGATGAAGAGCTTCCAGGGCGTGGCGAACGGCCGCAGCAACCAGTTCCCGAGGAAGACGATCCCGAAAAAGATCGCAAAGTCGGTGGTCGGGAAAAGCACTTCGACGCCTTTCCGGGCCGAACCCGGCCCGCGGTTGCACGCAGGATACTGGCCCGTGATGGCGGGACAAGGGCAGATCGGGGGGGAAATCGCGCCGGATTGCCTGCTCGCGGGGAGGACCGGCCGACCGCGATTCTGGCAGGACCCTTGTCACTCGGCCCGGGCCCGCCTACGATCGGCGCCACCGATCGGGCCACGGTCGGTCAACGACCAATACTTCCGGGGACGAGTGCGACAGCCGGTCGTCTCGCTTTGTGAAGATGTGCACGACTGGAGAGCCAGATGTCGACGGAGAGTCGCCGAGGAGCGAGCGTGGCTCTCACCTGGTACAGAACGATCGAATGGGACTGCGCCGAGTGGCGCACCCGGGCGGCGTGCCGGGACACCGACCCCGACCTGTTCTTCCCGGTCGGCACCACCGGAGAGGCCGTCGAGCAGATCGAGGCCGCCAAGTCCGTGTGCGCCCAGTGTTCGGCGCAACCGGAATGTCTCGAGTTCGCGCTGTCGACGAACCAGGAGTCCGGCGTATGGGGCGGGGCATCCGAGGAGGAGCGCCGCAAGCTGCGCAAGGTCTGGCTCGCCGAACGGCGCCGCGCCTCCTAAAGACCTTTTGCTAACACACTGACATCTCTGGCAACCATGGGAGACTGCTCCCAAGGCCTCTTCTCCTCGCTTTAGAACAAAGCCGCGAACGCGAAGCCGTCCTCATTGACGCGCATCGCGTCGTCACTTCGGGGCGCTCGAGAAGCGGCGGATGCGCGCCGGCGCGGTGTTCGAACGAGGAGCCTCCCGGGCCGACGTCGCTCGCAAGCTCGGCGTCTCGCGCCAAACCGCTTCGCAGCGGGCAGCGGCCTATCGGGAAGGTGGGCTCGGGGCCCTCGCCGGCGCCGGGCGTGCCGGGCGCCGGCCCCTGCTTACCGATCGACAGCTTGCAGACGTCGAGCGGGCCCTCGACCGGGGTGGCCGCAAGGTCGGCTTTCCGGCCGAGCTGTGGACGCTCGCCCGCGTTGCGCGGGTGATCGAGACGACGACCGGCGTCTCGTATTCAACGGCCCAGACGTGCTGGATCCTGCGCCAGCGCCTCGTGTCGTCGCGTCAGTGACCGGCGGAAGGCCCTCGAGCGCGACGACGAGGCAGTCGCCACCTGGGTGAGGGACGGCGCGTTGCCGCGGGAAAAGACGCCGCTACTCGCCTACCACTTCAACTAGAAGCGCCTTTCGATGGCCGCCGCGCAGATCTTCTCGCCATCTCGCGACCAGGCGGGCCCCGCCTTCTCGATCGAGTAACTCGAGGCCGCTGGGTCGTCGGCGCGCACGTCAACCTCGAGCTGTTCGGCCCTTGCTTGCCGCGTCAGCCTCGCTTAGCGTTCACAAGGAGCCGGCATCCTCTCCGCTCGATTGGTCAGCACGGGCGGGTGAGATGTACTGAGGGTCGAAATGGGGCTCAACGGGCTAAGTTCGCTCGCCTTCGGTCTCGTTCCCATTGTCTTCCTAAGCGTCCCGGCTCGCTGATGGCGAGGTCGGTGTTGGGCGAATCGGGAGACGAGGGGCACCTCCATCGCGTACGTGTGCTCGCCGCGCTGAGCCACGAGACCCCGGACCGCTGTCCATGGCAATGCACCTTCACCCCCGAGTTCGCCGAACGTCTGCGCGGCGATCTGCACCTCGGTGCGGCAGCGAGCGTGCACAACCCGCACGGCGGCGGCAATCCGTATGACCTCGAGATCGCCCTCGACCAAGACATTCTCATCACGTCGGTGGGCTGGGCGAACTCCTACTACGGCATGGGCAGTGAGTACATCGACGAGTGGGGCGTTGGCTGGGTGTCGATGCCCTACACCACGCCCTTTGGTGTGGGTCACTACACCGAGCCGCGCCTGCATCCGCTCGCCGACGCCGACGATGTCGCGCGCTACCTTCCACCCGACCCTGGCAGGCCGGAGCTCTACACGGACTCCGAACGGCTCATCGCCGAGCACGGAGCCCGGTACTGGATCGTTGGATCCACCGTCACCACGATCTTCGAGACGGCCTGGGCGTTGCGCGGCCTCGAGCAGCTGCTCACCGACTTCGTCGAAGACCCCGAACTTGCCGACGCCATCCTCGACATCCCGTACCGCTACCACCTCGCTGCCGCCGAGACGCTCGTGCGAATGGGAGTGGACATGATCTGGCTCGGTGACGACGTCGGCCACCAGCAAGGCATGCTCATCTCACCCCGCCACTGGCGGCGCTTCTTCAAGCCGCGGATGGCGCACATCATCGAGCGCCTAAAGGCCATCAACCCGGGTGTGAAGGTCGCCTACCACACCGATGGCTGCGTCTACGCGATCATTCCGGAGCTGATCGAGATCGGGCTCGACGTGCTCAACCCGATCCAGCCCGCCGCGATGGACCCTTCCCGGCTGAAGCGCGAGTACGGCAAGGAGCTGTGCTTCTGGGGATCGATGGACGAGCAGTACACGTTGCCGTTCGGCACCCCCGACCAAGTCCACGAGGAGGTGGCAAGCCGGATCGCCACCCTCGGCACAGACGGTGGGCTAATCCTGGCGCCGACCCACCACCTGCAGCTCGATACGCCGCTCGAGAACTTCTGGGCAATGGTCGAGGCGGTCACCGGCCGTGCCCGCCTGTCCTGAGCCGCGGCGGATCAAAGTGCACGGCGCACGGCAGGAGGATCTCGAGGGTGCGACGACGGTTGCGGCTGACCCCGCCAGCGCCTCCCTCGTGCGGGTCGACGTTCAGCCGATCGGCCGGCGGGTCGAAATGAAGCGCGGTGCAACCGTGCTCGCGGCCATTCGGGCTGGCGGCCTCGAGTCCGTCGCGGTCTGCGGTGGCCTTGGGCTGTGCGGTACGTGCCGCGTGCTCGTCGCCAACGGCGGGTTCACGCCGCCGACCGATAAAGAGCGCGAGCAACTGAGCCCCGCCGAACTCTCCGCCGGGATTCGCCTGGCCTGCCAGGCTGCGGTGATGGCGGACGGGCGCGTCGACGTTCCGCCCGAATCGCTGACTACGCCGCAGCGTCTCCAGTTCGAGGGCTACGCGACGAGCGTGGCGGTGTTCGACCCGGCGGTGGTCGCCCTCGACGTTCAGGTCCCGCCGCCGGCGCTCGACGATCTGCGTGGCGACGCGACTCGCCTGCGTGACGCCGTCACCGCGGCCGGTCAGCGGGTGGCGCGGGTGAGTCTCGCCGTACTGGCCTCGGCACCCCTCACCCTGCGCGCCGAACACTGGGCGGTACGGGTGGCGGTGCACCGCGGCGCCGCCGCTGACGGCGCCGGCGAGATCGTCGCCCTCCTCCCCGAGGGCAAAGTGCCGCTAGGCGCGGCGATCGATGTCGGCACTACGAAGCTGGCGGCATACCTCGTCGATCTCGGGACCGGCGAGACGGTGGCCAAGGGCGCCGCCCCGAACCCACAGATCGCTGTCGGCGAGGACGTCATGAGCCGAATCGCCTATGCCGACGCAGACGAGTCAGGCGCCCGGGATCTGCACGCGCGGCTCGTCGACGGCATCAACCAGCTGCTCGGTGAGCTGCGGGGCCAGATCGGCGCGGCCTCGTGGCAGCTCGTTGACGCGGTGGCGGTCGGCAACACGGCGATGCACCACGCGTTGGTCAATCTGCCGCTCCGCCAGCTCGGCCTGGCTCCGTACGTGCCCGCCGTGACAGAGGCGCTCGAGCTGCGCAGCACCGACGTCGGTCTCGACCTCGCGCCGGGCGCACTCACCTACCTCCCGCCGAACATCGCCGGCTTCGTCGGGGCGGACCACACGGCGGTGCTGCTCGCAAGTGGTGCCGCCGAGACGAGGCGCACGGTTCTTGTCCTCGACATCGGCACGAACACCGAGATCAGCGTCGCACGCCGCGGCCGGCTGTGGACCTGCTCGTGCGCCTCGGGCCCCGCGTTCGAGGGCGCCCACATCCGCGACGGCATGCGGGCGGCGGAAGGAGCGATCGAGCGCGTGGAGTACCTCGATGGCAGGTTCGAGGTCCACACGATCGGTGAGGGGCCGCCGGCAGGGATCTGCGGCTCGGGCATCCTCGACGCGGTCGCCGCCTGCCTCAAGGCAGGGATCGTCGACGGGCGCGGCGGGGTCTGCCGGACGCACCCGGCGGTCACCCGGTCCCCGGAGGGGCCAGCGTGCATCCTTGTCCCGGCCACCCTGACGGCACACGGCCGCGACATCTTGCTCACCCGCACCGACGTTGGCGAGATCCAGCTTGCCAAGGCCGCCATTCGGGCCGGCATCGAGTTGCTCATCGGGGCGGCAGGCATCGAAGCCGACGCCCTCGATGAGATCATCATCGCCGGGGCCTTCGGCACGTATCTCAGTATCGCCAGCGCAATCGCTGTCGGCATGCTGCCCCGGCTGCCCCCGGAGCGCTATCGCCAGGTGGGCAACGCGGCCGGCCAGGGGGCCCGGCAACTGCTGGTCTCCCGGCAGTCGAGGAAGATGGCGGACGACATCGCCCGCCGGGTGTGCTATGTCGAACTGACCATCCATCCGGACTTTGCCGATACCTTCACCCAGGAGTTGGCATTCGGGCAGCGCCCGGAGGATCTCGAACCCGAGAGGATCCGTGCGGGATCCGATGACCTACGAGAAGGAGGCGAGCCGTGACGGTCCTCGAGGAGCTCCGCCAAGCGGTGATCGACGGCCAGGCGAAGCTCGCAGTGGCGAAGGCTGCCGAGGGTCTCGAGAAGGGCATCTCCGCCGAGACACTGCTGCAGGACGGGCTCATCGCGGCGATGAAGGAGGTGGGCCGCTTGTTCGAGGAGGGGGAGATCTTCGTGCCCGAGATGCTCGTCGCCGCACGCGCGATGAGGGACACCGTCGCGCTGCTGAAGCCACTGATCGTCGACCACGAGGTTCAGTCGAGCGGCACCGTCGCCATCGGCACGGTGCAGGGCGACCTGCACGATATCGGCAAGAACCTTGTAGCGATGATGCTCGAGGGCTCCGGCTTCGAGGTCGTCGACCTCGGCACCGACGTCCCGCCGGAACGCTTCGTCGACGCGATCCGGGACGGGGCCGACGTCGTGGCGATGTCAGCGCTGCTCACGACGACGATGACCAGCATGAAAGCCGTTGTGGCGGCGATCAGCCTCGCCGGTCTGCGCGACCGGGTCCGCATCGTCGTCGGCGGCGCGCCGATCACGGCCGCGTACGCGGGCGAGATCGGCGCCGACGGCTACGCGCCCGACGCCTCGAAGGCGGTGCGAAAGGTTGACGAGGTGGTAAGCGGTGTCCTGGGCGACAGAGGAAGGCCAGATGGAGCGGTATGACAAGCTCAGCATCTCGCACTCCGACGATCTCGTGTTCGGCCGCTGCCCGCGTCCGCTGCGCGTCGGCGGCCTCACGATCGGCGGAGGGGTCGTCTTTCCGGAGCTGAACTTCACCCTGCCGCCGATGGCGATCAACGAGGCGACGATGCCCCAGGTGCGCGACGAGTACCGGCAGATGACCGACGAGGCGTGCGCGCGGGCCGTCGCCCTCCAGGTGCCCGGCCTCGTGCTCGAGCTGGAGCTACTGCCCGAGCTGACCCGCCAGCCGGAATGGGGCGCCGAGATCACAGCGACTCTGCGCGAGCGTCTCGACGCCTTCCGCGCGAGCCACGGGCTCCTGGCCGCGCTGCGCGTCACCCCGAACGACGTGCGCGACTTCCTGCGACCTCCGCTCATGCGCAAGGGCAAGGAATGGGAGGAGATGGTGCGCAGCTTCGATCTGTGTGCGCAGGCCGGCGCCGACATGCTGGCGATCGAATCCACCGGGGGCAAGGAGATCCACGACGATGCGCTGCTCAACGGGGACCTGGTGGGGGCGCTGTTCGCCCTCGGTGTCCTCGCCTGTCGCGATATGGCGTTCCTCTGGGACGCGGTCGTCGACGTGGCCGCCCGACGGCGGGTGATCGCGGCCGGCGACTCCGCCTGTGGCTTCGGAAACACCGCGATGATCCTTGCTGAGAGCGGATACATCCCCCGCGTCTGGGCGGCGGTGATCCGGGTGATGACCGTGGCGCGCAGCCTCGTCGCCTACGAGCGCGGCGCCACCGGCCCGAGCAAGGACTGCGCCTACGAAGGGCCGTTCCTCAAGGCGATCACCGGCTACCCGATCGCGATGGAAGGCGCCGAGGCCGCCTGCGCGCACCTGTCACCGGTCGGCAACATCGCCAGGGCGGCCGCCGACTTGTGGAGCAACGAGTCGGTGCAGAACGTCAAGCTCCTCGGCGGCATGGCGCCCACCGTCTCGATGGAGCAGCTCGCCTACGCCACCAGGCTGATGAACGTGGCAAGCGCGCACGGAAAGGCCGTCGAGCTGCGCGACCTGCTCGTCGAGTCCGATGCGGGACTGGACCCGCAGGCATACATCCTCAGGCCCGATTTGGTGCTCGGGTTGGCGGCCGCGATCATCGCCGAACCGACGCCCTACCTGCGCACACGGCGCGCCGCGCTGGCAGGACTGGAGGCGCTGCGCGACGGTGCCAGCGACGGCGCCTTCACACTGTCGCCGGCGGAGCAGCGCTGGCTGGGACGCCTCTCGGCGCAGGCTGAACAACTGCCCGAGGACGAAGATCTCTTCATCGAAAAGACGGTGAGCCAGATCGACAGGCAGACGCTACGCCTCGATCAATACGACCTCGCGGAGTTCACGTGACCGCGAGACAAGAGCCAGCGGCTCGGCTTCGTGGCCGCATCGCCGCGCCGGATCGTCGGTGTCGGCGGCGGCCGGACGAGCAACGGGGGTGATTTGATGAACTCGATCGAGCGGGTCGGGGCCACGATCGCGCTGCGTGAGCCGGATCGCGTCCCGGTAGACCTCCACAACTTCCAGCTCGCAGCACACGCCAGCGGCCTGCCGATGTCGCAGGTCTTCCGTGACGGAGCGCTTCTCGCCGAGGCCATGCTGACGGCCTGGCGCGAATTCGGCCACGACATGATCCTTCTCGAGAACGGCACCGCCTGCAGCGCCGAGGCCTGCGGCGTGGAGGTCCACTACCGCGATGACACCGCGCCAGTGGCCGGTCGTCCCATTCTCGATTCCCTCGTCAAGGTGGGCGATCTCCAGGTGCCAGATCCCTATGTCACCTTCCCCATGTCCGAGATCCTCAAGGCGACCCGCATCCTCGCGCGCGAGATCGGTGACAAGGCCTGGATCTGCGCCCGCGCGGACCAGGGGCCGATGGACCTCGCGGCACAGCTGCGCGGCATGAGCGAATTCATGATGGATCTGGCCACTGGCGAAGAGGAGGAGCTGATCCAGGCGCTGCTCGACTATGCGAGGCGTGTCGCGACGCGCTACGCCTACGCCCTGATCGAGTGCGGCGGCCGCTCGACCTCGATCGGCGAACCGATGGCCGGGCCCGCCATGATCTCGCCGCGGCACTACCGGCGGTATCCCTGGGCTCATGAACGCCGCATGGTCGCCGAGCTCAAGGACCACGGCATCACCTTGCACCTGCACATCTGCGGAGACACCGAGCGGATTACCGAGGATTTCATCTCGACCGGGGCCCAGGTGCTGGAGATCGACCACAAGACGGACGCGGCACGCCTCAAGGCCAAAGCGCGGGGCACGACGTGCCTGCTTGGCAATATCGACACGAACCTCCTCGCCCTCGGGACGGCCAACGAAGTTGCCGCGTCCTGCCGCGAGCTCATCGAGATCTGCAAGCCCGGCGGCGGTTTCATCCTCGGCCCGGGGTGTGCCATGGCCCCGACCACCCCGGCCGAGAACATTCATGTGCTCGTTGAGTCAGCCAAGAAGTACGGCTCATACCGGAGCACGTGAACGCAGCCCCGCACCGCAGCCGGGCGGGGGCCCTCGTGAGAGGCCAGCGACGCTTTTTCCTCCCCGAACGGCTTCCGGCCGAGGCGCCCGACCTCAACCCCGTCGAGAGGTGCAGGGAACGTTGGGGGCAGAGCTCGCCAACCTCTGCCCCGACTCGATCGACGACCCGGCCCGATCCCGCTGAAGGGCTGGCGAGTTCGGCAACGACGCGACGTTGTGCTTTCTTCCTGCGGCACCGCGGCCTTGATGACCAATGTGTCAGTTCATTACCGAAAGGTCCTCAGTCGCTTGGCGGGCGAGCACCCGCGACCGCCTGATCGGCTGCCGCCGGGATCGAAAGGCGCACCACGGCGCCGGCGTCGTTCGCGACCGAGATCGATCCTCCGAGCTGCGAGCGTACGAGGTCACGCACGATCGACAACCCGAGGCCGCCCGTTCTGTCGATGTCGAATCCCGGCGGGAACCCGACGCCGTCGTCGCGCGCCTCGACTTCGAGGCCCCCTTTCCCGGGGCGGAAGGTGAGGTCGACGAGCAGCGGGGCCGCATCGACCCCCGGGCGGGCGTGCTCGACGGCGTTCTGCAACAGCTCGGCGATCACGAGCGACAGCGGCGTGGCGATGTCGGCGTTGAGGTCGCCGGCGTCGCCTGTCACCCGGATGACCACCTCCTTCGCGTCGACGGCTGCGTCCGCGGCGAGCTGGACGAGCGAGGGCACGATCTCGCCGAAGGGCACCTGGGCCGAGGGCTCGCGGGCGAGCACCTCGTGGACGACGGCGATCGCCCGAACCCGGCGTTCCGCCTCGACGAGGGCGACCTGGCCGGGGCCCACCCCCATGCGCCGGGACTGCAGACGCAGCAGCGACGAAATCGTCTGGAGGTTGTTCTTCACGCGGTGGTGCACCTCGCGGATCGCGGCGTCCTTGGAGAGCAGCAGCCGGTCACGCCGCCGCAGGTCGGTCACGTCGCGCAGCAATACCGCCGCGCCGACGACGGCGTCGGACTCGATGAGCGGGATGCAGTGGATCAGCACCACGACCTCGGGGCGCCGCTCGATCTCCTCGATGACGGGAAGCCGTGAGCCGAAGGCGGTCGAGATGGCGTGGGTCACGGCCTCAAGCTGCTCGAGGTCCGAGCCGACGATCGCCGAGACGACCCCCATCCGGTGCAGGGCGTTCACCGCGTTCGGCGAGGCGAAGGTGACCCGGCGCTTCTCGTCGAGGACGATCACGCCGTCGCCGACCCGGGGCGCGTCCTCGACCACGGCGGTGGCGGTGGAAAATGGGAAGAGCCCGGCATTGACCATCGAAGCCAGCCGCTCGAAGATCCGCCTATAGACGCGCTCCAGCCCCCCGGTGCGCCGACCGGTGCGCGGCGACCAGACCCGGACGAGCACGGCGACGACCATCTCCTGCCAGCGCACCGGGATGCACTCGCAGCGGACCGGACCGGTTTCGCCGCTGTAGGGACAGTTCCCAACCAAGATCTCGCCGCTTCGCCAGGCGGCGCGCAAGGGCACGCCCTCGGCGTTGTCGTCGGCGTACTCGCCGACGAGGTCGAGCGCAAACAGCGTCTGGCTCGTTGTCGGCCGCATCTGGCCGAGCACGACGAACCGCAGCTCCGTGTCTCCCGCCTGCCCCGGCGCCGCCGGGGCATCAACCGGCCCGGCACGGCGCGGGAGATAGAGCACGAGGTCCGAGAACGACAGGTCGGCGAGCATGCCCCACGACCCCATCAGCTGCTCGAGGTGGTCGCGGGCACCGTCGGGGATGTCGTCCAGCTGGCGCGCCAGCTCCGCCGAGGTCATCGCTCGGTTTTTCCGGCGGCACCCGCCGCCAGCCCGAGCGGCACGTCGTGGCCGCGCCGGGCGCGAAAGGCACGCAATGTCGTATAGCCGGCGGCCGCGGCGATCCGGCCGAGCTCGCCGGCGCGTTCGCCGACACGGCCTGGCCCGTGGGCGTCCGAGGCGGTCGTCACCGGCACCTTGCGCCGGGCGAAGGAGGCGAGCAGCGCCGGGGCCGGGTACTGCTCGCCGACGGGGGCGCCGAAGCCGGACGACGAGATCTCCGCCGCCATCCCGCTCGCCCAGGCGGCCTCGGCCATCCGCTCGTGGCACTCGTCGAGTGCCGCCGCCGCCGGACGACGACCGGCGAGCTTCACGAAGTCGGGATGGGCGAGGACGTCGCAGGTCCGCGTCCCGGCGAGCTCGGCGAGGGCGTCGGTGTAGCGGCGCCAGACCTCGTCGACGTCGCGCCGGTCCCACTCCGCCAGGCTGGCCTCGTCGTGCAACAGGTCGAACTGCCACGTCCCGAGCCAGTGCACCGAGCCCAGAAGGACGTCGAAGGGGTAACCGGAGAGCAGGCGCGCCACGGCATCCATCTTCCCCGGGTAGTAGTCGACCTCGAGGCCGACGACGACCGGCAGGCCGGCAGCACGCGCCTCAACGGCGGCCGTGACGTAGGCGTCGAGATCGGCGGTGGCGTGGTGGTCGAAGTAGGCGGCCATCGTCGCCGCAAACGGCGAGGACGGCTCTTCCAGCCAGAAGTCCCCCACCACCGCCCGGCCCTGCGTGAAGCGGAAGAAGTGCTCGGTGAGGGCGATCTCGCCGACGCCCTCGGCCGCGGCCTGCTCGCAGTAGACGGCGAGACGCTCGAGACGCTGCTCGGAGGCCTCGGCGCGCTGCGCGTGCGGCCAGAGGTGGACGTGGTAGTCGATCACGGAATCTCCCCTGCCCTAGCGATGGTAGGCCCGCCCGCCCGCCAGCCGGGCGGAGCGGACAGGCGCAGCGCCGATCGGGGTGGCCACCAGTCGGTCGCGCTTCGCCGCTACGGCGCCCCGAAGCCGACCCGGCGGTCCTCCGCCGTGCCGCCGACTTCGACGTAGGCGACCTTGGCCGTCGGCACGCCGACGCGTCGGCCGCGCCGATCCGTGAGCCAGAGCACGCCGCCTGAGTCGGCGAGCGCCGCCTCGATGTCGGCGAGGACCTGTTCCCGGGTGACGTCGTCGCCGACCTCGACGTCGAGTTCCTTCGTCGACTGGATGATCCCGATCCGAACGTCCACGCGTCAACTCCTCGTCAGGTTGCCACCATCGTAGAAGGAGGAGCGCCAGCACCCGCGGCGCTGGGCGCGGCGAACTGCGGGTACGCTCGGGGCAGAGGCGTGCGTTCGTTTGCGCAGCGGCTCCCGGGCGGCACCTCGTGCCGTCGCTGGAAGGAGGACCAATGTGGATCGTCGCAGGAGTGCTCCTCGGGCTCGTGGTCTTCTCCTCGATCTTCGGATTCCACATCGGGCCCCATGCCCACGCGGTCGCGGCCGTGGCGGGAATCGCCGCGGCGGGGTTCCTGATCGCGATCGCCGTGACCGGTGACACGCGCTCGTTCGTCTTCCTCCTTTTGAGCGCCGATGTCGTCGTCTCGGCGGGGGTGGCGACGATCGCCTGGAAAGGGCTCACCGACCCGAGACTGCGCGCGAGAGCGGTCCGCTCGCTCGTGTCGGCGGAGGGCGTGGCCGTCAGCGATCTCGAGCCGTCGGGCATCGTGCGCGTCGCCGGCGAGAACTGGTCGGCGACGTCGCTCAACGGCCGGATCCCGGCCGGCGCGAGAATTCAGGTAATCGAGGCCAACGGCGTCCGGCTGTCGGTCTGGGGCGATAAGGGACTTCCCCGGGAGACGGCGGACCCGCCGGCGCTCGACAAGCGCTCACCGTCCGTCGACACCTCCCGGCCGAGCGAAGGGACCAACCAATCGTGATCATCGGGATCGTCATCGCCGTCGCAGTCATCGTCGTCCTCGCCGTTGCAAGGTCGGTGAAGATCATCCGCGAGTACCAAAGGATCGTGCTGTTCCGACTCGGCCGGGCGATCGGGCTGCGCGGCCCGGGCATCGTCTTCATCAACCCGGTCACTGACCGCACGACCCTCGTCGATTTGCGCGAGCAGTACCTCGAGATCCCCCATCAGACGGCGATCACGAAGGACAACGCGCCGATCTCGATCGACTTCATCATCTTCTACAAGGTCGTCGACCCGAGCATGTCCGTCCTCACCGTGCAGAACTTCGCCGGGGCGGCGCTCAACCTCGCGGCGACGACGCTGCGCAGCGTCGTCGGCGACATGTCGCTCGACGACGTGCTCTCCAAGCGAGAGGACATGAACGCCTCGCTGCGCGTCCGGCTTGACGACGTCACCGAGCGCTGGGGCGTGAAGGTGACGAGCGTCGAGGTCCGTGAGGTGAACCCGCCGCCGGGGGTCCTCGAGGCGATGACCCGCCAGATGTCGGCCGAGCGGACCCGGCGCGCCCAGGTCACCGAGGCCGAGGGTCAGAAGGCCGCGGCGATCCTCTCCGCCGAGGGCGAGGCGCAGGCGGCGATCAACCTCGCCGAGGGCCGCCAGAAAGCGACGATCCTCGCCGCCGAGGCCGAGCGTCAATCGGCGATCCTGCGGGCCGAGGGTTACGCCCGGGGCCTCGAGAAGGTCCTCGTCGCCGCCAAGACCCTCGACGAAAAGACGATGATCCTCCAGTACCTCGACACGCTGAAGCAGGTCGGGACGTCTGCCTCGACGAAGATCGTCGTGCCGATGCAGCTCCTCGACGGGCTGCGCAACCTCGTCGCGGCTGCCGAGCCTGCCGCGACCGGCACGGGGCGCGTCGAGGCGAGCTGAACCGGCCCCTAAGTACCGCGCATGAGGTAGCGCGCCGGGAGCTCAGCCTCGGGCCAGTCGAGCAGGCGTGAGGCGGCCTCGACGGCGAAGCGGTCGGTCATCCCGGCGACGTACTCGACGGCGGCGGCGAGCGCCTCGCGCGACCCGGCGCCAAGGTCCTGCCCCCGGACCTCCGGCAGGAGCGCCGGGGCGTCAGCGTAGGTCTCGACCAGCGCCTCGAGCAGGCGGCGCACCCGTTCCCCCTGCTCCAACGAGTCCGGCCGCAGGTAGATCCGCTCGTAGTTCCAGGCACGGAACGCAGCCAGCGCCTCGGCAGCCTCGCTCGTCATCCCCACCGAGCCGGTCCGCTCGACCGCCTCGATCACCGCCGAGATGAACTGTGAGATCTGCGCCGCCCGCGTCGACCCGCAGCTTCGGGCGACGATGCGGGGCAGCTCCCCGGGTCTAACGATCCCCGCCGCGACGGCGTCTTCGAAATCGTGGCAGACGTAGGCGATCCGGTCCGCCCACGACAGCACCTCGCCTTCCGGGGTCGCCGGTGCCGGACGGGACCAGGAGTGGTTGCGCACGGCGTCGAGCGTCTCGTTGCAGAGGTTGAGCGAGCGGAGCACGACGTCCGCCCCCCAGGAGGCATGATCGAATCCGCCCGGGACGTAGGGCCCGAACGCCTCCTCACTGGCGTGGCCGCCCGGGCCGTGGCCGCAGTCGTGGGCGATCGCCGCGGCGTAGACGAGGTCCTCATTCAGCCTGGTCGCACGGGCGATTGCCTGGGCGACCTGGGCGACCTCCATCGCATGGGTGAGGCGTGTCCGCTGGTGGTCAAGCGGATCGATGAAGACCTGGGTCTTGCCCGCCAGACGGCGGAAAGCCGCGGAATGGAGCACTCGGTCACGGTCACGTTCAAAGCAGGTCCGCAACGGGTCGGGTTTCTCCGGCCGGGAGCGCGTCCCCGCCCGGCGCGCGCGCGTCGCCCCCGGCGCGAGGACACGATCTTGTTCGGTCTCGCGCTCTTCGCGGGTCCGGCGCGTCACCGCCCCGGCGGCGGCCCGGCTTGTGGCGTGGGCGACGGTCACGCCCGAGCCCGGGTCGAGGACGTGGCCCGCCATCGTCGCCGCCCAGGCGGCTCTCCGATCACCTCGCCCGCCGCCGCGGCGACCGGCCGGCTCTTTCCTCACTGCCACAGGCCGAGCCTAGGTGGGAGGGCAGCCCAGCGGGCCGGGCAGCGACGGACCGGGACGGCGCGCCGGGGCGCCTGCCGGAGCCGAAGTCAGGAGATCGGTGACGAGGCCGCGCACCTAGGTGACGGTGAGCTCGCGGCGATGGCGGCGCGCCGGACCGAGCGCAACGACACGCGCCGCGAGCGCCTCGAACGCCCGCGCCACGTCGCTTCCGGGGTCGACGACCACCGCCGGACGTCCCTCGTCCGCCCCGGCCCGCACTTCAGGGTCAAAGGGGATCTGCGCCAAGAGCTCGACGCCGAGCTCGGCGGCGAGCGCCCGCCCGCCGCCCGCGCCGAACAACTCCTGACGCATGCCGTCGGGCGCGGCAAACCACGACATGTTCTCGATCACGCCGCGAACAGGCAATCGCAGTTCGCGCCCCAGTGCGCCGGCGCGCTGGGCGACCCGCTCGGCCGCGGGCTGCGGCGTCGTCACGATGTAGAGCTCGGCGCCCGGCGCGTGCTGGGCGACCGAGAGCGCGACGTCGCCCGTGCCGGGCGGCATGTCGATGAGGAGGTACTCCGGGTCGCCCCAGTGGACCTCGAGGATGAACTGCTCGAGTGCCTTGTGGAGCATCGGGCCGCGCCAGGCGACCGCCCGGTTCTCGTCGACAAAGAACCCCATCGACAGGCAGCGCACGCCGTGGGCGACCGGAGGCAGGATCGTCGGGCCGAGGACCACCGGCTGGCGGGCGACACCGAGCATCTGCGGGACGGAGAAGCCGTAGACGTCGGCGTCGAGCAGCCCGACGGAGTGGGCCGTCCGCGCCAGGGCGACGGCGAGGTTCACGGCCACCGTCGACTTCCCCACCCCGCCCTTTCCCGAAGCGATGGTGAGGACACGCGTCGCGGCCAATCTTCGACCGGCCCCGTGATCGCCGGGAGGCCCTCCAAGCTCCCGCAGGCGCTCGCCGAGCCGCTCCGCCTCCTCGGGGCCCATCGTCTCGACGACCACGTCGACGGCGACCGGGACTCCCGCCGTCGTCGCGGCCGCCGTGAGCCGGTCGCGCAGCTCGTCGCGCCCCGGGTGCTCGTCGGTCGGGATCCGCACGACGGCGTCGACACCGTCGCCCCGGGGGCGCACGTCGGCGAGCACGCCGGCATCGTCCAGGCGAACGAAGAGGAACGGGTCCTCGACGGAGCCGAAAGCGGCGCGCAGGACGGCGAGATTCGGCACACCCTTTGCCAAGCCGCGACTCCGGAGGGACAGCGCCGGGAATCCGGCGCACCGCAGGTACGATAGCAATCGTGCGCTCCGCTCCTTCTCGGGCGCCGGCAGCGCCCGGGTCGAGCGCGAGCCAGCGACACGTGCGGTCCGCCGGCGCAATTCCCGAGACGCCGGCCGACGAGTTGTCCGACGACGACTCGTTCTCCGCGGCAGTCGCCGCCGTCACCAGCGCCTTCGGGGACGCGACGCGCCGCCACATCTACCTGTTCACGAAAGAGGTCGACGGCGCGACCGCCGGCGAGGTCGCGCGCCAGTTCGCCCTCCACCCGAACGTCGCCCGCCATCACCTCGACAAGCTCGCCGCCGGCGGCTACCTCGACGTGACCCTCGACCACGCTGCCCCGGGTGCCGGACGCCCTGCCAAGCGCTACCGGCCCTCGTCGCGGGAGACGACCGTGCCGCTGCCGCCACGGCCGAACGAGCTCGTGATCAACCTCCTCGTCCGGGCGCTCGCCGCACTTTCCCCGGCCGTCGCCGACCATCTCGCCGAGGACGTCGGCGAGGAGTACGGGAGGTCCCTCGCCACCCAGATGGCACCGGGCGACTCGCAGCGCTCGATGCGTGCCGCGATGTCCGCCGTCGTCGACGCCCTCACCGCCCACGGCTTCGCCGCCCGCGCCGAGAGCGACAACGCGACAACCTGGGTCATTCGCGAGCACTGTCCCTTCGGAGAGGTCGTCCTCGAGCACCCCGTGCTCTGTGCGGTCGACCGCGGGATGGTGAAGGGGCTGCTCGCCGGACTCTGCGGTGCCGAGGTCCCGGTGCAGCTGTCGTCGCGGGCCCGCGGCGACGAGTCCTGCTCAAGCGTCGCAGGCTGAGCGACGCCGTGGCCCGGCACTACCTCGATCACGCCTCGACCTGCCCGTTGCGGCCCGAAGCGGCGGGCGCGATCTCCGAGTGGCTGGACCAGGGCGTATTCGCCGACGCCGGTCGCCCCTACCGGGAAGGGCGCATCGTCGCCGAGGCGATCGAGGATGCCCGCGAGGCGGTCGCCGCCCTCGTGAAGGTGAGCCCCCGGCAGCTCGTCTTCACCTCCGGCGGGACGGAGTCGGCGAACTGGGCGAACTGGGCCGCACGGCAGGCGAATCCGACCGCGCCGATCGCCTTCAGCCCGGTCGAGCACTCGGCGGTCCGGCGTTCCGCCGAGCGCTACGGACCGGTGGCGCCGATCGGCGTCGACCACCTCGGCCGCGTCGACCTCGACGCGATCGACGAACTCCTGGCGCGAGGAAACTCCCGCCCGGCGCTCGTCAACTGCCAGCTCGCGAACCACCAGGTCGGAACCGTCCAGCCGGTCGCAGAGGTTGCCGGACGCTGCCGCCGGGCCCAGGTTCCCCTCCACATCGACGCCTGCATGGCGATCGGCCAGATGACGGTCGACCTCGGCGAGCTCGACGCCGACTACGTCTCGTTCTCGGCGCACAAGCTCGGCGGCCCGAGCGGCGTCGGCGCTCTCGTCGTCGGCCGGGACACCCGCATCCCCCCGCTCCTCGTCGGCGGCGCCGAGGAGCGCGCCCGCCGGGCGGGGATGGAGGCCGTGCTCGCGATCGTCGGGTTCGGCGCGGTGGCGAGGGCAATTGCCGCCCCCGGTGCGCTCGAGGAGGCCGCCCGGCGCTCCCGGGCCCTCACCGAGACGATCGCCGAGGTGGCGCTCGCCGTCCCCGGCGTCGTCACCTACGGCGACCCGGTCGGGCGCGTCCCCCATCTCGTCTGCTTCGGCGTCCCGGGGGTCACCGCCGAGGGCGTGGTCATGGGCCTCGACGCTGCCGGGCTCGCCGTCCACTCCGGCTCGGCGTGTGCCTCGGAGGCGTTCAAGCCCTCGCCCGCCCTCGCGGCGATGGGGGTCGACGCCGACCGCTCGCTGCGCTGCTCGGTCGGCTGGTCGACGGGCGACGACGACGTCACCGCCTTCGCCGCCGCCTTCCCGGCCGTCGTCGGGAAGCTGCGGGCGCTCGCCGTCTAAAGGTCCGCCCGGCGAACTGCGGCTCCGCCCTCTACCCGCGGGCCCGAGGCCCTCAGCGGCGGAGGATGGCGAGGTCGGCGTCGACCATCATCTCGACGAGCTCGGCGAAGCCGACCTCGGGCTTCCAGCCGAGCGTCGTGCGAACCTTCGTCGCGTCGCCGACGAGGATGTCGACCTCGGCCGGGCGCAAGAACTTCTCGTCGACGACGACGTGGTCCTCCCAGTGCAGACCGACACGACCGAACGCCACCTCGCAGAGCTCGCGCACCGAGTGCGTCTGGCCCGTCGCGACGACGAAGTCGTCGGGCTGGTCCTGTTGCAGCATCAGCCACATCGCCCGGACGTAGTCCCCGGCGAAACCCCAGTCCCGTTGGGCCTCGAGGTTGCCGAGCCGCACCTCGCGCTCGAGGCCGACGGCGATGCGCGCCGCGCCGTGGGTCACCTTACGCGTCACGAACTCGAGGCCGCGACGCGGACTCTCGTGGTTGAAAAGGATCCCCGAGGAGGCGTGGAGCCCGTAGCTCTCCCGGTAATTCACCGTGATCCAGTGGCCGTAGACCTTGGCGACGCCGTAGGGGCTGCGCGGGTGGAACGGAGTCAGCTCGGTCTGCGGCGATTCGTGGACCTTGCCGAACATCTCCGATGAGCTCGCCTGGTAGAAGCGGATCTCAGGGTTGACGAAGCGGATCGCGTCCAACACCCGGGTAACGCCGAGCGCTGTCGCCTCGCCGGTGAAGACCGGCTGACTGAACGACGTCTGGACGAAGGACTGCGCCGCGAGGTTGTACAGCTCGTCGGGCCGGCACTCGCGCAGAACGTTGATGATCGAGACCTCGTCGAGCATTTCGCCCGGGACGAGCGTGATGCGATCCTGAATGTGGGCGACCCGCTCGAAAGTGACCGTGCTCGAGCGGCGGACCATGCCGAACACCTCGTAGCCCTTACCGAGGAGGAACTCCGCGAGGTAGGAGCCGTCCTGTCCGGTCACACCGGTGATGAGCGCGCGTCGGGCCATGGCCTTGTTCTAGGCGCGGGACCGCGACGTCGCAACCACCCGTCAAGCCTCC
>Ga0187877_1000556_pt1 | contig 46060 bp, 36 predicted proteins | sample June2016WEW_17_1_3_FD_132430 | JGI IMG/M metagenome (GOLD analysis project Ga0187877, IMG submission 132430) | Peatland microbial communities from SPRUCE experiment site at the Marcell Experimental Forest, Minnesota, USA - June2016WEW_17_100 | ecosystem: Environmental > Terrestrial > Soil >...
AACGCTGGGTGTTGCGCTTAAAACACTCCAAGTCCCGAAGAGACGGCCGAAAGCCGGCCTGAAGGGCACGCGCCCCGCAGTCGACGGATTCAGCCGTCCCTTCGGAAAGGAAAGGCGTCAACCCATAGTCTGGGTTGTTTTTTGGTTGCCAGGGCCGCCTGAAGCAAGCATAAGGACGCCATGCCTCGCAAACTGAAAACCATTCCTTATCGTTGCGACGACTCCAGGCACAAGGCGCTGCTTGGAGTGGCGCGTTCCACCGGAACCAGCGTGCAAAGATTGTTTGATAATTTTGTCACCCACGTCATCGCTGAACGTCAGGCGGAAGCCCGTTTTTTGGCCCGCCAGAAGCGCGGGCATCCGGAACGGGGACGGCAGATGCTCGCCGAAATTCGCCGGCGCATCGCTTCTCGCGGCAAGACCTAACCACGTGCGTGCAGGGCTGAAAATGACCTTGCCAGTCGGCGGGTTCGATGGCGCCGGTGTTTACGGCGCGCACGGGATGAGCCCCAGCCGCGGTCTGACGCGGTTTCTTGCAAAGGACGCGCCGCACCGGCCATTGGTTCACTGCTCCTGACGTAACTGGCTGCTGATTTCCTGCACTTCGGGGGATCCGGGCGTTTTCATTCGTTGGGCGCGATTGGGGTGGATCCCAAGTAAATACCGCCAAGCCAGTTGTAATCCACGATCGCGCGCGAACCGTCTCCGTTTGCCTTAAGGAAAGCCACGATCCAAATTAGGTCGTCGTTCGTTAGGGCGAACCATTCTCCTCGGCGCCTCTTACTCTCAAAGTGATTGTGCAGTTGCCCCTCACGTCCCTCTTCGGCGGGAATTGAAAAACGCATAACCACCTGGGGCACTTCGGAGTGCAGTGTGCGTTCGCGCATCCCGGGTGTTTTGCTCCGGCCGATTTTGAAGGACCCATTCCTCAAATCTTCCATAAGGTAAATAAAGCAGTCAAATTTGCTGCGGCGGAGCAGTTCCGATTCCATCGCCGCATTTCGCTCAGCATCCTCCTGCTGAACGGTACTCAACCTCTGAAGCACGAAGGGGGTCTTGGCGAACACATAAGCGAAACCACCGTACGCTGCAAAGATGTGGCCAGGGTCGTTCACGTAGGAGTTGAAAATGTCCCTGTCGCAGGCCTGTCGCACCCACGCCTTGAGGCATTCTTCCGGCGCAAGTGTTTTCAAGTGCAGCAACCCATGGAAGGCGGCGTAAACGGAAGAAGGCATTGCTTCCGTCAAGCAGAACCGGCAGAGCTTGTGGTGGATGCGGAGCCTCGTATCCCACGGCTCTCCTTGGGCCATGGCGTCCATACCTGCTAAGTTCAGTTCGATCCAATCCAGTAGATGGTCAGCAATTGGAGCAATGAGCGCACCTGAAAATGCGAAGGAACTCGGACTTATCCGCCCCTGCTGGAACTCGATTGCGGGGCTCTCGGATAGGGAACGAATGTGTGCAACCGCGGCCTCCACGTCGGCCTCCAAGAAAGTCTCGAGTTTCATGTAGCGTACGACCCCGGGGCCGAGGGTCACTGTGTAGCAGGCATCGGCCTTTTCACGTGACAGCCCGATCGGCTGGCGATCGGTCCGTTCCGCGGCAGCTTGCCAAGTTGCAACCGTGTCCTCGGTGTGCGCATAGGACTTGGGCTCGGGGCCGAGGCGATGCAACATACGGGCGGCTTGGAGTTGGGCGCAGGTCAACCGGACTTCCTCGAGGCTGGAGCGTGGCTGGGTTTGAGGATTGTGGCAGCCGACATCATGCCCGCGGGCGAAGTAGATGACGCCGGTTTGGAACTGCTGCTCTTCCTGGTGGGCGCAGTTATCCAAGCCGGTCATGCGATTGCCGGCGATGACCACATGGGCCCAGACATGCATGGCGAGCGCGCCATGGGGAGCGCCCGGGCCGAGGATGAGGCGCTGGAGGGTGGATTCATTGGCGATGAGCAGACCTTCGCCGTAGTCGGAGCACAGGTCGAGGGCGATTGATAGGGTGGCCACAGTTGAATTAATCGTGACCTTGCTGGCGCAACCGCCGTGCGTGCTAAAAGCCGCCTGGACCCGCTCAACCAGGTCCATCCCCCCGGCCTTTATGGTGGCGCAACCGCCGTGCGCGCTAAAAGCCGCCTGGACGGCGGGGCAGTCGCTTTCACCCAATAACTTCAAGCGTCCCCGGTCCCAATTCAAATCAGGCGGGGGACTGAGCGCAAAACAATCGGCCCTGAAGCGTAACTTTTTGAGCAACGGATAGAGTTGGGTGAGGCCTTGCGTGACGCTAGTAATTTGGAGTTGAGTGGCCAGCGGCAAGGGATGCGCAACGTCAGTTTCCCCCCCTCCCTTCACGCCTCCCTGGAGCGAGTCAACACCCGCACCCAAAAGGGAGCAGGTGCTGGCGTTTGCGCAAGCTCGTGGCAGGGCGCCGGTGCCCGAGTTTAGGTCCACGATTGCAGGGCGGTACTTGGGCAGTGCCTGGGCAAGGTACTGGGCGTATCGCCACTCCCCCTCCAGGGGTCGGTCGCTAGCGGGAGACGTGATCATGTTCTGGGCGGGAGGATGGCTAATTGAAAGGAAATTGCTTTTTTGCCGCCCCTCCGGTTATTGACGCTGCGCGGGTGAGGGAGAATTGGTTTCTGGCCACGTTCATCATGCGGGGACGATGCCAGAGCGGCAGGCGCCCGTCAACCGGCAAAGTCTGCCGGTTCTTGGGCGGTTTTGGCGGCGGCGGGGTCGAAACCATTGGGAAACCATTGGGGAACCATTGGGGCCATGTCTTGGCATTTGGACAATTGGCTCGACGCCGGGATCCCGGGATGATTCCATTGGCCCATGGCACGCGCGTTGCGCACCGAGCGGACGGGCGGGCGGTATCACGTCACCGCCCGCGGCAATGAGCGGCAGGAGATCTTCCGTGATGACGCAGACCATTTCCATTCTTTCGTATCCCGGTTAGGCTGGCTACCGCCCGCCCCTGGCCTGGGTCTGGCGTGAGCCGCCGGCCCGGCTATCTGGCGGCAACAGTCCCCAGGAGCAGTGCGCGGCGATTGCGAACGACGCTGAAGGCGCGCTGCTCCAGGGCGGCGTCGAGCCACCTTGGGCGCGCGTGGTGGGCGGACTGGCGCTCAGGGACACAGCCCTGTTGGGGTTGGTCAACGCTCACGCTAGCCCGTACTGGTGAGCCAGATCTCTCTTGAGCATCTCGTAAACAAGATTCAGCGTGGGAAGATCCTGAAACAGGTCGGTCGCAAGCGTTCCGCCTCCCCAAACCACTTTTCGCTCGATCTCCCCCACTGTCAGCCGTTCCCAATTCGCTTGAAACGGAATCGACACGGAGCTCTTCTCTACAAACGTAATCTTGCTGAGTCGTCGGTCGTGATTTTCTACAAGGTAACACTCTAACTGAGGAACCTGATCTCTGCCTTTCCAGGCGGACACATCGCCCACATAAACCATAGCCATGTTCTCGTCCAGATATTGAGATTTGAGCCGATTTAGAGAATTGGACCGCACGAACAGTCCATACTCGTGAATAGCATTGGTCAAAATCGTCGTTACGTTGAAGCGCACGTCTTCTGTCGTATAGCCATCCCACAACCATGCGGGTCTGCTTGTTCGTTTTCGGTAAACGCGTTCAACAGTTTGCTCACCGGTTGCGAGCAAGTAATCCAAGCTTTGCGCCAAAGCTCGCAGCGAAAACAACTGCGTTGAAACAAACGTCGGTGGAATCCTGCGACCGCTTTTCAGAAGTTCCTGAACCTGCTCTGGCTTAGGTTGCTCGTCTGCGGGCCACATGCCAGCAGCATTCTCGAATGACGGGAAGACACCTGGCGGAATCAGATCCTTGTTGACTTCGTAATGCCGACGTTGAGCGAGAAAACACCAAGCAGGCATATAGACTCGCAACGCGTAGTTGATGGATGCAACGTCGTAAGAATCCGCTAGCGGGAGGCCGGCGCAATGGTGGTAGCGTTCAAGAAACCCGAACAGATACTCTTTCGCCAGCAACTTTCCTGCTACCTGGAAGAGTCTCTGTTCGACCATTTTCTTTACGTAGTTGACTATAAAGTTGCGGCCTTCGGTTTCAGCATCCTTCAGGAGCGCACGGTCAACCCATTTTCTTTGAACAGTTGAGCCTCGACCCGACGACCACGCTGACACAACATTGGGCGCGGCAGGGAACAGAAAACCTTCCAGAGGTTTGTCGACAAAGCTGGATACCAGAGGAGCATTCTCGCCTTTCTGGATCGAGTAGATTTGAAAGAATATTCGCTCAGGCTTCGTCCCGTGTATCCCCACTCCCAGCTTCCATATATTGGCGAAGAACTGCTGCTTGACGGGCGGAAAGTCGATGTCGAGTAATTGGTTTATCGTCTGAATGAACGTCTGAAAGTAAATGATGCCCGGCTTGGGGATACTGGCCAGACCAACTTCCTCGTCGAGGCGCTTCTTCAATGTGGGACACTCGGCTATCCGGGCTTGGTAATCTGCGACGACCGCTTGCCAGCCTGTGATGTAGGGAGTGTCCGGCCCAACGGCGTCAACAACAGGATCGAATTTCAAACGGGACGTCTTCTGCTCGGGTTTGAAGTCAGGCCGTCCCGTATAAACGTGCTTCCAAAATGCTTTCTTTTCCTCAACATCCACACAAACCAGGAGCACTGGCAAGGTAGTTATTTTGCTGTAAGCGAAAAGTTCAGTCTCGCAGGCATACCACAATCGACCGGTAGGAATCTTTCGAACCTGAACTGCAACTTTACCCAAAGGAACGCCTCCTTCATCGACCAATTCAGCAGTTCCATCGGTGTTGGGGATTTTATCTCCTCTCGGGATGTCGAGCTTTACGTTCCTTCTGTCGACGAGTGCGTACAAGACGGTAATTGCGTCGGATTCAGCACTATCGGTGTTTGAATAAGGCTTGGGTCGAAGCATGGGACAAATTATTGATAGGAAATTGCGGGTCTTCCGCAGAATGTGTGGGTGAATTGACTGGACATCGGTCCATTTCTAAAAAGAGGTCAACGCATAACACGGGGCGTTTTCCTTCATATTCCGAGGCGGCCTTGGGCCGGGTCCGCAAGCGCGCTGGGTCTTAGCGCCGCGTGCAAGCGGATATTCGCGCTCCTGGGCGTGCCCAAATGCACGCGTCGCGCAATCGGCTTGATCGGGAGCGTCGTCTCCCGGCGCAGGTGCGCCGCGATTCCAAGCTTGGCCGGATCGCCCTTGCGCCGCGAGACGAAGTTCCCCACTTTCCAACCGAGCCGGCCCAACTCCTCGGCGAGGATCCGCTCGGCCTTGGCTTTCGCCGTGCCCAAAAAGGGGTTGGTCATAACTATTGACACTTTTCATTTTTTGCCGCTTTTGGACCAGGCGGTTCGACACGTGCGTCCAGACGCCTATCTTAAGCCCTTTCGCGATCCCTTTCAAGGTAATCGTGGTTTCGCGGCGCAAGCGGGCTGGGCGACACAAAAGTAACCATTAGACCTCTTCATTTCCGCGTATTCCGCGTATTCCGCGGTTCATTCTTCTTCGGAGCTTTGCCAGCCTCGGCGACGTGAAAGGGGCCAGCCGTTGAGTCCGAAGCCGCATCGTCGGGAAATGGCCCCCGAGCAAAAAAGAGCCAATACAGCCAATGTAGCCAATACAGCCAATGGAGCACTTGCGCCACCGCCGCAAATCATGCCAAACTTATTGCGCATGACTGAAACACAATTCGGAGGCCCGAATGTTCAGCAGCCCACCGGTCGCAAACCCGACGGACGCTGCCTGCTCAACCGCCTCTCACCAGACCGCCAGGCCGCCGTCGCCCACTACGCCGCCACCCACACCCTGCCCGAAACCGTCGAGTGGCTAAACCACGATTCCCAGCGCTCCAAACTCAAGCTGGGCCTCGAGGCCATAGCCGAGGCCTTCCGCGACCACCCCGAGGCCCTTAAACTCTACGAGCAGGCCTGCGAAATCGTCGACCCCGGCTGCCCGCCTGAGGAGGCCACGCAATCCACAAACCCCTGCCAAGACCCGGCCCGCGAGCCGAAAAGTCCGAAAAATCAAGGATAATCAAGGATAATCAAGGATAATCCGGCAAAAAAAATAAAAAAATGAAAATGACCCCGCTCGCCCAACCTGCTCACCCTTCCACGGCGCAGGGCCGAATTCCTCGCTGCCGCCTGAAGGCGGCACCGTGGGCGCTCGAAGAAATCTGTCGCGCGCCCGCTGGCCTCCGCCGCCTACGATTTTGCGTGCGCCAACCCGGCGGTCCGGTTATGGAGAAACGAGTCAGCCATGAATGAAGATCGCTGTTTGATCGGAATCGATGCCGGAACGTCGCTGGTCAAGGCGGTGGCCTTCGACTACGCGGGCGACGACGTGGGCAGCCACGAAATGCCGCTGCCGCTGCGCCGGCCGCAACCGCTGTGGATCGAGCAGGACATGGACCGGCTGTGGAAGACGGCGCAGACCTGCCTGCGCAAAGTCGCCGCCGAACTCAGGCGAAAGAAGAGAGCACTGGCTGGAGTCGGGATCACCTCGACGGGTGACGGCACGTTCCTGATGACGCGCGAGGGCCGTGCCATCCGCGGCGGCCTGCTCTGGTGTGACGGGCGTGCGGGCAAGATCGTCGAACGCTGGCACGCCGATGGAACCGCCGCCGCGGCCTTTGAGATCTGCGGCACGTCGGTCTTCACCGGTTCGCAGGCCGCGCAGCTCGCGTGGTTGCGTGAGAACGAACCCGAGGCCTTGCGCCGGGCCAACGTCATCTTCCACGCCAAAGACTGGCTTTTCTACAAATTGACCGGCGTCGTCAGCAGCGACGAGACCGACGAGTCGCTGACAATGCTGCGCATGTCCACGCGGCGATACGATCCCGAGCTCTTCAAGATTTTCGGGATCGAAGATCTTTTCTCGAAATATCCCGAGGTGAGGCCGACCGAAGCCAACGTCGCGCCCGTCCTGCCGGCGATTGCCAAGGAAACGGGCCTGCCAGCCGGCACGCCGATCGGCTCCGGCCCGATGGATGTGGCGGCGTGCGCGCTCGGCAGCGGTGCGGTCGAGGACGGCCAGGCCTCGTCGATCCTCGGCACCGCGGGCATCCATCAAGTGATCATGGACCAGCCGCGGCTCGAGCCGAAGCTGGTCGGGATGACGCTCTGCCACGGCGTCAAGGGGCGTTGGATGCGGATGCTCGCCGCGATGACGGCGACGCCGAACCTCGAGTGGTTCCTCAAGGAACTCGGCGGCGGACTCACGCGCAAAATCGATGGCGGCGGGGAGGCGCTCTACCGCCGTCTGGAGCGATGGGTGAAATCAGTGCCGGCGGGCTCGGATGGAGTCGTGTTTCATCCGTATCTTTTTCCCGGCGGGGAACGCGGGCCGTTCGTGAAACCGACGGCGCGCGCGAGTTTCACCGGCTTGAATCTGAATCATTCCGCGAAACACCTGTTGCGCGCGGTCTATGAGGGGGTGGCGCTGGCGACGCTCGACTGCTACCGCCACATGCCGATCGATCCCCAGAGCATCCTGCTCTCGGGCGGCGGCGCGAACAGCCCGGTCTGGTGCCAGATCGTCGCGGATTGCCTCGGGAAGCCAGTCCTCGTCCCCGAGGGTTCGCAGTTCGGCGCGAAGGGCGCGGCCATGAATGTCGGGGTCGCCATCGGGTTCTACAAAGACGCGCAGGACGCCGTCCACCGTTCGGTGCGGATGCGCCGCCGTCACCAGCCGGACGCCGGCAACACGAAGCTCTATCACGCGCTCTACGATCTCTACACGAAGACGGCCGAGCGGCAGATGGACCTCTGGGATCTCCGCGCGCAAATCTTTTCCCCTGTCTCATGAGTGCGCCCATCGATCCCTACGAGACAATCAAGACCGCCATCATCGACACGTGTCGGCGCCTGGAGAAGCTTGGCTACATCGCCGGCACGTGGGGCAACGTGAGCGTCCGCGTGCCGGAGGGCTTCATCGTCACGCCGAGCAAGATTGGCTACGACGTGCTCAAGACGAGTGACTTTGTCGTCGTTTCTGCGGAAGGAAAGGTTTTGGCCGGGCGGCGGCTGCCGTCGTCGGAAACGGGCGTGCACCGCGCGTTGCTCAACAAGAAGGCGAACGTCGGCGCGATCATTCATACGCATTCGCCTTGCGCGACCGCGGTCTCGTGCCTCCATCGATCGATTCCCGCGTTCGTCGAGGATCTCGCGCAGATTGTCGGCGGCGCGATCCGTTGCACGCGCTACGTGCCGGGCGGGCAGCACGAGAAAGTGGCGGAAAAGGTGGCGAGCACCATTGGCGAGGAAAATGCCGTGCTGGTGGCCAATCACGGCGTGTTCTGCTGCGGCCGCGATCTCGAGGAGGCCTTCGTGACCTGCCAGATTGTCGAGAAGGCGGCGCAGATGATGCTGCTGGCCGGCGGCCTCGGGCCGGTGATTCCGATCCCGGACGAATTCGTTCGCTCGGAGCGGTATCGCTTCCTGTTCAAGTATGGCACCCCGGGCGATGGCGTGATAACATGAGCGCGAAATTCCAGGACTCTCTTCGCCAGGCTTACGCATCCGCGATCGGCCGGCCGCGCCGCGAGCTGGTCACGCCGGCGCTGATCCTCGATCTCGATGCGGCGCGCCGCAACATCGCGACCATGGCGGAGCGGATGAGCCGCCTGAAAGCCCGGCTGCGTCCGCACGTGAAAGTCCAGAAGAGCGCCGAGTTGGCCAAGCTGCAGATCGCGGCCGGGGCGATCGGGGTCTGCACGGCGACCGTGTGGGAAGCGATCGTGATGAGCCGCGCGGGAATCAAGGATGTCCTGATCGCCAACCAGACGGGCGGCCGGGAAAAGTTGCGCGCGCTGGCTGAAGCTGCCCGCGAGGGCCGTCTGACCGCTACGGTGGACAACGCTGCCAATGTCACCGAATTGGCGGCAGCGCTCCGCATCGCGGGCAGCCGGCTCGAGGTGGTGATCGAGATCGACGTGGGCATGGGGCGCGGCGGAGTCCGCTCGGTCGAGGAGGCCGTGGCGCTGGCGCGGCACGTGGCGGGTTTTCCCGAACTTCGTTTCCGGGGCGTGGAAGGCTACGAAGGGCATTGCATGCTCGAGCCCGATCGGGCGCTTCGCCTCCAGAAGGCGCGCGCCGCCATGGATCATGTCGGCACCGTGGTCGAGCGTTTGGCCGCGGCAGGTTTCCCCTGCGAAGTCGTGTCTGCAGGTGGCACGGGCACTTACGACATTACGGGCGCCGACGCGCGCGTCACCGAGATTCAGGCCGGCTCCTACGTGTTCATGGATAATTTCCACGGCAGCCTCGTGCCCGGATTCTCGCCTGCGCTTACGGTGCTCGGCACGGTGACGATCCAGCACGGCAACACGATCGTGCTCGACGCGGGCCGCAAATCGGTGGGCATCGATTTCGTGCTGCCCACGATGGTCGATTACCCCGCTTACCAGGCGCGCTACTTCGCCGAGGAGCACGCGCTCTTCGATGTCGACGAACGCTGCCCGTTGAAACTCGGCGACACGATGGAACTCATCCCCGGCTACGCGCCCACCACCGTCAACCTCTACGACGTTTATCACGTCGTCGAGAAGGGCGTCGTGGCCGAGGTGTGGCCCATCATCCCGCGCGGGCCGGGGCACGGGGGCCTGCTGGCGCCCTGACCATGTTTCTCCCTGCCATGACCAAGACCCTGCCCAAACCGCTTTCCCTGCAGGAATTTGACGGGTTGTTCAAAGCCGTCTGCAACTGGGGCCGCTGGGGTCCCGACGACGAGCGCGGCACGCTCAACTACATCACGCCCGATCACATCCGCGCCGCCGCGCGGCTCGTGCGCTCTGGCAGCAGCGTCTCCATGGCCATTCCGATCAACAAGATCGCCGGCCCCGACAACCCGCGCCCGCCCGCGCACTACATGGCGCACAACTACGACATTCACTGGGAAGTCGGCGAGCCGCAGTTCTGCACGGATTTTCTCGGCAGCGAGATTCATGGCGACTGCCACACGCACCTGGACGCGCTCTGCCACGTCGCCTACAAAGGCAAACTCTACAACGGCAAGCCGGCCGGCAGCGTGACCACGCACGGGCCGACGCTGCAGGACATCACCGCGTTGGCTCACGGCATCGTCGGGCGCGGTGTGCTGCTGGACATTCCCCGGCTGCGCGGCGTGAAGTGGCTGGAGTTGGGCGAGGCCGTCACGCGTGAGGAGTTGGAGGCCGCTGAAAAAGCGCAGGCCGTCCGGCTTGGCCCCGGCGACATTTTCCTGTTCCGCACCGGCCACCACCGGCGGCGGCTCGAGTTGGGCGCGTGGAACTGCGGCTACGATGGCGAAGGCCGCGCCGGGCTGCACGCCACGGCGCTAACGCTGCTCCACGAGCGCCAGGTCGCGGCGTTCTTTCCCGACGGCGACGGCGAGACCGTCCCGAGCCAAGTCGAAGGAGTCGCCTATCCGATCCACGCGCTGCAAATCCCCGCGATGGGCATGGTGTGTGCCGACAGCCTGCAATTCGAAGACGTCGTCAAAGTGTGCGAGGCGGAGCGGCGTTGGGAGTTTCTCGTGACGGCGTCGCCGTTGCGGCTCCCGCGCGGCACCGGATCGCTGTTCAACCCGCTCGCGATTTTCTAATCCGTCTCTCTTTAACCGCAAAAATCCCGGAGGAATATCCCATGAAAGTCCATCTCGGCATGAACCTGCTCTACGCCGCGAAACGCTGGCCCGAACCCGACGCGTGGGGCCAGCAAATCGGGCAACGCTGGGGTCTGAAGCACGTGCAGTTTGTCTTTGACCTGCTCGACCCGCGCACCGTCGAACCGGCCCGCGACATGTATTGCGCGGAAGTGAACAAGGCGGCGAATAAATACGGCTTCTCCGTCCACAACTGCTTCATCGGCGTCGCGGCTTACACCTACAATTACCTGCTGCATCCGTTTAAGCAAATGCGCGACGACGCGCTCGACTGGTGCGACAAGGCCTCCGCGATCTCCGCGCTGCTCGGCTCCAGAGGCATCGGCGGCCCAATCGCGGCGGCGAGCTGGCGCGACTACACGGACAAGGGCAAACGCCAGTTCCTGCTCGATACGACTGTCGAGGGCTTTCAGGCCTTCGCGCGCATCGCCGCCAAGCACGGCCAGGAATTCCTGATCTGGGAACCCACCCCGGTCGGCCGCGAGATGAGCATCTCCATCGATGTCGTCCGCGAGCTCTACGAGCGGATGAACCATGGTTCCGCGATCCCGATCCATCTGCTGCTCGATGTGGGGCACTGGTGCAGCTACGAGCAGAAGGGGAAGGATGGCGACCTCCACTGCTGGCTGCGCCAGCTCGGCCCCATCTCCCCCATCTTTCACCTCCAGCAAATGGACGGGAAGAACGACGTGCACTGGAGTTTCTCCAAGAAGAACAATGCGCGGGGCGTCATCAAAATGGACAAGGTGCTCGAGACGCTCGACTCCGCCGGCTGCAAGGAAGCCTATTGGTTCCCGGAAATCGGCTTCCCCTACGAAATGAATGAGGAGGCGCTGCTCGTCGAAATGGACGAGAGCATCGACTACCTCAATTCGTGCCTGTGAAACTGCCCCGGCTCATCTGCGCGCTCGGACTCGTTGTCGCCGCCGAGGGTCCGCCACATCTTCTTGTTGACAGGAGATGCATCGGCATCGTATAAAATGAGCAGTTCATCAGGCAACTCTGCAGATTCGTGAAAAACACGGCTTATGAATGGTGTAAACTCGCCTAACCACTCCGCCTGTTCGCATCGCCTGCAGGACCGCGCCTTGCAAACCAGAGTATTTGATTCGGCACCCTCGAACATAAAGCTGACTTGGGAAACAGTCAGCACCCGCATGTTCGATGCGGCGAGCCGCGGGGACCCCGCGGCGCTCAAGGCGCTGAGAGAGGTGCGCATGGGGAGAAGGGATGACAAATGACCCGCAAACAGCACAGGACGGAAGATGCCTATTTAGAATGAACCCACCCATTAGTAGTTTAAACAAACCAGAACCCATTATGAAATCAACTCGCAAATCCGCTTCAAGTCTGCTCGCGTTGGCAGCCTTGGTTGCGCTGTGTCAGCCTCCGCCGAAAGCCCAGGCCCAACCGCTGTTCGTGCAGCAGGCTTACACGTGCCCGCAATCGCCGCAAAACCAGGTTGCCGTCGACTATGCCGGCCCGCAAACCGGCGGCGACCTCAACATTCTGGCCATTGGCTGGAACGACGAAGGCGCGACCATCACGAACGTGACGGATTCCGCCGGCAACACTTACCAAGTGGCCGTTCCCACGTTCCGGGGCGGCGGCCTCAGCCAGGCTATTTATTACGCGACCAATATCCTCTCAGGCGACAACACGGTCACGGTCACGTTTGACCAACCGGCCAAGTACGTTGACCTCCGGGTGACGGAGTATTCCGGGCTGAGCCAAGACAATCCCTTCGACGCGGGAGCCTCTGCCTCCGGCACGGGCACGCTGGCCGACAGCGGGCCAGTGACCACGAGCCAGACCAACGAATTGCTGTTCGCCGCCGGAATGACCGGGTCCGGTTTCAATGGCCCCGCCGCCGGGTGGGTCCAGGAAGTCATTACGCAGCCGGACTCGGATATTGTCCAGGACATGGTGGCGGCCTCGCCAGGGACGTACCACGTACCGACCACGCTGGGTTCCGCCGGGTGGGTGATGCAGGTGGCAGCGTTTAGGACCGGCCCCCCACCAACAACTGGGGGCGGCGGCAAACCAACGTTGGTGCAGCAGCATTACGCGTGTCCACAATCGCCCCAAAACCAGGTTGCCGTCGCCTATGCCAACGCGCAAACCGCCGGCAACCTCAACATTCTGGCCATCGGCTGGAAGGACCTCACCGCGAACATCACGAACGTGACGGATTCCGCCGGCAACACTTACCAACTGGCCGTTCCCACGTTCCGGGGCGGCGGCCTCAGCCAGGCCATTTATTACGCGGCCAATATCCTCTCAGGCGCCAACACGGTCACGGTCACGTTTGACCAACCGGCGAAGTTCGTTGACCTCCGCGTGACGGAGTATTCCGGGCTGAGCCAAGACAATCCCTTCGACACGGGAGCCTCTGCCTCCGGCACGGGCGCGCTGGCCGACAGCGGGCCAGTGACCACGAGCCAGACCAACGAATTGCTGTTCGCCGCCGGAATGACCGGGGCCAGTTTCACCGGCCCCGGAACCGGGTGGGTGCAGGAAGTCATTACGCAGCCGGACGCGGATGTTGTCGAGGACATGGTGGCGGCCTCGGCAGGGACGAACAGCGCAACGGCCCCGCTGGCGTCCAGTGGGTGGTTGATGCAGGTGGCAGCGTTTAGGACCGGCCCGCCGCCATCCAGTGCGGTCGGCGGCTTAGGTTTCGTGCAGCAGGCTTACACGTGCCCACAATCGCCGCAAATCCAGGTTGCCGTCGACTACGCCAGCGCGCAAACCGGCGGCAACCTCAACATTCTGGCCATCGGCTGGAACGACGTCACCGCGAACATCACGAGCGTGACGGATTCCGTCGGCAACACTTACCAAATGGCCGTTCCCACGTTCCAGGGCAGCGGCCTCAGCCAGGCTATTTATTACGCGGCCAATATCCTCTCAGGCAGCAACACGGTCACGGTCATGTTTGACCAACCGGCGCAGTCCGTCGACCTCCGGGTGACGGAGTATTCCGGGCTGAGCCAAGACAATCCCTTCGACGCGGGAGCCTCGGCCTCCGGCACGAGCGCCCTGGCCGACAGCGGGCTACTGATGACGAGCCAGACCAACGAATTGCTGTTCGCCGCCGGAATGGTCGCGGGCAGTTTCACCGGTCCCGGCGCTGGATACGTGCAGCGGGTCATTACGCAGCCGAACTCGGATATTGTCCAGGACATGGTGGCGGTCTCGGTCAGGACGTACAACGCAACGGCTCCGCTGGCCTCAAGCGGCTGGTTGATGCAGGTGGCAGCGTTTAAGACCGGTCCGCAACCGACTCGGACGTTGTACGTGCAGGGCAATTACGCGTGTCCACAAACGGACCAAGACCAGGTCACCGTGGCCTACACCAACACGCAAACCGCCGGCAACGTCAACATTCTGGCCATCGGCTGGAACGACGTCACCGCGAACATCACGAGCGTGACGGATTCCGCCGGCAACACTTGCCAAGCCGCCGTTCCCACGTCCCAGCAAATGGCTAACAGCCTCAGCCAGGCTATTTATTACGCGACCAATATCCTCTCAGGCAGCAACACGGTCACGGTCATGTTCGACCAACCGGCGCACTTCGTTGACCTGCGGGCGACGGAGTATGCCGGGCTGATCCAGGGCGACCCCTTCGATGCGGGGTCCTCTGGGAATGGCTCGGGTCTTCTTGCTGACAGCGGGCCACTGACCACCGGCCAGACCAACGAATTGCTGTTCGCCGCCGGGACGACCACAGGCTCTTTCATCGGCCCCGCCGCCGGATATGTGGAAAGAATGTATACGCGGCCGGACAGTGATATTGTCGAGGACATGGTGGCGGACGCGGCCGGAACGTACGACGCAACGGCCCCATGTGGTGCCAGCGGGTGGGTGATGCAGGTGGCGGCATTTAAGGCCACCCCGCCCCCGATCTGGAGCGGTCCCCTGCCGGTACTGGAGTTGGATCGTAGCTCTAACGGTCTGAAGCTTTTGTGGTTGGAGAAAGCATCCGCAGCGGGCTTTGTGCTGGAATCCAGTGACAAACTGTCGCCCGCTAACTGGGCGCAAGTGCCGGTTGCGCAGGGGATTACTAACAACATCGCCTTCGTGACGGTGAGTTCACCGACCGGGTCAAAGTTTTACCGGCTGCATGCCCACCAGTAGGGGGCGGGTTTGAGGCGGGAGAACGACTTTGTGCTCAAAGAATTGGGCGAGGCCTCAAAGCGATTCATTCGATCGTTGCAGCAGAATTCAAGTCTCACCACCACGAACTGGGTGGATGTGACCATCGCGCCTGTCCCGCTCGGAGGCGAAAAGCAAGTCATCGTCACCCCCTCTGCCAGCCAGCAGTATTGCCGATTGAAGCATCCCTGAGTCTCGCCCGTGACGGATGACAGCGGTCTCGGAACTTATGAAAAAAGCCGCCGAGCGACGGGGAGCGCAACGCACCTGAGGCGAGCGTCGGAATCGAGCGGTTTATGCTCTGTTTTCTGAGGGAAAAATCGCACGAAATGCCCGGAGGTCAAGGCTACTCGGCGCCTGCCTGGGCATACCCGCACCTGCTCATTCACTACTCGGTTGCTGAAGAATTCACTGAAGGTGTCGGGAACGAGTTGGCCTGCCCCGGCAAAGGTAAGACTGATCTGTTTTCTGCACGGTCCGCCAGCCTTCAGCACGAAGCGAAGCGGAGAGCCTGGGTCGTCCCAGGCAGCATTGGCTTCCTGTCCACGGGACGCGGGGGTCAGGATGCTCTCACTTCTGGCCGGAAGTGTGTAGCGCCGGGCCGTGGCTTGGAGGTAGCAGGGCAAACCGTTAGGCCCAGCGCGGAACACGGACGGCCAAAGGTCAGACTCAAATCTGAGGGGCCAGCGCAGGTAATAATTGTGTCGATTTCGCCTAGTCACCCCGCGATCTTGGCCAGAACCGAGCGCATATCCATCTCCAGCGGTGTGTCTTCGAAGCGCTCCAGCAGCTTTCGCGCGATGGAGAAGCTGAAGACCTCGCGCCGGGTGATCTGCACGGGTGGAAGGATGAAGGTGGGGTCGGTCAGCTTGAAGCCCTTGCGCGCACCGCCATTACGACGAGTTCGAGAAGCTTTACCCGGCAGCTTACCAGCCCCGCTACGGCAGCCTGCGCCCGATCATTCCCGAGGTCGTTCACAAGTTTTTGGACTGTGGCAATCTCGAACGCGGCTTCGCGCGAGTCCGCTGCGACCATTGCGAGCATGAGTACCTGCTGGCCTTCTCCTGCAAAAGCCGGCGGTTCTGCCCGTCCTGCCACCAGAAAAATGTCCAGACTACCGCCCGGTTCATCATGGACCAGGTGGTGGCTCCGGTGGCCCACCGCCATTATGTCCTGGCCATCCCCAGAATGCTGCGCCCCTGTTTCCAGCGCCACCGGCACCTGCTTAAGCGGCTCTGCACCCCTCATCCTTACCCGGAAATGACTCGTTTAAACATCCGGTGGAGATTTCTTTGATTTGCTTGCGGGCCAGACCTTAACCGCTCGCTATGGCGTGCCACTGATAAAATGCGGCCGACCGGGGCGGCGCAGTTTGCACGCGGCGATGAACACGGAATGGGTGTGGATGCCGTTCGCCGCCACAACAGTGGTTGGGTCGCCTCTCAGGCCACACCGAAGGATAAGCTCCGTAGGAGCGCCATCTGTATAGCACACAACCTCAAAAGAACGGTCTCAAGCCCCGTAGGGGCGGCACAGGGTTGGATGATGCCAGCGGTGCCGCCCCTACGGGGCTTGGAAAGGTCATAGCGGGGCGTGGTTGCTATAAATATGGCGCTCCTCCGGAGCTTGGCTTGGCGCGCCGGGTTGGGATGGTCTTGTACCAAACCATCCCCCGCAATGGTCGCAAGCCCTCCGCCAGAATCCGAGGCCCCGGATGCCCATCGCCCGCCCGTGCCCAAAAGCCCGCCAGCATCGCTACCAGAATGTTGGCCTGGAACACCGTCAGCTTACCGCTGTCTGGATATTTTCGGGTTTCCTTTTTTTTTACCTCCAGCACCTCCAACTCTTGCGGGTTGTAGAACAACTCGGCCGGCAAGTCCGGGTGTTCTTTACCCAAACGACTTAATAACAGCGCGCGAGAAGCCACGATCATGTCCAACGCCAAGGCTCGCTCCAGCGCCTGGGCGCTCTTCATCTGGCGATCTTCGACTCCACAGACTAATTTGAGCACGCCATGCCAGACCTCGATTCCCCACCTTGGCGCCTACCATCTCACCATCCGGCGCGCCATCTTGAGGGTCTGGACCGGCCAACTCTTTTTCAACGCCACCGCCGGGGGCTTGATTTCCACCTCCGCCCATTTGAGTTCCAAGGTGGCTATGCGAGCCGGGCGGTTTGCAACTGGTGGGGTGCCAGCAAACTGACCAGATTGATCTCCCCGCGCGGGTTTTCCACCCATTGATAAGCCCCTTTGGCCTGGGCTGGGGAGTCGAAACTGCGATAGAAACTGTTGCGGGGCCGCGCCCACCGGTTAGCCAGCATGTCTCGCGCTCGCCGGTTCAAGCGTTCGTCGCCCAAGTCCAACCCGGCCATTTGCTCCTCCACCCAGTCCTGGGCCTGGGCGGGCGCAAACACCGAGCGGGGCGCGAAGAGTTCCACCTGCTGGGCTTGGAGTTGGGCACGGCCTTGGGGGTCCAACTCGTAAACCCAGACATCCTTGGGCGTTTTGGATTTGTGCCGCCGCCGGTCATCCCGGCCCCGGCCTTTGCTCTCACCGATGCGCCGCCAGTTGGAGGCGGCCAAAGAAACCCCGTGCTGCCGCACCCGGTCCACATAGGTTTCGACCAGGACCGGCTTGACTCCGTAGCGCTCTTGCCAATCCCGAGCCACTTGCCCCAAGACCAGCCCATAGCACTGGGAGGCCAGGTTGGGAACCCGCAGCCCGGGCCGCAACAGAAAGCGCGACAAGCCCAGCACTTTACCCCGGTTCTGTTGCCGGGCCAGGGCGCTCCAACCAATCCACTGATCCCGGCATTCCAAGTGGTAGGCCGGCGGCCCAAAACCGAAAGCTCCCAGGATGCCTTGGTCGCACTCGATCAAGTAACGCAGTTGCGCTCCCACCAGGGGACTGCGCCCCAAGGGATGTTCGCGCACGATGAGCCGATTCCAAATCCCGTGCGCCCAGTCGTGCTCGTCTTGCACCCGGCGCAACCTTAAACCGCTAATCCGGCGGCTCCGGGCCGGCAGCTTGGGCAACTCAGGCAAGGGCTGGCCATCGTCGGATAGGCCTCGGGGCAACGCCCCCTTGGCTCGCTGGGCCATTGGCGGCAATTGCACCTTGCCCAGCGTCTCCAGTCGGCGCAATGCCGCGCTGGCAGAACTGACACTCAGCCGGCCTTTGGCGTCGCGCCAACCCGTGGCCCGGCAGAACTGTTCAACCAACTCCCGCCGTGAGGGCGTAGCGGGGCCTTGGGAACGACGGCTGAGCCGTTCCAGCAATTCCAAGTTCACCCATCGCCCTCGAATTCGCATCGCGCCGGCACGCAGCAGGCCATGACGCCATAGACTCCAACCACCGCTAGAAGCAGCGCGGAGCCGCCATGTTTTTGATCTCAGATTATGGGCTTTTCAATCAGCTCCTGGGAGGGTATTCTTCAGCCAAGCCAAAACCTTGTGAAAACAGCGATCATCACCGGCGCCAATGGCTTCATCGGCTCGCATGTCGTATGCCGGCTCCTGGCGCAGGGCTGGACTGTGCAGGCCCTGGGAAGGGGCAACGAGGCCGGCCGATGGGAGGATCGTGTTTTTGCCGCCATGCGCGAGGTGGGAAGCAGTGTCGAGTTGCGCAGGCGTCTCTTTTGTCACGAGGTGGGGCTGAGCGCGCCGGAATTAAACCTGGATGGCCTTTTTCAAACCGCCTCCTCGGCCTCGGAAGCCACCCTGTTCCACTTGGCCGGCGATACCCGGTTTAGGCCATCCAACCCTGGGATCCAGCGCCGGGTGAATGTTCAGGCGCCGGTCAAGCTGGTGAGCGCCTTGCAGGGGAGAATCGTCCGGGTCATTCATGTAAGCACGGCCTACGTTGCCGGGAAGCGCACGCAGTTGATCCGGGAGAGCGAACTGGATTGCGGACAGGACTTTTGGAACAGCTACGAGAAAAGCAAGTTCGACGCCGAGTTGGCCCTCACCGCGCTCTGCCAGGAGCAGGCCATTCCGCTAGTCATCGTTCGCCCCTCAATCATCATCAATGACCGAGAATCCGGACGGGCCTCCACCTTCACGCACCTCAACGCCATGGTCGAGGTCGTAAGCCGTATCCAGGAATACTACGGGATCGCGGATGGGCAGGTGGTGAGCAAGACGATAAGGTTGCTGGCCGATGCCCGAGCCAGCCCCAATCTGGCCGCGGTGGATTCGATTGTCCCTCCGCTCCTGCAGATTGCCGAATCGGCCGCCGCGCCAGGGAAGGTGTTCCACCTTTGCCATCCGCGGCCTCAGCCCAATCCGGAGGTAATGAGTTTGATTTGCGAGGCGTTCCAAGTCAAAGACCGACTGGCCCTTGAATTTGTCGCGGATATTCCCAAACCGATGAGCCACACGGAGGAGATGATCTTCCGCTCCCTGAAAGTGTATGCGCCCTACCTGAACAGTCGTTGCGAATTTGACGTGAGCAACTCCCGGTCGATTGTGCCCGATTATGATTCCTTTTTTACGCCGCTCGATGTCCCCTACCTCCGGAAGGTAATTGCGTTTCAGCGCGAACATCGAGACACCACCTGAGGAATGACGCAGACTGTCATCTCACTGCCCGCTCTTGGTGTGGCGGGGCGCCCTTGGGGGCACGCCTTCGCGCTCAGGCTGACCGGCTTCAAAACTTCCGTGCATCCCAAGGCCGCATTCAAGCAGCCGGATGCGCCATGAACACATCCGTAAGCGGCCTGGATTGGACGATCATCGGCCTGTATTTGCTGGCCGTGGTCGGCCTCGGCGTGGCGGCGGGCTTCCTGCGCCGTAAGGGCGAATGCGGCGGCGAGGGTGGGCGCTACTTTCTGGCCGGCAATACGCTTGGCTGGCCCGTCATCGGGTTGGCGATGTTCGCGGCCAACATCTCCACCGTCCACCTCGTCAGCCTTGCCGAAACCGCCTACAAGTTCGGCCTGGTCTTCGGCAACTTCGAATGGATGGCGGGCTTCACTCTGATCCTGCTCTCGCTCTTTTTCGCGCCGCTTTATCTGCGCTCGAGAGTGGCCACACTGCCGGACTTTCTGGAACGCCGCTTCAATCGCCCCTGCCGCGATGTGTTGTCGGCCGTGTCCCTGTTCTCGGCTATCGTCATCCACATGGGAGTGGCGCTTTACACGGCGGCGTGGGTGTTGCGCGGCATCCTCGGTCTGGCGCCGGGCGCGACGATTCTCGGGGTGGACGCGCTCCGGGTGTTTATCATCCTGCTCGGCCTGCTCACCGGCATTTACACGATGCTCGGCGGACTGTTGGCGGTGGTTTGGACCGAAAGCGTGCAAACCGTTTTGCTCCTCCTTGGCGCGGTGGTCATCACGGTCGTGGGCTATACGAAGGTCGGCGGTTGGACCGCCCTGGCGCAGACGCTGGCTTCCAACCCGCATCCACTCGCCGGCGTCGCGGACAGCAAAGTCAACTGGGGCACCGGCAACTTTCTCCACATGGCGCGCACGACCGGCGATCCTTCCGGTCTGGCGTGGTACTCCATCGTGCTTGGCTACCCGGTGCTGGGCATCTGGTATTGGTGCTGCGATCAGACCATTGTCCAGCGTGTGCTCGCCGCCAAGGACGAGAAGAACGCCCGCCTCGGGCCGTTGTTCTGCGCCTTTCTCAAGATCTGGCCGGTGTTCTTCTTCGTGCTGCCGGGGGTGATCTGCGTCGCGCTGGTTCAGCAAAAGGCCTTCGGTGACGCAGCGCCACAGACCGCTGCCGACACCTATACGTTTCTCATCACGCACCTGTTGCCGGTCGGGCTTAAAGGGCTCGTGGCTGCCGCCATGCTCGCCGCCGCGATGCAGACTTGTTCCGCGGCTCTCAATTCCACCGCCACCCTCGTGGCGTATGATCTTTTCAAACGGCACAAACCCGGCCTCAGCGATCACCAACTGGTCACGATCGGCAAGGTTACAACCGTCCTGGGCACAATCCTGGCCGTCGTGGCGTCGCCCCTTTTTGGCCACTACACAACGATCTTCGAGGGCATCAACAAGCTCATCTCGTATGTGGCGCCGCCCATCACCACGGTGTTCCTGCTGGGCGTGTTTTGGAAACGCGCCTCGGGCAAGTCCGCCTGCTTCACCCTCATCGCGGGCATGGCCCTCGGTTTCGTGACCTTTTATCTCGACTGGAACAACCTCTATCGCGGCGACTTCATGTTGACAGCCTTTCTGTTGCTTGTCGCCTGCCTGGTGATTATGATCGCCACGACATTCATGTTCCCCGAAACGCTCAAAGCGGAGGCCCGGCCGCTGATCTGGGAGGATTGGCGCGAGCCTTTGCGCGGCCAGGCTGGCGGGCGCGCGCTCGGCAACTACCGCCTCGCAACGGGCCTGGTGCTGGTGGTTTTTGCCGTCCTTTACGTCGTTTTCCGATGATTCATCGCATTCCGAAGCTCAATTCCCGACCATGAAACACCTTTGCACTCTGTTCACTGCCGCCTTGCTGAGCGGCTGCGCGACACACCAAGCCCCGCAGCGTTACGCCTGGATTACGGGGCTCAAGCCTGATAAGGCCGCTTGCTACCGGCAGCTCCACGCCAACCCGTGGCCGGGTGTCAACCGGATGATTAAGGCCTGCCACATCCGGAACTTTTCGATTCACGAGCGCGAGATTGAGGGCAAGCTATACCTCTTCGCCTACCTGGAATACACCGGCACGGACTTCGAAGCCGACATGAACCGAATGGCCGCCGATCCGGAAACTCAGCGGTGGTGGAAACAAACCGACCCGTGCCAGTCGCCGCTCCCGGACGCCGCCGCCGCGGGCAAAATCTGGGCGGACATGAAGGAAATCTATTTCCTGAAATGAGCCTTAAGGCCGCATTCTCCTTCCTGGCAGCCACCGCCCTGCTGACCGGCAACGTGCCGGCGCTCGAGGTCACCGGCCTCCGCTGCGAGTACCTCGGCGCCCCCTGCGGGATGGACGTGGCCCAACCGCGGCTCAGTTGGCAAATCCGCTCCGGGCGCCGCGGCGAAAGGCAGACCGCTTACCAGGTCCTTGCCGCTTCGAGCGAAGAAGGGCTTCGGGACAACCGGGGTGATTTGTGGGACACCGGGCGAGTCGCTTCGGACCAGTCAATCCAGGTGACTTATGGCGGGCGGGCGCTGACTTCGCGGATGCGCTGCCACTGGAAGGTGCGGGTCTGGGGCCGGAACGGGACGGCCTCGTCGTGGAGCGCGCCCGCCAGTTGGACGATGGGCTTGCTCGCGCCGGATGACTGGCAGGCCAAATGGATAGCGGATGCTGCAACTGTAGCCGAGGCGCAGAACCGCCCGCCCGCCGGCCCTCACAATGGCTATCACAGCGAGCTGGCCGGGTCGGCGGACGTTCGGAAATGGGTCGCGATCGACCTGGGGGCTTCGCAAAGCATTGATGCTTTCCGTCTCTTCCCGGCACGGCCTTATGACTGGCAGCCTGACACCCCCGGTTTTCTGTTCCCACTGCGATTTAAGATCGAGGTGGGGCAGCAAGCAGATTTTGCCGACGCACGCGTGGTCATTGACCATACTCAAGAGGACGAGCCAAACCCGGGCACCAACGCGCCTCTCTTCCAAACCACGCCCATAGTCGCTCGTTATGTCCGGCTTCAGGCAACCCGCCTCCGCCTTCGCAGCGGAACCGATTACGGGTTGGCGCTCGCAGAAATGGAGGCGCTGAGCCAGGGGACAAACCTCGCACGGGGTGCGCATGTCACGGCTCTGGACTCCATCGAAGCCGGTGGCTGGGCCAAGCGCAACCTGGTGGACGGGCGCACGCAGCCCCAGGCATCAGCCCGCGCCCCGGCTCCGAAACCCGCCGTTCTGTTCCGCAAGACTTTCGAGCTGGACAGCAACGTCAAGCGAGCAACCGCCTACGTCACCGGGTTGGGTCTTTATGAGCTTCGGATCAACGGCCGGCGAGTGGGCGAAAATCTTCTTGCGCCGGAATGGACCAGCTACCTCAACCGCGTTCAATATCAGACCTGCGATGTGACAGGACTTCTGCGGCGGGGCGCCAACACGCTGGGCGCAACGGTGGGCGAGGGTTGGTTCATGGGACGCCTGATGGGGATTTCAGGAGATGCCTACGGCACTTTCCCACGGTTCCTGCTGCAACTTGAACTCGAGTTGGCGGATGGCGGCAGACAGCTCATCGTTACCGGCCCCGGCTGGCAGAGCAGCACTGAAGGCCCCATTCGCGCCGCCGGCATTTACGATGGCGAAACCTACGATGGGCGGCTGGAGAACGCCCGCTCGGATAGGGCCGGCTTCGAGCCGCCAAAGTGGAAACCGGTCCGGGTTATGGAGCCGGAGCCCGCTCGTTTGGCATGGCAGCGCAACGAACCCATCCGGGTGAACGGAGAACTCAAGGCCGTCTCGCTGACCGAGCCTAAGCCCGGAGTTTATGTGTTTGACTTCGGCCAGAACATGGTCGGCTGGTGCAGGCTCAAGGCGACTGGGGCCGCCGGAACCATGGTGACGCTGCGACACGCCGAGATGACCAACGAGGATGGCACGATCTATACGGCTAACTTGCGCGGCGCCCCTCAAGTGGACCGGTTCATATTGCAAGGAGCGGGGGAAGAAACGTTCGAGCCGCACTTCACGTATCACGGTTTCAGGCACGTGGAGTTGACAGGCTTGCGGCAAAGGCCCCGCCTGGATTCGCTGGTGGGCAAAGTCATCCACTCCGCCGCGCCGGAGGCCGGCCGCTTCGAGTGCTCCCAACCCGCCATCAACCAACTGATGCGCAACATCCTCTGGACGCAGCGGGCCAATCTGATGAGTTCCCCAACAGATTGTCCGCAGCGGGACGAACGCTTTGGCTGGATGGGTGACATCCAGGCTTTCTCACAGACCGCGATCTTCAACATGAACCTGGCCGCCTTCCTGAGCAAATGGCTGCAAGACGTGCGCGACGACCAGGCCGCCGACGGACGCTTCCCGGATTATGCGCCACACCCGGGCGATCCCAACGCCGGCGCTTCCGGCGCGCCCGCCTGGGCCGACGCCGGTGTCATTGTGCCCTGGCGGGTTTACCAGAACTATGCCGACACTCGGCTGCTCGCCGACCATTTCGACTCCGCGCGCCGCTGGGTCGATTACATCTGGCGCCTCAACCCGGATCTAATCTGGAGCAAAGGGCGCGGCAACGACTACAACGATTGGCTGAACGGCGACTGGATTGGACAGAAGGATTGGCCTTCCAAAGGCGGGAGCGTGCCAAACGAGGTTTTCGCCACTTCGTTTTTTGCCCATTCAGCCGAACTCGTCGGCCGCATGGCGGAAGTCCTCGGCCGAGAGGACCAGGCGCTGCGCTACCGCGGCTTGGCCCGGAAGATCAGAACCGCCTTCAATAAGCAGTTCGTAAAGCCAGACGGCCGCATCGAAGGCGACACCCAGGCCGGTTACGCCCTGGCATTGGACTTCGATCTGCTGCCTCTGGAACTGCGGGCAAAAGCGGCCCAACGCCTGGTCGAGAGCATCCGCAAGCACCAGGACCACCTTTCCACCGGCATCCAGACGACCCACCGGGCGATGCTGGAGTTGACCCGCTACGGCTACAACGACACGGCCTGGCAACTCCTGACCAATCGCACATTCCCCTCCTGGGGCTACATGCTCGACAACGGCGCGACGACTATCTGGGAGCGGTGGGATGGCTATGTGAAAGGGCGCGGGTTCCAGGATCCCGGCATGAACTCTTTCAACCATTGGGCGTTCGGAGCGGTCGGAGAATGGATCTGGCGGAACATCGCCGGCATCAATCCGGACGATGCCGGGCCGGGGTATAAGCATTTCGTCATCCGCCCGCAAGTTTGTGCCGGGTTGACGTGGGCCAAGGCGACCTATGATTCGATCCATGGCGCCATTTCCAGCGAATGGCGCCTTGAGCCTGGAACCTTCAAGCTGAACATCCGCGTCCCACCAAACACTACGGCCACCGTGTTCGTGCCCACAGCCAAGCTGGACGCCGTAAAGGAAGGTCGAAGGCGGGCGGCAAACGCTCCTGGTATCGAACTGCGCAGTTCCACGGAACCGGGAGTCGCGCAATACGAGGTGCAATCGGGCCTTTACTCGTTTTCCGCGCCCCGGCCCGCCTCATCAGACACTTTCGCCAGCCACCGTGATCGTTTGAGATAGGAACCGCTCGACCTGAGACGGCTCGCCATGCGCGAGAAAAGAGAGTGAAACCCGACGCCAACTTTGTGTTACCCGTGAAGTCATCCTGGGCGCGGATTGGAGCCGCCGTCCTGCTGGGCGCGGCCCTGGTCGCATCCGGATACGCCAAGACCCTGACCTTGCCACCGGCCAAACGGCCGGCGTGGCTGCAGAGGGACGGCCTTGTAATGGCGGGCAGTTGGGAGCCGCTGTTATTTCGCGTTCGCCGGGACGGGAGCCCTGGCTACGAGCCGACGCCGGAACAACTCGCCGCTTACGCCCGCGAACACAGCCCGGAAATGGTCGCTCAACTCAAAGCCCTGGGCGTCAATTTCGTGATGATGCACGCCTACAAGGGATTCGGGCTGGGCGCGGAGCGCCAGAGCATGGCTGACGCCGTTCGGTTTGCCCAACTCTGCCACGACGCCGGTTTGCACGTGGGGGTCTATAATTTCAGCGGCGCTTTTGGCTGGGAGCTTTTTTTTAAGGAGCACCCGGAAGCCAGAGACTGGCTCTTGCTGGATCAGAGCGCCAAGCCCGTCACTTACGATTCGGCCCCTTATCGCTATTACTGGAACCGCAACCATCCTGACGCCCAGTCGTTCTATAAGGAGCTGGTTCGTTTTGCCGTCCGCGAGGTCCGCGCGGATCTCATCCACTTTGACAACTACAACGTCGGTCCCGGTTTTGACGCCTGCTCCGTCCAGCGCTTTCGCAAGTACCTCGGAAAGACGTTTGCCTCAAGGGAACTTCGAACCATGGGCAGCGGAGACCTGAACCGCGTTTTTCCGCCCAATGCCGATTCCGGGGATAATCTTCAGAGGCGTGCCTGGCTGGACTTCTGCTGCCAATCACTCGCGGAGTCTTATCACGACCTGGTTGGATATGCCCGCGCGCAACGAAAAGACATTCTGGTGGAGTGCAATCCGGGCGGACTCGGCCGCCGCATCCAGCCGCCGGTGGACCACGGGAGATTGCTCACCGGCGGCGAAGCCTTTTGGGATGAGGATGTGACTCCGGGCTACCGCGACGGGAGCCTGCACACCCGCATCCGTACCTGTAAACTGGGGCGAGCCGTGGGCAATCTGGCGTTTGCCTACACCACGACGCCTTTGGAAGCCGCGGAAGCGATGGCCTTCAACCTGGACTGCCTGGGCTGCGTCTGCTGGTTCGAGTACGGGAAGTTGGCCGCCAAGCCGGGGTCGGATCAACCTGTCTCCACGAACCTCGCGCCCTACCTCCGGTTTTTTACGGGCCGCCGCGACCTCTTTCGCAACGCCCAGGCCATCGCCGATGTGGCCATTCTGCGCAGCTTTCCCTCGCAGGTCTATGCCGAGCCGAAGTGGGCGCAGCTTGCCGGGGACGTGGAACAGGCCCTGATCGAGCATCGCGTCCCCTTCCAGATTATTCACGATCAACAATTGTCTGACCTGCACGACTATCGGGTCCTTGTCCTGGCAGGCTGCATCGCGCTGTCCGATCCGCAAATCAGGCGGCTGAAGCACTATGTGGCCTCCGGTGGGTGCCTGTGCATCATCGGGCCGGCGGCAACCCACGATGAGTGGCTCAGGCCCAGGCCCAAACCCGTCCTGCAGGATCTGCCCTCGGCGCGGGTGGTTCGGTTGCCGGAAACTGGCGATTGTGTTGCCGCGGTCCAGCGGGCCTGTGGTGGCCGGCTCTCGCTTTCTGTCCAGGCGCCACCTGGCTTGTGTGCCGAGCTTACGGAGCAGGCTGGGCGCCGGCTGGCGCACTTGGTTAATTATCGCGCCAACGCCCCGGTCACCAATGCCGCGATAAATCTCCTGCTGCCGCCAGGAAAAACCGCGCAGACAGTGCGGTTGACCGGCCCGGAGCACGCGCAGAGCATAGAATTGGCTTTCGAGCAGCGAGTTGATTGCATTTCTTTCAATGTCCCTCGAGTAAATGTCTATGAAATTGCGGTTGTGGTATTTCGGTGATCTCACCCCGGGAAAAGGGCTGCCGGTCACGCTGGGATTGTGCTTGATGCTGAAACCTTTGCTCCCGGTTCAACGGAAAACGAAACGATCCGAGTGGCAGCCCGGTCTTCGCCGGCCGGCTTGATGCTTAGGTGAAAACGCTCCGCCAGTCCTTCCTTGAAGCTGGCCACAGTTGCGGGCGTCTCGCAAGCCCATAGTGGAGGAGACCAGCCGGACCTGACAAAACCTGGCCTCTGCTCGCATCAGGGCGAGATGCCGCAGGCAATATCGAGGTCGAAGTCAGGAACTGCCAAGCGGAGCACACCGCCTTGCAGCGGCGCTGGTTGAATAGCCCCACCGGGCCACGGCGTAACGGAAGAATTTCCGGGCGTCTTGAATGGCGCGCTCATACTGCGGGCTGGCCGGGTCTTTCAATGCGCTCATGTAGAGGTCGCGCGTGAGCAGGCAAAGCTGGAGGTAAATGCGGTGCTTCTCCGCCGAAGCGACCAGTTCGTCCACCACCAAGCAGTCCAGCGGGTTGTAAAAGCCCCGGATGGAGCGGTTCATGTCCGCCTCCCAGAGCAACTCGGGTCCGCCCGCGGCTTCTCTCAGCGAGAACTCGCCGCCCCAGGCCGAGCCGCCGCCTTCGGTGCGCAGGCCCAAGTCTCCCAACCAGAATCAAGAAAACGAGGGTCTTTGGCGCTCACGCGGACGAATCCCCGATTGGCAGACGGCTCGCAGGTGAACCGGACCGCGGACGAAAAACGTGGGCCGCTGCCCTCCTTCACGATTCCCACGGCGGAGTAATCCCCGGTTTGCATTGGGGCAAAACGCGCTTTCCAGCACGGGTTTCCGCGCGGGTACAACCAATCGCGCGCCCGGTCTCCGGACTTGAGGCGCCGCCGTTCGAAGTCCTGGCAATAACAAGAATTATACCCGCTCTCATGGGAATGATTTGAGACTCATGAGATAGCGCCGCGTGCTCAGCAAAAAGGCAATCGCGAAGAGAGCAAAAATCAGCGGGCCCGGGTTGCCTTTTCCGATCATAGTCACCGGCGCCACAAGCACCCAAAACGAAACAATCCCGCCGGCGATGGCCAATTGTGCCAGGGGCGGCAGCCCGGGCTTGAAGGCATGATTTCGCCCCAGAAACCCCAGGAAGGCCAGATAGACTGCCGCCATGAGCATCATCTTTGCCAGGGCAGGCATGGGCAGTGACGGAGCCGCGAAACCGACGAGGAATGTGATCGTGGTTCCGATGAGCGACGCAAAATAGAACCACTGGGGCGAGCGCAGGGGGTTGAACTCTGCATTTTCAGGCCCCGGACCAGGCGCATGTTTGGCCGCAAGCAGGCAGGCTATGATGATGACCAACTCGAGGATGCAAAAAACGGCTCCCGGGCGGTTAGCCGAAACCAACAACCTTCCGAGGCCGAAGACATTTGCACAGAAGATGGTCAGCAGAAGGAAAAAGGTCCTCGGTCTTATCCACTGGTCCTTGGCGCGCTCGCTGTAGAGGGCTTCGGCCAAAAGAATTGGCAGAAAAATGCTGACTAAAGAATGGACCAGAAGCATGCCCGTGGTCCACACCCAGTTTACCCCAAGAGAGCGGCCGGCGGTGTTTTTGAGCGGATCGAACAAGGTATTGAGCATCAGACCTTCTTCCGCGATCACATACGCGGCACTCATGATGAACACGGCCAGCCAGCCTTTGTGCCACTTGACCTTCAGTTCGCGAATCGTTAGCGCCCCGGGACCATAAAGGAGCAGATTGATCAAAAAGAGGATGGGATTAAAACTCGGCGAGGAGCCGCTTAAGTACTCGGCCGTAAATGGAGCGAATAGAAACAGAAAACAGGCCGGCGGCATTTTTCTTAAGAAACCAGTCATTTCCAGTCCACTCTAGGCGGGAGGAGGGAGAATGACAAGGCATTCAAGGGCAGGCGAGGTTCGTTTGCCGGCGGGGGCCGCTTATCCGATCCAGCACCCTCGGTTCGTTTCACAGCCAACGCAAGAAGGCCCGACGCCGGGCTGCAAACCGGGTTTGGCCGGCCCCGGTGCTTGCGGGGACTGCCGGCCTTGCCGCATTCTCACCCCGTGCCTGCCAATGTTACTTCTAGCGGGTTACTTGCCGAGCGCGTCCACCACGGCGATCCACTGATTCTGGCCCGTTTGATGCGCATCGACGTGGTGCATCGCCTGGGCGTTCCAGCCCTTCGACGAGGATTTCACCACGGGAGCATCAATCATCTTTTCGGAGTAGTGAGTGGGGCTGATGTCCGTAATCTGAAAGGCATGCACCTGGTTCCCGTAGGTCGGGTAACAGTCCTGGCCAAGCCGGTACAGGGTCCCGTCGATGACAAATGGCCGCCCGGCGGGTCTCGCGGTCCGCAGATCTTTCTTTACGATGGGGCTCAGCGGATGTTCCGTCCATGCCCCCTTCAAATCACGCGCATAGAACAGCCGAAGCGTATCGTTTCCAGGGGTTGACGTAAACATCCACCACATATCCTTGTACCGCGCCAAGGTGGGGCTGATGAAATGGCCGCCGGTGATCAAGGCACAGATCGCCATCGCCAGGCACAACGCCGGTGGAGCGGTAAATTCACGTATCATGTCTTTAGTTCCACGCGTCTGATCTCACCCACGATAACCAGGTAACTCAGCACGGTGGTTAGCGCGTTGGCGGCCAGGAAAACCATGGCTCCGTTGAAATTGCCGGTCGCCTTGACGATGTACCCGATCACGATCGGCGTAGTGATGCCTGCGACATTGGCGAACATGTTGAACACCCCGGCGCTAACGCCCGCAAGCTGCTTGGGCGAGGTGTCTGAAACTACGGCCCAGCCCAAAGAGCCGAATCCCTTCCCGAAATATGCGGCGCACATGATACAGACGACCGCCCATGTGGGGCCCAGATAATTGCAGGCGATCAGGCTGGTGGCCAACAGCATTCCGATCACGATGGGGGTTTTTCTGGCGAACGTGAGGGAATGGCCTCTTTTGAGCAGGTGGTCCGAAAGCAAACCGCCGGAAACACCACCGGAAAACCCGCAAACGGCCGGCAGCGTGGCGAGGAAGCCCACCTGCAGAATAGACATGCCGCGCCCCTTCACGAGATAGAGCGGAAACCACGTCAGAAAGAAATACATGATCGCGGTCACACAGTAGGTGCCGAGATAGACGCCCAGCAACATGCGGTTGCTGAGCAGTTGTTTGATATCGGACCATCTTGGACCAGAACGGGGCCCGCGCTGCTGCTCGAGGTCCACCAAGGCGCCGCCTTCCTCGATATACCTTAGTTCGGCTTCATTCATTCGCGGATGGTCTCTGGGGTCATAGATCGATCTGAGCCAGATTATGGTCGCGGCGAAACCCACCAGGCCCATGAACAGGAAGACGTACTTCCAGCCGAGCGCGTGCGTAATCCAGCCCATGAGCGGCGCAAACAACACCGCGGCAAAATACTGCGCGGAATTGAAGACTGCAGCGGCCGTGCCACGCTCCGCGGTGGGGAACCAGGCTGCCACGACCCGGCTGTTGGCCGGAAACACCGGCGCCTCGCACAAGCCCATAAGGAAGAGAAGCGCAAACAACACTATGGCGCTCGTGCCAGCAGAGAAGATCCCTGCGAAAGCCATCAAGAAGACGAAGAAGGACCAGGAGAAGAGGCTCAAGGCATAGATGCGCTTGGAACCGAAACGGTCCAGCAACCAGCCTCCGGGAAGTTGTCCCGCCGCGTAAGCCCAGCCCGAGGCTGAGAGCAGATACCCCAGAGCAATGGGACTCAGGCCCAAGTCCTTCGAAATGGCCGAACCCGTAATCGAAAGCATGGATCGGTCGCCGAAGTTCACCGCAGTCACCAGGAACAACAGGCTGAGAACGAGGTATCGGGTGCGGCCCCGCTTTACGCGCGTGGTAGAGCCACTCATCTTTTTTCTGCGCGAGGAACCGGCAGGGTAAAAATCTCCGGGCCCGCGAATCGAGCTTGCGGGCCAAGTTCCGCCTCCAGCCTCAACATGTAGTTGTGCTTGGCCAGCCGCTCGCCGGTCCGCGGAGCGCCAAACTTTACCAAGCGCGCGCCGGCCGCCAAGGCGATGTCCGTAATGGGATCATCGATGGTTCCCCCCGCGCGTCCTGAACCAATCACGTGGTAGCCATTTTCCCGGGCGAAGCGGGCGGCGGCCAAAGCTTCCGAGATCGTGCCCACCATGTTTGGTTTCAGAATCATAGCGTTGGCCGCGCCCAGCGCCACGCCCCGTTTCACCCGCTCAAGGTTGGTGACGAAGAGGTCGTCTCCCGCGATGATGGCCGGGATGCGGCGGGTGATTTCCGCGAAACCCTCAAAATCGTCTTCGTGCAGCGGATCTTCGAGCATGAAGAGGTTGTAAGTCCGGGCCAACCCGGCGAGCATATCCACAAGTTCCTCGCGGCGGAGAGTCTGGCCGCACAAATGGTATCGAGCCGCATGACCGTCGTAAAACTCACTGGCGGCACAATCCAGGCCGATGCGGCATTGACCGGCGTAGCCGGCCGCATCAACCGCCTCGAGAAGCAGGTCAATCACTTCGGCGGGGTCGCTTGCCGGCACGCCGTAGCCCGCGCTAGCGCCAGCGTAGAGCCGATCTTCTCCGTAGTTTCGACGAATCGTCTCGGCCAGGACCCTGTAGATTTCCACCGCCATCTGGAGAGCCTCGGAATAGCGTTTCGCGGTAGCCGGGATCAGGTGGAATTCCTGGAACTCGAGTTGGGCCGAAGGAAAGCGCCCTCCATTGATCACGTTAAACATGGGCGCGGGCAGACAGCAGGCCTCGGCCCCGCCCAAATGGCGATAGAGCGGCACGCCCAGACTCGCGGCCGCCGCCCGGGCCACGGCGATGGACACGCTATAGACTGCATTGGCACCCAAGCGCGACTTGTCCGGCGTGCCATCCAATTCGTTCAACAGGCCGTCGAGTTCCGCCTGATTCGCCGCGTCCCGGCCTTTGAGCGCCGGGGCGATCACTTCCAAGACATTGCGCACCGCGCGCAGGACACCCAATCCTCCGTAGCGCTTCCCGCCATCCCGCAACACGACGGCTTCGTGCGCCCCAGTGGATGTTCCGCATGGAGCCGAGCCACGCCCGATCGCTCCGGCCGCGGTCACAACGTCCACCTCGACCAGAGGACGGGCCTTGCTGTCGAGAATTTCGCGGGCCTTTATTTCAACAATCGTGTCGGTTGCCATCAGGAGGCTCCTTCAATGTAAACGAGGTTCAGATCACAGACATTGGTGCCGGTGTTGCCAGTGAGAACGGCGTCGCCTGCCGCGCGGAGAACGGTGGAGCTGTCGTGGGCAGACAGGGCTTGACAGGCATCCAGCCCTCTTGCTCGCGCGCGTTCCACGCTGGTTCCATCCACGAGACCGCCGGCAAACTCGGTTGGGCCGTCGCTGCCGTCCGTATCCAGGGCGCAAAGACAGACTCCGCGGCGGCCAGCCGCTTCCAGCGCAAAACCCAGCGCGAGTTCCTGGGAGGGACCGCCTTCACCGCAGGGGCCTTCGATGCGAGTGGTGGTCTCCCCTCCGGCGATGAGCAGGCAGGGAGCGGGCGCGGGTCGGCCATTCAGACCGACCTCCTTGGCGATACAGGCAAGGAAGCCTCCGGCTGCGCTGCTCTCGCCCTCCAGGACAGTGGTGAGGACGCATGAGGTCAGACCCATTGCCGCCGCGGCGCGGCTGGCCGCCTCGCAGGCATTTGCCGGGCGTTCCAGCACGTAGTGGTGGATGCGTTCGCCAAACCCTTTTGGAGTCTCATCCGCGGGGCCGGCGGCACGCAGGAAATTCACCACCGCAGGCGGAACCCGCCCGCTCAGACCGTACTTTTCCAGGGCATTTCGGGCATCCTGCACGGTAGTGCCATCCGGCGCGACCGGTGTTCCATAATGGCAGACAGGCTGCGCTGGCTCGACCGTCGGCCGGGCGCCCAGGCTGTCGGAAATGATCAAATTGATCATCTCGGCTCCTTGGTCCTCAATCGCCTTGGCCAGCCGCCCGCCATTGGTTGCCGAGATATGTCTGCGCACCGCGTTGATCTCCAGGATGCGCGCGCCGCTCTTGAGCAGCGCCTCGGTTACCTGCCGCTCATCCTCAAGGCTGATCCCCGGCAGGGGGCTGTTCATGAGCGCAGAACTGCCGCCACTGATGACGCTGATGAAGAGGTCGTCCGTGGCCGCCCGATGCGCGATTTCCAGCAGGCGCCGGCTGGCTGCCAGGCCGTCCTGATTGGGGAGAGGGTGGCCGCCCGTGACCAACTCGATCCGCGTGAGGTTATCGCCCGGCTCCCGCCGCTTCACGATCACCAGGCCCTGCGTGATGCGTTCCCCCAGTACTTCCTCGACCCCTTGAGCCATGGCGTTTGCGGCTTTGCCTGCGCCCACCACGAACACGCGGCGCTTGGTTCTCAAGTCCCACGCTCGATTCCCGATCCGCAAGATGCCCCCTTCCAACCGCAGCAAGCTGTGGATAATGCGGCGCGCGTCCAGGACGCGCAGCGTGGACTCCACGATGTCCAATACCACTCGGCGCGAGGCGGCCTCCCCGGTGGCTTCCAACGCTGCGCGATTCTTGATCATCTTTGGTAGTTCTTCAGCAAGTGACGCTGCGGTGGAGACATCAGGCTGGGTTTAACTCAGCCCACAAGAACGGTTCAACCGTTCTGGTGGGCGGAGTGCAAACAGCTTTGAGCAGAGGAGTCTTAACATGCCTTTCGCGCGAGCGGAAGCCGGAGCTGGCCAACCTAATTGCCCAACGCAAGCCTGTTGATGGGAACCGCGGTGGCCTTGCGCTCCGCGTCGGTTTCCGCCCACATGTCGAAGGGCCAAACGGACAGCCCCAATTGTTTGAGGTTGCTGGCACAGGCGACCCAGTTGGCAGATGACTTGGCCCTCGCCAGCGCGGGCAGGAGCAGTGCTGCCAAGATGGCGATGATGGCCATCACCACCAGCAGTTCGATCAGGGTGAATCCGGCCCGGCCTTCACGCGCAACGAAGGATGAGGATGGGGAAGAGGAACCATCCTCAATACTCTGGGTGTCAAGCGGAGCCGTGCATTGCATTGTGTCTTGCATAATTAACTGAATCATACCGTTTTTCTCAGCTTTCCGCCGCGTTACTGTTTCAGGAGGAAGAAGGCGCTCGGCCATGCACGGGGACCGGCGGAGGAAGCGGCGGGCTGGACCACGAAGGACTGGCCCCTCACCGCGGCGGATGGGGGGAGGGGGCAGGTCTCGCGCGATGCTCGGCAGGGCAGCCTCCGCACCGAGCGGGGGCAGCCCGCGTGCCCGCCTGTGTGGCGGCCATAGTCCGGGAACTCAGGATATTCGATTACCCGTCCGCTTCGCAAAATGTGGAGCAAGGAATACGGTTTCACCTGCACGCCGCCTTCGAGCGTAACCCCGGTTTTTATCCCAATGAATTTCCCAAAATCCTTATAAGAAATGTTCAGGTTCGCGCCGTGGCTCGGTGTATTTCTATAGATCCAGAGCGAATCACCATCGAAGATGGCCACGTTGAAGCTGTTCTGGGTGGGATCCTTGAAGGCCTCGTGCAGGTTGACCGCGCCATTTCGATTCGAGACGGTCAGGGTGATGGCCTGGTGAAATCCGGCGACGAAATCCCCATCCGCGAGCATCACGTGCTTCATTACCCAATGGAAGACGAGCTCGGTGCCGTTAAAGCCGGAATAATTCGACGGATCGGCATTCCAATTTGAAGGATGTTCATCCCACCATTGGCCATAAAAAGCGCAATTATTCCATAAATCCCAGAATAGCGGGTATTTGGTCGTCTTTTGCATGCTGCCGTTATGCATTAAAGCATAGGTCCTGCCGTGCCAGTCCAAATAGTAGGGGTGCTGCTGCTCTCCTCCGGTTGTTCCCATCCTGGAATGAGCCATGACCATGCAGGCGCGATTGCTCGCGTTCAGGATCGCCGCGCGGGCATTATCCAATGGTCCTGGATTTGCGCTATACACCCGGTTCGCGCTATTCCAGACTTGGGTCCTCCGGTCAATCGTCGTTTGCTGGTCTCTCGCATAACAAATGCCGTATCCATTCGGATTGGTGGAAGCCGACGATCTTTGAATGATGTAATCATAGAAAAAGTCATCCGGATCATCATACGGTCCGGTGGATCCGGGCGGATCATTCGATGGAGGCGCATCCGGCACGACATATCCGGTCTTCATGAGCACCGCCGCAAAGTCGCAATTATGTTCGGGGCTGCTGCCCGCTGGCGCGCTTATGCTTGTTCCCAAAGCGATCAGGCAAGCAATGCCCGCCATCGTCAAAGTCGGTTTCATGATGCCTGGTCGCCGTCATCCCGGCGTCCTTTCACAAGCGCGGCCGGCGCGTTCAGCTCGGTGCCTTTCATTTTCATCCTCGCAGAATACAGACTTCAGACGCCTCTGCCTACGGCAAAAACATGGGCAGAGAAAGGCGGTCTTGCGTGCCGGGCCCTAAGGGCCTGCCTCGGCAGGGCAGCCATTCCAGGCCATGGCCTGGACGGTTTTGCTCGCAGTTTCGGCAATGGCCCGCACGGGGCCCTCGTGCTCGCCGGCGATTACGCAGGTTCGGGCTTGACCCCTGGCCCGCGCCGAGTAAAATCCGGCAGAAGACTGAAACGCAGTTTATGATCCCGCTTGGGGGTGGAACTCAATGAAACACCTAACCCGCAGAGACTTCGGCAAGGCAATGGCTTGTGGAATTGGCGCCTTGTCAGTTCCCCTGAGCCTTGCGGTCCCAACCCCACCGGCCGGGTCTGCCGCTTCGGAGGTTCGACGAACGGAGCACTCGCTGGAAAACAAGTTTGGGATCTCACTAACGGTTGAGCCGAAGCAAGGGCTTTATTCAATCCGCTACCAAGGGGAGCGCTGGTTGGGGAGGGGCCTGGCCAGTGTGCTCGAACACAAACGCTGGTATCGGAGTGCGGAGGTCAAGTATCCGGAGATCAGCGCCTATGACCAGCCGCAGGGAGAACTCCTCCTCACCGGCCTGAGAACTGGCAGGAGCGAGGACCATCTGGGAAGCTATGAGTCCATCGAGCTGACGTGGAAGGTTCCGGATTCCACGACGGGCGTCGTAACCGGATTCCGATTATACTCGGAGGCTCCTTGCCTGGTATTCGTTCAGAGTTTCCCCAGCGGGTTCAAGAACTATGCCAGCGGCAATTGGACAGTGCCCTCCGTCGTTTTCCCTCAATTCCTGCCGCAATTTGACGATCGGAATGACCTTTATGCCTGGACCAGCGGAGGCATGTTCACCCACCGCTTCGGCTACGGGAACGCCGTCAGCCTGGGAGGCACGGTCGATCTGCTGCTGCTGGCAAGCGCGGCCAACAGAGCGATGATTCTCTCGCCTTATGCCAACTATCTTGTCGCCACGCAACAATGTGCGCCCGTGGCGGCGGTGAACGAAACCAACCCTGCCAAAGCTGCGATCAGTTGTGGCATCGAGGGGCTGGTCAAAGAGATTCCCAGCGGTTTTGAGCACCAGCACATCATGGTAGTTGGCTCGGGAATTCACCACACCTTTGAATCCTGGGGCAAGACACTCCTCCGCAAAACCGGGAAACCGATACCCTCGAAGTACACCGGTGACAATCTGAAGTATCCCGTGTACTGGGATGACTATGGCGCCTACTACCGCGAGCATGGTTTCAAGGAGGAGCGGTTCAATTCCTATGAGGACATCATCATTGGGGTCAGCCAAGACGCCAAGAGACATGGGCTGAAGATAGGGGCCTATCAGGTTCAAGACCTTGATCAACTACGGTACAAGGAGGGTCTGTTCGAACCCCGAGCGGACATGTTTCCCCATGGCTTCGCGTGGTTGCATGAGAAGCTGGGCGCGCCGCTGGAAGCCTACACCGCCTGGTTATTTCCCAACGGCCCATACCGGAAGAAGTATCCTTTTTTCGCCACTCCGCAAGGACTTGTGCCCGACCGCTCCCTGGGGGATGTGTTTTATTCGCTGGAATACTGGAGGGATACGGCGGAGAGATTGGCCGCGTGGGGCGCGACCTTGCTTCAGCAGGATTTTCAAAGCGTATATGAGGGCGACGCGGAGATGATGTCGGGCATCGACAAGATGAATCAGTACTTCCAAAACATGGCCAAGGCTCTTCAAGAGAAGAACCTGACCATGCAGTACTGCATGCAACTGCCTCGGAACATATTGCAGTCAACCGAGAACCCCATTGTGACATCGCTTCAGGGTTCGTGGGATCACCACGTTCCTTCGGCGGGACCGCACCAGCAATCCCCGGATGACGACCCTTACGTTTGGAAGCACTTGATCTTCACCAGCGCGTTTTATGGAGCGGTTGGGATCTGGCCGTCCCGAGACAACATTCAGACCGTTGCCGACCCGAATGCTTATGAGGATGTGCTCCTCGCCAATCTCCTGGGTGGAGAGATCCAACTGGGCCACAGGATCGGTGAGTGCAACTTCGACTTGGTGCGAAAGACTTGCCGGGAAGGCGACGGGCTGATCTTGAAGCCCGACCGGCCGATCACGCCGATCGACCGCTGCTACCTCGAAGGCGGGGCGGTTGGTTATACCGAGTCGTGCCATAACGGAAATGCCTGGTACTACGTGTTGAGCCTGCCTGCCGCAGGATACCTCTCCGAATTCTGTCCCCAGGATTTGGGAGGAACGGGCAGGTGGGCGGTTTACAACCACGGTAGCCGGCAGGTTTCGATAGTTGACTCAGCCTCTCCGATAGCGCTTCGGCGCGGGGTCAAACACGAATACCTCGTTCTCGCACCCCTGTTCGAGAGTGAGGTGGCCGTCTTTGGAGATGTGGAGAAATTTGTGACGATGGCGGATATGCGCATCGCCTCGGCCGAGGCGGCGCGGGCAGGCCTGCGGGTAGGGGTGGTCTCGAATCAGGAGTGGAATCCAGTGACAGTTGGCTATGCGGCCCAGCGGCCGGCCGGGGTGGAAGCGGGGGACGCCAAGCTGAAGGCATTAACCAGTTTGGATCGGTTAACGGCAGCGAAATCCGGCTGGTTCTGGGACCACCTGACGAAGCTCTGGCATGTGAAGGTGGATTTTGGGGGACTTCATCAAATGACCACAAAGTCGTTCATCCTTCAATGACATCCGGGTGCGGAGGATCCGACCTTCGGTCTGCGCCCGGCGCCGCTGCCGGCGGTTGCATTTCCAGGAACGGCCCCGCCGCTTATCACGTTTTTGGGGTAACTGTTCAGGTGTGGGGCAGACCTCCGGTCTGCCAGTTCACAGAGCCTCCGGCTCCGTGAATCTGGTGCGGTCGGAACACCGGGCCAGAGGCCCGGCTAACCGGCAGGCCAGAGGTCTGCCCCACCCTCCCACCTGAACAGTTACTTTTTGGGTGGCGATTTCTGGCTCCTAATCCCAATCTTGCTCCTAATCTTAATCCGAAGAGGGATTAGGAGCAGGATTAAGATTACGATTAGGAGGCTGCCCAAATAATTGAAACGCACACGAGGCCCGTTCCCGGGCCGCTTTGGAGTTGACACTGCCGGGCGCAGGAGTAAACTCGTTGGCCATGAATCGAACGAACGTATCCAGACGGGAATTTCTGACCACAGCATCCACAGGCGTGGTGGCGGCCATAGCGGCGAGTCCCTTGGCCGGCGCCGAGATCCTGAACAAGAAGGCCGGCAAGTTGGCCTGCGCGGGAGGCCAGCCGGTGAGAACCAAGGGCTGGCCCTCATGGCCGGTTTGGGATCGGTCGGCCGAGGATGAGATTCTGGCCGTGTTGCGGAGCGGCAATTGGTTTCGCGGCAGTGGCACGCGCGTGACGGAGTTCGAGAAGCGCTACGCGGAGTTGCTCGGCGCCAAGAGTTGCCTGGCCACCGCCTCCGGCACCACTGCCTTGATCACGGCGCTGCATACGGTGGGCGTTGAGGCCGGCGATGAGGTGATTGTTTCGCCCTACACATTCGTGGCCAGCTACAACGTCATTTTCATGGTCAAGGCCCTGCCGGTTTTTGCCGATTCGGATGCGGAGACCTTCACGATCGACCCGGCCAGGATCGAGGAACGGATTACCGAGCGGACCCGGGCCATTCTGCCGGTCCACATCCTGGGCCTGCCGGCCGCAATGGATCCGATTCTGGCCATTGCCAGGAAACATCGGCTGGTGGTGGTTGAGGACGCCTGCCAGGCCTGGCTGGCGGAGTACAAGAACCAGAAATGCGGGTTGCTCGGCGACCTCGGTTGTTTCAGCTTCCAAAACTCCAAGCATCTGCCCGCCGGGGAAGGCGGGGCAGTCGTGGGCAACGACGAGGCGCTGGTGGATCGGTGTCATGCCTTCCACAATTGCGGCCGGCCTCACGGCGCTTTTCAGCCTCCCGGCAGCAACCCGACGCGGGGCACCAACTTTCGGATGCAGGAGTTTCAAGCCGTGATCTTGATGTCTCAGATGAAACGGTTGGAAAAAGATACCCGGTTGCGCGGGGAGAACGCCCAATACCTGACTTCCCGGTTGCAAGACATCCCGGGCATTGTTCCCTTCAAGCCGAACCCGGGCGCCACGCGGGCGGTGTACCATCTCTATCCTTTCCGGTACAAGAAGGAGCTCTTCAACCAGGCGCCCCGCCAGAGATTCCTCGAGGCGCTCGGCGCCGAGGGGATTCCGTGCTCCGGCGGATATGGTCCGGCCAACAAGGACGGGCTCCTCGAGGAGGCCCTGAACTCCAAGAGCTATCGGCGGCTCTTTTCCAAAGAGCGCCTGGACCGATACCGGCAGGAGAATGTCCTGCCCCGCAACGATCAGTTGTGCGCCGAGGCGGTGTGGTTTACCCAGAACATGTTGCTGGGAACGCGCCAGGACATGGACGACATCGCCGATGCCATCGAGAAGATCTACGAGAACAGGGACAAGCTGGCCTGAATGGAAGCTGGCGGTGCCTTGCCGATGCTGACGCGGCAAGATCCGCATTGTGCCCAACGGAAACAACCCTATGAAAGTCAAATGGCCAGACCCATTCCCGGGGGCCCACTGGCTCGACGAGCGTGAAGACCGAGCCGCGCTGGATGTGCTGCATCGACGGTCCCTGTTCCGTTACTACGGGCTCAAGAAACCCAAGTATGCCGAGGCGCTGGAGAAGGCCGCCCGCGAGTTCTACGGCGTGAAATGCGCCCTTGGAGTCAACAGCGGCACCGGCGCTCTTTTCACCGCCATGACCGCCCTGGGGATCGGTCCGGGTTGCGAAGTCATTATGCCCGCCTTCTTTTGGGTGGCGACGGCCGGGGCGGCGGTGAATGCCAATGCGATTCCGGTCTTATGCGAGGTGAACGACAGCTTCAGCATGGACCCGCAGGACTTGGAGCGCAAGATCACCGCGCGAACCAAACTGATTGTGCCGGTTCACATGGCCGGCGCACCCTGCGACATGAAGGCCATTATGGCGATCGCAAACCGGCGCCGCATTGCGGTGCTGGAGGATTGCGCCCAGGCCAACGGAGGAACTTTTCGCGGCCGGCGGCTCGGGACTTTCGGCGCGCTGGGCATGTTCAGTCTGCAATGGAACAAAAACGCCACGGCGGGCGAGGGCGGATTGTTGGTCACCAACGATGAGAAGCTTTACGAACGCTGTGTGGCCGCCCACGACCTCGGCATCCCCTGGGTCAATGGCGCACCTTGCGAAACCGGCACCGTCACCTGGGGCGGTGGCCGTCGCGTGACCGAACTCACTGGCGCGGTCGGCTCCGTCCAACTCCGGAAGCTGCCGACGATCATCCAGCACATGCGCGCCTCCAAGCGCCGGATCAAGGCCATGCTCGAAGGCACGTCTGAACTCAGCTTCCGCCGCTTGAACGACGAGGCGGGGGACACGGGCCCCTTTCTCGTCCTGCTGCTCGAAAACGAGGCGAAAGCCAGGGCTGTGGTCCAACGGATGCAGGCAGCCGGCCTGGGCACCGCTGTGCGTCTGGCCGAGTACGGGATGCACATCTACTTCAACATCCCGCAGTTGGTGAACAAAACGCCATTGTCGCCCGCGGGCAACCCGTGGAGCCTCCCTGAGAACCGGGACAGCATCCGGGACTACGCCAAGGGCGCGTGTCCGCGCAGCGACGATCTGTTCGGCCGCTCCATTCTCCTCCCGATCCCTTCGCGGCTGGATGCCGCACACGAAAAGGCGGCCGCCCAAATCATCAAGGCCGCCTTGACGGGGTTTAGATCAGAACAGTCCTGCCGGGCACAGGCACGGGGTAGCTCCCGTTGGCGTCAGGCTTGGCCGGCGGCTCCATATCGTCGCGGCAGTCCTCCGGTTTGGGCGGATAAAAGAAGTCCGACTGGTTAATCTGTTCCCAGGAGACCTCCTTGCCGGTGTAGCAGGAGATCTGGCCCATCACGGTGATCATCGTGCTGCGGGCCATGTAGGCGCCGCAGTTGATCGGATTGCCGGAGCGAATGGCGGCAAAGAGCTTATCGTGTTCGACCTGGTACGGGTTGCATTTCCCCGGCCAGCGCCAGTTGGTTTCGCCCCAGATGCGGTGATCGGTCACCGAGGCCCTGCCTTTGCTCCCGAGGACCAGGCTTCCGCTCTCGTCGTAGCACCCGGTGGTCGTGCGCGTAAAGGCATAGACCCGGACGCCGTTCTCGAATTCATAGACCACCGAATGGTGGTCGAAGACATCTCCATAAATGGGTTCGACCATCGAGGAGCGGCCGCCCAGGCCGTGGCATTTGACGGGCACCTTGTTGCCGAGCACCCAACTGGACCGGTCCAGGTTGTGGACCAGCGACTGGGGCACATCGTCGCCCGAGAGCCACCGGAAGTGATACTGCGTGCTGCACTGCCACTGCAGCTCGGTCAGGCCCGCTTTGCGCTCGGTCACCCCATAAGGCGAGCGCAGGTAGTTCTCTTGGAGGCTGACGACCTCGCCGATGGCGCCGTCCTGGATGCGCTTGACGGTCTCGGCACTGCCTTCGTGGAATCGGCTTTGCAGGCCCGAGACGATGCAGAGGTTCTTTTCCTTGGCCAAATCGCAGGCCCGCTGCATCAGCTTGACGCCGCGCGGATCGATGCCGTGCGGCTTCTCGACAAACACATGTTTTCCCGCCTGAATGGCGGACATCGCATGGAAAGGGTGGAACTTGGCCCCGTTGGCAATCAACACCACGTCCGAGGCCTCGATAACGTGCTTGTAGCCCTCGAACCCGGTGAAGCAGTGGTCATTGTCCACGATGACCTGGTCGCCCCGGGCCGCCTTGATGTTCGCGCGCTGGGCTTCGATGCGGTCCCGGAGGATGTCGCACATCGCCACCAGCCGGGCGCCCGGGTCGGCCGTCAGGGCTTCGACCGCGGCCCCGGAGCAGCGCCCGCCGCAGCCGATCATGCCTACTTTGACGATGTCGCTGCCGGCCGCGTGCGCGTTGCGGCCCAGGTCGAGCGAGCCCACGGCGGCAACCGAGGCCGCCACGGCAGAACTCTTGAGGAAATCCCTGCGTGACAGGAATTGAGGAGGACGAGTTTCGTTTTTCATAATCAGTTCGTTTGCTGTCAAATCGAGAACGCACGCCAGCTTGCGCTGCAAACCGGTTCGCCTCAGACAGAGTATTACCGCGAGGCGAAAGGGGTGGCCAGTCCCCAGGTGACTGCCGCGCGGAAGGCGGACTGGCCACGTGGCGCGCCGATTACGGCACTGGCTGGACCCGCAGGAACGCAACCTGAGGCGCATGGGAGATATCCAGCGTGCGCGCGATGATCCCGTTGGTCCCGGCGATATCCTGCGAGACGGTCTGCCAATTCGAGAAGTCCGCCGGAGCGAGGTTGGCGTTGAGCGTGAGGCGGCACGAATAGCCATTGTCAGCGAGCAGGTTATACATATCTGCGTCACCCGGGGCGATGCTGCCAGGCCCCCTCGGATCGTTCGTGTCATTCGCGCCGCCGGCGATCCAACTCTGATCCTGATCTCTGCGCGTGAGGATCAAGATGACTTGGCTCAGAGTCTTGACCGGAGAGCAAACGGTTACTGCCAGCGCCAAGGCGCCGGCCCATAAGCATCGGTGCTTCATGCTTTGTTCTTCCTTTCTTCCTTCTTTTGCTTTTTCGAGCAGCCGCCAGCGTCGCAGGCCGGTCTGAATAATCAAACAAAAAGTTTGCAGAAGTCTGCGGTGCTGTAAATTCAAGTGAACATCATAGCCGGTATTGCGGGATCTTCATCAGCGCGCCGTCTTTCAAGGCCGACTGGTGGGCGACGACGCCGGCAACGGTCAGGTTCAACGCCAGCGCAACGTCCACCAGCGGCTTGCGGTCCTCGAGGATATTCATGAACCGCGGGCTTTCCAGCCCGGCGGGCAGCCGGGCTGGAAAGTGGCCCCACACATTCATACGGATGCCAACTCACCGGGGCATCTGCGGTTCAGGTCTTGCTCTACTTGGCCCGGTAGAACATTTGCGGCACGCCCGGAGATATGGTGATGATGTAGGGCATCGGCGGGTTGGTGGCCACCGGGACCCAGCTTGTCATCGGCAGCGCCACATTGGGGCTTGTCAGGAGGATGCCGGCGCCGCCGCTCCAGCTCAGTGACAACTGATTGCCGGACAGCGTGAAAGAGAGATTGGACGGCGTCGGCAGCGAACCCTGGACCGTGAGAGTCGCCGGAGGGGAGCTGGTGACACTGCCATGCAACCCGGTGACCACCACTTGGAAGGTGCTCCCGTTGTCGCTCGGCGCGGTCGCCGGCGTGGTGTAATCGGCATAGCTGGCGCCGCTCACCGGCGCGTTGTTCTTCAGCCATTGAAAGCGGTAAGGCCCGGGTCCGGCCACAGCCACCGAGAAGGTCGCCGGCTGGCCGGCGTTCGCGACCTGGCTGGCCGGTCCGGCCACCGTGGGGGCGTTGGTAGTGATGCCCACCGCCCAGTTTATGGCGTTGGTGAGCAATTGCAGGCCCATGGGCGTGGTTTGCGTCCAGTCCCCATCGGGACCAACCCCGTCGTCACCCATCCATAGGCCCAGTCGGCGGGCCGGCGTGGTGCTGGCGAAGGTATTCTGAGCCGGAGTCGCGTTGGCGCTGGGATACAAACTGGTCCCGACGTCCGCATAGTAGAGCGTGCCATTAGCCGGGTTGGTATAATCCACGGCGACGATCGTAAAGCCACTCCCGACGTCCCACAGGTCGTTGGTGTCCGCATAGCAAAAGAATGTTCCATTGCTGACGACCTGCACGACCTGGCCGAGTGCAAACTCGCCATTGGTGCCGGTAATCGGATTATTGTTGTTGACGATCTGGATGTTGGCTCCAACATAGTTGCCCCGGTCGTTGGAGGTTGAGATCCAGTAGTTCTTCTCCTTCGTGGCGTACTTCCAGTCAATCTCCGGGACGGGCAACGCCACCCATTTGCCGTGGTCGCACGCGTCGTGGGAGGAAACGCAGCCGCCCCAAATGACCAGACTCTTGTCCACGCCATCTCCGGCCTCCGCGGTGGTAGTGTGTACCACGGTAATGTTATACCCCATGTCCAGAAGCAGGTTGTAGAGCCAGGTGGCGGAGACATCCCAGAGCGGCGGCGCGTTGGGATTGCCCGCAGGGGTGCTCAGCGCGCTGGGGAAGCCAAAGCTGCCCCCGACCGCCAGGCCAATCTGGTGGCTGGCGCCGTTGGCATCGCTGCCGCAAAGCATCAGCAACTGCTTGAGGGCCGGAGCCACATAGTTGCCGTACTGGCTGAACTGGGCTCGCGTGTAGAGGCTGTTGGCGGCGGAGGTCGTGGCCAGGCCCACATACGCGCTCACTGGCCAGTCCGAGGGCAGCCCGTTCACGCGGCCGCACAAATACCAGTTCGTCCCATCGGCGCCGGTATAGAAATAGAGGTTGGTGCCCGTGAGGCGCAAGCGCAGCCAAATGGGGAACATGTTGGTTTCGCCCGTCGCATCGAAAATGTAGCCGACCGTGCCCTGGTAAAAGGGGTAGGTGGCGGGGAGGGGGGTGGCGAGCAAAACCGGCGGATTCGGACCGTCGGGATCATTATCGAGGACGGTTACGGGGAAGGGAGACAGCGCGGCATTCGCACTGGTGCGCTGGAGCATCTCCACGCCGTTGAAGCCGGGCCCGCTGCCATCCACCGCGTTCGTCGATGCCGGCTCGACGACTATGGCGTAATGGCGAGCGCCGGGGGCCAGGCTCTCGCGCAGCATCAGCCCTGCCTTGGCGCTGGCGTCGGAGCCGTCAATGCTTTCGACGTGGACCATCACGTCAAAGTCGCCGGTGCGTTGCTCATAAACATAGTGGAAACCGTCCTGGGGGGTCGCGATGAAATTCGTGACCTCCTGGTAGTAGTTGTTGAGGTCATTGCCGCTGGCCTGCACCTGAAAGACGCCGTCTTGGGCCATGAACGTCGAGCCAGGGAGGGTGACATCCAGCGTCACGTTGGTCAGCGCAGCGTTGGTTTGCACCACGCCCGGCGGCACGGCGTTGGTGCCCACGCCGATATCCGCAGCGGTCAGCTGCTTGAACACCACGTTGCCCGTCGCCACCGTGTTGGGCGCGATGGGATTGTTGGCCAGGCTCATGACGTTATTGATGGTCACGGAGAAGGTCGGGCCGGCCAGCACGCCGGACAGCCTCAGGACCACCGTCATCCCGTCCGGCTGCAACTGCGCGCCGGTCACGCTCAGGCCGCCGCTGACCTTCGTGTAATTCGCGGCGGCAGCGGCGGAGGCCGGATCCATTGCCTGGTTGTAGAGCAGGCCGATACTGGTCCCGGCGAAGCTGCTGGCCGACACCACCGAAGGCGCGTTTTGGGCGTTGGCGCTGAGGCAGCACAGCGCCCCCGCGAGCAGGGACAGGATTGCGGTTTTGATACTCGGGCTTGTCATTTTCATATACGGTTTCTTTGCATTTGGGGTTGATTAGGTTATTGGTCTCTTGCCAGCTAGTTCATCAAGGGCCGGAAACGGGGGCGGAACGAAAGGAGCGGGTGTTTCATGGCTTTCAGGCATTGTTTTTTGCCTGCTGCATCAAGCAGCAGACAGGATGACAGGGCGGTTTGGTTTGTCAATCAAAAAGTTTGCGCATTTTTGCGAGGCTGGAAGGTCAAGTGAACATCATAGCCGGTATTGCGGGATCTTCATCAGCGCGCCGTCTTTCAAGGCCGACTGGTGGGCGACGA
>Ga0187877_1000557_pt1 | contig 46023 bp, 48 predicted proteins | sample June2016WEW_17_1_3_FD_132430 | JGI IMG/M metagenome (GOLD analysis project Ga0187877, IMG submission 132430) | Peatland microbial communities from SPRUCE experiment site at the Marcell Experimental Forest, Minnesota, USA - June2016WEW_17_100 | ecosystem: Environmental > Terrestrial > Soil >...
GCTGAGCCGGAGGGGTTGATCCCGGTCAGGAAATCGCCGCTGTTCGACCATCCTTGCGCGTTGGGGAATTGCGTTGAAGCCGTGGTGCCGGTGAGCCAGACATTGCCGGAGGCGTCGAGGGCCACGGATTTGGCAGCATCCGCGCCGGTGCCGCCGATGTAAGTGGCCCAGACCAAAGCTGAGCCGGAGGGGTTGAGCTTGAGGGCGAAAACATCGGTGGGTGGGAGCGGGTAGTTGACCCCAGGCTGATAGGGTCCGGCGAAAGTGGTCTGGTACGCGCCGGGGGTGGCCGGGAAACTGGGGTCGAAAGTGGCGCCGGTGAGGTACGCGTTGCCGGCGGCGTCCACCGCGACGGTGGCCGCGATGTTGGCTGGATTGGCAATGGGGGCATAGATGAAGTTGGTGGCGCTGATGTAGGTGAGGTATGCCAGAGCCGATCCGGCGGCGTTCACCTTGGCCACGAAAGCGCCGGTGCCATTGGTCAGAAAAGCGCCGGCCGTGGTGGGCAGGTCGGTGGTGTTGGTGTTCCCGGTCATGTAGGCTTCGCCGGCCGCGTCCACGGCCACGGAGACGCCCGTGGTGTAGCGGCCGCCGGTGAAGCAACTGCTGCCGCCGCCGCAATTCACCGTGTAGCCGGCCAAGAGCGCCGAATAGACAATGTGCGAGCCGTCGGCGGAGATCTTGGTGAGGAACCCGCCGCTGGTCATCGCAACCGGGCTGAACCAGACCGATCCGGCGGGCAGGCCAGGGGTGACGGGGAAGCTGGTCAAGTAGGTCGAGCCAGTCACGTAGACGCTGCCGGCGGCGTCCACGGCCAGCGCGGTAATGGCGGCCGGGAAGTAGGTGGAGTAGAGCAACTGGCTGCCATCGGCGCTGAGTTTGACCAGAAAGCCGGGGCCGGGCGTGGATTGAAATGCGTTGTGCAGGGGGAAATCCGGGGAGGATGTCGAGCCGGCTATATAGATGTTGCCGGCGGCATCCAGGGCGAGGCCGTTGGCTGCGTCACTGCCCTTGCCGCTGAGAATGGTGAACAGGACGATCTTGCCCGTGGGGTCCAGCTTCATGACGACGGCTTCGGACAAGGCGCCGACAATGCGGCTTCCGGCGAGGTAGGTGTTCCCGGCGGAATCGGCGGCGACGCGCGCGACGTGGTAATCGTTGACATCTCCGATGTAGGTGGTGAATTCAGCGGCCGGCAGCGCAGCCAGAAAGCACAACGCCGCGCCGAGGTGGCGGCATGTGGCAAGGCCCATGATTCGAGCTTAGCGCGGGGGTGCGGGAGCGGGCTCTTCGAGCAGGTGCGATACCTCACGGTAGAGGCGCAGGGTGAGCTCCGTATGGCCGGAGAGCTTGAGGCCCGCGGTGGGGATGGGGTCGCCGGCGCGCAACACGACGTTTCCGCGGCGGATGTGAATCGAGCCCATGGGGAGCAGCCGGCGCATTCCCACGATGGCGATGGGCACCACCGGCACGCCGGCTTTGATGGCGATGTAGGCCGCGCCATCCCTGAATTCGCGGAGACCGTGGGGCGAGCGGCCGCCTTCGGGGAAAAGCAGCACGGAGATGCCGCGCTCGGCGATCAAGCGGGCGCCCGCGCTCATGTTCTTGAGCGAAGCGCGGGCGCTGGAGCGATCGACCGTCAGGTGGCCCGCGCGGCGCAGGTGCGTGCCCAGGAAGGGGATCTGGAAGAGCTCCGTTTTGGCGAAGAACCGGAACTGGTACGGAAGGCGCGAGAGGATGGCGGGGACATCCATGTAGCTGGCGTGGTTGGCGACGAAGACGTAGCTGCCGCGGGGGTCGAGTTTGTCGAGGCCCTCGGCGCGGACGTGGATGAAGCTGACGGCCAGCAGCATTTTTCCCCAGACGCGGGCGATGCGATGCTGCGAGTTGCCGGTGGGGTCGAAGAAGGAAGCGACGAGCGACACAGCGCCCATGACGATGGTGGAGAGATAGATCAGGGGGATGGAGAAGAGCAGGGAACGGAGGTAGCTCATCGCTTGAGGCAATGATAGCAGGGGGGCGGGGGCAGGGGGCGGACCCGCGGAGCTACAGATTCTCCGGGCGCAAGCCCGTGCGCTTGGCGATTTCAGCCAGAATGACCGGCCCCAATTCCTCTTTGTCGTGGTAGGCGAAACGGTACTGGGGCCACCCGTCACGTCGTAATGTCCGATGGGAGCCGGAGGTGCGGACGATACGCCAACCGATCCGCTGCAACGCGGCAAGCACGCGCCGAGCCTTGGTCGCGGGCCATTCGCTCATGCGGCTATGGAAAATCGCAACGTATCGGCTTCGGGCGGCAATTCCCCGTGCTCGATTTCTTCGGCGATTACGCGGAGCGCAAGGGCCTTAGCCCTTAGGGTGGCGTCTTCAGGGGTCACGCCGTATACGGTCACGCCGGGCAGTTCGGGGATATCGGCAATCCAGCGGCCGTCTGTTTCGCGCAGCAACCGGATCGTGAGTTGCATATGCCTCATCCTACCATTTGCGGCGCGGGATCACCGAAGGGTTCCTGGCCAGCGAACCGGGAGGGAGGTGCAACGCAAGCAACCGACACGCGTCACGCCGCCTCCTCTACGCTCACCACCAAGCTCTTTCCAAACACCTCCAGTGCTTCCTTGATCCGCGGCAGTTTGGTGGGGTGTCTGGGATCCAGCATCCGCCGCACCTCCTTCTCGTCGCAACCGAGCTTTCGCGCCAACTGCACATTGGTCATTCCGGCCTCTCCCATCGCTAGATACAGGGCCGCCTTCGCGGCCATCGGTGCCGGGACGGGAATCGGCCGTTCGCCCCGCGCCGCCCTCGACGCCTTGGGGATCGCCCGCCCGTCGGCAATTCTTCCGGCGATCGCCTCCTCCAGACAATCCGCCGCCTGCCAAAGCGCGTCCTTCTCTCCTTTTCCCTGCGTGATCGCCTCCGAGAAATCCCGGAACGTAATCATCAGGACTCCCGGCTTGTCCCCATGCTCAAACCTGGCTGGATACACGAACGTACGCATAGTCCCTCCTTCACTCGCAGCGATGAGCGGTCCACTGGACTTCGACACCGCGCTCCCTGCCCAGGGCCTGAATGCGCCGCACAAATTCGCTACCTCTCACACTCCAAGTGTCGGACAAAAATGTCCCGAGGGCAATCGAAAACGAGGCCAGATCGAAGACGCCGAACAGGCCGTGGCCCGCCGGGGGTGTGAACTCCGTAGGCACGATGCCGGACGGCAGACCTCTGAAGACTTATAATGGGGATCGATTCCCGTATGCGCCACCAGTTTTCGTAGAGGAACAGGCACCGGGAGTCCATGCGCTCGTGTCCAGGGACGGTCGCTGATCGTCAACATGCAGCCTAAAGCAAATCCGGTGGTATTCACGCCCGGAAATGAGCCATACCTCGGGCGAGAACTCCTCTTTCACTTTGATCAGCTTATTAGCTCGGCGATGGAGCAGAACGCCAGTACGGCGCCGAGGTCCCACGGTCGTGTCCTATCGGACCATCAGAATATGGCCTGCCAAGTGATCGCCCAGGCGCTCAGTATCGCTCTGTCGATCCGCGAACTGATCAGGCAAGGCTATCTTTTCGGAGCGCACGTTCTCCTTCGCGCTCTGGTGGAGCGTGCTGCCATCCTGCTGTACCTACACCTCTATCCGAACGACATAGAACGGTGGAAGCGAGGGTGGCAGCAGGGTGATGCCCCTGGGCTTGCGAAGATGTTCGATGCGATTCAGGCGAAGTGGCAGCACAGCCCCGTGGTTGCCGGCCGGGATTTAACGGCAACCATGAATAGCCTGCTGCACGCCAAGCCCGACTCCGCTCCCTGGAATATGGTTCCGCTGGGTGAGGGGGGTTTCGGTCACGCAGTGTCGAAGATCTTGAACCGCCCCGACCTCTGTGACGATCTGTGTGCGAACGCGATTCCGTGGCTCGTGGTGGTCCAGGGAATGATGAGGGCTTACTTCCCTAGCGAACCGGTCTTGAATTCGGGCCAGATTCACTGAACTCCGGTTCGTTATGATTGCCGCCCGGAATTGTCGCACAATAGAGACATGGTCACCCTGGACACGTTGCGGGCGGAACGGCGGGAGGAAATCCTGCGGCTCGCCGAACGGCGCGGCGCTCACGGCCTGCGCGTGTTCGGCTCCGTGGCCCGCGGTGATGCCAATGAGGAGAGCGACCTCGATCTTCTGGTGGCGTGGGAGCCGGGCAGGAGTCTGCTGGACCACGCCGGGCTGGTTCAGGATCTTCAGGAGTTGCTCGGGATGAAGGTCCACGTCGGCACCGAGCGATCGCTCCACTGGTACGTGCGCGACAGAATCCTTCGAGAGGCGACGCCGCTGTGAAAGACGATCGGCTGTACCTGCACCACATGCTGGAGCGCTGCCACCGCATAACGCGCTTCACCGGGCCCGGCAGAGCGGCGTTCATGGCGTCGGAGGAATTACAGGACGCAGTCATCCGGAACGTCGAGGTGATCGGCGAGGCGGCCAAGCGGGTTTCGGCTGAGGCGCGAGGCCGCCTGGCATCGCTCGACTGGAAGAGCATCTGCGGCATGCGCGACGTGCTGATTCACGATTACATCGGGGTGGACCTGGAGGAAGTTTGGAACGTCGCGTCCGCACGGATACCGGAACTCCAGGCGGTGTTGGAGCAGTTCCTGGCTAAAAGGGCAAGCTAAAGCATGCCCCACCAAGATGTCGCGCATCCTCCGGCGTGACGCGGCCCATCTTCACTTTCGGTTATTATGGCCCCATGTTGAAACTTATGGTGTTGTGCCTGAGCGCGGTGTTAGTGGCGTCGGCGGCGGAGCTGCCTTCGCGGAAGTATCTGAACCTGGCGGCCATCAAGACCATGGTGGCGGCGGCGGAAAGCGAGGCGCAGAAGCGCAATGTGCAGGTGACTATCTGCATCATGGATGAAAGCGGGAACCTGCTGTTTCTGCAAAAGGCCGATGGCGCCACGCTGAACACGATCCAATTTGCGCAGAAGAAGGCTAGATATGCGGCCATCTACGGGCGGCCGTCGGCGGCGGCCGAAGATTCGTTGAAGGGCGGTAACCTCGGAGTGCTGGTGTATCCCGACGGGTTTCCCAACCGCGGCGGGCTGCCGATCAAGGTCGACGACAAGATTATCGGCGCGGTGGCGTGCAGCGGGGCGGCCAGCGAGGTGGATGAAGCCATCTCGCAGGTGGCGATCAATGCGCTTCTGAAGTGAGGATAGCGCGGGCCTCGGCTACCAGGAATAGAGATCCGGTTATGAAGATGACGTCTTCGGGTGAGGCGTCTTCGACTAGCGCCAGGGCGTCGCGGAGGGTGGGCGCGGTGCGCAGGCCGGGGTGGGCGCCGATATCGCGGAGAGCCTCGGGCGCCAGGGCGCGTGCCTGTTGCGGGGCGGTGACGATCACCTGTTGCGCGCGCGGGAAAAGGATGCCGCTGATTTCGTCGATGGCTTTGTCGCGCATGGCGCCGTAGATCAGACGCACCGGGCGGTGGGAGTAGAAGCGATCGATGTAAGCCGCCAGCGCGCGGGCGCCGGCGGGGTTGTGGGCGCCGTCGAGGATGATCTCGGGGCGCTCGGAAACGCGCTCGAGACGGCCGGGCCAGCGGGTGCGCGCGATGCCGGTCTCAATGGCGGAATCCGCAATACCGAGGCGCGCCAGGGCTACGGCGGCGGTGACGGCGTTCTCCACTTGATGCTCGCCGGCCAGCGGGCAGGCCAGGTGAAGATGGCGCTCGCCCGTGAGCCGGAAGCGGCTGCCGCGGGCGTCTACGTCGAGATCGCGAACCGACCAATCGGTGGTGCGGAATACCGGGATGGAAAGCTCGGCGGCGCGCTGATCCAGCACCCGCGCGGCTTCGGGACGCTGGCGCGCGAACACGGCGGGCACGCCGGGCTTCAGGATTCCGGCCTTTTCCCCGGCGATGGATTCCAGGCTCTTTCCCAGGAAAGCTTCGTGGTCGAAATCCACCGGCGTGATGACGCAGAGATCCGGCGAGACCACGTTGGTGGCGTCCAGGCGTCCGCCGAGGCCCACTTCCAGCACTACCATGTCCGCGCGTTCTTCGGCGAAAACCAGCAATGCCATGGCGGTGACAGTTTCGAAATAGGTGGTGTGATCCTCAAGGGCGTTGACGGCGTGGACCCGGTCGAAAGCTTCGGCGAAGCGTTCTGCGGCGACGGGGCGGCCGCCGATGCGGATGCGCTCGGTGGGTTCGGCCAGGTGCGGGGAGGTGAACAAGCCGGTACGGGGCCCATAGGGCGCCCCGGCGGCTCTCAGCGCCGATTCGATCATGGCGCACGTCGAGCCTTTGCCGTTGGTGCCGGCGACATGAAGGAAACGGAGCCGGTCTTGCGGGCGGCCGAGGGCTTCGAGCACGGCGCGGATGCGCTCGAGGCCGAGCTTCGCGGTCTTGATTTCGTTGCCGAGCGAATAGAGGAATCGAACGGAATCGGGGTAGTTCACGCCACCAAAAATTTCAGCGCCTTGGAGATGTACGATTTCAGCTCCAGGCGCGGGACCACGGCATCCAACATGCCGTGCTTCAAGAGAAATTCGGCGCGCTGAAAACCTTCGGGCAGCTTCTGGCGGATGGTCTGCTCGATGACGCGCGGGCCGGCAAAGCCGATCAGGGCGCCGGGTTCGGCGATGTTCAGATCGCCGAGCATGGCGTAACTGGCGGTGACGCCGCCGGTGGTGGGGTCGGTGAGCACGCTGATAAACGGCAGGCGGGCCTCGTCCAGGCGCATCAGGGCGGATGAGATCTTGGCCATCTGCATGAGGCTGATGGCGCCTTCCTGCATGCGGGCGCCGCCGGAAGCGGAAACGATCACCAACGGCTGGCGGAGCTCGATGGCGCGTTCAATCGCCCGGGCGATTTTTTCGCCCACCACGGCCCCCATGCTGCCGCCGATGAAGCGCGGCTCCATGGCGCAGATCTGGATGGGGCGGCCGTCCAGAGTTCCGCTGGCGGCGATCAGCGCGTCGGAGAGTTTGGTGGCTAGCTGATTGGCATCGAGGCGCTGGCTGTAAGGCTTGCTGTCGACGAAACCGAGCGGATCGGAGGAGCGCAGGCGGGCGTCGAACTGGTGGAACTGGCCGCCATCCAGGAGCATCTTGAGACGGGAGACGGCGTCCATGCGGGAGTGGGCTCCGCACTTGGGGCAGACGTTCCAGTTGGCCTCGAGCTCTTTTTTCCAGATAATCTGGCGGCAGGCTTCACATTTTTGCCAGAGACCCTCGGTGCGCACACGGCGCTCCCCATTCTCCACCATGGGGAGTTTTTCGTCGGGCGGCTTGTCTCGCCGAAACCAAGACATGCAGGCACTACCTTAGCGCGGGTAGGGATGGCCCCGCAAGGTTGCCAGGGCGCGATAGATCTGCTCGGCCAGCAAAACGCGGGCGAGTTCATGCGGAAAAGTCATGGGAGAGAGCGAAATCAGCAGGTCGGCGCGGGCGGCCCAGCCGGCGGGCAACCCGTCGTGGCCGCCCACCAGGAAGACCAAATCGCGACCCTCCATTTGGGCTTGCGAGATCAAAGCGGTGAAGGCGGCGGAATCCAGGGGCTTGCCGGCGGGGTCGAGAAAAATCTTGCGCGCGGCGGCATGCCTGGCCCAGAGATCGAAGCGATCCGGCCGGATTTCCCGCATTTGGGCGGTGGAGTAACGGGCGGCGCGGCCCAGAAAATCTTCGGCCAGGGCATTGGCGTGAGGGTCTCTGGGCTTGCCGATGAAATAGAGTTGGATCTTCACTCGGCGGGGATCTCGACGGTCTTGGCGCTGCGCCAGAGACGCTCCAGGCTGTAATACTCGCGGGCTTTGGGCGAGAAGATGTGGACCAGCAGGTCGCCGTAATCGGCCAGCACCCACTCCGCCTGGTTGTAACCCTCGATGCTGAAGGGCAGTTCGCCGGCCTGCTGCTTCAACTGGAGGCCGACTTCGTCGCTGATGGCCTGAATCTGCCGCGGGTTGGCGCCGGTAGCGATCACGAAGAAATCGGTAAACGAAGTGATGCCTCTGAGGTCCAGGACCTGGGTGTCGGCGGCTTTCTTGGATGCGGCGGCGCGGACGGCAACGAGCCAGGTGGGGGCGGCGGCTTGGATGTCTTTGGCTCCTGTGAGTATCGTACTACAATGAGGTATCATGCGTTGGTGTTTCGGCCTGGTGTTATTGGTGTGCGCGGGCGCGGTTGGCGCGCAAACCGACGATGCGCCGGAAGTGGCGCGCGCCCAGGCCGAAGTCCGGAACCTGCGGGCCCTGGTGGAGGCCGGGGCGGCGCCGCGGGCCCAATTGCAGAAAGCCGAAGAGGCCATGGCCGATGCCCAGGACGCGGCCATTCTGCGGCGAACCTTGTACGGCCAGGATTTGACCGCGGAGCAGACCGACGAGATGATGACCGCTGCCAGCCGCCGCTTCGACCGCCGCAGGAAAGCGCTCGACGAAGCGAAACGGCTGGTGGAGGCGGGCGCGGCGTCGCAGCTCTCGTTGGGCGGGTTCCTGGAGGAGATGGACCGGGCGCGCAAGGAGGCGGACCTGGCGGAATCGCGCGCCAGCCTGGTGCGCGAACTGACCGAGATGGCCCAGGCGGAAGAAGCGCTGGCCAACAAGCTGGCCGAGGAGCCGGCCGAGGCGCCCCAGATTGCCGATCGTTACGATGGCGATGGCATCTTCACGGCGGGAACGCTGGCGCGGGTGGAGATGGCGTTCGCCAGACAGTTCGGCAAGCCGCTGCCGGTGAGCGCCAACGGCGAAACGGCCGTGCATCGCGCGCTAGGCTTCGACCACCGCGGGCGCGTCGACGTGGCGGTCCATCCCGACCTGCCGGAGGGCGTCTGGCTGCGCGAGTTTCTCACTGAAAATCGCATTCCCTACTTCGCGTTTCGCCAGGCCGTGCCCGGCAAGGCCACTGGCGCGCACATTCACATCGGGCCCATGAGCACACGGCTCGTGCCTGGCGGATAATAGAAACTCCATGACTAATCCCACGCTGCGGGTGTTAATCCCCTCCGAGAAGATCCAGGTGCGGATCAAGGAACTCGGCGAACAGATTTCCCGCGATTATCCCGAGGGGCGCCTGCACATGATCGCCATTCTGAAAGGCGCCGCCTTCTTTCTGGCGGACCTGACGCGGGCCATGAAGCGCGACGTGTATATCGACTTCATGGGCATTTCCAGTTACGGAAAAGGGAAGACCACCTCGGGTGAAGTGAAGGTCACCAAGGACCTGGACATTTCGCTCGAAGGGGCGGAGGTGCTGATCGTCGAAGACATTGTCGATAGCGGCATCACCCTCAACTACCTCATGCACGTGCTGGACCAGCGGAAGCCGCATTCCATCCGCATCGCGGCGCTGCTGGACAAGCCCGAGCGCCGGCTGCGGCCGGTGCACGTGAGCTACGTGGGATTCCAGATTCCGGACCAGTTCGTGGTGGGATACGGCCTGGATTTCGACGAGAAGTACCGCAACCTGGACGATATCTGCGTGCTGGAAGAAGCGGCGACGGCGGCGGGGTAGAGCTGATAAACTTGAAGTATGTCGCCGCTGCTGGAAAAGGCGCTGGAAAAGGCCGGCGTTCTGCCCCAGGCGGAGCAGGATGCGATCGCCTCCCAGATTCTCGCTTCCCTCGCCGACGAGGAGGCGTGGAGGAGGCGGTTCGCCGAGAAGCGCGATATCATTCGCCGTCTGGCTCGGGAAGCCCTCGAAGAGGACGCGAGGGGGGAAACGCTTCCCTTGGACGATCTGCTTGGCAGATAGTTGCGGATGTTCGCAGGGATGAGAATCCAATCGCGGACGACCCGGCGGTTCTGGCGGCTGTTCTCCGGCCTGCCCCCCGAAATACAGCAGGAGGCCAAGCGCGCGGGGTGCTTGGCGACCCCCCTCAGGTTTCGAAACTCGCCCCGAACAAACCTCTCCATACCCACCCTATCCAAGCTTGCTGAGCACGTGGTGTACGACTGCGCGGACGACCTCGGCGCCCGCCGAGACCGCGAGGCGCCCCAAGCAGGCGTACAACCGCTCCCGAAACGGGGTCCGACGTCTAAAGCCGTGCGAACTCAGCCATGGCAGGACATCGTTGGGCTTGTAGCGAACCGCCGCGCCGATCTTGACGTACTTCGGCCCCTGACGAAGAAGCCGCCACCGCCGGACGGACGCGACGGACAAGCCCGTGATGCGCGCCACGTCGAATTCATTGAGAAGGCTTTGCAGCCGTTCCTTTGCTACGCTTTCGCGTTCGCAGGTTCGTGAAGTATTCATATCCACCCAACAGGGCGAAAATTCGGCGGGCAAGGACAGTTTTCGGCGAAAACTCCCCTAAGACATTGAAAGGCGGGCAAAAACAAATCCGAAGTTTTTTGTTTGGTTCTGGCGAAAATTCGGTAGTGGGCCGGTTTGAAAGGGAAACGCCTTGACAGCACCGAAATTTCCGCCTCGACCAAATCTGCGCCCGCGGCCCTTCCTGCTAAGCAAAAAAAAGGTCGGTTATACTAGGGCAATGACGATTTGCATTGCGGCGGCTTGCCGGGAGGAAGACGAATCGCGCATTGTCATTTGTATGGATTCGCGCCTCGATGACGTCTATACGTCGAGCGATAAAGCTGTGAAGCTTGATACCTTGGGGCACAACTGGTTCACGCTGATCTCAGGGGATTGGATACCTGCAACCGAGCTTTCTAAGTTTCTCTCTGTGCGGGTGCATCATGCACCATGCCCGGCCTTCCGGGAAGATATCTTCAATCTCGTCAAGCAGTCCACAGGCGACTTCCAATCCTCTCCGTTTTGTGAGGCAAACTGTCGCATTGAGCTAATCGTTGGTGGATTCGTCTTCGGCGAACCGATGCTAATGTATACCGGATATGAAGGGGGCACTCCGTATACGCGGCTCGCCAGTGAAGTGGCTGTAATTGGATCAGGATTGTCAATTGCCATGCCGATTCTGAGGATCAGAAAATATAGTGCTTCCATTTCCGTGCGCAGGGCTATCTATCTCGTTTATGAGGCCAAAAGATATAGTGAGAACGCTCCAAGCGTGGGCCCTAAGACAGCAATCGCCATCCTTTACCCCAATGGCAACGCCAGGTCCTTGGGACGCCCTTACTATCGCAAGTTGGAAGATAGTAGACAGCGATTCGGGCTTCAACCTATCAACTTAGAAGCCCTACCAGATCCCCAATTTCCCATAGATGGTCTGTCACTCCAGTAGCAATCGCCGGAGTCACCCGCAGGCTCTGATGAATCCTGGCGAAGTTGTAGTACGTATAAACAATTGCTGGGGCGGCTGCATGGTTCTCAACCTTCTTTGAAAACGCATTTGTCAGCCGGGTGTGGGCACATCATGGTAGACTGTGGGAATGCAACTCTCTGATTTTGTGGGCCAGCCCATCTCTATGCTCATTCCATTCATCCACCAGACAGCGCTCCAGAAGGTCAATCTTCTGGGCGTGGAGGCTGGCGGTGTATGGATTGAGAGCCAGACCTTTACGAATGCCGTGCTGCAAAAACTAGGCGTCCCAACTTCGCCAAAGACATCCGTGCTTTTCGTCCCATACCATGGAATCGGTTTAGGGCTTTTCTCCATCGACCAGCCGGCGCTTGATGAAAAAGCATTCGGTGTATAGTCTATGGGTTTTCGGGGTCGCCGAGTAACTGCGAAACGGAGGGACTCTCCATGGCACAATTCTCCACTATACTGGAATTGCGCCAGTGGCTAGGATGGCGGGATTTCCTTTGGGAGGCTGAGCGCTCCAGTCTTGGCGGCCCGGTAGCGTTCCAGTTTCCCGACGTTAATAGTGTATCATGACCGCACTAATGCGAAAGGCCATTCGTGAATCCGTCGCCCAAAGCTTCGCTGGATGAACTACTCCAGGAAATCAAGGGACTCCGTAGCGATATTCAGGAGCTACCCGAACGAATTGCAACCAGACTCGGCAGAACGATCAACCGTGAACTCAGTATATTCTTCGGGTCCCGCGTTGTTGGTGCCTTCATCTTTAACTGGCTTTATACGCACTTCTTGAAGTAGGCGCGGCTCCGGGCACCCCCGCAAAAACTGCGGCTTATTTCCTCTTGCCCCAACGCGCCTTAGCGCCTTTGGCTGCGATCTGTGCCCGTTTCCCAGGAGGAAGGGCGGTAGCCCGCGCCATGCCTCCCTTTTGCCCCAACGCGACAGCAGCCGGGTCTTTCGGCTTCGGTTGCTCAGTTTTGGCCACCTCCCAATTGATTCGAGGAAAACTTGGTGGGCAAGTTGAATCGGATCACGTGGGCATTTGATTGCCATGCTTCCAGTATTGCAACCCCAGCCCCAAGGTCAAGAGAACCGAATTTCAAACTGACCCACTACCGAAAATTCGCCTACGTGCGAAATGAAGGACTACAGCCGATCTTGAAACGCGCCTGGTATCCGGTTCCTTCAACGAACGGGATGGGATCGGCGGTAATGCTGAAGTGCTTCCGGAGCACCTTCCGTATCTCCTGTATCCGCTTCTCCACCTTCGGCCAAGTCGCGCCCGTTTTTGCGCCGTCCCGGATGATGCCGTCCTGTTCGGCCATCGCGCGCAAGGTAACCCACGCTTAGTTAGGCTTGGGTTTGCCCCGCTTCGCTCTGCGATCAGCGAACTCTAGCTCGCCGTAGTTGCGGGTTTCGGTACTCTTACGACTTCGGATCTGAACCCGCTCGTCGCTCAGGAAAGAGATTTCAATGTCTTGCCAACTCGCCCCGCCACGATCCGCGCCGTTCGCCACCCCGGACGGCTTTCCCTGTGCGGGTGTTGGTTCGGTCGAACCCGGTTTCGTTCCGCCGACAAGAGCATCCCTCGGCAGTTTGCCAGTGATGGACGCCGCGCTTTCCGGTTTCCTCCCGGCCACCGATGAAAGCTTCGGTGGTTTGGTGCCGCTTTGCAGACCCGACGCCGGAAGGTCCCCTAGCCAACGCCCGGCCTGGATTCTCTGCGTTTTCAGCCTGAGCTTTCCTTCGCGTAACGCTGATCTCATGGCGCCTTCTATCGCCCGGTTGCCAGCCCCGGTCTCGTTCTGCGGATTCCGGGTTTTCTTCGCAATGCGGTCAAGCTCGCCACGAAGGGCGCTAACGGTCCCTGCGGCCATTAGGACGGCCGCCTTTTCGAGAGCCTCTTCCGCCCACACTTGAAGGGGTACCGCGTAGATCGTGCCCGCCTCCACCCATGCATCGGCCAAAGCAAGTATCTCCGCCCGCAACTTCTCCTGTTTGCACTGGATTAACGCGGGCAGGAAGCCACCACTGTTTCCCCTAGACCTTACTTGTGCAAGCGCCTGAGCCTGCTTCAGTGCATACTCGTTGATTCGGCGCTCAAGGTCTGCTTGAAATCTCTCGTTAGCGAATTTCTCGATTTCGATGCGGGACGGCGGGTTCATCTGAATCGCTCCCTTTGCGATTCCCTGAATGGAGTAACCGCCCCTGGGTAGGGTGCCCAGCCTTCGCCCCGGTTCATGACGCCGAAACTAGGCGGCTATCCCCAAACATATCACGTCCCGACTGTTTGTACCAACGTCTCATCCGGCGCGGTAACGTGTTGATTGCGAGGTACGACCATGCTCAAGAGGTTCACATTAACACTGATGATTGCGGGTGCAATGTCCGCCTTCGTCTCTCCTCAGTTGGCTCACGCTCAAGGTTGCAACCCTGGCCCTGCACAGAAACCGGGCGTCCCCTATTGCTTGTTCCCCACCGATAACATCTACACCTTCCTAAAGCTGGACACGCGAACAGGCCAGGTCTGGCAAGTTCAATGGGGCAAAGGGCCGGAGTACCGTTGGGTACAGCCGATCAACCCGAAGCCGTTGTCAGATGAAAAACAGGTAGGGCGTTTCACCCTGTATCCGACAAAGAACATCTACACGTTCATTCTTATGGACCAAGAAGACGGGCGGCAGTGGCAGATCCAGTGGGGGGACGGTGACTCTCGGCTATTCATACCGCTCTACTGCCCCCCGGAAGCGCGGTGTGTGGTGGAACCCTGACAGATACCTCTACGATACACGTCATCGTCAACGGTGAGCGCGCTTTGCTCGACTGTTATGAGCATCGCAAGGGGTGCACCACAATGGGTCCGGGCAAGTACCATGAGGAGCTGGATGGCGAGTCTATTTGGGTAGACTATCAATTGCCGCTCACCCACAAAACGGTTCGCAACCACTACGTTATAGCGGGGGGTTGGTGAAGCGGCTTCATACTCATGCAGCGTCCCGTTCGGGACCAGGAGGTCGGTGGCTCGAATCCACTCGCCAGGACCAAATTCCCTTCCGACTCGCGCACATCGCCCGGCAGCAGTCTTCCTCCATCGGTGTTGGTCGCATAACGATCCAGCGGGCGGGGCGCTGAAAGCCTAGCGGGCCGAGGCCGTCTCGACGTCTTCGTGCTTCTTCTTGAAATGCCGCTTCACGTCGGGCCAGAATTCCTTGAGCACTTGGGAAAAGGTGTCGGTGGCGCACTGAATGAGCAGCTTCTGCACGTTGTCGGATACCGTGCGGGTGTCGGGATACCAGGCATTGGAAAGAGCCACGGCGGCGGCATTGCCGCCCCACTCCGCGAAGTTGAAAGTGTTCCGTCCCGAATCCGTGCGCGCCACGAAGATGCGGGTCAGGGCGTAGCGGGCGCGCGACCAACCCGAACCCTCGCCCAGGCGGAAGTAGCGCGGGTCTTCGCGCAGCAGCGAGGGCACAATGCCTTCGGTCATCATGTTGCCGATCATCTGGTCGCCGTAGGCGGCGGCAAGCCGCTGGGCGTAACCCGACATGCCCTGGCCGAAGGAGGGGTTCTGGTTTTCGAGCTGGTACAGCGTGGCGAAGGCGGCCGCGGTGGGGTAGACCGGCCAGTCGAAGGAATCCTTGAAGGCGATGGTGAATTTTTGTTTCGCCGAGAGGGGCGCGAAGGGAATGGAGGCCTCGGCGGTGCGGTAATTGGGGAGCACGCCGAAAATGCGCTTGTCCTCCGGTGTGGCGGGAGCTTCCGGGGCGGGGACCACCGTGGCGGGGACCACCGCGGCGGGAGCCGGCGATCCCGGAGAATCGCTCTGAGCCACAGCCATGCCCGTCACAAGGAAATATCCCAGGACCACCAACAGCGCTTGTCGGACACACCCTGCCATGCTCGTAAAGATGCTCGGCAACCCCCTTGAGGTTTCGGAATATTGTCCAGCCCTTTGGGGCTAGTAGACAATCCCTCGCCCGGTTTGGTACACTACTTGCAGTCCCGTTAGAAAAGATCTCAATGGGAGGTTCGTTTGCCTTTTTTGGGAACGGACCGCTGGCACCAATGAGGTAACATGGCACGCAAGTCAGGCAAACATTATCAATCGGCCCGGAAGCAGGTAGAGGCCAAGGAATACCCGCTCGAAGACGCCGTTCCCCTTCTCCAGAAGATCAAGTACGTGAAATTCGACGAGACCGTGGAAATCCACATGCGGCTGGGCGTCGATCCCAAGCACGCGGACCAGATGGTTCGCGGCACGGTGGTGATGCCCAACGGGCTGGGCAAGTCCAAGAAGGTGCTGGTGATCGCGGGCGGCGACAAGCAGAGAGAGGCCTCCGAGGCGGGCGCCGATTTCGTGGGCGGCGACGACATGGTGAACAAGATCCAGACGGAAGGCTGGACCGATTTCGACGCGGTGATCGCCACGCCGGATATGATGCGGTCGGTGGGCAAACTCGGCAAGGTGCTGGGTCCGCGCGGCCTCATGCCCAATCCCAAAACCGGCACCGTCACCATGGACGTGGTCAAGGCGCTCAAGGAAATCAAGGCCGGCAAGGTGGAGTTCCGCGTGGATAAGACCGGCATCATCCATGCCCCCGTCGGCAAGATCAGCTTCGAAGCCGGCAAGCTCATCGAGAACGCCGCCAGCCTGATCTCGGCGGTGATCAAGGCCAAGCCGGCGGTGGCCAAAGGCAAGTACGTGAGGAGCACGACCCTGTGCTCCACCATGAGCCCCGGTGTGGCTATCGACACGACGCCGTTCAGCGTGAAGGCGGCCAGTTAAAGCCCAACAGGTGTTTCCATGAAAAAGAAGGAAGACAAAAGGAAAGAGATCGATGCTTTGCGCCAGGACCTGGCGCGGCTGAAGAACCTGTTTGTCACCGGCTACGAGAAGCTGCGCGTGGAGCAGGATTTCGAGCTGCGCAAGGCGGTGCGCAACGTGGGCGGCACGTACCGCGTGGTGAAAAACAGCTTGGTGGAGAGGGCTTCGGAAGGAACGCCCGCCGAGCAGGTGCTCAAGGGTTTGCGCGGGATGACCTCGGTGGCCTACACCACCAACGATCCGGTGGCGCTGGCCAAGGCGCTCACCACTTACGCCCGCGCCAACCCGACGTTTACCTTCAAGGCGGGGATCGTGGAGGGCCGCGTGATCGACGTCAAGGCGATCCACGACCTGGCCAACATGCCCTCGAAAGAAGCGATCTTTGCCAGGTTGCTGTACCTGATCGACGCCCCGGCCCGGCGGCTGGTGACGGCGCTCAACGCCGTGGGCCGCGACCTGGCGGTGGTGGTGGACCAGGGCGTGAAAGAGAACAAGTTCCAGGCATAACTGGTGATTTTTCGATAGGAGTTTTGAAATGGCGGACATTAACGCAATTGCGGATCAGATTCAAAGTTTGACGCTGCTGGAGGCTTCTCAGCTCGTCAAGCTGCTCGAGGAGAAGTTGGGAGTGTCGGCGGCCGCGGCCGCTCCGGTGATGGCGGCCGGCGGTGGCGGCGGCGCGGCGGCGGCTCCGGCGGCGGAGGAGAAAACCGAGTTCACCGTCGTCCTGACGGCTGTTGGCGCGAACAAGATCAACGTGATCAAGGCGGTTCGCGAGGTGACCAGCCTGGGCTTGAAGGAAGCCAAGGACCTGGTGGACGGCGCCCCCAAGCCGATCAAGGAAGGCGTCAGCAAGGACGAAGCCGAGTCCATCAAGAAGAAGTTCACCGACGCGGGCGCGACTGTCGAAGTGAAGTAGATTCTTGAGAGGCAGGAGTCAGGGGTCAAGGGTCGGGACGAGGTTTCCCCGGCCCCGGCCCGTGGCCCCCGGGTTTTTTTGGGTTTGACGCAGGACGTAAGTCCTGTTAAACTGAATAGTTGGGCCTCCGATTCAGCGGATTCGATCCCAATTGGTGACTGTGCATCCGAAATCCTGGCATTTCAATTGCAGTGCGGGGGAAACTGCAGAGAGGGGATCTCTGCGCATTCGCGTTCCCTCAACTACTCGCCGGGATTTGTGCACCCGCTCTTCCACAGCTTCAGTCTTCATCGCGCGCCTTACTCCGGGGCCTCCGGTTTCCAGATCCGCGCTTTGCGGGTCCGTTCCGGACGCGCCGGAAGTTCGATTCCCGCCCCTGTTCGATCGCTCGGCGCTTCGCAAAGGGGCGCCGTTGGTTTTGTACTGTTGAGCGCTTCATTGCTCAGGTTCTCCGGCCGTCAGGAGTATAAGAATGAATATTCAAGATAACGGCGCCGCCCCCGAACGAGTTGATTTTTCCAAAATCAAGACCTCCATCCCCATCCCGAATCTGATCGAGGTTCAGAAGACGTCTTACGAGCGCTTCCTGCAGATGGACCTTCTTCCCAACGAGCGGGAGGATATCGGCCTGCAGACGGTTTTCAACTCGGTGTTTCCGATCTCGGATTTCCGCGGCGTCAGCGACCTGGAGTTCGTCGACTATTCCATCGGCAACTGGGAATGCAAGTGCGGCAACCTGAAAGGGCTGCACCATCTTCGCTCGACGTGCCGGAACTGCGGCGCCACCATCCGCACCGATCCGTTCCACGCCGGCGACGTGCTGTGCCATCATTGCGGGACCTTCAATAAGAACGTCGTCACCTTCTGCAACAAGTGCGGCGACCCGGTGGGCCTGCAACTCAAGTACGACATGCTGGAGTGCCAGGAACGCGGCATGACGTATGCCGCGCCCCTCAAGGTCACCATCCGGCTGACGGTCTACTCGAAGGACCCGGAGACCCAGAAGAAGAGCGTCCGCGACATCAAAGAGCAGGAAGTGTTTTTCGGTGAAATCCCGTTGATGACGGACAACGGAACGTTCATCATCAACGGCACCGAGCGGGTGATCGTTTCGCAGTTGCACCGCTCGCCGGGGGTCTTCTTCGAGCGGGTTCCGGCGCAGGGATATTTCCTCGGCAAGATCATTCCGTACCGCGGAAGCTGGGTGGAATTCGAGTACGACAACAAGAACATCCTGTACGTGCGCATCGACCGCAAGCGGAAATTCTACGGCTCGGTGTTTCTGCGGGCGCTGGGCTACAAGAGCGACGAGCAGATCCTGCGCGGGTTCTACCGCGCCAGCAAGATCGCCGTCAAAGACCAGAAGCTGTTCTGGAGCGTGGATGAGGGACTGATCGGACTGAAGCTGTCGTACGCCATCGCCGCGCGCGGCGGCGAAACCGTGGTGGCGCAGGGCAGGAAGATCACCAATCCGCTGTTCAAGGAAATCCAAAAGGCCAAGATCCAGCAGGTGGAGGTGGCGTCCAACGACCTGGAAGGCGCCTATGTGGTCGCCGATGTGTTCGATACGGCCACCGGCGAAGTGTACGCCGACGCCAACAGCGAGCTCACCGCCGCGCTGCTGGGCAAGCTGCTGGAAGCCGGCGTCCCCGAATTCGAAGTTTTCTTCCCCGAGCGCGACGAAGTGGGCACGGTGATCTCGGCCACCATCCGGAAGGACCCGGTCAAGACGCAGAACGAGGCGCTGATCGAGATCTACCGCAAGTTGCGGCCCGGCGATCCGCCCACGCTGGACACCGCCACCCAGCTTTTCCAGGGCATGTTCTTCGACCCGCGCAAGTACGATTTCTCGCGCGTGGGCCGCATGAAGTTCAACATCAAGCTACACGAGAACGCCGATTACGCGCCCTCTTCGTGGCTGACCGACCCGGCCAGCAAGGGCAAGAGCCCGATGGACCGGCGCACGCTGGACCAGGACGACTTCCGCGACACCATCAAATACCTGCTGAAGCTGCGCCGGTTCGCCTCCCTGCCGGGGTCGGGTTACGACGTGGACGACATCGATCACCTGGGCAACCGGCGCGTGCGCGCCGTGGGCGAGCTGCTCGAGAACCAGTTCCGCATTGGCCTGGTGCGCATGGAGCGCGCCATCAAAGAGAAGATGTCGGTCTACCAGGAAATGTCGACGGCCATGCCGCACGACCTGGTGAACGCCAAGCCCGTGATGGCGGCCATCCGCGAGTTCTTCGGGTCCAGCCAGCTTTCCCAGTTCATGGACCAAACCAACCCGCTCTCCGAGATCACCCACAAGCGGCGTCTCTCGGCGCTCGGTCCGGGAGGCCTGAGCCGGGAGCGCGCCGGATTTGAAGTGAGGGACGTTCACCCCACGCACTACGGCCGCATCTGCCCCATTGAAACGCCGGAAGGCCCCAACATCGGCCTGATCTCGTCGCTCTCCTGTTTCGCCCGCATCAACGAGTACGGCTTCATCGAGAGTCCCTACCGGAAAGTGATCAAGGGCGTGGTCATCGACGAAGTCAAGATTCTCAATCCCGGCGACGCCGACTACAAGGTGGGGGACATTGTGAGGCGCTCGGAGGCCGAGGAGGTCAACCGGAAGCTCAGCTCCAAGAAACAGCCCGCCGAGTTCGAAGCCCACTGCGAGTACCTTTCGGCGTGGGAGGAGGACAAGTACACCATCGCCCAGGCCAACGTGGGGCTGGACGAGAAGGGCCGCATCGTTCCCGATCTTTCGAACGCGCGCCAGGCGGGCAACTTCGTGCTCAAGCCGCGGGAGGAGATCGAGTACATCGATGTCAGCCCCAAGCAGCTTGTGTCGGTGGCGGCGAGCCTGATTCCGTTCCTGGAAAACGACGACGCCAACCGCGCCCTGATGGGGTCGAACATGCAGCGCCAGGCGGTGCCGCTGCTGCGCGCCGACGCTCCCTACGTGGGGACCGGCATGGAGCAGGTGACGGCCCGGGACTCCGGCGCGGTGGTGCTCTGCAAGCGCCCCGGCACGGTGGATTCGGTGGATTCCGAACGCATCATCGTGCGCGTGGAAGGCGCGGCCCACGAAGGCCAGCTTTCGCGCGAGGTGGGCGCGGACATCTACCAGCTCACCAAGTTCAAGCGCTCCAATCAGAACACCTGCATCAACCAGAAGCCCATCGTGCGGGTGGGCCAGCGCGTCCCCAAGGGCGCGGTGCTGGCCGACGGTCCGTGCACCGATTTGGGCGAGCTGGCGCTGGGGCGCAACGTGCTGGTGGCCTTCATGCCCTGGCGCGGGTACAACTTCGAAGACGCCATCCTGGTGAGCGAAAAGCTGGTCAAGGAAGACTACTACACCTCCATCCACATCGAGGAGTTCGAAATCGAAGCGCGCGACACCAAGCTGGGCCCGGAAGAGATCACGCGGGACATTCCCAACATCGCGGACGCCTTCCTGCGCAACCTGGACGAAAGCGGCATCATCCGCATCGGCGCCACCGTGAAACCGGGCGACATCCTGGTGGGCAAGGTGACGCCCAAGGGCGAAACCCAGCTCACTCCGGAAGAGAAGCTGCTGCGCGCCATCTTCGGCGAAAAGGCCGGCGATGTAAAGGACGCCTCGCTCTATTGTCCGCCGGGAATCGAGGGCACCATCGTCGATTGCAAGATCTTCTCGCGCAAGGGGCAGGAGAAGGACGAGCGTTCCAAGTCCATCGAGGAATCGCAGATTCAGCGCTTGCAGCGCAACCTTCAGGACGAGATCCGCATCCTGACGGACGAGCGCGCCAAGCGCCTGGCCGCCCTGCTGGAAGGCAGGAAGCTGCTGGCCGACCTGCACGACGAGAAGACCAACAAGCGCCTGCTCTCGAAGGACACCGAGCTGACGCGCGACCTCATCGAAAGGATGAAATCGCGCGACCTGAAGCGCATGCGCCTGGGGAACAAAGACCCGCGGCTGAACGAGCAGATCGACGAGATCGAAGAGATGACGTCGCGGCAGATCGCGGTGCTCGACAAGATCACCGACGAGAAGATCTCGAAGCTGCGCAAGGGCGACGAGCTGCCGCCGGGCGTCATCAAGCTGGTGAAGGTGTACATCGCCATGAAGCGCAAGCTGTCGGTGGGCGACAAGATGGCCGGCCGCCACGGGAACAAGGGCGTGATCGCGCGGGTTCTTCCGGAGGAGGACATGCCGTACCTGCCCGATGGAACGCCGGTCGAGATTGTGCTCAACCCGCTGGGCGTGCCATCGCGCATGAACGTGGGCCAGATTCTGGAGACCCATTTGGGGTGGGCGGCCAACGCGCTGGGTCTGCATTATGCGACCCCCGTGTTCGACGGCGCCACCGAGCGCGAGATCAAGAAGGCCCTCACCGAGTCGAAGCTGCCGACCTCGGGCAAGACCATTCTGTACGACGGCATGACGGGCACGCAGTTCGAGCAGCCGGTGACGGTGGGCTACATCTACATGATGAAGCTCTCGCACCTGGTGGACGACAAGATCCACGCGCGCTCCATCGGCCCGTACTCGCTCATTACCCAGCAGCCTCTGGGCGGCAAGGCGCAGTTCGGCGGACAGCGTTTCGGCGAAATGGAAGTCTGGGCGCTGGAAGCTTATGGCGCGGCCTACATCCTGCAGGAGCTGCTGACGGCGAAATCGGACGACGTGTATGGCCGCGCCAAGATCTACGAGGCCATTGTCAAGGGCGAAGCGGCCATCGAGCCGGGCGTGCCGGAATCGTTCAACGTGCTGATTCGCGAGCTGCAATCGTTGTGTCTGGATGTGGAGTTGATGAAGAAGCCGCACGAAGTGCCGGACACGGCGCTGGCGGCGGATTAGGGGCCGGGGGTCAGGGAAAACCCGGCGAGGCTCTTCGGCTCGGTTGAGGTCGTGTTTTGTAGGTTCGGCGCCAGTTGCAGGGTGGGTGGGGTTCCTGGCCCCTGGCCCCCGGCCCCTGGCCCCTGAAAGGTTTTATGCGTTCTTCTCCGTATGATCGGGCGAATTTGATCGCGGATTTCGATTCGATCCGCATTTCTCTGGCGTCTCCGGAAAAGATCCGGAGTTGGTCCCACGGCGAAGTCACCAAGCCGGAAACCATCAACTACCGGACGTTCAAACCGGAGCGCGATGGGCTGTTCTGCGCGCGAATCTTCGGTCCCACCCAGGATTGGGAGTGCTTGTGCGGCAAGTACAAGCGCATGAAGCACCGCGGCGTCATCTGCGACAAGTGCGGCGTGGAAGTCACCCTGGCGCGCGTCCGCCGCGAGCGCTTGGGGCACGTCGAGCTGGCCAGCCCGTGCTCGCACGTGTGGTTCTTCAAGGGCCTGCCCAGCCGCATCGGCCACCTGCTGGACATCACCCTGCGCGAACTGGAGCGGGTGCTCTACTTCGAAGCCTTCGTGGTGGTGGACCCCGGCGAGGTCGCGGGCATCTCCAAAGGCGAGGTCATCACCGACGAGAAGAAGCGCGCGCTGGACCTGGAGTTTCCGGGCAAGTTCGTCGCCATGATGGGCGCCGAGGGCATCAAGGAACTGCTCAAGAAGGTCGACGTGGATGCCTTGAGCGAAGAGATTCGCGAGAAGATGAAGACCGAGGCGTCGGTTCAGAAAAAGCTGAAATTCGCCAAGCGTCTGCGCGTGGTGGAATCGTTCCGCAAATCCGGCAACAAGCCGGAGTGGATGATTCTCGACGTCATTCCGGTCATCCCGCCCGAGTTGCGCCCGCTGGTTCCGCTGGATGGCGGCCGCTTCGCCACCTCCGACCTCAACGATCTCTACCGCCGCGTCATCAACCGCAACAACCGGTTGAAGAAGCTCATCGAGCTGCACGCGCCCGACGTGATTGTGCGCAACGAAAAGCGCATGTTGCAGGAAGCCGTGGACGCGCTGTTCGACAACGGCCGCCGCGGCCGGGTCTTGCGCGGCGCCAACAACCGGCCGCTGAAGTCGCTCTCCGACACCCTCAAGGGCAAGCAGGGCCGCTTCCGCCAGAACCTGCTCGGCAAGCGCGTGGATTACTCCGGCCGTTCCGTCATCGTGGTCGGCCCGGAGCTGCGCCTCAACCAGTGCGGTCTTCCCAAGAAGATGGCGCTCGAGCTGTTCAAGCCCTTCATCTACCACCGGCTCGAGCAACGCGGCCACTGCACCACCATCAAGCAGGCCAAGGAGCTGGTGGAGCAGCAGGACCCGGTGGTGTGGGACATTCTCGAAGAGGTCATCAAGGACCACCCCATTCTGCTGAACCGCGCTCCCACGCTACACCGCCTGGGCATCCAGGCGTTCGAGCCGGTGCTGGTGGAAGGCAAGGCCATCAAGATCCACCCGCTGGTGTGCACGGCGTTCAACGCCGACTTCGACGGCGACCAGATGGCGGTGCACATTCCGCTGTCGCCGGAAGCGCAGATCGAAGCTGCCACCCTGATGCTCTCGTCCAACAATATTCTTTCGCCGGCGCACGGCAGCCCCATCGCCGTCCCCACGCAGGACATGGTGCTGGGCTGCTACTACCTGACCAAGGCGCGTCCGGGCGCCAAGGGCGAGGGCCGCACCTTCGCTTCCACCGACGACGTGCTCATCGCCCTCGAGATGGGCGAGGTGGAAACGCTCACCCCCATCAAGCTGCGTTACACGGGCCGCGTGATCGACCTGGTGCACGCCTTCGACAACCAGAACATTCTGCACACCGAGCCCATCGAGTTCATCAAGCAGTACATGGAAACCACCGTCGGCCGCGTCATCCTCAACGACAGCCTCCCGGCGGACATGCCGTTCATCAACGGCCTGCTGAAGAAGAAGGGCCTGAGCCAGCTCGTGTCGTACTGCTATCTGAAATTCGGCCTGCACATCACGGTGCAGATGCTCGACGAAGTCAAGGCGCTGGGCTTCCTGTACGCCACCCGCGCCGGCATTTCGATCGGCATCGACGATATGGTGGTGCCGGGCGAGAAGGCCGGTTTGGTGCGCGAGGCCGAAAGGGAAGTGGTGGCCGTCGAGAACCAGTATCAGGACGGCGCCATCACCCACGGCGAGCGCTACAACAAGATCATCGAAATCTGGTCCAAGGTCACCGAGAAGGTCTCCGACGAAATGATGGCGGCCATGGAAGAGGACGACCGCACGGGCCGCTACCTCAACCCCATTTACATCATGGCCGACTCGGGCGCGCGCGGTTCCAAGCAGCAGATCCGCCAGCTCTCGGGCATGCGCGGCCTGATGGCCAAGCCCTCGGGCGAGATCATCGAAACCCCCATCACCGCCAACTTCCGCGAAGGCCTCAACGTGCTGCAATACTTCATCTCGACGCACGGCGCCCGCAAGGGACTGGCCGACACCGCCTTGAAGACCGCCGATTCCGGCTACCTGACGCGGCGCCTGGTGGACGTGGCGCAGGACGTGATCGTCACCGAGAACGACTGCGGCACCACGGAAGGCATCTACGTGGAGCCGATCATCGAATCGGGTGAAATCATCGAGCCGTTGCGCGACCGCATTGTGGGCCGCGTGGCGCTCGAAAACCAGAAGGACTACGAAGGCAACGTAATCGTGGGGGTCAACGAGGAGATCACCGAAGACCTGGCGGCGGCCATTCAGGCGGCCGGCATCGAGCGCGTGAAGATCCGCTCGGTGCTCACCTGCGAATCCAAGCGCGGCGTGTGCGTCATGTGCTACGGCCGCAACCTGGCCACGGGACGGCTGGTGGAGCGCGGCGAGGCCGTGGGCGTGATCGCGGCGCAGTCCATCGGCGAGCCCGGCACGCAGTTGACCATGCGCACCTTCCACATCGGCGGAACCGCCACGCGCGTCAGCGAGCAGTCCACGCAGGACGCCAAGTCCGACGGTTTCGCGCGCTACATCGGCATCCAGACCGTGAAGAGCAAGACGGGCGAGTTGATCGCCATGAACCGCAACGGCATCATGGCGGTGGTGGACGACAAGGGGCGCGAAAAGGAGCGCTACCCGGTGGTGTACGGCGCCAGAATCCTGGCGGAGGAGCGCGCTCCCGTGAAGGCCAACCAGGTGCTGCTGGAATGGGATCCGTACACCTTCTCGATTCTGACCGAAGTCAGCGGCACGGTGCACTTCAAAGACCTGGTCGACGGCCTTACGATGCAGGAGCGGGTGGACGAAGTTACCGGCATGTCGCAGCTCGTGGTGGCGGATTCACCGGACGAGAAGCGGCAGCCGCAGATTATCGTGCGGCCGGAAGGCGCGGCGGGCTCGCGTTCGGAAGCCAAGAAGTACCTCATGCCGACGCACGCCCACCTGATGGTGCACGACGGCGACGAGGTCCATGCCGGCGACGTGCTGGCCAAGATCCCGCGCGAAACCACCAAGACCAAGGACATCACCGGCGGTCTGCCGCGCGTGGTCGAGTTGTTCGAAGCGCGCAAGCCGCGTGAGACGGCCATCATCGCGGAAATCAACGGCGTGGTGAAGTACGGCGAAGTGTCTAAGGGCCAGCGCAAGATCTTCGTGGCCGGCGACGACGGCGAGCAGCGCGAATATTCGCTGCCGCGCGGCGTCCACATCAACGTCCAGGAAGGCGAGCGCGTCAAGGCCGGCGAGCCGCTCATGGACGGCCCGCGCAACCCGCACGACATTCTCGACGTGCTGGGCGAGAAGGAACTGCAAAAGTACATGGTCAACGAGATTCAGGAAGTCTACCGGTTGCAGGGCGTCAATATCAACGACAAGCACCTCGAGGTGATCTCCCGGCAGATGATGCGCTGGGTGAAGGTGGAAGATATCGGCGACACCGAATTCCTGCCGGAAGAGGTGGTGGACCGGTTCAAGTTCCGCGACGAGAACATGAAAGTTCTGGAAGCGGGCCAGCGGCCGGCGCAGGGCAAGGCCGTGCTGCTGGGCATCACCAAGGCTTCGCTCTCCACCGATTCGTTTATTTCCGCGGCCTCCTTCCAGGAGACCACGCGCGTGCTCACCGAAGCCGCCATCAACGGCAAGGTGGACTACCTGCGCGGCCTGAAGGAGAACGTGATCATGGGCCGCCTGGTCCCGGCGGGCACCGGCATGGAGTATTACCGCCGGGTGAAGATTGCCGGCGAGGACGTGGTGGAAGAGCCGTCGGCCGAGGTCGCGCTCGAGACCATCCCCGGCTACGACGAGGAGACGCGCCTGCAATACGCCGGCGGCCTGCCCGAGGAAACGGGCGAGGAGTCGCTGGCGGAATAAGCGACAGACATCAATCAACCGCCGGCGCGCCTCGTGTGCGCCGGCATGCTTTCTTTGGGTCGAGTATGAACGAGATCATATTCATCGTGAACGAGCCGCCCGAGGGGGGCTACGTCGCGGAAGCCCTTGGTCAGTCGATTTTCACCGTCGCCGAGACGCTGGAAGAACTCAACGAAATGGTACGGGACGCCGTGATGTGTCACTTTGAAGAGGAGTCTCGTCCCAAGATCATCCGCCTGCATTTTGTCCGCGAAGAACTCATCGCGGTATGAGGGGCCCGCGGGATTTGTCAGGCGCCCACCTCAGGAAAGCTCTCGCGGTACTGGGCTATGAGGAGACGCGCCAGACAGGCAGTCACGTCCGGATGACGACTCGGATGCGCGGCGAACATCATGTCACCGTGCCGAACCATAAGGCGCTCCCTGCCGGAACGCTCGGGGCGATCTTGAGAGACGTGGCGCGTCACTTCGGTTGCACAACGGAAGAGATTGTATCGCGCCTGTTGGCCTGACTTTCGCACCGCGCGGGCGGCTTGTCTCCTGTCGCAAACCGCTCTCAACCAGTTCGGCAGCGCAATCCCGTCCTTTCTCCGATGCTATCCTCGATGTTTGCCCAGACCCATTTCCCAGTGGAAGAGCCCGTGGCCAAGCCCGTGCTGGAGGCCATCCCTGGTTGCGACGAGGAGACGCGACTGCAATACGCCGGCGGCCTGGCCGTGGCAGGCGGAACGACATGAAACAGAAGCGTACTTGGAAAACTTCAGTTAAGGAGCGCACCGATTGGAATCGCCTCCGTTCCCTGAGCGACCATCAAATCCGGCGTGCCATCGAGAGCGGCCCGGAGGCGCGGCCGACCGATGCGGAGTTTTGGAAAAAGGCGCGCGTGGTGATTCCGGCGGCAAAGCAAACCATCACTATCCGCCTGGATGCGGATCTCCTCGAATGGCTACGGAAACAAAAGGGTTACCAAACACGGATCAATGCCGTGCTCCGAACCTTCATGGATGCAAATCTCACATCCGGGCGGCGTGGTTGAGCGCGAGAAGATCCCCTCACCCTTCCTGGTTCACCATCTGGATCAGGGCCTGGATGTAGCCGAAACAGTAGGCAAACGCCTGCTGCTTGTCCGCATCCCCGGCGATCGTCGGTACGTGGTCGGGCATCAGCATCCCGTCGTAGCCCACCTCTTTGTAGGTCCGAATCGCCCGGATGAAATCCACATCGCCGTTGTCCGGAAAGGTTTCCTGAAAATTCAGGAAGCCGCCCTTGATGTTGCGGAAATGCACGTTGAAGATTCTGCCGCGCGAGCCGAAATAGCGGATCACATCGTAGATCTCTTCGCCGGGCTTCTTGAGCATCTCCGAAACCGTGCCCTGGCAAAAGTTCAGGCCGTGAGACGGGCTGGGACTCAGCTCGATGAATCGCTTCAGCCCGTCCACGCTGCCGAGCACGCGGTGAACGCCGCGAAAGCCCCGCGGCTCGGGCATGGCGGGGTCGTGCGGATGGCAGGCCAGCCGCACCTTGTGCTCCTCCGCCACGGGCACGACGCGCTGCACGAAATAGCCGATGCGCTCCCAGGACTGCTCCGCGCTCACCGGCCCCGCTTCGGTGGGCGTGTCGCGGTTGGCCGCCTGCTCGTAATCGAACGTGCTGTAAGTGGCGCCGCCGCGGCCCGTGGTGGATTCCGTCCGCACTACCCCGAGAATCGACATGTTGTATTTCAGCAGCCGGATGCCCGCCTGGGATGCGTTGCGGATCATCTGGCAGATGTCGTCGATCTCGCGGTCGCGCTCCGGGCTTTTGCCCAGCATGATGTCGGGATTCTCGGACCGGGTAATATACGCGGAGCTGAGCGGCAGCGGCACGGCCTCCAGCTTGAGGCCGAACGATTCCACGCGCTCGCGGCGGCGCGTGAGCGATTCCACCGACCAGTTCTGGTCCAACTGGGCCGAGGGAAGCTGGCCGCAGATGTAATTCACTCCCAACGCCGCCATCACTTTCAGGATGTCGTCGCTGTCGCCGTGCTGCGTGCCGAGTTTGAGGTTGGCCTGGCGGCTGGGCGCCGGCTTCGAAGTTCGATCCTGGGCGCCGGCCGCCGCCAGCGCTCCGGCAGTGGTGTAAAAGAATCCTCTGCGATGCATGGAAACAGTCTAGCGGATTGCGGCAACCCAAGAATCGCCCGCAAGCGGGCGAGGCAGGCGGCACCGCCTGCCCCACCTCTGAAAATGCAGGATTTGTTGTGGTGGCGCAGGCGGTGCCGCCTGCGGCTCGGAATGAGGCTCCGAGCGTTCTCTGAATGGCGAAACGGTCCGAATTCATGCGATAGTAAGAAGGAGCGCAGCGCCAGGCTCCCTGTGAGGATCATTGAAGAGACTTCTGCTGGTTGGCACTATTCTTGTGTTCGTTTATCAGGCGCGCACTTCCGGGTCGGCGGCGGTTCTTTTGAATGCCGCGAGTCGGGCCGCGGGACAGTTGCCCTCGGATTGGCAAGTCAAGGTGAACCACGACCGTCCGGAGATCTCCGTATGCAGAGACGGCGAGGGCGGGGAACCCTGCCTCCACCTCAACAGCGTGAAAGCCTCGTTCGCCCTGGAGCGCGGGGTGGACGTGAGTCCCGGCGACACGCCGTATCTCACCTGGAGTTGGAAGGTCACCCGACTGCCGAACGGCGGCGATTTCCGCCGAGCTTCCACCGACGACCAAGCCGCTCAGGTGCTGGTCGCCTTCGTGGACCGGCGCGTCATCACCTACCTCTGGGACAGCACGGCCCCCAAGGGCGCCATGCAAAACTCCAGTGCGATTCCCCTGTTGCGCATTTACGCCGTGGCGTGCCAGTCCGGCACGGCCCAAGCGAACCGGTGGATCGCGGAAAACCATAACGTGGCCGCCGATTATCACCGGGCCTACGGTAAGACCGCGCCGCATGTGAAGGGATTGCGTCTCCAGATCAACTCCCAGCACACCGGCACCGTGGCGGAAAGCTACTTCGGCGAAGTCGCCTTCCGCAGCGCGCCGCGGTAATGATTCTGGTGACTGGCGGGACCGGCTTCATTGGAAGCCATCTACTGGAAAGACTGTCTGCCCTGGGCGAGCCCGCGCGCTGCCTGTTGCGCCGCAAGGTTGTCCCGCGCCGCCTGCCCGCGGGGATCGAAGCCGCCTACGGAGATCTGACCAGCGGCGAGGGCGTCGCGGAAGCCGTCAGCGGCGCGCATACCGTGATTCACCTCGCGGGCGTAACCAAGGCGCTGGCGGCCCGCGACTACTACGCGGGCAACGTGCGCGCCACGGAAACGCTGGCGCACGCTCTGGCGGGGCGCGCCGTCCGCCTGGTCCACGTGAGCACGCTGGCGGCCATCGGCCCCAGCCGCGACGGCACGCCCGTGGATGAGGACGCCCAGCCACGCCCGCTGACGCACTACGGCAAATCCAAACTGGAAGCCGAGCGGACGGTGCGCGCGCTGGCGCCGGATGCCGTAATCGTCCGGCCCCCGGTGGTCTACGGCCCGCGCGATACCGATGTTTTCCAGGTCCTGAGATCCATTTCGAAGGGATGGATGCTCGAAATCGCCGGTGGCGAGCGGTGGTTCAGCGCCATCTATGTGGGGGACCTCGTGGAGGGCCTGCTGGCGGCCACGCGCGGGGCGCCCGGCCGCGCCTACTTCCTGGCGCATCCCCAGCCGGTTTCCTGGAGCGAACTGGGCGCCGCCGCCGCGCGCATCATGGCTCGCCGGCCGCGTGTCGTGCGCGTGCCGCCCGGCGTGGCGTACGCCGTGGGCCTCGGCGCGGAGGTGTGGTCGCACGTCACGCGCCAGCCCGGCATTCTCTCGCGTGAGAAGGTGGCCGAGGCGCGTTGCCGGTGGTGGACCTGCGATACCCGGCGCGCCGCCGCCGAGCTGGGCTTCGAGGCGCGCACGCCGCTGGCCGCTGGCCTGGCCGAGACGCTCGCCTGGTACAAGGAGGCCGCTTGGCTGAAATATTGAGGGAAGACGACCGCTTCTGGGCCGTCGACAAGCTGTTTCTGGCCTACGTCGTCTTTTCCTCCGTCCTGGTCGTAGGCTGGTGGAACCAGGTACCCGACGCCGCCGGTCTTTTCACCGTGCACCTGGCCGGCGCCGCGCTGCTGGTCTTCGAGGTGAAGTGCCCCAACCGCACAAGCTGGCTCTTCCGCAACTTTTATCCGCTACCCTACGTCGCTTTCTGTTACAAGGAAATGGCGGTGCTGATACCCGCGGTGCGGCATACCGATGCCGACCAGTGGCTGGCGAACTTGGACTTTCGCATCTGGCATGCCAACCCCACCGTCTGGCTGGAGCGAATCCAGACCCCGCTGCTCACGGAATTCGTGCAGACCGCGTACACGCTTTTCATCCCGGCGGTGCTGCTGGTGGCGTTGCTGATCTGGATCAAGCGCCCTAGCAGGGAGTTCCAATATTATGCTTTTTTAATCACGCTAGGGTTCCTGGTCTCCTACTTAGGCTACCTGATCGTGCCGGCGCGGGGGCCGCGATTCCTGCTAAAACATTTACAGCACATACCTTTACAGGGATTGTGGCTGTTCAAGGGCATGCAGGGGACGCTGGACCGCCTGGAATCGGCCCACTACGACTGCTTTCCGAGCGGGCATACCCTGCTTACCATCCTGGCTTGGTGGGGCAGCCGATTTCTTGGAAAAAAGGTGTTTTGGGCCTATTTGGCCTACACTCCGTTCCTCATTTTTGCTACAGTTTATTGTCGATACCACTATACGGTCGATGTGCTGGCGGGTGCCGGGTTGGGGTTCGTCCTGATTCTGGCAACGCCGGCGATTTATAGAAAGCTATCACAAGGGGCTTGAAGATTGGGAGGACTTGAAGTCGTTGCGGTTGACAACCAGAAGACGCTGAAACAATTCGTGGAACTGCCGTATACACTGTACCGCAACGACCCCTACTGGGTGCCTCCGTTGCGGATCGCGGTTAAGGAACTGCTCGACCGCCGCAAGCATCCGTTCTACGCCAATGCCGAGGCCGAGTTTATCCTGGCGTTGCGGGACGGCCGCGTGGTAGGACGCGTGGCGGCCATTCTCGACCGGAACTACAACCGCTTCCACGGTGAGAACGCCGGGTTCTTCGGGTTTTTCGAAAGCGTGAACGATGTGGATGTGGCCGGCGCCCTGCTGGCGCGCGCGCGCCAGTGGGTATTCGACCGCGGTGCCACGGTGATGCGTGGGCCGGTGAATCCGTCCACCAACTACGAGTGTGGCATGTTACTCGAAGGCTTTGATTCGAGCCCCATGATCATGATGCCCTACAACCCGAGCTACTATCCGGTCTTGATGGACCAGGTTGGGCTGCGGAAGGCCAAAGACTTGTACGCCTACGTCAGCAATATCGGCATCGCCGAGATGAAGAAGATCGAGCGGGTGGCGGACCGGGCGCTCGCGACTAACGGGGTTCGCGTGCGTCCCATCAACATGAAAGACTTCGACGCGGATGTGGAGCGCGTCTGGAAAGTGTACAATTCGGCATGGAGCCGCAACTGGGGTTTCGTCCCCATGTCGCGTGAAGAGTTTCTGCAGATGGGCAAAGAGATGAAGCAGATTCTCAAGCCGGAGCTGGTGCTGATCGGGGAGGTGGGTGACAGCATGGTGGGTTTTGCGCTGGCCTTGCCCGATATCAACCAAGCGCTCAAACCGGCAGGGGGGAGGCTGTTCCCAACGGGGCTGCTCAAAATCCTGTATTATCAACATTTGATCAAGAGTGTACGGGTCCTTACACTGGGGGTGGTGGAAGAGTACCGTGCTTCCGGCCTGGCGGCGGGCTTTTATGCCACGCTCTTCCGCAATGCTCGGAAGCTGGGCTACGATGGCGACTGCGAAATGTCCTGGATACTGGAAGACAATATCTTAATGAATCGCTCCCTCGAGGTCATGGGGGCGAAGCGGTACAAAACGTACCGAATTTATGAATGGAACTGAGGACCATGCGCATATCAACTGGCGACATCACCGGCAAGAAGAAGAGCAGCGCATCGAACGACATTTTCGAGAAATGCCGGAACTTCACTCGTCCGAGTGATCTGAAATCTACCGGGCTCTACATGTACTTCGAGGTCTTTGGCGACCGCGAGGGCTGCGGGCCGGGCGAAGTCCGCATGGGGCGGCGTAAAGTGCTGATGTTCGGGTCGAACGATTATCTCGGCCTGATCACCCACCCCAAGGTAATCGAGGCCGCCGCGCAGGCCGTCCGCAAGTACGGAACCGGCTGCAGCGGTTCGCGCCTGCTCAATGGCACGCTGGACCTGCATGTCAAGCTGGAAGCCGAGCTGGCCGCCCTGGTTCATAAAGAAGCCGCCATCATGTTCAGCACGGGATTCCAGGGCAACTACGGCACGCTCTCGGCCCTCACCGAGAAGGGCGATGTCATGATCTGCGACCACAACCTGCACGCCAGCCTGGTGGAAGGCGCGCTGCGGTCGGCCGCCCGCACCGTGCGCTTCCGTCATAACGACATGGACCACTTCGAGCGGTGCCTGGAGAACTGCCCGCCGGATGAGAAGATCTTCATCATTTCCGAAGGCGTTTTCAGCATGGAAGGCGACATCGCCGACCTGCGCGGCACCCTGAAGCTTGCCAAGCCTTACGGTGCGCGCGTCTACGTGGACGAGGCCCACGGCATCGGTGTGCTCGGCGCCACGGGCGCCGGCGCGGCCGAGCACCTCGGCGTGCTCGACGAAGTCGACATCGTCATGGGCACCTTCAGCAAGTCCCTGGCGTCGGTGGGTGGCTTCATCGCCGCCGAACGCTCGGTGGTCGAATACCTGAAGCACACCTCCCGGCCGTTCGTCTTTTCGGCCAGCCTGCCGGCGGCTTCGGTGGCGGCGGTGGGCGCGGCTCTCCAGATCATGAAGAAGGAGCCGGAGCGCCGCCTGCACCTGTTGCGCATCGCCCAAATGCTGCGCGACGAGCTGCGCGCGCGCGGCTTTGCCGTGCTGCCCGGCGAGACCGCCATTGTTCCCGTGGTCGTTCAGGACGAGCTGGATCTCTGCCGCCTCTGCAAAGCGCTGCTTGAGGAAGGCATCTACATCAATCCCGTGCTGCGCCCGGCCGCCGCGCAGAACCTGCTGCGCATCTCCTGCACCGCCGCGCACACGGAAAAGCACTTGGACCGGCTGCTCACCACCCTCGAGAAGGTGTCGAACGCGCTGGGAATCGAGCGGTAGGCAACCGGCCCCGCAACTGCCGTGAAGCGCTCGAAGCGGCCAGCCCCGAATCTCTCCTCTCCCGCCAAATCCACCGTGCTCCCACTCCTGGAGCGACATTCGCTCCCTCTGGCTCTCTGCCTCATCGTTATCGGGGTCATCCGGATCGCGGCGGCCTGGCCCGAAATGAGCATCACCTTCGACGAACCGGCGCACCTCGCCTGCGGCTTGCAGTATTTGGCCCAGCATGTCTACGTGTACGAGCCGCAGCATCCGCCCCTGGCGCGCGCCATGGCCGCATTAGGACCGTATCTGGATGGAGCCCGGCTCCTGGATGCCCCCAACATGATTCTGGAAGGCGTGGCCGTGCTTTACGACGGCGGCCACACCGGGCGCACCCTGACCCTGGCGCGGCTCGGCATACTCCCGTTCTTCATCCTGGCGTGCCTGGTGGTCTATTTCTGGGCCAGGCGCTATTTCGGCAATATGGTCGCGGTGGTGGCCACTGGCCTGTTCACCCTGCTGCCCTCGGTGCTGGCCCACGCCGGCCTGGCCACCACCGACATGGCGCTCACCGCCTGTCTCGGCGCGGCCTTCCTCGCGCTCCTGGTGTGGGCGGAGCAGCCATCGTTTCGGCATAGCCTGCTGTTGGGAGCCGCCACTGCCCTGGCGGTCCTCTCGAAATTCACCGCGCTGGGGTTTTTGCCGGTTGCGGCCGTGTTCGCGCTGGTCGTATACCTGGTCGCCGAACGGCCGGGCATGAAGAGACTGGCGGCTCTTGCCAAGGAGCGGGCGGCGCCGTTGGCCGTCGCGGTGCTTGTGGGCGCGCTGGCCGTCTGGGCCGGCTACCTCTTCTCATTCGGGAGGGTCCCGGGGTGGAGCGTGCGGCTGCCCGCCCCCGAGCTGTTCGATGGCATCCGCCGGGCCATGCGCCACAACGCCAGCGAAGGCGGCGGCTATCTGTTCGGCCAACTCAGCCCGACTGGCTGGTGGTACTTCTTTCCCGTGGCGCTGGCGGTCAAGACGCCCCTCGCATTCCTGTTGCTTGTGGGCCTCGGCGCATGGCTTTGCTGGAAGAAGCGCCGGTTTGCCGCTCACTGGCTGCCCTGGGCGTTCGCTCTGGGAATCCTGGCGCCGGCCATGACCAGCCCCGTGAACTACGGCATCCGCCACGTGCTTCCCGTCTACATGGGCTTCTCGATTGTGGCCGCTCTGGCGGTGGTCCGGCTGGCGCGGACCGGGAAGTGGGCCGGCGTCGCCGCGGGCGCGCTGGTGCTTTGGATGGCGGTCTCGGGAGCCGTTCGCCACCCCGACTACCTGGCCTACTTCAACGAGCTGGCCGGCAGCGAACCGGAAAAGGTGCTGGTGGATTCGGACCTCGACTGGGGGCAGGACACCATACTCCTGGCCCGGCGTCTGCGAGAGTTGGGTGTGAAAGAGGTCTCCTACATCCAGATGAATCTGGACAGCGCTCACCTTCAGGTATGGCCCGGCATGCCGCCCACCAAACCCATCAACCCCGTGGTCCCGGCGAAGGGCTGGACGGCCGTGGGTCCGACCTTTTCGAAGGTCGGCCAATACGGTCTCGATCACCGCTACCCCAATCTCAAGCCCTGGTTCGAATACCGGAAGCCGGTCGAGAGAGTGGAGTCGCAGCTTCTGTATTACGTCCCGCCGGGATCTTTGCGAGCGCCGTAAGTGGGGCAGGCTTTTCAGCCTGCGGGCCCGCTTTCCAGCGGGTCCAGCCGGCCGGACGGCCGGCTTGCGGGCAGGATTGCCCGCCCCACAATCTATGCAGAATGTCGATCCGCCGCCGTTCGGGGGCAGGCGTGCATCCCTTCACCCGCGCGCGGCGATCAACACGCCCGCCGGCCCCGCCAGCGGCACCCGCCGGACCTCGCCGAACCCGGCCTCGCGCAGCCACGCGGTGTACTCGTCCTCGCTGTAGCTGGCGCCGCCCTGCGTGTTCACGAGCATGTTGAGCGAGAACAGCGCGGCGGCCCGCGGCCCGGTCTTGTCCGCCCGCAGCAGGAAATCCTGAATCGCCACGCGGCCGCCCGGCGCCAGCGCCCGGAACACGCGCGCCAGCAGGTTTCGATTCTCTTCCGCCCCCAGCATGTGGCAGATGGCGGAGATCAGCACCAGGTCATAGCCGCCGCCGAACTCGTCCGTGCGCAAATCGCCGGCGCGCGTCGCGATGCGCTCCTGGAGGCCCGCTTCCCGGATATGCCGCTCGGCGATGGCCAGCACCGCCGGCTGGTCGAACACTTCCGCGCGCAACCGCGGGTTGGCCTGGGCGAACGCGATGGCGTAAGCCCCCGAGCCGCCGCCCACATCCAGCATGCGGCTTGCCCCCGCCGCTGCAGCCTGGGCCAACTGCGCCGCCCGCTGCCGCGCGTTGTTGTGCATGGCGGCGATGAACGCTTCGGTGTCCTCCGCGCCGCGTTCGTCCGGGACAGTCGTGCCCGTCCGCACGCACTCGGTCAGGCCGGACCACCGGTGCCACAACCGCGCCGTATGCAGCATCGCCATCCGCGCGCTGTCCGGCGAGCCCGCCGCCAGAAACCGGGCGGCCACCGGCGAGTTGTGAAACACCGCTCCCTCCTTCCGCACCAGGTCCAGCGAAGCCAGCGCGTGGAGCAGCATTTCGGTGGCGCGCGCCTCGGTCCCGGCGGCGGCTGCCGCCTGCGCGGCGGTGGCGCCGCTTTGAATGGCGGTGAACAGGTCCAGCTCCAGGGCCGTGAGGATCACGCGGCTCTCCTGAAACCCGCGGATGCTCTGCGCCAGCTCGTCCGGCATGACGCCCGCGGCCTCCCTGGCCCGCAGAGAGGCCAGGTAGCGGTCCCGGTTGGCGCAAACCTCGGTTGCCAGCGCCGCCCGGTCGGTCGTCACCAGCCGGCTCACGGGGCGGCCTTGCCGGAAGTGCGAGTCCACGATCTCAGGTACGTCCTCGGCCCGCACGCCGGAGTACCACACGCCTTCCGGGTACACCACCATGTTCGGCCCTCGCTCGCACAGCCCCAGCGAACCGCAGGTGGTGATCTGGACGTCGTTCGCCAGTCCCTGCGCGACGATCTGCCGGCGCAGCTCCTCGATCATGCCGCGCGATCCGCGCGCCGGACAGGACGGGACGCCCTCCGCCTTCTGCTGGTCGCAGACGTAAACGTGGTATCGGAATGGCTCCATAGCGACAATTGTACCGAGGGCAAAAAGTCTTTGCTGTCGCTTGGCGCGCGAGGGCGATCGGCTTCAGGACAGCCGCTTACTGGACGTCGCTCACCTTCCCGTCGGTGAAGGTGATTTTCATGTCCTTGTACATATAGATCTTCTTCGCCCCGAGATCGATGATCTTGTCGGGTTTCCCATTGACCGCTTCCACCTCGGCGATGGTCTGTCCCAGGGAGATTGTGACAGGCCCCGGCGGAGTTGGGGCAGTATCCGTGGTGACGGGCCCCGGCGGACTTGGGGTAGTGTCCGTCGTGGCAGGGACCGGGGGCGGGGCTACGGAATTGGTTGGGACCGCAGGCGCAGCAACAGGGGGAGGCGGAGCCTGGACTATTCCCACATCATAATCGGTGTTGGTGTAGACCGTCACCTCGTGGCCCTTGGGGATTACCATGTCTTTGCCGTGCATGAAAAGAAAAAACGGGGCGGCCGGAAAGAACACAATGGAAGTGGCAACGATGGCGCCAGTCATGGCGCCGGTGTGCCCGCCGCCTTTGCCTTGCTGCACGCCTCTCAGGGCCAGTCTTCCCCCGGAGGGCAAGCGCACATAGTCGATATTCATGCCGAGCCTGCCGCCTCGCGCCATACGCCGCTTGGGCACGGCCTCTGTAATTGTCGCCATCGCCATTGAGCCTTTCGGGATGACGACCATATCGCCCAGGTTTACATCGTCGAGCGTCTCAAAGTCGACGTTGTCCCCAACTTGAGCGTCCGCGGACGACACGGTCCGATTGATGCGCATACGTATGGGTGTGCCTTCGGGCAAGACGGACTGCTGTGGCGGTGCTTGAGAAAACGAGACCCACGGCAGTGCCAACACCGCGAGCATCGAAACGACAACCAGCTTCTTCATCGCTTACCTTCCAGGAAAACGGGGTTTTGGGCTGCTATATCGAAGAAGAATGATACTCCAGCGAAACTCGCGGGGTCAAGGCCGGCGGGTGCGGCAAGCGCTAGCCGTGGAGCGATTTTCGGGCATCTTCATCCTTGAATCGCACCGCGCGCCCGGTTCGAGCCTCGAGCATGGCGAGTGTGGTTTTCACCGAACGCTTATCCACGCGCAGCACGATGGCCTGCTGGCGGCCCGTGTCGTCGGTGTATCCCAGCGTAATGTAGTGGGCGCGCGCCTTAGACAGCAGGAATATCGGAGAAATCAGAACTGCTAGAACGACACGGCGGCCGACGTCCTGTCCGTATTCGATCAGGTTGATCTTCTGAAACGGAATGCGAGCGGTGGCGGTGGCTGCCACCAGGACCAGGGCGCTCCGATCCGTAGTTTGAATCGTACCTTTCGTGCCGGCCGGAAAGGCGGGGAGCGTTCCGCCCGCACATTGGACACGGCCGCCGGATTGGGCGGCAGCCGCAGTAACGGCCGCCAGGAGGATGGTCGGCAGAAGGCGTTTTGTCATAAAGAAGCTCGTAGCAAATAGTATCGGGAAGCGTCCGGTTCTCTCAGCACTTTTCACGCCCACCACACTCCAGATGGCCCCCACCACCCGGTGGCTAACAGACCATCAACCGCTCGCCAGCATTTCAAGCCAGAGTCGCAGCGTTAGATCGTGCCGCTCCCTATTCGCAAGATACGGTCGAAGCTCCGAAGAATATCGGCCTTCCCGAACCGCAAGATCGAGCGGAGCTGCGCGGGCGAGGTATTTCACATCTTCTCGATCGCGAGCCGAGTTGCGTTCCAATTTCGATAGCGCGAGGTCGTGCGCTTCGATCCCCAGGAGCAGCAGTCTGCGATATGCGGGGCCGATCCCTCTCCCGCGAGCAACTGGAGGGGCGCGGTCTCCTCAACGGGGATCGCTATAGGGCAAGAATTGGGCGTTCAGATCCGTCAGCAAATTCCAATGGCTGGCTTCGACAGGGCGCGTCCGCCGAAGCCAGCGACGCTCCGCCTCCGAGAGGGACGCCTGGCACAGAGAGTCCTCTCGGACCAGGCGAGCGCGGTCCAGGACCTCCTCAATTTCGCGAAGCCGGCTCGCAGCCGGACCATCGCCCCGTTTCTCTGCCACCTGCCGCGCCAGCGTGACAATGAATCCGAGCCGGTTCTGGACATCTCGCAACTTGGCTTCGCGTATCAGCCAGCCCCAATCGAGATCGCTGTATTCGACCACGAGCCAAGGCAAAGCTCCGATCACGCGGACTTCCACTTCGCTTGCGACGATAGCGGCAAGAAGGACAACAGCGGGATTCTTCCTGTGTGCGCCGCGCAACTGTCGGAAGCCGGGATATCCCAGGCTGGCGAGTGCCGCCGCCAGGGACGAGGAATGCCACGAATCGATACCGTCGGACTCGAGCGGCAGAGCAGTAGGAACGAGGCGGTATAGCTTCACGATCTTCATTCCGAGTGGAGCGGTGACCGGCCGCCGGCCGCGCTCCAGGAGGGCGAGATATGGCTGCGACACTCCCAACCGGTCCGCTGCCTGCTGTTGTGTCAGGCCGGCTGTCTGGCGTGCCGATCGCAAGTGTTCCGGGCGCAAGCCGCAATTCCTTCAGGTTCTATTATAACAACTATTGTAATAAACGGATAGCCCCGCCGCCTGCCCGTCGCCGAGGCTGCCAGCCTCGATCTCGTCATTGGGTTCCGAGCGAGCCAGTCTTGATGCATACTGTAATCTGAGGCGGCGATGAAGCGAACGATCCAAGTGCGCATAACCAAAGGCGAACGGCAGTTTGTGGCCGAGTGCCTCGACCTTCCCGTGGTCACGCAGGCTGCCACTTTGGATGAACTGGCTCTCAATATCCGCGAGGCCATCGGCCTGCATATCGAGGGCGAAGACCTTTCTGAACTCGGTTTCTCCAGCCATCCGACGATCCTGGCGACCATGGAACTCGAAGCAGTAGCGTGATGTCAAGACTCCGAGTTCTATTCGGCGGTGAGGTCCTGAAGATTCTGGGCGAATTTGGCTTTCAGGATTTCGCGCAACGAGGCACGCTCCACGCCATCTACCGGCAGGCATCGCGGTACATCCCGGAGCCCGAGCTTCCCAGCAAGTTTTTCACGGACTGAGGAAAAGTCTGCTGGAACTCCGACCGTGGCTTTCGATCCCCGGCGCCGATATCGCCTCAGAACAAGAACGGCACGAATCGCCGCGTGCGTTTCATGTAAGCCGCGTAGACCGCGCCGAAGCTCGCGAGATTCTCCCTTTCCTCGGCCACTGAGGTGGCGACCAGAAAACCGCTCGCGATCGGCGCCAGCAGAATGCCGCCGATCGCGAATGGGTTCTTCAGATATGCGCACCACACCAAAGCCAACAACGACGCGTACATAGGGTGCCGGATCAAGCCATACACGCCTACCGTGACCAGCGTGGTGGTGTTCTCAAAAGCCAGATTGGCGCTCCGGGCGGCTGTGGGCGCCGGCTTGCCAATCGCGCGAAGCAGCCGGAATCCTTCGATCGCCAGTCCTATTGCGACCGCCCCGAGGAACCAGGAAACCAGTTGGCGAGCCGAAAGCGGGTCGCGAAACCACATGGGGACGTTCAGCAGGATCAGCGCCGACAGAAGTTCAAACGCGAAAAAGCGATAGAAGCCGTGCGAGCGCAAATCCCTCAAAGGCCGCCACGACAACCGAATGATGGCGGCTGATGCAGCGAAGAAGATAGCGACACGCACCAATGTGTTCGACAGGATACCAAATCCCATGGAAGCGCTGCACCAGGAGTGCCTTGCATTCCCCGCCAAAAGGTCCGAATATAATATCGGATGGCAGGCATCTGCCACCACCGCCAAGAGGTGCTCAAGCGCCATCGGCGGGTGAACAGGAGTGTGCCAATGAACATCGGGGTCATTCGAGAGCGCGGCGCTTTCGACCGCCGGGTCGCGCTGACGCCTCCCGTGGTGCGGCGGCTGACCGGCGCGGGCCACACCGTTTGGGTCGAGACCGGCGCCGGCGACGGCGCCATGTTCCGCGACACCGAGTACCTCCGCGCGGGGGCGCAGATCGCCTATTCGCCGGCGGAGGTCCTGCAGCGCGTCGAGCTGCTGGCCAAAATCGGCCGGCCCACGGCGGAAGAACTCGGCCTCTGCGCGCCGGACATGGTGCTGATGGCCTTCTACCACCTGGCCGTGGCGGACCGCAGCCTGGTGGAAACGCTGGCTGGGCGCAGCCTCACCGCCATCGGCTGTGAGATCATCCAGCAGGACGACGGCCGGCTGCCGGTGCTCGCCGCCATCAGCGAAATCGCCGGACAGATGACCGCCGCCATCGCCGCGCACCTGTTGCGCTCCAGCTCCGGCGGACGCGGCATCCTGCTGGGCGGCACGCCGGGAGTGCCGCCGGCCCGCGTGGTGATCCTGGGCGTGGGCTCCGTGGGGTTTGCGGCCGCGCGCGCCGCCGCCGCCACCGGCGCGCGCGTGGCCGCCTTCGATCGCGACCCGCGCAAGCTGCGCCACCTCATCGAGCACGTCCCCGACGCCGAAACCTACCTGGCCGATGAAGATGCCGTCGCCGACGCCGTGGCCGGCGCCGACGTGGTCATCGGCGCGGTCCTGGAGGCCGGCACCCGCACGCCGCACGTGGTGACCCGCGCCATGGTCGAAGGCATGAAACCGGGTTCGGCCATCATCGATGTCTCCATCGACCAGGGCGGCTCGGTCGAAACCAGCCGGCCCACCACCCTCGCGGCCCCCACTTTCGTCCACAAGGGCGTGACTCACTTCTGCGTTCCCAACTTCACCGCCGATATCGGCCGCTCCGCCAGCGTGGCCATCGCCCAGGCTATGCTGCCCTACGTGCTCACCATCGCCCGCCAGGGCGTGGATGGGGCCCTGGAAAAGTGTCCCGAGCTGGCGCGCGGCGTATACACGCTGCGAGGGAGGCGCCCATGACACGCGACTACCGCTCCCGCATTGTGACTGCCGATGAAGCGCTCGCCGTGGTCCAGTCCGGGCAGCGCGTCTACATCCACAACGGCTGCGCCGAACCCGTGGACCTGGTGGGTGCGCTCACCCGCCGCGGCCCCGAGCTGCGCGACGTCGAGGTGATCCACATGGCCACCATGGGGATCGCCGATTACAGCCTGCCCGAGTACGAGGGCCACTTCCGCGCCAACGCCCTGTTCATCGCCGCCAACGTGCGCCAGGCCGTGCAGGAGGGCCGCGCCGATTATACGCCCATTTTCCTGGGCGAAATCGAAGGCCTCTTCCGGTCCGGCGCCGTGCCTATCGATGTGGCCCTGCTGCAGTGCACGCCGCCCGACCATTACGGCTATATGAGCTTCGGTCCCAGCGTCGATATCACCGTTACCGTGGCGCAGTGCGCCCGCCACCTGATCGTGGAAATCAACGACCAGATGCCGCGCGCGCTGGGCGACGCCTTTGTGCACGTCAGCCGCGTGAATGCGTTCATCGAAACCTCCCACCCGCTGGTGGAATACCCGAGCCATGAGGTCACGGACCTGCACCGCGCCATCGCCCGCAACATAGCGGCGCTGATCCCCGACGGCGCCACCATTCAGACCGGCATCGGCGGCATCCCCGAAGCCACCCTCGCCCTGCTGGGGAACCACAAGGACCTCGGCGTCCACTCCGAAATGGTTCCCGACGGCGTCATCGAGCTGATTCAGGCCGGCGTCATCAACGGCGAGCGGAAGACGCTGCATCCGCATAAAGTGATTTCGGCTTTTGCGCTCGGGTCCAAAGCGCTGTTCGATTTCATCGACAATAACCCCATCTTCGAGTTCCACCCCACCGCGTACTGCAACGACCCGTTCGTGATCGCCCAGAACGACCGGATGATGGCTATCAACTCGGCCATCGAAGTGGACCTCACCGGGCAGGTCTGCTCGGACTCCGTGGGCCGCGCTCCCTACAGCGGCATCGGAGGGCAGGTGGATTTTCTGCGCGGCGCCGCCCGCTCCAAGGGCGGGCTGCCGATTATCGCCCTGCCCTCGACCGCCAGGAACGGCACCGTCTCGCGCATCGTTCCCGAACTCCAGCCCGGCGCCGGCGTGGTCACCTCGCGCGGCGACGTTCACTACGTGATCACCGAGCACGGTGTCGCCTATCTGCACGGCAAGACGCTGCGCCAGCGCGTGGAAGCGCTCATCCAGGTAGCCGACCCGAAATTCCGCGCCGATCTCGAGGATTTCGCGCGCCGCAGCAAGCTGCTCGTCCACGCGCACGCCGTGGCATAAACCAGCCCTGTACCGCTGAGCAGGGCGGACCTGTAGCCTGCCATGGGCGTCAAAACAACCCTCTCGGCCAGCATTTTCGCATGCACTCCGATCGGAGCGTAGTTTCTTAGATGGGAACTTTACCAGGATCGATGTCCAGAACGCCGCTGGGCCACTTCTACGATAGGCCCACCTATCAGCCACTGGCCACATTCCTGGCACAACTCTTTCCGATTACCCGATTCGGGACCCGGAAGATTTCGGGCTACACTGCGGTGTTACAGGCGGATCTATCTCCCGCCGCAGACCTCTTCGAGCACAGCCCCGCGCCTGCGGGCGTCCACACCCCGCGCTGCCTCGTACAGCGCCTCGATCTTCCGCCATCGCTCCGCGTCCACGAGGTCCCTCCTGTGAGCCTTGGCTCAACGGAAGCCCTCAACCAGCATCAGGTCCTGAGTGTTCCGATCGGTTTGACACCACACCACATAGGCATCGTCCGGCGAAGCGGACATGCCGGCGCCGAAAAATGTGTCCACCGTGGCCAGCGTGCGAACCTTGCCGGTGGCCGTGTCCCGAAACTGGATCGTCCTTTCCCCAGGCGCTCTGAAGTAGATACCCTTTGCGGTCACGGCAAAGCCAAAGGGATTGACCTGCGGAAGGATCTGCACCTTCTCACCGCCCTCGACCGGCATTCTGCACAGCGATCCGCCAGCCACGCCGGGCGCGCGGTCATAGTAGTAAAGGTACTTGCCATCCGGCGACTCGAACGCCTTTCCGCCGCCGGAGTGCGTGACCTGCACTGCCGTGCCGCCGTCTTTTGGCACCTTCCATACCTCATAGCGGCCACTGCGATCGGAAGCAAAGTAGATCCACCGGCCGTCGCTCGACCAGCTTGGGGTATTGCCATGCGCGGGATAATCGGTCAAGGGGCGCGGCGTGCCTCCGTCCGCTGAAACCACGTAGATCCGGTACCCTCCCTTCGCGCAATCCAGAGCCAGCCATCGGCCATCGGGCGACCAGGACGGAGACCCCAAAATCGGCCCATCAAACGAGGTGATCTGCACACAGTTCGATCCATTCGCCTCACAGGTCCAGATCTCCTCGTTGCCGGTCCGATTGGATCTGAAGGCGATCTTGCGCCCGTCGGGCGAGTACTTAGGATGGGTGTTGGTAAGCGACGAGCCGATCAGGCGCTTCCGCTCCCCCGTGCGGATGTCCAGGCGCCACAGGTTCACGTTCAGGAGCGAGAACGTGTAGGCGAGGTGGGACGACGTGCGTGCGATCGCGGGGTAGAGGGCCTCGGGGAACGCATAGGGCAGGCGTTTCGGCGCCCGCCCCCCGGAAACTGGCACCCGCCAGAGAGACCGGGCCCGTTCGCCACCCGCCGAATAGACGATTTCACGACTATCCGCGGTCCATGCAATGCCCGCCGCCGACGCATATCCCGGGGCAGTGACCTTCTCCGGCTCTCCATCTGGACGCAGATCCGGCGCCAGCCGCAGCGTATAGGGCTCGAAAACCCAGGGAGTCGCTTGCCTGAAAAATGCCAGAGTGCGGCCATCCGGTGAGATGGCCGGAGCGCTGTCGCCCAGAGGTACCTGGGCGGTCGCGGATTTGGTCCGAAATGTCGTTAGCCGGCGGCGTTCGCCGGTATCGACGGCGGTCCCCCATAGTGCGGTTATCGGCTGACTCTGAGGCTCCGGGTCGCCGAAGGCAAGCCACTTCGCATCCGGCGTCCAGGACAGAAGTGAGCTGGCTGGAATCTCAGCGAGTTTGCGCTCCGGCCCGCCGAGCGGCGGGATCAGCATGATCGCCCAGTTGTCCTTCTGCTGGCGTAGGAACGCGATCCAGCGGTCGTTCGGAGACCACGCGGGGCAGCACTCTACCTCGGGCGTATTAGTAAGCCGCATGGGGGCGCCCGCCGCGCCGATCTGCTTCACGTAGATATCGAAGTTGTCTTCTTTGTCGCCGTTCCATTGGAAGGCTACTTTGTTGCCGTCGGGCGAAAACGATGGGTACCCCTCACGGCCGGGATAGGAACCCAGCGGCACAGCTTTGAGGTCCTCCGGCGGCCCTCCTTCCCGCACCCGCCAGACCAGGACGCCGGCCAACAACAGCACCGTGGCCAGGATTCCGGCGGCCCAGATCCAGCGCCGCCGGCGCTCATGCGCGGGTGTGGGTACGCCGTGAAGCTGGTCCGTTTGCGATTCCGCCTTCAGTTCCTCCAACTCGACCTTCACATCATCCATGTGCTGAAAGCGTTGCGCGGGGTCTTTGCGCAGGCACCGCCTGACGATCCTCTCCACGTCACGCGGGATCTTGGCTCCCAACGGCGGCGGCTCCTCCCGCAGCACCGCCGCCATTAGGGATGCCGCCGAGTTGCCCGAAAAGGCCGGCCGGCCGGCGAGCATCTGGTACAGCACCACCCCAAACGAGAAAACGTCCGAACGCGGGTCTAGTGGTTTACCCTCGGCCTGCTCCGGCGACATGTACGCAGGCGTGCCCAGGATCTCGCCTTCCACGGTCAGAGCGGTGTCGTGTCCCTCCCCCAGTTCCACCCGCCGGGCCAGGCCGAAGTCCAGCAGCTTCACCAGCCCGTCGCCAGTCAGCATGATATTGCCGGGCTTGAGGTCGCGATGGATCACTCCGGCGGCGTGGGCTTTGGCCAGCCCACCGGCGACCTGCACCGCATAGTCCAGCGCCTTCGCCAGCGGCAAGCCTCTGGCGGGAATGATGTCACCCAGGGACTTCCCCTCGACGAACTCCATGGCGATGAAGTTCACACCGTTATCGAAGCCGACCTCGTGAATGCTGACAATGTTCGGGTGATTCAGTGCCGAGGCCGCGCGCGCTTCGCGGAGCAGCCGTTCCCGCCGCTCGGGGTCCGAGGCGTACTCCGGTGGAAGGACCTTGAGCGCCACCGGCCGGCGGAGTTGCGTGTCGTAGGCCCTGTAGACCACGCCCATGCCGCCTTCACCGAGACGGCTCACGATCTGATACCGTCCAACCTGCGTTCCTGGGTCCCACTGCCTGGTCCGCGAGACGCTCAACAGATCCGCCGCCACCTGCAAGACCGGCCGTTCCATGGGCCCTGCTTCCGGATCCTGCGCCAGCAGCGCCAACACGTCCCGCAGCAGTTCGGCATCGTTCGCGCAAGCCGCGTTCAAGAACGCTTCCCGCTCACCCGGAGTCCGTTCACTGGCCGAGTGGTACAACTCCTCGATTTGCCGCAAGCGCTCGGGATTCATCGCGCCATCCCTGCCCACACCATCATACAGCGTCCGGTCACTCGGCCGGAACCGTCTTGGAAGCCCGCCGTTCCATGTCATGGTCGATCAGTTCGATGTCGTCCTTCGTCAACTTCAGACCCCCA
>Ga0187877_1000567_pt1 | contig 45379 bp, 50 predicted proteins | sample June2016WEW_17_1_3_FD_132430 | JGI IMG/M metagenome (GOLD analysis project Ga0187877, IMG submission 132430) | Peatland microbial communities from SPRUCE experiment site at the Marcell Experimental Forest, Minnesota, USA - June2016WEW_17_100 | ecosystem: Environmental > Terrestrial > Soil >...
CTCATAGCGTTCACCGGGATGAATGCGGATCACCAGCTGCAGATCGGGACGTCTGGCAAAATAGTCCACTGTGTGCACGATCCACTCGGCCATGCTCTGGCTGAAGATATTGCGGCCGAGGACCAGGCTGTCCCCCAGGACGTTGGTGGCGAGCAATGTCAGAGGGCGTTCATCCAGGTGTAATTCCTGACGGAGCTGCTCCTGGCCCTGGGGGGGAATATCCTGCCACCGCCGCTCAGACCTCCCGAACGTGCGTGCCGATTGGCGCGCATTTTCCAGCGCTTCGATGCCCCTGCGCTGTTTGGGTTGCAGGGGCTGGTGATCGCTGGCCTGCCAGACCGCGTCGGTGTTCTGGCGGATGACTTCATCATTATGGGCGAGCCAGAGCTGGTCATGCTCCTCGCTGAACTCAAAGGTGACGATCGGGATGCCGAGAAAGTGGGCGACCTGATAGGCTACCCCGTATTCGATCACTATCCCATTCGGGATGATGATCACCTCCGGCGGGTCTTTCTGTAACCAGGTCAAGGTGGTCCGGGCTGTGAGATCGTTGTACGCCTGACGCATGCGGAGGAAATCGGACTCTGGCTCGACTTCTTCAACATGCAGAACATACTGGGTGTCGTAGAGGGAGATGGTATCGACGGCCTGCTCCAGTTCTGCCGGTAGCTCCGGAGCAGGGGGCATTTGCAGCAGGTCCACCGCATCCATCAAACCCCGACAGCCTTTCAGGATTTTGCGAGTATAAAATGACCGGTAGCGCTGATCGAAGCGACTGGCACGCGCGCGATAGTCGTAGTAAGGATAATAGCCGAGGGTGACTTGGTGCCCTTGGCCGGTCAGAGCCAGGCCGATCACGGCACATTGTTCAATCCAGTAGTAGATCGAAGCGAATATGAAAATGCGCTTTCCCCTGGGAGATTGCCGGTCGAAGGCGGCAGCCTGCTCGCATAACGAGGGCAAATTCTTTTCCAGCCTGTTCAGGTTGTAGCGGTTGTACTGCTGGAAATGCTGGCGATAAAGCCAGTGGTACAGTTCAGGTGTATAGGGCAGGCGGCCCAGGATGCCTTTGGTTAGATCGGTCCAGGTCGGCATGAAACTATCCTGTGATTTCCCATTGCAGGCGTGGCCGGACGACGCCCTGGCGAGGCTCCGGCCATTGCGTGCCGGGCGCGCCGGCGGCGTCGACATTGAAATCGAGAGCTTGCTCCTCCTCAAAATAACGCCGGATGGCAAAGGAGCTGGCATTGATGCCGAGGGAGTAACGTCCGGCGTTGAGCACATCCGCGGGGATGGTGCAGCGGCTGATATAGTGACCGGCTGGACGGCTGGTATGCGTCTCGTACAGGAGCGGGTCGTCTGTGTCGAACGAGGTTAAGACCGCCTCGCCGCGGGTGGTGTTCAGGTAAAAACCGATGCGCAGTCCGGTCACAGGAGCGCTCATGGAGTACTCGATCTCGATAGTGAACGCTTCGGTTGAACGAAGGGTATCGCGTACCTGACCTCGGCTGTCGCGCAACCTCAGCGTGAGCGGTCGGAAGGGCGCCGCGCCGAGAGGGATTTCACTCTCGTCCCACACCCGTTCTCCGGCGTTGGTGTTGCCGGCTGAAAGGTAGAAGTCCACGGCCTCGGAAGAGGCGGCGCGCAGAATCAGCTTGCCTTTTTCAATCACTAAGCATTCCTGAGTCAGGCGTAGGATGGCGGACATGTTATGGCTGACGAACAGCACCGTCCGTCCCTGCTGAGCCACATCCCCCATCTTGCCCAGGCATTTCTTCTGAAACTCGGCATCCCCAACAGCCAGGACCTCATCGACCACCAGGATTTCAGGCTCCAGATGCGCGGCCACCGCGAAGGCCAGTCGCAGATACATCCCGGAAGAGTAGCGTTTGACTGGCGTGTCGATGAATTGCTTGACCTCCGAGAAGTCCACGATTTCATCGAACTTGGAATCGATCTCGCTGCGCTTCATCCCTAGGATCGCCCCGTTCAAATAGATGTTCTCCCGGCCGGTAAGCTCGGGGTGAAAACCGGTCCCGACCTCCAACAGCGAGCCGACGCGCCCCCGGATCTGCACGAACCCCTCGGTCGGTTCGGTGATGCGGGAGAGGATTTTAAGCAGGGTGCTCTTCCCAGCGCCATTGCGGCCGATGATGCCCAAAACCTGGCCCTCACTGACATCGAAGGAAACATCGCGCAAGGCCCAGATCGTATCTTCGGCGTCCTGGTGGGGTGTCTGAATCCAGCGGATGGTACGTAGGGGCGCCTGCAGGAAATGGGTGATGTTTTCGCTGAGGGTCTGGTAGCGGCGGGGTGCCAACCCGATCCGATAACGCTTGCTGAGGTGCTCAACCCGGATGGAGGTGGTCATAGGCTAGATGGTGTCCGCAAATGTGCGCTCCATGCGGCGGAAGTAGAACAGACCGCTGATGAAAAGCACCGTTACCATGATGATGGAGACGACGAAGAGCACATCCGGCGGATTGCTGCCCATGATCGCCCAGCGGAATCCCTGGATGACGCCGGCCATCGGGTTCAGCCCGTAAATGATGCGTGTCCGGCCCTGGATTAGCCCTGCCGAATAGGCGACTGGCGATACGTACATCCAGGTCGTGATCAGGAATGGCACGATATAACCCACATCCCGGTACAGCACGTTCAGCGCAGAAAGCCACAGCCCCACCGCCAGGGCGGTGATCACGACCAGCACGGTCAGCGGCAGCAGCCAGAGCATGTTCCAGGTGATGGGGAAACGATAGAAGAGCATCAGGCTTAGTACGATGAGAAAGGAAATGCCGAAGTCGACCAGCCCGGAAAGAACGGATGCAATCGGGATGATCAGGCGCGGGAAATAAACCTTGGTGATCAGGTTCGTGTTGCCGACCAGGCTGCTGCTGCAGCGACCCAGGGCCCCGGAGAACAAGCCCCATGGCAACAGGCCGGCAGCGGAGAGCAGCGGATAATTGACCCCCCCTTGATTCTGGTGGAAAAGATATCCGAATACAAATGAGAAGATCACGATGTTGACCACCGGCATGAGAACCGCCCAGGCGACGCCCAGGACCGCCTGCTTGTAGCGGACCTTGATGTCCCGCCAGACCAGGAAATAGAGCAGTTCCCGATAGGTCCACAGGTCGCGCAGGTTAAGGGCCGTCCAGCCGCGCGAAGCGCGGAAGGTCAGCATTGGAGGTTCGTTTTTTACGAGAGCATCAGATCGTGCCATGGCATCACTTTCGGTTCGCCTTGTACCAGGCGATGGTCTCACGCAGGCCCTCCTCAAAGGGCGTATGCGCGCGGAAACCGAAATCCTTTTCGGCCCGGCTCACGTCCAGGCCGCGGCGCGGCTGGCCGTTCGGTTTGCTCGTGTCAAAGACCAATTGGCCGGTGAAGCCGGTCAGGCGGGCGATCTCCCCCGCCAGCACCCGGATAGAAATCTCCTGGCCTGATCCCAAGTTGACCGGATCCGCACCGTTATATTTTTCGGCCGCCAGCAGGATGCCCTCGGCGGCATCTTTCACATAGAGGAACTCACGCGTTGGGGAACCATCGCCCCACACCACGATCTCCTTCTCGCCGCCCGCCTCGGCCTCCAGGCATTTGCGGATCAAGGCGGGGATGACATGCGAGGAGGCCGGGTCGAGGTTGTCGCCCGGACCGTATAGATTAACCGGCAGGAGGAAGATGGCGTTGAACCCGTACTGCTGGCGGTAAGCCTGTGCCTGGACGAGCAGCATCTTCTTCGCCAGCCCATAAGGGGCGTTCGTTTCTTCAGGATAACCGTTCCAGAGATCTTCTTCTTTAAATGGGAGCGGAGTGATCTTCGGGTAAGCGCAGACCGTGCCAAGGGCGACGAACTTGCCCACGCCGATCTGCCAGGCCTGGTGCATGAATTGCACGCCCATCATCAGGTTGTCGTAGAAAAAATCCGCCGGATGGGCGCGGTTGGCGCCGATCCCACCGACGCGTGCCGCGAGATGGATGATGATCAGGTCAGACGGCTTGAAGCTGGGGAGCGGGGCGGGATGGAAGCCTGGGGGGTTCAGGTGAGCCGGCCGTCGAGCGGGTTGGAGCAGGGCCTCCTCCAGCAGGCGGTCGATCGCGTTGCGCTCCACCAGGTTGTACTGCTCCACGTGGGGGACAAGGATATCGGCCGCGCCACGCTGGATCAGGTCCTGGACGAGAAAGGTACCGAGAAAACCAGCTCCACCGCTCACGATCACGCGTTTGTCTTTCCAGAAATGGTCGCTCATGCGTTCTCCGTTATTGCACGATGAACCGGGAATTGCGGTAGCGTTCGTCCTGCGGGTCACGAATGATGCCGCTATGCAGGGCGGAAACGATCTCCCTCACACCGTCATCCACCGTCAGGCTGGTATGGAATCCCAGCTGGCGGCGGATTTTTTCGAAGGAGACGGTGATGTCACGCATATCCCCCCCGAAGGTGAGGTCCTTGTAAGTCACGACGGTCTCGGGCAGGCGCTTGATGACCAGTCCGACGATTTCATCCTTGGTGTAGTTACCGTCCTCCGAGCCGAGATTGTAGATCTGGCCGCGCACCTTGTCTTCGGGCGAGCGGAGGCCGAGCAAGATCCCGCCCACCACGTCGCGCACGTGGACGAAGGAACGGGAATAGCCGCGCTGGTAGATGATGAGCTGGCGCTTGGTAAAGGCGTCCAGCACAAACTGGTTGACGATCAGGTCAAAGCGCGTGCGCGGGGAGAGACCGTAGAGCGTCGCCAGGCGGAAGATCAGCGGTGCGCAGGGCGATCCTTTCTGGGTGCGGAGGAATTCTTCGGCAGCGATCTTGGTTTCGGCATACAGGGATTGGGGGGTGAGCGGCGATTCCTCCGTAACCGGTTCGCCATCGGTCGAGAGGCCGTAGTTACTGTACGTGGAAGCAAAGATGAACCGTGTGGCCCCCAGCCAGGCTGCCTGCTCATAGACCATTTTGGTCGCTTCAACATTATAGGTCCAGGCTGCCTGTTTGCCCACCGCCTGGCAGGCCGGAAAGCCGACGATCGCCGCCAGATGGACGACCGCCTCCGGTTTGGGCCAATCGCGGCGCAGGGAGGCGCGCACCGCACCGGGTTCGGTCACGTCAGCCTTGACGAAATGAAAGTCCGGATGTGCGAAGAAACCCAGCAGCGACTCGCCGCTGTACAGCAGGCTGTCCAACACGGTGACGTGATACCCTGTTCGCAATAATTCCGCGGTCAGCAGGGAGCCGATGTACCCTGCACCGCCTGTGACAAGGACGTGCCGCTCAGGGTTCATGCGCAGTTCCTCCGAGGTGTAAGGACACCTTTAAACCCTCGACCACGAGCACGGGCACATTGCCATCCACGGCAATCGCCATCCCCTGTTCAAGGCAGCTCAACCGGCAGATATCCGCCACATCCCCATCCCCGATCAGGCGGATACGATCATAGCCGGCCTGGCGAGCCTTTTCCAGGTGCTCCTTCACGCGCAGGCGTGTATTGTGATAGAGGGAAAATTGCTGTTCAATATAATCGACGGTCAGGCGGGCGCGCAGCGCGATGCCTTCCGGCGTGATGATGTAGCGCAACTTCTTGCGCTGGGCACGCTTGATCTTGACATATCCCTTGGCGATTAACCGCTTGAGATGCCAGTTGACCGTTCCCACGGCAACGCCCAGCTGCGTTGCCAGCGAGGCCTGGGTAATATCGGGGTCGCGCTCGATGTTCTCGAGCAGGGCGAGTTCGCGTGCAGGATCGGTGGAAGGTTCCATAATGGGTTGCTGCGTGGGGCCTATCTTTGGGCCAGCCGTTTGAGGTCCGCCTCGACCATCATTTCGACCAAGCCCTTGAAGTCGGTTTTGGGGGCCCAGCCCAGTTCTTTGCGGGCCTTGGTCGAGTCGGATCTGAGCAGGTCTACTTCGGAGAGGCGCAGGAAGTGCGGATCCTGTACCACGTGATCATGATAATCCAGGCCAACATGCTGGAAGGCTAGCTCGACGAACTCCCGGACGGAGTGGGTCTCGCCCGTGCCGATGACAAAATCCTCCGGACGTTCACGTTGCAGCATCTGCCACATGGCCTGCACGTATTCTCCGGCGAAGCCCCAGTCCCGGCGCGCCTCCAGGTTGCCAAGGTGCAGTTCCTTGGCCAAGCCCAGCTTAATACGAGCTGTCCCGTCGGAGATCTTGCGGGTGACGAACTCAAGCCCGCGCCGCGGGCTTTCGTGGTTGAACAGGATCCCCGACACGGTATACAAATTGTACGACTCGCGGTAGTTGACGGTGATCCAGTGCCCGTATACTTTTGCAACCCCATACGGGCTGCGCGGGTAAAAAGGAGTGGTTTCGTGTTGGGGGGTCTCAACCGCCTTCCCGAACATCTCACTGCTGGAGGCCTGATAGAACCTGGCCTTGGGGTTGACCAGGCGGATTGATTCAAGTATCCGGGTGACTCCCATGGCGGTCACTTCCCCGGTCAAGACGGCCTGACTCCAGGAAGTCGCCACAAAAGATTGAGCCGCCAGATTATAGACTTCGTCCGGTTTATATTGCTCCAGACAGGCGACCAGCGAGCTTTGGTCATGCAGGTCGCCTTGCACAATGGTGATGTCGTCTTGAATGTGCTGGATGCGTTCAAAGGTAACCGTGCTGGAGCGCCGGACCATCCCGACGACTTCATAGCCCTTGGAGAGCAAAAACTCTGCCAGGTAAGAGCCATCCTGCCCGGTCACGCCCGTGATCAGAGCTCTCGGCATGTTTCCTCCTGATTCAAAATTCAGTCACTGAATTATAGTCATTCCCACCTGAGAGTCAAGCGCGCTTCCCGGCCCGCTTGCGGATGAAATCTGCCAACCATCCCCCGATCAGGATCAGGACGCTCACCACGAGGGTTGCTGCCATGACGACAAACACGTCCAGGACGGGCAACCCCAGGTTCTCATAGCGAGTCGCATACCAATAACCAAAAAAGACCAGAAAGACGGCTTCCACGGCCAGGATCCGTACGATCCAGGGGTTATGCGTCTCATGCCACCACTGCAACGTTCTGGCTGCCAGAAGGGCCTGGAATAAAAGGAACCATGACCGGTAGCGGGGACTATCCCACTGGGTTCCGCCGGCCCGGAAGGAGGCCACGATGATCCAAACCCAGGTGATGATCCAGAGCCAGATCCAGGCGCGCCGTTCCTCCTTCCCCGGTCGCGGCCAGATCGCGATCAGGCTGATTGCCAGGAAAGGCAGCAGGGCATACCAGCCAAGGGCGAGCAGGGTATTCAGCGTCCTCCACAGCAAAACCGTTGGGTCAGCGATGGCCGCCGGAAGGAGCGGCTGCAGGATCCCGTAGGTGGTCATAAAAGGCAGGTGCAAGGACTTGGGCAAAACCTGAAAGACCCTTTGCAGCCATCCGGACTTTTCTTCCTGCACGAAGGTATTCCATTTGGCTGAGCCCTGCAGGTAACTCGCCAGGGCTTTGGCGGGTGAGGTGATCGATATTTGTCCGCGCGCTAAGCCGGGCAATAATAAAGCCAGGGCCAGGATCACAACCAGCACGATGAGCAGGAGAGTTGGCCAGGGGAGTCGGATTGCCCGGCTGCGGAGCCAGGCCCACCCGCCCAGGCCAAGAAGGGCATAAATGACGATTCCCGGCTGGAGGAGTAGCATCCCGGCCAGAGCACCAGCCATCCAGAGCCAGGCCAGGCGGTGATGGTCCGTCTGCCAGTCGACAATCCCCCAGAAGAGCATAATGACGAAGGTGATCAGGAAAGGTTCACGCATCTGTGAACTGCCCAGCAGGATGCTTTCCGGGTACAGAACCAGGATCCACGCGACAGGCACTGCCAACGAGTCCCCCCACAGTTTTCGTACGGCTTCCCAGGCCAAGGCTACTCCGATCGCCGAGGCCATGGCAGCGAGCACGACCAATAACCAGGGTCGCTGCATGTCCGGGCTTAGGTAGCGATATAAGGATGCATTTAAGGCCAGGAGACCGCCATACTGGTCGGCATTGTAGGACTTCTCGAAAGCCTTCCAGAGCGGGTCCGGGGATTTGGCCAGCAGCCAGGCGGTCGAATCTTGAACATAGGCATCCGCGAGCACGTACCCATAAGTCTGAAGCCGGCTGCCGGTACCATAGGCAGGGAGGAGAAAAGTCAAGGATACACCCAGGCCGAGGCGAAGCAAAACAGCCAGGAGCAACATCAAACCCAGGGTCCGCCCTGCTCCGGCCCAGCGCCAGAGGGCAACCAGTGCGCACGACCCGAGCAGGATCAGCAGCGAGAATGCGAGCCAGCCAATCCACCATGTCCCCTTCGCGATCACGGAGAGCAGGGCGCCCAGTCCCAGACTGGTGGGAAGCGTCCACCTTAAGTCATGTATCAAGGTCTTCATACTTTTTTTCTGATCGTAGTGTTGAGGATTTGGATCACCCACCAAAGGACGATCAGGATGATCCATGACTGGACCGAGACGGAGTAGCGGGGGTTGTCGCCGTATTCGAGCAGGGCCTGGATCACGGAAGTCAGCCAGATCACACTCAGGACGAACCACCAGAACGTGTCCATCTTCAAGAACCGGCGTGCCCTTTTCCAGGCCAGGAGCAATGTGCCGAGGATGAAGACCAGGTTGGCCAAGATCAGTATGCCGCGGTCCAGCAAGACGATCCCACCCCGCAGGATCGCCAAGGACGGGTTCTCCCCTGGACTAACTTCCCAGTGAAAGGGGGCCTTCCAGAACGCTTCCCACCCTAGGAAGACATCGCGTAAATAAAGGCCGGGGTATTTAAGAATCAGTTGGATGGAGATCTTCTCCAGCAGGCGTGAGAGGTCAAAGAACCCCAATCCCGAGGCTTTCTCCAGCGCGGGAATGGCATTCCAGATGGTGTTCCCGGGACTCCCGGTCTGGGCGATCTGGGCGGCACGGTACTGGAGAAAGGTGTCGCGCACAGCTGCGTATTGGTCCGGCACGTATTCGAAGAAAACGCCGCTGTGGTTCATGAGATGGTATCCGTCCACGGTGGAAAGGCTCCACATGTGGTAGTCCTGGTGCACATAGTTGATCCAGACGCCGACAACCACCAGCCCGACCAGTCCGATGGCAGCTCCGGCTGCCCAGCGAAGTGGCGGGCCAACCCGCCACCCGATGATCACCAGGAAGGCTGCCCAGAATGGCAGAAAGAGATAATTGGCACGCATGAGTATGGCCAATCCTGAGGAAGAACCGACTAATAACCCGGCGAGCAGGATCCGCCAGAGCGGGGGCTTTTCCTCGGAGAACAGCAGCCACGCCATCCCGGCCAAGGCCAGCGCGATGAAAAAGGTCGTCAGCGGCTCTGTCAGCAAGTCGGCTTCGATAAAAAGTTGCTGCAGGTTGAGCGTATGGGCCAGGGCAGCCAGTCCTGCAAACCAGCCCTTCCCGGTGACGCGCCAGCCAATGTAAAAGAAAAGCAGGCTGGTCAAAAAGCCCAGCACGAGCTGGACGGTGTAAACATGCTCGTCTGGTCCGACGAGCGACAGGAAGAAAGGGTAACCGGGCATGCGCGAGGCTTCGAAATGATCCCAGCCCTGCGCGACCTGTCCGGCCAGCCGCCGATAGGTGGCCGTGTCATTATAGGACACCGGGCGGTAGAAAATATAGAGGAGGAAGCGTTCCGTCGCGGCGACGAGGATGACCACAGCCAGCCAAGAGGAGGTTTTGAGATCTCGGAAAAACTTGATCATGTCAAACCTCGAACCCATGCAGGCTTCGCTGAGCGCGTTCTACCCAGGTGTATTTCGCAACCCGGTTTCGTGCACTTCTAGCCAGGCTCAGCCGTCGTTCCTGATCGGCCAGGAGGCCGCCCAGGGCGCTTTTCCATGCATGGGCGTCCTCCGGGGGGCAGAAGACTGCACAGGTTTCGTCCAGCACTTCCCGTAACACTGGCAGGTCGCTGGTCAGGCTAGCCCGCCCTACCGCCATGTATTCGAACATTTTCATCGGGCTACAGATCTCGGCCGTATTACCCCCGCTGGAGGTGGTTACGGCACGCCCGTAGGGCATCAAGAGGACGTCCGCCGCGGCCTGATAGAGGGGGAGGTGCACGTTGGGCACGAATCCGGTAAAGGTCACGTTGGTCAAGTGGGCGGCCAGGGCACGCTGGCGCCAGACCTCCGCTTCGGCCGGCCGGCCACCGACCCAAAGGAAATTCACCTGGGGGAAGGACGCGGCCAATTCCAGGAACAGGTCCGCTCCGCGGCCTGCGTACAGGTGGCCGGTGCACCCGACCGTCAGGCCAGGCGGCAGGCCGAGCAAGCGGCGTGCGGCCTCGGCCTCCGGAAGGGCCTCGTAGCGCTCCAGGTCCACGGCGTCCGGGGCGATGAGGGTATCCCCGCGGCGGGGCGGACCATACCTTCTTTCGAGGGCGCTCCGCAATGCGTCGGTGATCGGCAGGAGGCGCTTCTTCCCCGGCAGGACCAGGAAAACGCGGTACCAGAGCGGGCCGAAGCGCCCGGAGGGGTAGTCGTGCATCTCCAGCATGACCGGCAGGCCGGCCAAGAGTCCCAGGGCGGCCGCCTGCACCGGCCAGGTGTAAACCAGATCAGGGTGCAGGGCACGTGCCCGATCGATTGCCTTCCATGGGAAGATGCGCCGCTCCTGGGTGGGAAGCCAGAGGAGCGGAAAGTCCGTCTGCAGACCGTAATGCGCGCGCAGGTCGAGCCTGGCTGGTGCGCGGCCCGGTACCAGCAGGGTGACGTCATGGCCCAGCTGGGCAAATGCCTGGCAGACCTTCATCACCTGGATGCTGTTAGCCGAGTCGGAGGGGACTTGCGAGGCGGAAACGCAAGCAATCTTCATGGCTGGACGGTAGCAATCACCCTCCGATGGCGCACTTCCCAGAGACCGCGCAGCGCGATAAAACCGATCGAAAGGATGAAGTAACCCGAGAGGATGGCGGCCATCATCAGGTAACCGAAGCGGGGAACCAGGGAAAAGATCAAGGCCAGTTCGACAACTCCTGCCAGGACCTCGATCAACACAGGATACCCCGCCTTTCCCAGGGACAGCATCAACGAACGATTCCACTGAAAAATACCGGCAAAACCATAGCCCAGGAGCAGGATCAGCAGGACCGGATAGACCGGGCGGGCCTGGGGTTTGTACACAAAGGGAATGAGCCACCAGCCCGTCAGCGCCCAGAAGCCGGCTACGGCAAGCACGATCCCGCTGGCGATGGTGGTGACGCGCCGCAGCAGGCGCAGGGTCGTATCCCATTGGTATTTGGCAACCGTGCGGGCAATTTCACTATAGGTGGGTGCAATGAATGGATCCAGGATGAGGGTAATGGTCGTGATGAAGCCAAGCGCCAGGTTGAAGTAACCCACTTCGGTTGTGGAAAGCAAATAGCCCAGATAGAGCTGAATATTATCCCGAAAGACCAGGTTCACGGTGCCGTTTAGGTTTGTATTGAGGGCAAATGCCAGCCGCGCACGTTTTCCGGGTAATTGCTTGAGGGAAGTGCGCCACCAACCTGGCCCCAGGGTAGAGGACAATTCTTTCAGGGTCAGGGTCACTTGCGAAAAATTATAATATGCCTTCCCGAGCACATAGGCCAGGAGCACTGCCGGAACCAGATAGGGGGCAAGTAGATCCGTCATCACCCAGCGATATAAAATATATGTGCCTGCTATGACCAGGAAAGTAATTACGGCCTGGATCACCGTATAGCGCGCCATGCGTTCAAAACGGTGAGTGGCTTGCAGGAAGCCGGTGGAAGTTTCATAGACCAGGTTGAACAGGATAATCAGGCTGTAAAAGACAAACCAGGGGGCCGTACGTGCATCCTTGGCGATGACCGTGGATGCCCAGGGCGCAAGAAGAATCACGATCAAGAAAGCGATCAGGGATACCGCTGCCTCGGTCATTCCGGCTGCTTTTACTAGGGCGGCTGCCTCCGCCTTCTTGCCATCCGCCAGGGCCGGACCGAAGTACTTGACCATCACTTCGCTCATGCGAAAGGAAAGCAGACGATTCACGTTCGAAGAGAAGGTAATGATCAGGGCAATTGCCCCCCAATTGGTCACCCCGACAAGGCGAAAGGCGATGATCCCCTGGATGAAGCCCAGCCCGGAAGAGATGACATTGCTGCCAAAAAGATAGCTGCTGTTGCGTACAATCCTGCGCAGCAGGTTGTCTTCCTTCCATATGGCTGTGATCTTTTGCAGGATGGTCACGGTCGTACCACCTGGCGCGCCCAGCTACGCTCGGCGTTGTACCAGTCAACCAGGGTCTGAACGCCCTCCGTCAGGCCGACCCGGGGCTCCCAGCCGAGCAAGCGGCGGGCCTTGCTCACATCGGCCTGATTGGCAAGCATATCCGCCGGATTGGGGGGGAGGTGTTCGATAACGGCCTTTTTGCCGACAAGCTCTTCCAGCAGCCCGATCAAGGCGTTGATGCTTATCACCTCATGCCCGCCCAGGTTGATGATCTCATAGCTTAGGGGCTTCAAGCCCGCGATCGTGCCGCGGGCGATGTCGTCCACATAGGTGAAGCCGCGCGACTGGTCTCCGTCGCCGTACACCTGCACGGGCTGGCCTTCGCGGATCCACTTGGTGAAGCGGAACATGCTCATGTCCGGACGACCGGCTGGGCCGTAAACCGTGAAATAGCGCAGCACGGTCACGTCGATGCCGTACAGGGCATGATAACTATGGCAGAGCACCTCGGCAGATTTCTTGCTGGCGGCGTACGACTGCAGCGGATGGTCGCTGTCGGCAGTCTCTGGTGTTGGCAAGGGAGCATTGGCCCCGTAAATGCTGGAGGTCGAGGCCAGGATGAATTTCCGGATTCCCTTCCGCCGGCAGAGCTCGAGCAGGTTTAATGTACCGAGGACATTTGTCTGGAAAAAGACCCATGGGTTCTCGACACTCGCCCGGACCCCAGCGTGCGCAGCCAGGTTAACGACCGCTTCAAAGCCTGGCAGGCCCTCTACCGCCTCCCGGTCGGAAATATCCAGCCTCAGGAACGAGAATCCCGGTAGGGTCTGGAGGCGCCGCAGTCGATATTCCTTCATGCGCACGTCGTAGGCATCGTTCAGGTTATCCACACCGCTGACGGTGTGGCCCTGTTCAATCAGCATTTCGGCGACGCGCGCGCCGATGAACCCGGCCGAGCCGGTGACCAGGTAATTCGCCATGCTCAGCTCCTTTCGAGCCTGCTGGTGATGATGACGGGGTCTTTGGCGGCGATCACGTTCAAATGGCCGTTTTTCACCTGGTTCTGGGAAACCGGGGCGAGAGCGCCGGCGACGGCCTCGAAGGAGAACAATTGATATCCCAGACTGGTCAGGCTGTGATAGAGTTCGTCCGAGGTCGACCCGGCGGAGGCGCGGGCTTCTTCGGAGAATTCGACCTGAAGAATCGGTGCATTCGCTGCAGAGAGTGTTCCATGGCCTCCCGCCAGCACGTGGCTTTCCCAGCCCTCAACGTCAATTTTGATCATCGTTATTTTTTGACCGAGATGCTGGTCTTGGACGAACTGGTCCAAGGTCAATGCCGATACCATTTCGGAGGAAAATTTCTCTCCGGCAGTGGGGCTGGTAAGGGAGTTTCGTCCATCGTATCCATCCAGGGAGACCAGCATGCTGACCTGGCCGGGCGCGTCCGAGAGAGCAATTTGAAAGGGAGACACATTGGTAAACCGGTTCAATTGGATATTTGTTAAGAGGCGCTGGAAGGAGGTTGAAGTTGGCTCGAGGGCATAGACATGCCCTTCCCTCCCGACCTTGTGGGCTGCGATCAAGGTAAAAAGCCCGATATTGGCACCGACATCGAGATAGATATCCCCGGGCCTGAGAAAGGCATTGTGAAACACCCGCTCCCTCATTTCGAAGTTTTTCGCATAAATCCCATACGAGACTTCACTGTCCAAAAACAAACGCATGCGCACACCCGGCTGCAGGCGGATGTCCTGGAACTGACGCCGCTGTTTGAGGGATTTCCAGCGGGCGCGGCGGATGTCACCGGCGATGTAGTTCCAGCGCAGTTGAAACCGCTGCAGGAGAATCCCATCCTGTAGATAGGACGCCCAGCGTAATACCGGATTGTCAGGCCGGCCCGGGTCGTATCCTGGCATTTACAATCTCTCTACCTTCGGGCTATTTTTACCCAGGTCCCCAAGCGCGTTCCGGCTGTCGAAGATGAATTTTGCCGCTCCAAGAATGGCGGGATAATCGTAGCCCTTGTGGTTTGTGACAATGACGATGCAATCCGAGGTGCGCACGGCTGCCATCAGGTCCGGGACGCTGCGCAGTTCGATGCCGTCGTGGGTTTTCAGGACAGGAATGTATGGGTCGTGGTAGGAAACTTGAGCCCCCTTCTGCTGGAGCAGCCCGATCACGTCCAGCGCAGGGGATTCGCGCAGGTCATCGATATCCGGCTTATAGGCTGCCCCCAGGACCAGGCATTTGCTCCCGTTCAACACCTTGCCGCGTGCGTTCATGCCATCCAGGATGCGGCTGACGACATAGCGCGGCATATTGGTGTTGATTTCGGAGGCCAGCTCGATGAAGCGGGCGTTGTATTGGTAGGCCTTCATCTTCCAGGAGAGGTAGAGCGGATCAATGGGGATGCAGTGGCCGCCCAGGCCTGGACCCGGCGTGAACTTCATGAAGCCGAAGGGTTTGGTCGCGGCTGCGTCAATCACCTCCCAGACGTCTATACCCAGTCGTTCACATATGATTGCCATCTCATTGACGAGACCAATGTTGATCATGCGGAAGGTGTTCTCGAGCAACTTTGCCATCTCGGCCGCCTCGGTATTTGAGACCCGGTGAACATGCTGGATGGCTTCCCCATACCAGGCCGCGGCAACCTCCGTGCAGGCCTCGGTGATCCCCCCGACCACCTTGGGGGTATTAACGGTGGTATAGTCTTTGCGGCCCGGGTCGACGCGCTCTGGCGAGAACGCCAGAAACCACTTCTTGCCGACTGCGAGCCCCTTCTCCTCCCCCAGTTTTGTCAACAGGACTTCGCGTGTTGTCCCAGGATAGGTGGTCGATTCAAGCACCACGACCATGCCCGGATGCATATGCTTGCCCAGTTCTTCGGTGGCTGACAGGATGAAGGACATATCCGGGTCACCGGTCTGGCGGAGGGGGGTCGGGACACAGATGCTCACCGCGTCCAATTCCTTCAGCACGGAGAAGTCTGTGGTGGCCTTCAGACTGCCGGATCGGACCAGTTTTGCCACGGTCTTGGTAGGAACGTCAGGAATATAACTCAGGCCTTTGTTGACGGAATCGGCCTTACGCGCATCCGGGTCGATGCCGGTCACGCTGAAGCCTGCCTTGGCGAAGACCACCGCCAACGGCAATCCGACATAGCCCAGACCCAAAATCCCGACCCGGGCAGTTTTATTTCGTATCTTCTTGAGTAGCTCTTCCTTAATGGTCATTCTTCCTCCTGTGGTTCATCTGGAAAGACAATCAAGCTGAAGGCAACCCCGCCCCTCCTGGGGGGTTTCGAGATTTCATCCCAGATGGATTGGGGTTGAGGAACAATTCAGAACAAGTTCAGCTGCTTGGGTTTTTCCTCTGGAACTTTGGTTGGCTGGTCAGAGGGGGAACGCTTCATGGCCGCGCGGGCCTGTTCCAGCAGTTTCGGCAATTGGGCAAAGTCCTGGATGATGGTCGGTCTCACGGAGGCTTGATGAAGCGCGGCTGCTGGGTGGAACATGGCGATGACGAAACGGCTGCCAACCCTGCGCATCTGCCCATGAACTGCGCTGATTTTGGCGCCGGGCAGGAACTTGCCCATGGAAAAACGGCCCAGGGTGATGATGATCCTCGGGTTGATCGCCGCGATCTGCCGTTCCAAATACTCGTTGCATGCGGCCAGCTCCTCGGGCAGGGGGTCCCGATTCCCGGGCGGCCGGCATTTCACCACATTGCCGATCCACACCTCGGAGCGCTTTAACCCGGCCTGGGCCAACAGTTCGTCCAGGAACTGACCCGCCGCGCCGACAAATGGGCGCCCCTGCTCGTTTTCATGAAAACCCGGACCCTCACCAATGAACATGATTTCCGAGGTGGCTGGCCCCTCACCTGGGACCGCCTTCTTGCGAGAATGGTACAGGGCGCATTTTTGACAGATGGAAACCTCTTTAGCTATTTGCGCAAGGGTTTCTTCAGCGCTCATGGATCCTCCAAGGCATTCAAATGGTCCAGCGTCATCAGCAAGGCATCTTCATTATTATCCCTGTAATACCTTGGGCGTCGGCCCGTGACCTCGAACCCATGCTTGGAATACATGCTCTGGGCCGCGGGATTCCCTTCCCGGACTTCTAAAAACGCCAACTTTGCACCTTCTGCCCGTGCCGCCGTCAGGGCTTGGAGTAACAGCTTGTCGCCGATGCCCTGCCGGCGAAAGTCGGGATGGGTGGCGATGGTGGCAATATGAGCCTCATCCACGATCAGCCACAGCACCAGCATGGCAACCACGCGCCCGTCCGCCTCGGCGATCCACGCCCTCGCTGCAGGATTTTCGGTTGCCTCGAATTTGAACGAACGCTCCGGCCAGGGCAGGCTGAAGGATAGTTCGTCAATTGCATGGACAGCGGGGACATCCTCCAGGCGCATTCGCCGGATGATCAGGCTCACGCCGGGAGGCCTCCAGCCAGATGCAGGTAGATGGGTGCCAGGGAGGTGGCAGAGTCAATCCTGCCCGCTTGCCATTTCTCCCAGGCCAGCTCCGCCAGAATGCCGGGGCGGCGCACGCACTGGGCCGGAGAAGCCAGCAGCACGTTCTTAAATTTACGGGCGAGGCGGTTACGTTCGCTGGCAGTGAGCTCGCCACAGACCCAGGTCTGTTGGCGGATGCGGCGGGACAGTTCGGCGATGGTGGTTATCGTGACCGGCCCCTGGGGCCGCCAGCGGTTCTTGACGGCTTTATACCAGCCCACAGCCAGATGGCTTCGCCCGGCCTGGAGAACCGCGACCAGGGCCTGACCATGGACCGGCTGCGCCGCGGCCAGCACGTCCAGGGTCGGGATGCCGATGAGCGGTAAATGCCTCGCCAGTGCCAACCCTTTCGCCAGGGCCAGTCCGACGCGCAGGCTGGTGAAAGAACCCGGACCGAGGGCGACACCCACGGCCTGCACCTCCCCGATGGTCGTCGCGCAGCGCGCCAGGAGTTCTGCGATGGCAGGGGCGAGTTCCTGGGTGTGGTGGGCGTGGCTTTGCCAATACAACTCACCGCTCAGCTGGACCCCGTCATAAAGGGCCAGACCCACTTGGGCAGTCGAGGTATCGATAGCCAGCAACATCAAACTACCCCGTAGACCGCCTGCTGGAGGCTCTCCAGCAGGCGTTGATGACGATTACCAATTGCTTCAAATCGCATGGCGCGATGCTCCTCGGACTCGTATTCCAGATGTGCCCACAAACGGTCGGAGGGCAGGACGGATGCGATGCGCTCCGGCCATTCGACGACCAGCGCTCCTTCCAGGAGCAGGCTGTTCAGGTCCAGTTCCTCCGCCTCCGGCGCTGATTCCAGCCGGTAGGCATCCAGGTGGAAAAGCTGGCTGGCATCGGGGCGGCGGTAGACGTTCACCAACACGAAAGTTGGGCTGGAAACAGGATCGAGAGAGCCCCAGCCCTGGGCGACGCCTTGGACGAGGGTGGTCTTTCCCGCGCCCAGCTCCCCTTGCAGGCAGATCAGGTCGCCGGGCTGAAGGAACTTTCCCAGACGAATGCCCAGCCGGCGGGTCTGTTCGGGGCTGCGGCTGAAGAATTCAAACGTATTGGCATCCAGGATGGGCATGACAGAGGGATTATACTACACGGAGTTTGGCTGGATTTTAGCATTGGAGGGGGACCAGGCGCAGGCCTTCAATCAGGGTGGAGGTGATTCTGCCGTCTTGTTTTAAAAGCCAATCTGTTTCCCCAGGATTCTTGCGATCGTGCGCGCGGCCTGTGGGCGGGCCGCACTCTTGCAGTTTTTAATCACCTGAGCCCGTTCCTGCGGCCGGCAGACCCAGCGCGTCAGTGCCCGGACGACTTTGAGAGGCTCCGGCGCCCAGACTCCCACCCCCTCGCTCTCGACATACACGACGTTGCCATCCTCCTGGCCGGGCAGCTTGGCATACAGGATGATCGGCAAAGAGGCGTTGAGTGCCTCGGCAATTGTGCTTGGCCCGGCTTTGGTTACGATGACATCCGCAGCACGCATGAAATCGGGCATCTCATGGACAAAGCCGTAGATGAAGGTCGGATTCTCCCAGGTCTGTTCCTGGAGCTCGGCTTGTAGCTTGGCGTTTCGTCCGGTTACGACTGCCAGACCGACATCCAGACCTGATTCGTCAATGGCCTGAGCGGTTTCGGCAAGCGGACCCATACCATCCCCGCCGCCGACCAGCAGAGCGACCAGTTTGTCCTGCGGCCAGCCGAATTTTGTGCGCAATCGGCGCTTGTCGCCGCGGGGGGCGCTGCAGCGTTCGGAAACCGGCAACCCCACCAGACGGACTTTTTCTGCTGGCATAGTGTATTCCAGAGCGCGTTGTTTGGCCAGCTCCGTCGGGACGATCACCAGGTCCGCGCGGTGGTCATACCAGAGGGCATGCGTGGTGACCAGATCAGTCACGACGGTGATGAACGGCGGGCGGTTTTGGCCGAGGGCTTTCAAGAAAAATGAGTTTGCCAGCGGGTGAACACTGACCAGCATATCACTGGGGTGTTCCCGCACCAGTTTGCGGGCTGCCCGTCTGACAGTGGGCCAGAAGGTGGAGGTCAGCATACGTGCCTGAGGGCGTCCGTTGCTGACACGGAAACCCACCCCCCACAACTCAGGAATGCGCACCAAATCCGGGTAGATCTTGGGTAAGGAATTGTAGGGCGGGGGGGCATAATCCTTCATAAAATCCACCATCTCGATCGTGATAGCGTCACCATATTCCAGGCCGATGGCCTCGATGATCGCCTCAGCGGCGGAGCGGTGCCCGCCGCCTGTATCCGAGAAGAGGAAAAGAACGTGCGGTTTATGTGTCGGAAGAGCGCTCATTGGTTTCCCTCGAGATGACTGTTTTCAGCCGACGGGCAAGTTCACGCCGTGGCAAGAGCACCCGCCGCTTGCAGACGGTACATTCCAGTCCGATATCCGCCCCTAAGCGGACGATGGTCCATTCATAGGAGCCGCAAGGATGCGGCTTGCGCAAGCGGACAATGTCACTGAGCTGCAATTCGGGAAGCATGGCACGATTCTAACGCGTTTGCAGCAGGTTGGCGAATACCCTTCTCGGTCCACGGGCTGGGTCAGGCTTAAAAGTACTGCGCATGCCGCCCTGAACAAATCGTGATAAACTACCTCTGACCTCACCTCAGCAAGGAGTGAAACATGTCTTCTCATCCAACGTATGACATCGTGATCGCCGGTCTCAAGCGCAACCTGCCCCTCTTTGAGATCAAGCCCGGTTTGAAGATAGCCATCTTGAACATTCTTGGAGATACCGAGCTGGTGCAGGCCTGCGCCAGGGACTTGGCAAAAAGACTGAAGGCGACAGACTTTGACATCCTGGTCACAGCAGAAGCCAAGTCGATCCCACTCGCCTACGCCCTTTCGGTCGAAACGAAAAAACCCTATATCGTCCTGCGCAAGACCTATAAAGCCTATATGGGCGCGGCGTTGATCGCCGAAACCCTATCGATCACGACCGGGGAACCGCAGACCTTGATCATGGATGAAAAGGATCAGGAGCTGGCCAAGGGCAAGCGGGCGGTGATCGTGGACGATGTCATCAGCACCGGTTCGACCCTGCAGGGCATGCAGATGATCTTGGAAAAGGCGGGTGCGCATGTCGTCCGTGAGGCAGCCATTCTGACGGAGGGCGAGCGTGCCCAATGGGAACATATCGTATCTTTGGGACACCTGCCCCTGTTCACGGATTAGATTCAGGATCGCGCAAGGATGATGAATAACTGATTCTGATGATAATTAATCCAATCTTGACGAGTTTCGCCAGAAGAAACCGATCTGGTGGAAACTTTGTTTTTTAACGGCGGTTGCGCTCTTGGGCGTCCCCGTTCCTGAACTTGGGGCTGAACTGTTGAATCAACTTTTCCTTCTGCTTTTTCGTCAACCCTTTGATCTGACGCTCCCTGCGCATGGCGCTGGCACGGTCCGGTAATTCTTCCACGTAGACCAACCGGACCGGGCGCCGGCTGCGCGTATAACGCGCCCCCCGGCCGGCATTGTGTACCCGCAGGCGGCGTTCGGGGTCGTTGCTCCAACCGGTGTAATACGACCCGTCCGCACACTCCAAAATATAGCAGAAGCTGGTCATGAGGGAACCGAGGCCCGACTCTAGGGGGCTGTGCTCTTCGTTAATCGGAATCCGAATTGTCTTTCCGGCGAAAGAGTTTCCCCAGGCCCCCGACCTGTTGTTTTAAGATATCGCCGGCCTTCGGGAATTCCTGTTTTCCGCCTTCGACGGACTGCCAGTTGCCCCGCGAGCGTTCTGCCCACCACTTGGCACGCCCCAGGCGGGCGTGTTCCAGGCGATCTTTCAGACTCTCCCGATCTTCCTTGGCGATAGCATCGCGCAGCTCGGTCAGGGCCGCCAGCAGGCTGTCCAGCACGCGCAGCATGTTTTCCCGATTTTGAAGGGCGGTTTCGCTCAGTGAGCCGATTTCTTCTGGACTGGCCACCGGGGCTGTCGGTAGGCTGAAATGCTGTCCGGCCATCTTGCGGATATCGGACCAGCCCGGTTGATCAATGGCTGCGTTAACCAACGCAACGGCGGACAACTGCGGGAGAAGATGAGCGGTTGCCATGATCCCGTCGATTTCGGATAGGTCGACATAATAGGGCACGGCACCCAACAAGCTGGCAAAGCCCGTCGCCAGCTGAATGGCCTCCCCGGGGGTGCCCGGGGGGGCGCAGATGCCGAGCAGGCCATGCTGGAACAGGTCGGCATGGGCGTGGTCGATTCCATGCCCAGGTTCTTCGACGTACAAGGGGTTGATGGCCGGTGACAGACCGACGTAGTATCGCTGCGGCGGTAGCAGGTCCTTGATCCAGGCAGCGACCCCGGCCTTGACTGGCGAGGTGTCCATCAGGACGGCTTTGGCGCGCAGGTCCAAAGCAATGGCCTTAAGCGTATCGTAGATCTGATCGACGGGGATGGCCAGCAGGACAAGGTCCGCGGCTTCCACCGAGGCGGGCAGGTTGTATACGATCCTTTCTACGGCCCCGATCTTCTTGGCCCTTTGGGCGATCTCGGGACTCTTGTCATGGCCGACCGTGCTGACCTGGTCTTTGTGGTCGGCGAGAGCCAGTCCAACCGAGGCACCGATCTGCCCCAGTCCGATGATGGTGATCTGGACAGTCATGGATCCTCTCCCTACGAATCATCCGCATGCTGGAGGGCTGCGAGCAGCCGGTCGGTGGGCGATGCGGGCGGTTCTGCGAGCACCTCATGGTGGCGGCTGATCAGGCTGACGGCCTGGGCGGAGGCGCCGGTCTGGGCGGCCAGGCTGGCCCCCCAGGCGGGGTGATGCTCGGCCACGACAAAGGGGTGCCGCAGTCCATGCGCTTGGCCCGCACTCCAGTGTTTTACCGCCTGTGGGAAGAAATGTTTGCCCAGCACGATCTCGACGCGTTCCCAGATCGAGAGGGGTGAGAGAATTTTGCCAATATCATGGAGCAGCGCGGCGGTCAGCAGGTTCGTATCGTCATGGCCGGCCTCTTTCAAGCGGTTTAAAACCTGAAAAGCATGAGATTGCTCAGAGGGGTGCATCCGGCGGAAAAGGACAATTTGGGTCGGGGAGAGGTAAGGTTGGATCGCACGCGTTTCCACGCCCTCTTTCGGTGCGAGGAGGGCATGCCAGAACTGGCTGGCACGGTGGCGGAGGCGAATATTAGCCATGGTCGGTCTAACCTTAGCGCCCGGCTGGCTGGCTGCCCTGCGAGCGTGTTCCCCGAATTCCGAGGACGACGGGATTATAACATCGGAACCGTCTGTGCCGGGAATGGCCGGCAGTTCCGCCTGGCGGTTTCGGTGATAGAATCGTGAGAGCCAGGGACGCCGACCCTGGCTCTCAATTGAAAGGAGGAGAAGAGAAATCGCCTTACGTTGATATAGTACCATATAGGTCTAAAAAGTACATGACGATTCCCATACGTTTACCCTACGCATATCTAACAATTTTGTAATCGGTTTTTAAGGTTTTGGAAGCACGCATGCCCTCTCTCGCGATTGAAACCGAGGCCCTGGGGCGGGTCTACCGGATCCGGGGTAACAAGAAAGAGAAACTGATCCAGAAGGAACTGATTGCCCTTTCGGATGTCAGCCTTCAGGTCGAACGCGGCGAACTGTTTGGTTTGCTTGGGCCGAATGGCGCCGGAAAGACGACCTTGATCAAGATTCTCACCACATTGATTGCTCCGACCACCGGCCGGGCGCGCGTGGCCGGGTACGATGTGGCGGTGGAGCCGCATCTGGTGCGTCCGCGGATCAATATGGTCTCGGGCGGTGAATCGTCGGGCTACGGCCTGCTTACGGTACGCGAGAACCTGTGGATGTTTGCCCAGTTCTACGGACTCTCCACGCGTGAGGCGAACCAGCGTATCGAAGCGCTCCTGGGCATTGTCGGGCTCGCTGACCGGATGCACACGAAATCTTCGGACCTGTCGACCGGACTTCGCCAGAAAATGAACATCGTGCGCGGATTCCTGACCGATCCGGAAGTGTTGTTTCTGGATGAGCCGACCCTCGGCCTGGACGTAGGCGCCTCGCGTGACGTCCGCCGTTTCGTTCTCGAGTGGCTGGAGGCCGACCGCTCGCGCACCCTCATGCTGACCACGCACTCCATGGTCGAGGCGGACGAGCTGTGCGATCGGGTGGCCATCATCAATCAGGGGCGCGTCCTGGCCTGTGACAAGCCATCCGCCCTGAAAAAGCGTCTGCAAAAGGAGGCGCACTTCGAGATCGACACCAGCCCGCTGAATGAGCTGTCGCTGGTGGCGCTCAGGGCACAGCCGGGAGTCCACAAAGTGTCCAGCCGGAACGTGGATGGGATGGCCACCCTCGACTTGATCCTGGAGGAAGAAGCGGCCCTGGCCGGGGTGGTGAACACCCTGACCCGCGCCGACATCGGGATCATCAAGCTGACCAAGCATGAGCTGACCCTGGAGGATGTCTTTGTCGACTTGGTCGGGCGCAGCATCGAGGAGATGGAACTGGAGCGTCCGGATGAACACTAGGGCGGTACTGACCCATCACCCGCACAAGGCTGTCGGCTGGCGATTGTTCCTGCAGACCGTCTGGGCGCGGGCTTACCCGCGCCTCATCGGGCAGCAGCGTGACCTGTCCTGGCTGATCTTCGATACGCTCCTGCCGATCGGCGGGGTGATCGCCTATGTTTGCGTTTACAGGGCAATCGGCGCGCCGAACCAATACATCGGTTTTGTGGTGATGGGCGGGGCGATGACAGCCTTCTGGATGAACGTGTTATGGGCTATGGCCAGCCAGCTGTACTGGGAGAAAGAGCAGGGCAACCTCTCCCTGTACATCATGGCCCCTAATTCGATGATGGCGATCCTGCTGGGCATGGCGCTCGGAGGCCTGCTGGCCACAACCCTGCGGGCGGTGATCGTCATGCTGGTCGGTTCCCTGCTCTTTCAGGTGCATTATGTGGTGACCGGTTTCATCCAGCTGTTCGCCGTGTTCGTCCTGGCGATGACGGCTCTGTACGGCATGGGCATGATGACCTCCTCGCTGTTCCTGCTGCTGGGACGGGAAGCCTGGCATCTATCCAATCTGGCCCAGGAACCCGTCTACCTGGTCTCCGGATTTTACTTTCCAATCCGGAGTCTGCCGTTCTGGGTGGCGGCTGCAGCCTCGATCATCCCGCTGACCCTCGGACTGGACGCCATGCGGCAGCTTGTTTTCCCATCCGGCTTCACACTGGGTTTCCTGGATACGCGCCTGGAGGTCGGCATCCTGGTCGGGCTGGCGGTCATTTTCCTGGTCGGGGCGAAGCTGCTGCTGGGGTATATGGAAAAACTTGCTATCCGGGAGGGGCGGCTGACAGAGACACGCAGATAGGCGATGGCTGACTCGACCCTTACGACCCGCAAGCTGATCCCGTTATCACGCGGCTCCCAGGTCTGGCGCTCGTTCTGGGTGGCTGCCTGGCTGGGCTGGCAGATCGAATCCAACTGGGCCGACCCGTTCCTGTTCGCCATCTACTCGGTCATCAAGCCGCTCTCCGGGGCCGCCATTCTGGTGGTGATGTACGGCCTGATCAGCAAGGGCAATTTCAACACCCCGCTCTTTTCCTACATTTACATTGGCAACGCGTTCTACACCTACGTCAGCGCGGTGATGACGGGCGTCTCCTGGGCAGTGATCGATGACCGCGAGCACTACAAGACGCTCAAGTACATGTACATCGCCCCCATCCGCATCCCGGTCTACCTGTTCGGGCGCGGGGTGGCGCGTTTCATCACCGGCTCGTTCTCGGTGCTGATCACGATCCTTTGTGGCGTCTGGTTCCTGCACATGTCTCTCGACATCTCAAAGGTAAACTGGCCCCTGTTCTTCCTGACCCTGGCGGTCGGTGTCGTGATGCTGGCGATGATGGGCCTGATGCTGGGGAGCTTCAGCCTGCTGCTGGCCCATCACAGCGACTTCGTCGCAGATGCAGTGGCAGGGGCGCTCTACATTTTCAGCGGGGCGATCTTCCCGCTCGAGGTGCTCCCGGTCTGGCTGCGCCCGATCGGTTTCGTCGTGCCCATCACCTATTGGTTGGAACTGGTGCGGCGCTCGCTGGTCGGGAGCGTGGCCCAGGCCTTCCCGACCCTGGCCGGTTATACCAACGGACAGCTGTTCGCCATCCTGACGCTGCTGTCCGTCCTGTTCGGCATCGCTTCGGTGTTCGTCTTTCGGGCCTGCGACCACCGGGCGCGCGAGCGCGGTTTGATCGACCGGGTGACCAATTATTAGAACAGATGACAGGAGCACCGCATGGATACGAACATGATTCTTTACATCGGCCGGACAGCCTCGACCCCCCTCGGCAGGCTGTGGCTGGCTGTCTCGGACCGGGGACTGGTTGCGATCGAACAGGGCTTGAACCGGACCGAATTCACCGCTTGGCTCGAGCGCCGTTTTAAACGGGCGGTCAAGTATGCCCCGGAGCGGGTGTGCGAGGCGGCCGGACAGGTGGAGGCATACCTCTCCGGTGCGCGGCGCGAATTCAGTCTGGCCATCGACTGGACCCCGCTGAGCCCCTTTCAGCAAGCCGCGCTGCGCGCCACCTGTGCCATCCCGCGTGGGCAGACGCGCACCTACGCCCAGATCGCGGCGCAGATTGGTCGGCCGCGCGCCGCCCGAGCCGTCGGGCGGGCTGAGGCCACCAACCCCCTGCCGCTGGTCATTCCCTGCCACCGGGTGGTGGGCACGGACGGCAGCCTGCACGGCTATGGCATGGGAGAGGGTTTAAAGACGAAGGAGTGGTTGCTGCGGATGGAAAGGGAAGGGCAGGCATAGCCGCGGTGAATTTCCATGAATGAATTTCACTCCGGTTTTGTGGCCATCCTAGGCAAGCCCAATGTGGGCAAATCCACCTTGGTGAATGCCTTTCTGGGCCAGAAGATAGCCGCAGTCTCGTCGCGCCCGCAGACCACCCGCCGTCGCCAGCTGGGCATCCTGACCCTGCCACAGGCCCAGATCGTTTTCGTGGATACACCCGGCGTCCACATCCCACGTCACAAGCTGGGCCAATTCTTCAACCAGGAGGCCGAGGAGGCGCTGGACGGGGTGGATATGGACCTTTTTTTGGTGGACGCCAGCACCGAGCCGGATGATGAAGACCGTCAAGTTGCACGCCTGCTCCTGGGACAGAGGCACACTCCAGACCTGTTCCTGGGCCTGAATAAGATCGACCTGGTCCCGCCCTCTTTGTGGGAGGCGCGTCGGGCCGAGTATCAGGTCATGCTCCCGGAGGCCACGGCTTTCCTGCTCTCAGCCTCCCGTGGCGACGGCCGGGCCGACCTGCTGGCGGCGCTGGTCGCCCGCCTGCCCGTCCGCCCGCCGGAGTATCCTGCCGAGCAGATCACCGATCAATATGAGCGGGAGATCGCCACCGAGTTGATTCGGGAAGCCGCGCTGGTCTTCCTGCGGGAGGAGGTGCCGCATGCCCTGGCTGTCCGTCTGGACGAGTTCACCGAGCGAGGCGAGCAGGGCGCCTATATCGCTGCAACCCTGTTCGTCGAGCGCGATTCCCAGAAGGGGATCGTCATCGGCGAAGGGGGGGGAATGCTCAAGAGGATCGGCTCAGCAGCCCGCAAGGAGATCGAAGCCATGAGCGGCCGCAAGGTCTATTTAAGCCTGCGGGTCAAGGTGGAAAAGGGCTGGCGGGACAATGAGGCCGCCCTGCGCCGGTTCGGCTATAAGATCAAGTCCGTTGGACATGTAGCGGAGAGGCGGAAAAAATGAATGCCAACCTATTGTTGATCCTGGTATTCGTGGCGGCCGTGGCAGACTGGGCGGCGGTCGCCAAAGGCTGGAAAAAGACCGAGTACATTGCCAAGCCGGCCACCATGCTGCTCCTATTCGTCTGGTTGGTTGTGCTGTCCCACCTGCGGGGTGTTCTGATGTGGTTCGGCCTGGGCGTGCTGTTCTCGCTGGTGGGGGATGTGTTCCTGATGATCTCCGACCGCTGGTTCCTTGCGGGCCTGGTGGCCTTCCTGCTGGCTCAGGTGATGTATATCGTTGGTTTGAATTTGCCTTTACCGGACGTCTCTCCGGTCGTGTCAATCGGGCTTGCCTTGCTTCTGGGAGTGAGCTCAGCCCGCGTGCTGCGGCGGATCACGGGTGGACTGGCAGCCAAAGGATTGGGCCGTCTGGTCGTCCCGGTCCTGGTGTCCGGCATGATCATCACGGTAATGCTGCTTTCAGCCATGCTAACGCTGTTCCGCGGAGATTGGAAGTCGACCCCCTCTCTGGTGGTCTCCACCGGGGCCATCCTGTTCTATTTTTCCGACCTGCTCCTGGCCTGGGACCGATTCGTTACACCGGTCAGGAACGGCCGGCTGATCAACATGGTCCTCTATCACCTGGGCCAGATTGCCCTGATCTTCGGGGCGGTGCTTCAGTTTGGGAAATGAGCAGGAAACCCGCTCTCTTCAAACTGAGCCAGAGGTGGAAGCCTCTGGCTTTTTTAACGGGCAGGCCTCACATCTTGCGGAAGGACTGAAACCCTTCGCCGAGCGCCTCGTGTGCCACACCGATGACCATGAAGGCCTGCGGGTCCTCTTCATGCACAATGGCCTTCAACTGCTGGACCTCGGAGCGGGTCACCACGCAGTAGACGACCGGCCGGGCCGTTCCGGTGTAGGCGCCAGTCCCTTCCAGGATGGTCACCCCGCGTTCCATTTCCCTCAGGATGCGCTCGGAGACGGCCTGGCACCGGGTGCTGACGATCAGCGCGGTTCGGGCAGTCCTCCCGCCTTCCATGGTGGTATCCACCACCAAGCCGCTCACGTAAAGGACGATGATCGCATACAGTGCTTTTTGCCAGCCGAACACAAAACCAGCAGCCAGGATGACCAGGGTATCGGTCATCAAATAGCTCTGAGTCATTGGGATGCCGCGCCAGTGGTTGAGGATGCGGGCCAGGATGTCGGAGCCTCCGCTCGTCGCCTGGGCCCGGTAGACCAGCCCGTAGCCGATCCCGCTCACCACCGCGCCGTACAAGGCATTCAGCACCAGATCCCCCGTCAAGCCTTGCTTCGGAAAAAATGGGATGAGCAGCAACAGGTCCGTGGCGAGTGAGTAAACGACGACTGCTGTCACCGTGCGCAGGACAAACCTCCGTCCGCCCAGGAACCGCCAACCGAGCAAGAAGAGGGGCAGGTTACCCACGAAGACCATAAGGCCGATCGGCCAGTGCGTGAAGTGGTTGATGATCTGGGAGATCCCGCTGACTCCGCCGCTCGCCAGGTTGGCCGGGACGAGGAACAAGCGCAATGCGACCGCCTGCAGCAACGCGCCGGCGGTGATGAGCAGATAGTCGCCTATCGAAGACGGTATTTTCCTGGTGGCTTGCATCCTGCCTCCCCTAGTCGGCCAGCTTTACACCTGCCAGCCTCTCGATCACCCCGATGACCGCCGAGTTATCCAACCCGCCCATATCCAGCTGGAGCATGGCATTATAGAGCTGCGCGTCCACCGCGGCGGAGGGCAGCGGGATGCCATATTCGCGGGCTGTTTCCAGGATGATATTCAGATCCTTGGCCTGCATGGCGGCCTTGAAACCGGGCGAGCGGTTGCCTGCGAAGAGCCGGGGAGGTTTGACGTCCAGCGTCCAGCACTGGGCTGCGCCGCCCTTGATCGCCTCGACCACTTTATGCGGGTCGACCCCGGACTTTTGGGAAAAGATCAGCAGTTCGCCCATCGCAACCATCTGCGCTGCGACCATGATCTGGTTGGCTGCCTTGGCGACCTGGCCCGCTCCGGCTTCACCGACATGTGTGACCGTCTTGCCCATGGCCTGGAAGACCGGCATGACCTTCTCCAGGGATTCCTTCGGCCCACCGACCATGATGGTCAAGGTGGCATCGCGCGCGCCGATATCGCCTCCACTGACCGGGGCGTCGAGGGAGGTCACGCCTTCAGCCGCCAGGCGAGAGGCGATGGCGCGGGCTGCGGCGGGTTTGATGGTGGAATTGTCCACCCAGATCAGCCCGGGGTGCGCGCCTTCGAGGATGCCTTTTTTCCCCAGCACGACCTCTTCCACATCCGGGGTGTCCGGCAGGTTGGTGAAGACCACTTCGGCCTGCAGAGCGACCTCCGCCGGTGAGAAAGCCGGACGCGCCCCCTCGGCACACAGTTCGTCCACCGGGCCGCGTGAACGGTTGTGGACGACCAGCGGGAATCCGGCCTTGAGCAGGTTGCGGGCGATGGATTTGCCCATCAGGCCGAGGCCGATATAACCGATATTCAGCATGGCAGACTCCTTGGGCAGGGGCATGCGGAAATTATACCCTTCCCACAGGCAAGAGGCCCCGGCCGTTTCGTTCGGCCGGGGCCTCAGTCCGAACAGGGAAGTCGGGTTGTACGGGTACGCTTATTGGATTTGGTAGACGATGGTGACCGTGGTCGTGATCTGCATCGAGCCGGAAGAGATCGGCACGCTATTGTCAGCAGCAAATGCTGCACGGGGGACTGCGATGGCCACTGGGGGCGTGCTGTCCTCATAGGAGATCGTCAAAACTTCACCGAGCTTGACGCCGGTGGCGCTCGTCAGCTCGTCGGCCTGCTGGCGGGCATTGGCGACCGCGGCCTGGCGGGCCTGGGTGAGAGCCTGGGTCTTGTCGGCCAGGTCAAACTGGATGCTGTTGATCGTGTTGGCCCCGGACTGGACCACGCTGTCCAGCAGGCCGCCCAGTTTGCTCAAGTCCCGGACGGTGACGTAAACGGTGTTGTCGACCCGATAGGTGACCGCCGTCAGCTTGCCGCTTTGATCGTATTGTTGCTGCGGGTAAATGCTGAAGTTGGTGGTCTTGATATCCTTGTCGGCCACGCCGAAGCTTTTGATGGCGGTGATGACCGCCTGCGCCTCGGTGTTGTTCTCGGCGACCGCCTGGGCTGCGATGGAGTTTTGGGTCTCGACGCCGATGTAGATATAGGCGATGTCGGGGGTCAGGGTGACCATGCCCGTGCCGGTGACGGTCACGGTGCGCTGAGTGGGCTGGGGCTGGAGGGTGACGGTCGAAGGTCCGCAAGCGGCCAGCAGCGCGCCGAGGATCAGGACTGCGAGCAGGAAAAGGATTTTATTACGCATCAGAGGCTCCTTGATCGGGTAGTGTGAATCGTTCACCTACCAGACGAAGCAGCCTGTGAAAAGTTCCCGCCGCGCCTGAACTCCTGGTGCTCAGATCAGCTAGGCCGCGGGGTTCGATCAGGGGCGGGTCACTTGAGGCCGTACGTGACGGTAACGGTCGCGGTCAACTGCAGCTGGCCCGGATTGATCGGCACGTTGGAGCTCGGAGCGGCGACTGCGCCACCGCCACCCAGGGCATACCCATAAAAGGGTACACCCGGGTTCTCGCTGTAGGTGATGGTCTGGATGCTACCCAGATTGACGCCGGCGGTCTTGGCGAGTTCGGTGGCCAGCGTGCCGGCATTTGCCATGGCCTTCTGCCTGGCTTGTGTCAGACCGGAGGTATTATCGGCCACGTCGAAAGAGATGCTGTTGATATTGTTGGCGCCGGCGTGGACCGCGGTGTCCAGCAGGCTGGCGAGCTTGCTCAGATCGCGCACGGTGACCGAAACGGTATTGTCCACCATATAGGTCGTACCGGTCGGTTTGCCGGTGAGCTGGTCCGTCTGGGTCGAGGAGTTGAGGCTGAAATTGCTGGTTTGAAGATCCTTGGCATCGATGCCGCTGCCTTGCAGGGCATTCACGACCGCCTGGGCCTGGCTGTTATTGCTCTCGATCGCCTGGGTGATATCCGGATCCTCGGTATGCACGCCGATGGTGATGTAGGCGATATCCGGGGTCAGGTAGACGGTCCCGGTGCCGGTGACCGTCAGTGTGCGTGCCTGGGCGGCTGCCGGGCCGCAGGCTGTTAGCACCAGCGCCAGGATGAGAGCCAGGAGAGTGCTGACAAAGGTGAGTTTGGTACGCATGGATTCGATCCTCCTTATAGGAGTTGAGTATAACTTAGATCGATACCGTCCGGTCTGCAAAAGTTCATGGGAACGATTTCTCCTCCTTTTTTGATCGATTCCTTGTAAAATCTGTACAAATGTTCTATAATGAACCAGGAACATTCCAAGGATCAAGCATGGCATTGAATTTCCAACAGGTGGTGGAGAAGATCCGCCTCATCGGGGCCTCGGTACAGACCCGCCAGGCGGCCCAGGCGGCCCTGCGCGCGCAGGCCCGTTCCTTGCTGGAGTCCTGGGCGAACAAGACGGCCGAGCTCGGCGCAAAGGTGGAGCGCGCCTGCCAGATCGACCCTGGGTTGCGCTGCGCGATGCCGCTGGACGAGCCGCTGGACGCGGCCCAGCCAGAACCAGCCCACAAGGCTGGGGTGACCCTCATCGCAGCCGATGGTTCTGAGATCGCCCCGGACCGGCACGCAGCCGTCTTTTATTCCCTGGTCAACGTCGGGGCCATCGTGCTGCAGCCTGGCTCCGGCCGGGCACCGGATGTCATCACCGACAGCCAGTTGCTTTTCGCGGATGAGCTTTACACGCAGACCGGCATGCTGACCGAGGAAGCCGTTCAGCAGCGTCGTGACATCGCCGAGCGCCGCCTGCTGCTTGCCCTCGCTCCGAACTACCCGGCCCCGGTCATCACATTGACCGATGGCCCCCTGGAGCTGTGGGGAGGAAAAGGCGGCGAGGCGGACGAATACCGCCGCAACCTGGAAACTTACAAGTCGATCCTCTCCCAACTGCAGGCCAGGGAGGTGATCGTGGCCGGCTTCGTGGACAAGCCTGCGGCCGACCTGGTCGTCCGCCTCCTGGAGCTTGCCCGGATGGCCGATGAGGAACTCGCGGGTCTGCGCACGACCCATCCCCTGCGGGGTGTCAGCGACCGCTGGTTGTTCAGCGGCCTGCTTGGACCAGGCCAGCGCTCGGCGGTTTTCGGCCTGCAGTCGGGATCACGGACCGCCTACGCAGGCGATCTGGCATTGCGCTTCTTTTACCTGAACGTCGGTGACCAGGCCGAGCCCGCGCTGGCGCGCGTGGAAATTCCCAAGTGGATTTCAGACCGACCCGATCAGCTCAACCTCCTGCATGCAGCTCTGCTGGAGCAGTGCCGGGTCATGGGGGTCAAGCCTTACCCCTACCCTCTGCACCGGGCCCACGAAGCTGCGGTGGTCAAGTTTGCGGAGAGAGAGCAGATTGAACAGCTGCTTGCCCTGGAACTGCGCCGCAATGGAGGCGAGATCGAAACCGTTTCGGGCAAGCAGGCGGCCAAGGATTTGAAGGGCCGGACAGGTCGTAAATGATCAAACTCTCGGCCTGTCCTCTAATTGTCCGGCCGGAACGAAAAATCTGCTAAAATTGCTCACCGCAAAGTGAGCTGGCAAAACCGGGTAGCGGAGGCAGCATGGTGTCAATCCAAATCGGTCACCTTCTTCGTGCCAGCACGTCCGGCTTCGTGGTGGGCTGCTCGGTCTCGCAGCTCGAAGCCCCCTCCTTTGGCGCCCTCGTCGAGGCCCCGCTGGGGGGAGACTACCGCGTCTACGGTTTGATCTATGATATCCACATTGATGACGACGGCCTGGTGCGCCAGCTGGTCACGGCTGGAGATGTCAGTCCGGAAGTGATGCACGACAACCGCGAACGCCGCATCGTGCCGGTCGAGATGTCGGTGCTGGCGGTCGGCTACGAGCAGGGCGGGAGGATCTATCAGCTCCTGCCGCCGCGTCCGCCGCTGAGCCTGGATGTCATTCACCTCTGTTCGGAAGCGGAGCTGGTCCGGTTCACCAGCGCCGGGAAGTTCGGGTACTTCCGCCATATCCTGCGGGCCAAGGACATTCCGATCGGAGAACTGCTGGCCGCCCATGTGGGACAGGCCCAGATCGCCCATGCCAAGGCAGGGGAAAAGGAATGGTCGATCAGGGCCGCGCAGGAGTTGGTTACCTTGCTGCGGGATGACTACTCCACCTTGATGGCGGTCCTCGAAGCGCTGGGCGGCGCGTTGCCGGCTTGAGGCAAAAGATGGCTGCAAAACGTAAGGGCACACAGACCAGTGCATTCGGTTCTCCGGGGCGTGCGGGCCATGATTCCACCCCTTTCTATTCCGGCAGGCTTTACGATGGCCAGCCCCAGGAAAGCGGAGAAGCCTACCTCGAGAACCCGGTTCCTGCTGGAAACCTTGACCGCATCTTTTGCAAGTCTGCCGAGGCGATGTCGGAGCTGCCGGAGGCCAGCGTGCACCTGATGGTCACCTCCCCGCCGTACGATAACGGCAAGGAGTATGATGCCGACCTGACCCTGGAAGAATATCTGGCCTTCCTGCAGCGCGTTTGGAAAGAGACCTGCCGGGTGCTCGTCCCTGGAGGGCGGATGTGCATCAATATCGCCAATCTTGGCCGCAAGCCCTACATCCCCCTGCATGCCTTCATCACTCAAGGTGTGCTCGAACTCGGCCTCCTGATGCGCGGCGAGATCATCTGGAACAAGGCTGCCAGTGCCAGCCCGTCGACAGCCTGGGGCTCCTGGAAGTCTGCCGCGAACCCGACCCTGCGGGACGTGCACGAGTATATCCTGATCTTCTGTAAAGGGACTTTCAGGCGTCCGAACCCCTCCAAACGGGACAACACCATCAGCCGCGAGGAATTCCTGGAATTCAACAAGTCCGTTTGGAATTTGCCGGCTGAGCCGGCGCGCAAGGTGGGTCACCCCGCCCCCTTCCCGGTCGAGTTGCCGCGCCGGTTGATCCAGCTGTACACCTACGAAGGCGAGGTGGTCCTAGATCCGTTCATGGGATCCGGGCAGACCGCCATCGCCGCACTCAAAAGCCACCGGCATTACGTCGGGTATGAGCTCGACCCGAAGTACGTCGAGCTGGCCGAGAAGCGCATTCGGGAGAGTGGCTTATGAAGGTCGGCAGTGATGTGAAGTGTGTGGATTTTCCCTGCGGGGATACCCGGCGCAGCAGCTATGTACTCCCGGAGGTGCGGGTCGATCCGGCGGACATCTCGGTGTTGCTGATCTCTGAAACCGCCCCGGAGAAGCTAGGCGATTACTATTATGCCGGTCAAGATGCCCTTTTTGCGCAGACCACCGTTCTGGCCTTCCAGGACGCCGGGTTGCGGGTCGTTGCCGTTCAGGATATCCTCGACCGGGGTGTTTACCTGACCACGGCGGTCAAGTGCGGGAAGACCGCTTACGGCGTTGCTGCAGCAACCGTCGAGCACTGCTCGCACCTGTTAGAACAAGAGATCGCCCTGTTCCCGAACGTCAAGGCCTATTTATTGATGGGCGACGTGGCGATCAAAGCGGCCAACGCTATCGCCCGGCGCAACCGCGCGCCGCGCGTCATCCCGGCAGGTCCAACCTATAAGATCCGCAGTGGCGAGTTCACCTTCCGAGGCGCTCGCGCCTTCCCGTCCTACCTGCAGGCCGGCCCGAGCTTCTTCATCGAAAAAAGCAAGCGCCGGATGATTGCGCAGGACATCGCCGCCGCGCTGGAAATTGCAGGGATATCCTAAGATCCCGACTGTCCCCGGTTCCCCTTCCGCCTTCAAGGGTCTCGGCCCCGTATCCTTCGGCTGCAGGCATTTTCTATGGAACGATTGGTGAGGTTGTATGGCTCAATCCAAACCTGACCTTCAAATCCCCCCCATCGGCTATATCGTCGGCGGGGGGTTGAAGGAGTCCTTCCGGGTTCGTCTCACGGTTCCCCCGCAGGAAGTTCAAGAAGGGGCCTTTGTGGTCATTCCCAGCGGAAATTGGCAGTTCTACGGCCTGGTGACGGACCTGCAGCTGGGCGCCACCGACCCGCGCTTTGCCGATGAACCGTCCGAGACGCGCCTGCCGCCGGCCCTGGCGCAGGCGCTGCACGGCCAGACGCTATACACCAACCTGGAAGTCTTGCCGGCGTTGATGCTCGAACGCGGACCGGAACCGGGCACCGCCGAGTATGAGGCCTGGCGGAAGCAGAAAGGTGAGGATACGCCGCGTCCGATCCCGGTCAAGACCGTGCCGCCCCACCACGCCCCGGTCAGGCTGGCCCTGCCGGGGGATATCGCCGAGATCTTCGGTGACCCGTCTCAAAAGGGCAACTTCGTGATCGGCACCACCCGCGAACAGGGCCATCCGGTCTGCATTGACCTGGAGAAGTTCGTTCAGCGCTCAGCTGGCGTGTTTGGTGCGACTGGCACCGGCAAGTCGTTCCTGACCCGCATTGTGCTGGCCGGGCTGATTCACACGGGTCTTGCCTCGGTCCTGGTCTTTGATATGCATAACGAGTATGGTTTCAACGACACCGCTTCCGACACCAGGCAGCGCGTCACCGGGTTGAAGACCCGGTTCGCCACCCGTGTCCAGGTGGTGGGATTAGGCGCTGGGACGACCATCCGCAACGCGACCCCAGACTTCAACTTGCAGATCGGCATGGCCGACATCACCCCGGCCGATATTGAACTTCTGACCACTGAGTTGAACCTCAAAGAGACCACTCCCACCACACTGCACGCCTTGGTGGCGTCCTTCAAGAGCGACTGGTTCCGGCGTTTCAAGGCGATGAACCGGAACGAGGTGGAGGTGGAGGACGAGAATACCGGTAAAGTCAAGAAAGTGCCGGATCACGACAGCGTGGCCGCTTGGGCGGACGAAGCGGGTGTGAATGTCATAGCCGCGGAAGCCCTGCACGACAAACTGCGGCGCCTCTTCGACAAAGAGTATATTGTCGAGAAGCCTGCTGCCGACTCGTTGGCCGAGATCATCAAGTCGCTGGAGGCCGGCAAGCACATCATCTTGTCGTTCGGGCAAGCTTACGAGACCGACTTGGATTACCTGCTGGTTAGCAACCTGCTCACGCGCAAGATCAAGCAGGTATGGGAGCAAAAGACCAACCAATTCCGCTCGCAGGGCAAGGACGAACCGCGGCAATTGGTCATCGTGGTCGAAGAAGCCCATAAGCTCTTAAACCGAGAGATGGCCGGTCAGACCACTTTCGCTGCCATTGCCCGGGAGATGCGCAAGTACTACGTGACCTTGCTGATCATCGACCAGCGTCCGTCGCAGATTGACGACGAGGTGATGTCCCAGTTGGGTACGCGTATTTCCGGCTGGCTGGGAGATGAGGATGACATCCATGCCGTGCTTTCCGGACTGGCGGGGCGCGAGGCACTGCGCGGCATGCTGGCGCACCTGCAACCCAAGGAGGAGGTCCTGCTGCTGGGCTGGGGTATCCCCATGCCGCTGCCGGTGCGCTCGAGACGCTACGACGATGATTTCTGGAAAGAACTCCTGGGCGCGGGGGGGAAGAAGTCCGAAGCACAGCTTTTGAAGGAATTGGGATATTGAATCAACGAGGGGCCCGTACCCTTGAAGCAGATCGGCCCCTCGTTGCCACGGTTGCCTAGAAGTACGCGGTCGCTCTTGACGAACACGCCACGCAGCCCTGGTGCGTCATCTGGTGGATGAGTGCGTGTGTCCTTCGTAGTAAAATGCGGATATTCAGGAGAAAACGACGGATGTCTGTGAAACGTGTCCGGTTATTGAGGGTTATGGTGATCGTCCTCCTGGTCCTGCTCGCCTTTCAATTCGAATTGGGGATGGCCGTCAACATCGCAAACCCGCCCACAATTCCCGCCTTCAGGTTTTCACTTGTCGGGGTTTCAGATGCGCTCTATCGGGCCGGAGGAACCGCCGTGTTCCATGCAGTCTTGGGAGGCGTTCTGGTGATTATTTCCATGATCGGCCTCATTCTGTCCTTGAGATCCAGGATCAGGAGTGTGCAGGTCTTTGGCATTCTGGCTTTCCTGTCCACCCTCCTGGCAGCAACCACCGGGCTGCTCTTTGTCCTTTCCGGATTTCAAAACAATGGGGATACCCACGGGATGGCCACCAATTTCATCCTGACGTTCGCATTTTATTTCCTGGAATTATATTTCCTAAAGCCCGCAGCCAAAACACAGGAACCATGAACTTGACTGATTGAAACCCGCCGCAGGCCATGCCGTTTCAACGGTGGTGGATAAGGCGGGTTTCTTGAAGGGCTTTAGTTGAGTGGTTGAAAAGGTTATAGTTTTGATATATTTTATATACATGGAAAACAACTATCAACGCGATGAGCATCGAGTCCATTTGATCGTGTATCACCTGGTATGGACTCCCAAACGACGGAAGCCTGTTCTAACCGGGGCGATCGCCAAAGACTGCAGAGGATTGATCGAAAGGAAATGTAACGAGAAGGGCTGGGCGATCCTGGAGCTGGCGGTTCAACCCGACCATATCTACCTGTTTGTGAGAGCCTGGCCGAGCACGTCCGCGGCGGAGATCGTGAAAGAGTGTAAGGGGATCACTTCGCATGAGCTGCGAGGGAAATATTCGATCTTAAAACGATTGCCGTCGTTGTGGACACGCTCGTATTTTGCGGCAATAGTGGGGAATGTATCGGCAGAAGTGATCCAGCAGTATATAGCCGCCCAGAAGGGTTTGTAATGATCCTGAAGACTTTCAAGTACAGGCTGTATCCGACCAAAGCGCAGGAAGAGCGGCTGGATCAAACGCTGGAGACGTGTCGGGGTTGGTATAACACCTGTCTGGCAGAACGGAAGGCAGCCTGGGAGAACGAGCAGCGGACAGTTGGCCAGTTCGAGCAACTGGCGAAGGTGAAGGTCTATCGCAAAGAGAACCCGTCTGCCGGGGAGTGTCACTTCTACAACAGGTGATGGTAATTGGGACAGCGCACGCAATCCATCCCTGAGCTAACCGGTATGCAGGAGCGCATGCCCAAAGCCTTATTGGTAAGAGATGTCTGGAGGCATATGCGATGAACAACCGTGAAGTGGCGGATGTTTTCACCCTGATCGCCAATTTGTCGGAAATCAAGGGTGAGATTATTTACAAGACTCTGGCCTATCGCAAGGTGGCCGAGAGCCTGACCAACCTGGATCGTGACGTCAACGAGTACTGGAAGGAGGGGAAACTCCAGGATATCCCCGGCGTAGGGAAAGCCATCTCCGAGAAGATCAATGAACTGCTGCGCACTGGCAGGTTGGAATTCCTTGAGAAACTCGAAAAGGAAGTTCCGCCCGGACTGGCGGATTGGTTGCGGGTTCCTGGATTGGGACCGAAGAAAGTTGCTTTGATCTGGAAAGAACGGGACATCACCACTCTGGTGCAGTTGGAGAAGGCTGCCCGGGCCGGCAAGCTGCGCGACCTGCCCGGCATGGGAGAAAAGTCGGAGGCCCAGATTCTTTCCGGGATCGAATCCTTGGCGCGCCGGTCCGGGCGCATCCCTCTTGGCCGCGCCTATCCGCTGGCTCAGGAGATCATCGCAGTGCTGAAGAAGGTCAAGGGGGTGATCGCGGCCGAGCCGGCCGGGTCGCTGCGGCGCATGCGTCCGACCGTCGGTGACCTGGATATCCTGGTCGCTTCCAAAGAGTCAGGGCCAGTCATGGAGGCTTTTGTCAACCTGCCGGGGGTCGTGCGCGTCCTGGGCAAAGGGGACACCAAATCCAGCGTGGAATTCGGCGACGGGGTGCGCGCCCAGGTCTGGGTACACCCGCCGGAGAAATTCGGCACGGCCTTGCAGTATGCTACCGGTTCGAAAGACCATAACGTCAGGCTGCGTGCGCTCGCCCTGGATCGGGACCTGTCACTCTCCGAGCATGCCTTGACCAGGACGGATGGCTCCGGCGAGATCCGCTGCGCCACCGAAGAGGAAGTTTACGCGGCTCTCGGCCTGCCCTGGATCCCGCCCGAGCTGCGCGAGGACCGCGGCGAAGTACAGGCCGCCCAGGCAGGCCGGTTGCCCAGGCTGATCGAGGTCAAGGACATCCATGCCGATCTGCAGGTGCACTCGACTTGGAGCGACGGTAAGCTTTCCATGCTCGAGATGGCCCGCGCTGCAGCCCGACGCGGCCTGCGGGTCATCGCCTTCACCGACCATTCGATCAGCCTGGGTGTGGCCAGCGGCCTGAGCCTGGAAGACCATCGCAAGCAACAGGCCGAGATCAAAAAAGTCCAGCGTACCCTGGGTGATAGCATCCGTGTGCTGCACGCCACGGAGGTCGAGATCAAGGCTGACGGGACGCTAGACTACCCTGACGAGTTCCTGGCTTCGCTCGACCTGGTCCTGGCCTCCCTGCACACCTCTCTGCGTCAGCCGCGCCAGAAGATTACCGAACGCCTGGTCAAGGCCGTCCGCAACCCGCACGTGGACATCATTGGCCATCCGACCGGGCGTCTGCTTCCCGATCGGGAGGGGGCCGATTTGGACATGGAGGTTGTGCTTTCTGAGGCGGCGCAGAGCGGTGTGGCCCTGGAGATCAATGCCGACCCCGCTCGCCTTGACCTGGACGATATCATGGCCCGCCGCGCCCGGGACATGGGCATTCCTCTTAGCATCAACACGGATGCCCACACCGCGGCGGGGCTCGAGGTGCTGTTCTTCGGTGTGGCCATCGCCCGCCGCGCCTGGCTGACCAGGAAGGATGTAATCAATGCCTGGCCGGTCGACAGATTGCTGGAGTGGCTCAAGCAGCGAGGCTGAAGCGGTGGGCCCGGCCAGATCCTATCCCCGCTGGTTTGTCCATGCCCGTGGATGACCCTGTGGGACAGGATGCTTCCTGAACCGCCTGCTCTCCTGTATAATCGGGATTGGCCTGCAGGCCGGGACTGGGCCAACACACCCAACCATTAGCCGATTAAGGAACGATCGGGACACACCTTATCATCGAGAGGCTGCCATGTCCAACCTCATCTCATTCAATGTCATCCCCGCTAACCCCGCCAGCTTTCAATCCCCGCGTCGGATGGCGGCCAGCGCGGGGATGGCCTTCTTGCTGATGGGGGAATGATGGCCCCCCGGGCATTGATGGTCACGGTCGTCCTTTTCAGCCTGCGCGATGAGGCCCTGCAGGTCCTGCTGGTGCCCCGGGGCGAGCGCTGGGAGCTGCCGGGCGAGGGGGTCGGCGAGTCCGAAGGGCTCGAGGAGGCGGCCAACCGGGTTCTCGCAACCTTGATCAAGCGACGGGAGGCTTACCTGGAGCAGCTTTATACCTACGGCAACCCGGCCCGGGATGCTCGGCCGGCAACTGTCAGCGTGGTGTATTTTGCCCTGGTCCCGGCCGGCACGGGCCTGCTCCCCGGAACGGCGGTGCATTGGGCGGCGGTGACCTTGCTGCCGCTCCTGATCGGTGACCAGGCCGAAATTCTGGCGTATGCCCTGCGCCGCCTGAGGTATAAGCTGGAGTATAGCGCGGTCGGTTTCCAGCTCCTGCCACAGGAATTCACCCTCTCCGAGCTCCAGCACACCTACGAGATCATTCTCGATGAGCGGCTGGACAAGCGCAACTTCCGGCGCCGGATCCTGGCCTCGGGCATCATCGAGGAGACCTCCCGCCTCCGCACCGGCGAGGGCCGTCCGGCCCGGCTGTATCGATATCGGCCGGATGCGGTGGCAGAGGTCAAGGCAAGGAGATTGTTCCCATGACCCTTACCTCCCATCGGACAGACCAGTCCGCCTGAATTCAGACTCCTGGAGAACCATGAATAATAAACAACCCGGCCTGCGCGGCCTGCCCGCCAATGTGTGGGTGGTGACGGCAACCTCCTTCCTCACGGACGTTTCCTCCGAGATGATCTTTAATCTGGTTCCGCTCTTCCTGGCCAACGTGCTCCAGACCGGCACGGCGGTGATCGGCCTGATCGACGGCCTGGCTGAGACCACCGCCAGCCTGATGAAGATCTACTCCGGAAGTCTCTCCGACAGGCTTGGGGAGCGGAAGTGGATCACGGTCGCCGGTTACGCCCTGTCGACCGTTTCCAAGCCTTTCCTCTACATCGCCGATGCATGGGGCTGGGTGCTGGGCGTGCGCGTCTCCGACCGCATGGGGAAGGGTATCCGCACTTCCCCGCGCGACGCCCTGGTGGCGGACAGCATCGACGAAAAGCAGCGCGGCCTGGCGTTCGGGTTGCACAGCGCCGGGGACACCGCCGGAGCCGTCGTTGGCGTGTTGATTGCAGCCCTTATCGTATGGCTGACCGAGCGTGGGGCGGCGGATTTGACCCGCCACACCTTCCAGGTTGCGGTTCTAGTGAGCATCATCCCGGCCGTGCTGGCGGTGATCGTGCTGGCCGTGGGCGCCAAGGAGACTGGCATCCGGAGCCGGTCGAAGGTTCCTGCGCTCAGCTTGAAAGGAATGGACGACAGCTTCCGGTTCTTTATGCTGGTCCTGGTCCTGTTCACCCTCGGCAACTCATCCGACGCCTTCGTTATTTTACTCGGCCAGACGCGTGGCCTGGACGTGCTGCAGATCCTGCTCATGCTGATGACCTTCAACCTGATCTATTCGGCCCTCTCCGGGCCCCTGGGGGCGCTTTCGGACCGAGTCGGCCGCCGGCGGTTGATCATCGGCGGCTGGATCGCCTATGGACTGGTCTACCTCGGTTTCGGCCTGTCACGCACCGGCTGGCAGGTCTGGGTACTCTACGCCCTGTATGGCATTTACTACGCGGCCACGGATGGCTCAGGGAGGGCGCTTATCGCTGATCTGGTGACGCCTGAACGGCGTGGTACGGCCTACGGCCTTTACAACGCCGCCATCGGGCTGACCGCCTTCCCGGCCTCGCTGATCGCCGGCCTGCTCTGGCAGGGGGCCTTCGGCTGGAAAGGTCTGGGCGCTTCTGCCCCCTTCCTGTTCGGGGCGGCCCTGGCCCTCCTGGCGGGGGTCCTGTTCTGGAGGCTGGTGCGTCCGCAACAGCGACCTTAATTCAAGGGGCCTGCACGCGCCCCTATCCCCCAATCGAAGCTTCTCTTCATGACAATCACCCTGACTGCCCGCCCTCCATTTTCATTCCGATCAACCGTCATGTCGCACGGCTGGATGCAGCTGGCTCCTTATGGCTTTGATGAGCAGACGGGCCTGCTTACCTACCTGGACCGCTTGAGTTCTGGCCGGGTGCTGGAGTACCGCATCCGGGAAGCATCGGGAGGCGTTAATGTGGAGGCGGGCAGGGGCCTGTCCGCGACTGAGCGCGCCGAGCTGAGGCACCGCATTTCCTGGATGCTGGGACTGGATATGGATTTTTCCGAGTTCTACAGCGAGGCGCGCCGGGAGCCCAAGCTCTCCCGCGCGGAAAAGAAGGCCCAGGGGCGTGTGCTGCGCTGTCCGACCCTGTTTGAGGATGTGGTCAAGACGATCCTGACCACCAACACCCTGTGGGGCGCGACCCGGCGTATGACCGCCAACCTGGTAGCGCAGTTCGGGGAGCCCCTGCCGGAAGACGCTTCCCGGAAAGCTTTCCCGACGCCTGAGCGTCTGGCCAGGACGACAGAGGCACGGCTGCGGCGCGAGACCCGCTTGGGCTACCGCGCCCCGTATATCCTGGAGCTGGCCCGCTCGATCGCCTCCGGCGCCTTGGACCTGGAGGTGCTGAAGGCTGGCCGCCTGACCACGTCGGAACTGCGCAAACGGCTCCTGGCGATCAAAGGGGTGGGGAATTATGCCGCGGCCAATCTGCTGGTCATCCTGGGAAGGTACGATTACCTCCCGATCGATTCTTGGGCGTTGAAGATGGTATCCAATGAATGGCATGCTGGCCGGCCGGTTACACCGGTGGAGGTCGAGGCAGCTTTCGCGTCCTGGGGAAAATGGAAAGGGCTGGCTTATTTTGTCTGGGACTGGTCAGAACTGAAGGACTAGGAAGCAGGTCCGTTCCGGAGGCGGGCAAAAAAGAATGCCAGCCTTCCCTGTGAAATGGGCCTGGCCGGTCTGCCAATCCAGATCCGTCGAGGCGGCGATGGTGGAATACAAACCTCTGCACTTTTTCGATTTGGAGATCCGGGTCCAATTTGCGGTGCCTCCGGCCCGGGAGAAGACGCCACCCTGCCCGGAAGGGTTCGATTGGAATGGGAAACACTACCAGGTGACCGAGAAGCTGGCAGAGTGGTTCGATTACACGCGCCGCGGCCGGATGGCACGCAATATGCAGCCCGCCCATGCTGCCGTGGCCGCCGGGCGCGGTTCGCTGGGAGTAGGCCGCTTCTACTATCGGGTCCAGGTGGATTCCGGCCAGGTCTTTGACATCTACTACGACCGCGCCCCGAAGGATGCCGGCGACCGCCTGGGACACTGGTTTCTGTATCGCGAGATGCGCCCGAGCGGCTGAAGGTGCCCCGGTGACGTCGTTCTCAAGGCGAGAAGAAGGAGGCAGGCTGGACCTGCCACAACCTTTACGGGCCCGTCCTCTTTACATATAATTGTTATTGAAAGAATTATCAATAAGGAGGCCGTTGATGTCCTGTCTGTCCCGTCATTCCCAGATCCTGCGCTCCCGCGGCTTTCGCATGACCCCGCAGCGCCTTGCCATCCTGGAGGCCATGCATACCGGCGGACATCTCTCTCCCCTTAATATCTACGAGCGAGTCCGGCAGACGGGGATGACCGAGGCGACCGTCTATCGCACCCTGGAATTCCTCGCCGAGAATGGGATCGTCTACCCGGCCCAGAACGGCGGCGGGCACCTCACCTACGAACTGGCCGAAGGCTCGCACCACCATCTGGTTTGCCGCTCCTGCGGTGCTCAGGTGGACCTGGAGGCGGATGTCCTCAAGGGAATGGTCCGCCAGCTCGAAAAACAGACCGGCTACCGGCTGGATGCCGGGCACCTCACCTTCACCGGCCTTTGCCCGAATTGCCAGCCTTCGCGAGGCTAGGAGAGAGCATGTCAAAGCTCCCATCGTTCCTTCCTCTGTCTTGGCAGCGATTCCCGCGCTTCCTGCTGGTTTATTACGGAAGCCTAGGCCTGTGGTTGGGGACCACTGCAATGCACATCCCGGACGGGTACCTCAGCCCTGTCACCTTAGTTATCCTGTTCATCATCGTCCTGCCATTTTGGATCATGGGGGTCAGGAAGTTGCGCGAGCGGCTGACGGCCCGCAATGTTCCCTTGGTCGCCCTGCTGGCTGCCTTTTCGTTCGTGATCATGATGTTCAACGTGCCGATCCCGGGCGGTACGACTGCCCACGCGGTCGGCGGGGCGCTGGCCGCGATCATCATGGGCCCTGAGATTGCGACGATGGCCGTATCGATCGCGCTGGTCATCCAGGCATTTTTCTTCGGCGATGGAGGCATCCTGGCGCTGGGTGCGAACTGCTTCAACATGGCGGTAGTCCTGCCTTATGTCAGTTACGCCATCTACCAGGCCCTTTCGAAAAACCAGCCGACAACCTCCAAACGGCGCATCATCGGCGCCGCCCTCGGCGGCTGGACCGGCCTTACGGTCGCTGCCTTCTTCACCGGTTTTGAATTTGGCATCCAGCCGATGTTATTCCATACTGCGAATGGCACCCCTCTCTATGCACCGTATCCCCTCTCGATTTCCATCCCGGCGATGGTCTTTGCCCATGCTTTGATCGCCTCGCCCGTCGAAGCCCTGGTGACCGCCCTGGTGGTCGCCTACCTGCAACGAGCCAACCCGTCCGCGTTGGAGATTGTGAAGCGCAGCGAAATTTCACCTGAAATGAGCGGGTTTGCAAGGTGGCGTGTCCTGTGGATTGGACTGGTGGTATTGATCGTGTTGGTCCCGCTTGGTCTGCTGGCGCCTGGCACGGCCTGGGGGGAATGGGGCGCGCAGCAACTGACCAGCCGGGGACTTGGCTTCGTTCCTCAGGGGATGGCCAACCTATCCGGACTCTGGTCCGCTCCGATGCGGGGCTACAACCTGCCTGCCTTGAGAAATTCCAACCTGGGCTACCTCCTTTCGGGAATTGTAGGGACGATCGTGATCGGAATCGTTGCCTGGCTGTTTACCATGCTGGTTACCACGCATAAGCCGGAATCCAAATGAGCGCAGCCTCCCGATCCGCGCAGAAGCGTACCGGCCGGAGCAGTTTCGTTGAGCGGACGCTGATAGATATCAATCACACCCTGGAGCAGTCTCTGTTTGCCGAGAACACTGCCCGGCAACCGGGATTGCTCCAGGGGCTGGACCCGCGCCTGAAGATCATCGCGATGCTGATGCTGTTGGTGGCGGTCAGCCTTTCCCACAGCCTGCTGGTCATTGCGGCTCTCTACTTCCTGACCCTCGGCTTGGCGTATTTCTCCAAGGTGCCCCCGGGATTTTTTGTCAAGCGCGTCTGGTTGTTCATCCCATTCTTCACCGGCATCATCGCCCTGCCAGCATTCTTCATCGTCCCGGGGCCGGTCTGGGTCCATCTGCCGCTCGGATGGGTCATCACGACGACCGGCGTGCAGACGGCCCTGTTCCTCCTGCTGCGGGTCGGCACTTCGGTTTCGGTCGGCATTCTGCTCATTCTCACCACGCCCTGGAACAGCGTGCTCAAGGCACTGGGGGTTTTACGCCTCCCGGCAGTGATCATCCTGATGCTGGGGATGACCTATCGGTATATTCACCTGCTGCTCAATATTACGAATGATATGTTTCTCTCCCGGAAGAGCCGCCTGCTGCGTCCACTGACCGGGGAGGAGAACCGGCGCTTGATCGGGGCCACCTCCGGCACCCTGTTGAACAAATCGCTGCAGGTCAGCAGCGAAGTGTATCTGGCTATGCAGTCAAGAGGTTTTCGGGATTACCCCCGCACGATCGATACCTTTGAGATGCGTCCGGTCGATTGGGCGGCCGGCGTGATCGTGTCGCTCGTGGTTTTGGCGGCGATCTGGCTGGGGCGGTGATCGAAGATTGGGTCTTTAAAAATGGATGCGATGGAGA
>Ga0187877_1000575_pt1 | contig 44986 bp, 46 predicted proteins | sample June2016WEW_17_1_3_FD_132430 | JGI IMG/M metagenome (GOLD analysis project Ga0187877, IMG submission 132430) | Peatland microbial communities from SPRUCE experiment site at the Marcell Experimental Forest, Minnesota, USA - June2016WEW_17_100 | ecosystem: Environmental > Terrestrial > Soil >...
CGATGCCCAGCTGGAGGCTGTGATGCAAAAGCTCAACCATCGACCTCGAAAGACACTTGGTTTTCGCACGCCATTTGAGGTATTCTTTAACCGGGCGGTTGCACTTGTTAGTTGAATCCACAAGTTGAATGAGTTCACTTTTCAGGTTTTACTAACATGCTTTAATCTTGCTTGTTATTCAAACTTTAAAAGTGAACCGTTCAAACCTGCCGGGTTGTTATGGCGCCGGATGCAGGTGCCGTTCGTGATCCATGCGCAGGCGGTGGGTAAGGCCTAGCCAGCCTTGGCGAGGGCTGCATCAATCAGGCTTTTGAAGGTGTTAAAACTCGCCGGGCCGACCAATTTCTGCCCATTGATCAGAAAGGACGGCGTCCCGTTAAACCCCAGCGCCCGAGCCTGTTGGAGGCTCTGGGCCACCTTGGCTGTGTCCTGACCCGAGTCTAGGCAGTGGTTGAATTGGGCTGCATCCAGCCCCAGTTCGACCGCATAGGCCTTCAAATCAGCGATGCTCAGTGCCGGGGCATGCTGGTACAACAGATCGTGATATTCCCAGAATTTTCCCTGGTCGAAGGCACACTGACCCGCTTCGGCTGCCTGGGGCGACTGGGCGTTGATGATGGGAAAATCCCTCCAGACAAAATACACTTGGTCGCCATACGCCTGGATCAGATGTTGGCGGACACCGGCCTGCTCCCAGCCTCGACAGGTCGGGCAGCCGAAATCCCCGTACTCGATGATGGTCACCCGGGCGTGAATGTTTCCAAGCGCCGGGTCGGCTGCCAGGCGCGTGGTAGTCAAGGGCGGGGCCGGTTGCCGCCTCAGCACGAGGATTGCCAAAGCCACCAGACCGACGAACACCAGCCCGAGCAGCACATAACGGAAAACACGGGAGGTCGATGGTTTTGGATCTTCCGGTCGATCAGATCGGGGCCTTGCCGCTGGCATTCAATTCTACCCGGGCTGGCCGCCCAAGCCTCAGTTGTTCAGCGCTCCAGCCTGCACCCATTCGGTCAAGATCTGGATCTGGCTGGGCAGCAGCTTGGGGCCACTCTTGGGCATCAGCCCTTGCGTGACCATTTGGATGAGACGGCTGCTATCCGGATTGCCGGGGACCACGACGGGGCCGTTTGCCGAGCCGGCCATCACACTGGCGTAAGTGGACAGGTTCAGGCCCCTCTGCGGGTTCGGCCCGCCATGGCAGGTGACACAGCGACTTTGGAAGATGGGTTCGACGTCTTTCGAAAAGCTGACCGAGGCGGAGGACGAGCCGCCCGATGTGACCGTCGGCGCATTCGCCGCAGGGGCTTTCGGATTCGCCGCAGCCTGGCTGGTTGTGGCGGTCGGGCTTGGGCTTGAGGTTGTCCCTGGCTGAGAGGAACAGGCGGCCAGTAAAATGCTGATACCAACGACCAGTGCTATTTGCATCATCATCCGGCGGTTGAATCGGTGTTTCATTTTAGTCACGACTACGGGAATAAACATGACTTTACCTCCTGCTAAAAACCATATAAGATGACCCCGCCCAGGAACCCCAGAACAGCTGCCAGGGCGAAGCTGACGAAATATGCCGCCACGTAGAAAGCCTTCCGGGCGCCGGTCCGGAAGAGGTCCTTGTTGCGCCAGCGGAAAATTGCCGTGAGGGTGGTGACCACCAGCAGGGTGGAGGCCAGGATTATTTTCGCCACGTGGTTGGGCGCCTGCCCGGCGTAAAAGCGGGCATTGTCCAGGATGCCGGCCGCTCCGGCTACCAGGGTGCTGACCGTCGCCAGGGATATGTTGGCGAAGGCGACCTGCTCCAGGATGCCGCTGCGCCGCCAGAGCGCCAGGATGATGAAGAACAGGGCGGAACCGGTCAGGGCGATCGGGAAATGGACGATGAGGGTATGGATGGGGTGCACGAATAACAGATCATGGATGACTCGCTGGATAAAAGCCATATCGACCTCCTCCTAGGATTTATTGCTTGCATTATAACCGGGACTTTTAAATGAGAGATTAATGAGTCCCGCTTCCTGCGAGTTTGCTCCCTATGGTTTTGGGAATGGCCGACGGACGGGTTCCGGTTGGGAGAGGGTGAACAGGATCCCCTCAGGGTCCATTTCAGATCAGGTTTTTGAGAGAGCCTGGTCCAGGTCCCACAGGATATCGTCGATGTCTTCGATGCCGATGCTCAGTCGGATGAAGTCAGGCGTGACCCCGGCGCGTGCCTGTTCCTCTTCGGTTAATTGAGAGTGCGTAGTCGTGGCGGGATGAATGGCCAGCGACTTGGCATCGCCGAGGTTGGCCAGATGGCCGAAGAGCTGCAGGTGATTGATGAACTTCGCCCCGGCGGCTTTGCCCCCCTGGACACCGAATCCCATCATGGCGCCTGCCCCCTTGGGCATGTAGCGGGCCGCGCGCGAGTGGTCGGGGTGGCTGGGTAACCCCGGATACTTTACCCAGCTGACCTTCTTGTGCGCCTGCAGGAATTCAGCCGCTGCCTGAGCGTTCTGGACGTGACGTTCCATGCGAAGGCTGAGCGTCTCCAATCCCTGCAGGAATAGCCAGGAGTTAAAGGGCGACTGGCAGGCGCCCACATCGCGCAGGATTTGTGAACGTGCTTTGGTGATGAAGGCCAATGGCCCAAGTTTCGCATAGGTAATATTGTGGTTGGCTGGATCGGGGCTGGTGAAATCGGGGAAGCGTCCACTCGCAGCCCAATCGAAATTGCCACCGTCGACCAGCGCGCCGCCGATCGAGGTGCCATGCCCGCCGATGAACTTGGTCGTGGAATGGGTGACGAGGTTGGCGCCCCATTGGAAGGGCTGGCACAAATAGGGCGTAGCGAAGGTGTTGTCGATCATCATGGGCAGGCGGAACTCCCGTGCGATCGCAGCCACTTCTTCGAACGGGAAAACATTGACATTCGGGTTGCCGAGGCTCTCCCCATAGAGCAGTTTGGTGCTGGGCCGGATGGCATTCCGGAAGTTCTGGGGGTCGCCGGGATCGACCAGCGTCACCTCGATGCCCATGCGCGGGAACGTGTGCAGGAACTGGCCGGCTGTGCCGCCGTACAGGGTGGCGGAGGAGACGATGTGGTCGCCTGCCCGGCAAATGGCCAGGATCCCGGTGGCCTGGGCTGCATGGCCGGAAGCGGTGGCGATGGCCCCTGAACCGCCTTCCAGATCCGCCAGGCGGACCTCGAACAGTTCATTGGTCGGATTGCTGATGCGGGTGTAGATGTGACCTTTCTCTTCCTGGGCGAAGAGGCGTGCGGCGTGATCGGTGTCATGAAAGGCATAAGCCGCGGTCTGGTAAATGGGAGGGACCTGTGCGCCGGTGGCGGGATCGGGTTCCTGGCCAGAGTGGAGTTGTCGGGTTGTGAACCCAAATCGATGTTTTTTTATCATTTCGGTTCCTCCTTCATGAAAAGTCAGAGTAAGGAGCCTCGTCGGTGCCAGCCGATTAGAACCGCGCCGAAGGGCCAGCGGAGGTCAGGGTTTTGGGACCTTGAACAGGCCCGCAGGGTTTGTGCCGGTCAGACCGGCGCGCCGGCCGCGCTCATCGAGCGGGGCCAGCTTGGAGGCTGTTTCCTCTGTGAGCAGCGCAATCGTGCGGTAGCAGTCGAGGCCATCCGCCAGCTCCTCCAGACCTGCATCGCTGCCCATCCAGTTCAGCCGGTCGAAGACTTTCAGGTTGACCGGTCCACGGTAGCCGCGCAGGGTCTTTTCCCCGGCCGTGTTGAAGAAGTCCTCAAAATAGGACAGCGTCAATTCGTGCAGGGTGCGATGGACCGGTTCTCGGAAGCGCAAGCCGGGAAAATTCGACTGTGCCACGGCCCCCCACAGTTGCCCCTGCTGATAGAGAGCCAGCAGGTGGTCGTCATCGCGGTCATTCGGGATGAGCTCCAGGATCTTCGGCGGGTAGCCCAGGTGCCTCAACGCCATGGCGGCAAAGAGCGCCCCGTCGAAGCAGTGGGCCTTTCGTTCGCGCAGTACGCGCAGGGGACAGCGGTAGAAATGGTCCTCGCTGTAAGGGATGCTGTTCAAAAAGGCCTGGATCCTGGCGGGGCTATCCAGACCAGCCATTTGGCGTTTTTCCGCAGGGTTTAATAGGTTAACAAATTGGCCCGCGGGCGGATCGGGATCAGGCGTCCTTGTGTTGATAGGTCTCATAACCTTGGGAGGAGAATCCCCTGTTGGTTCTGGTATTTGCCCTTTTTATCCGCATAGGAGATTTCGCACTCCTCGTCAGCCTCAAAGAAGAGCACCTGGGCGATCCCTTCATTGGCATAGATGCGCGCGGGGAGGGGGGTGGTGTTGGATATTTCCAGGGTGACGTATCCTTCCCATTGGGGCTCAAAGGGGGTCACGTTGACAATGATGCCACAGCGTGCATAGGTGGATTTACCCAGACAGACCGTCAGGACACTGCGCGGGATGCGGAAGTATTCGATCGAGCGAGCCAGGGCGAATGAGTTCGGTGGAATCACACAGATATCCCCCTTGAAATCCACCATGGACTTCGGATCGAACTGCTTGGGGTCCACGACTGCGGAGAAGACATTGGTGAAGATCTTGAATTCTTCCGCCACACGCAGGTCATAGCCGTACGAGGAGACACCGTATGAAATGACGTGATCGCGTACCTGCATGTCAGCGAATGGCACGATCATCTTCTGCTCCAGCGCCATCTTCCGGATCCAGTGGTCAGGTTTAAGTCCCATGTGCAAATCTCCTCTTCATGGATTGTCAAACCAGGAGGAACTCGGTATTAAGTCCGTCCGGTCATTCTACCGCCATTTTCCTGCCCAATGGTCCGGTCCAGGCCAGGGGTGGCGGTTTTTCATGCTGCGGGCAGGCCGCCGCGTTCGATTAGGGATTGGCGGACCAGTTTCTCCAACTGTCCGGCGCGCTCTTCCAAGGCATGGAGTTTGATCAGGAACGGTTCACCGATCATTTTCTCATGCAGGCTGGCGACATTCACCCGGACGTTGCAACCGGCGGAATCCAGTGCGGCCTGGGCCAGGGATGCCGCAGAGGCGGCGTCGCTGATGGTGTTAAGATTCCCGAGCGCGACCATGCGCTCAGCAAGGGCCATCACATTGACCGCCTTCTCGGCGACCATCAATGGGATCCGGGCAGCTTGCTGGGTGGCAGTTTCGATCGCCTGTCTGCGTATTATTTCCTGTTCGGGCGTTTCTTTGGGGAGCTTGAAGGCAGCCATCACCTGTTCAAAGGCTGCAGAGTCCTCATCCACCGCCGCCTTTAATTCACCCCGCAGGCGCTCTGCTTGGTTCAGGATTTCGGTCGCCTGTGCTTCCACCTCGGCGTATTTTTTCTTGCCGATGGTCAGGCGGGCCACCATCGCGACCAGGGCGGCACCCATGGCCCCGGCATAGGCCGCGGCTGCCCCCCCGCCCGGGGCTGCCGTCCCGGCAGCCAGCTGATCCAGGAACGGTGTGCTCTTGGCCGGACTGCCTTCTGCGGTCAGGCCGTACATGCGCTTTTCGAGCACTTGCTCGTTTCGGAAACCTTCCAGCTGCAGATACCAGGCGGCCGACTCGGTCAGGGCCTCCTGGGGGATCAGTCCTACGAGTTCGCTGTGGTGGATGCTGGTCCCATAGCGCGCCGCCTCGCGCCGGAGCGTCTCGACCACCCGGTGGACCGGCGTCTGACGGAAGTTGGTTAGGTTCATGGATACCTGCGCCCTGCCTTCCACGAGCATCCCCAGTGCCTTGACATACCGGAAGCCGCCCGAGGAGTGTCGCAGAGCCTTGGCGATCGCTTTGGCGACGGCTATGTCCGCCGTATTGAGGTAGACATTGTAAGCGACGAGCGGGTGCCGGGCGCCAATCACGGTCGCGCCCGCTGGTCCGAGGCGCGCAGGACCGAAATCCGGTTTCCGGTCGGCATTGGTCTTGATTTCTTCCCTGAGCCCTTCGTACTGGCCCCGGCGGATATCCTCCAGGTTAACGCGATCCGGCCGCAGGGCCGCTTCTTCGTACAGATACACCGGGATTTCCAACTCCCGGCCTACCCGCTCGCCTAGGCGGCGGGCGATGGCCACACAGTCCTCCATGGTCATCCCGGAGATGGGCACGAATGGGACGACGTCCGTGGCCCCGATGCGAGGGTGCGTGCCGGTGTGCTGGTTTAGGTCGATCAGTTCGGCTGCTTTCCGGATGCTGCGGAAGGCCGCTTCCTCCACCGCCCGCGGCGCACCGACGAAAGTAAGAACGCTGCGGTTGTGGTCGCTGTCCGAATGCCGATCGAGCAGGATCACTTCAGGGACAGCCGCAATGACCTGGGCGAGCGCTTCCACCACCTCGGGTCGGCGTGCTTCGGAATAGTTGGCGATACATTCTACGATTGGGTTGGGCATGGTGATCCTCGAAGCAAGATGATCTGATTATACAGGCTTGGATGTCCATCCCTTTTTAAAAGAAGCGGTTGTGGGCATCGCCCATGAGCAGACAGCCCGGCAGGGATTTCGGGAGCAGCATTTTTCAGAGCGGGTCAGATTCCACCCGATTCACACCACTGGTACGCGTTCTACTATGGGCGGGGTAGAAACGCAGTGGATCGGCCTGATAGGCCCGCAGACAATATTCCGTGCAGAAATAAAGGACTTTCCCTGCGTGTTCGTCCTTGGGGATGTAGGCAAGGTCCCCCTGGATGGGCCTGCCGCAGACCATCGGCTGGTCCGGGGGCATTTCCTGGGAGGAGGCGGGTGCGGAGGGAGGCATGCTCTCCGCGGAGTTTCTACCTGGATCGTCCTCCCGACATGCTGGTTCAGGTCCGGTTTCATTCCCTGGCATCGTTTTCATCAGCCACCATTTTCAGAGGACTTCATTTTTTGATTATTCCACGCGTACCAGTTCGATCAGGACAATTTCAAAAGGTGCGAGCCGGACGTGCTCCAGATCCATGGTCGGGGCGGCCGGCGCGGCCAGCGCAGACCGGAAGATCATTCGCAGCGAATTGTACGCCAGTTCGGAAAAATTAAGGCTTCTCATTTTCGGGGAAAAGTTTAGAATGACCAGGATGGTCTGATCGTTCGTGTATCGGAGGAAAGCCAGATAGCTCCGCGAACGTTCATGCAGGGCGGAATATTCACCAACCACCAAGGCCGGGGATGCACGACGGATGCGCAGCATCCGCCGGTAAAAGTTCAGGAGTGAACTGGGGTCTTTATCCTGATCTTCGACATTCACCCCCTTCGTGCGATTAGGATTAACCGGCAACCAGGGCAGGACCTGCGGAGGGCAGAAACCGCCGTTCGGGAGGGGAGCCCATTGCATGGGTGTGCGGTTCTTGTTGCGCGTCATGGCTGCCGCTCGCTGGAGGGCAAGCTGCGGATTCACCCCCAGGTCGTCGACAGCCGTATGGTAATACCAGATACCCATCTGATCGCGGAATTGGAGCAGGGCGGTCAGTATAAAATCGGTCATGCCAATCTCTTCGCCGTTGTACAGGAAAGGCGTGCCACGCAGGGTCAGCATCAAGGCCAGGTGGAGTCGGGCCAGTTCGGCGTCATGCTGACCATCTCCGAAGTGATTGAAAAGGCGGGGGCTGTCATGGTTGCCGAGCGTGTTGCAAGGCCAGGCCAGCGGCGAGATCTGCGCCAGGGCCGCCAGGCGTTCCTTCTGGTTCTTGCGGATGATGGCCGGCGACAGGCGGGCCGCATGCAGCAGCGGGAAATTGAAGACCAGGCTTAATTCATCTTTTCCGTTGCCTTGGTAGGATACGTCATCATCCTCCCCGACCAGCATCCGGTCCCCTGGGTATTCGTCCAAGATGAGGCGCAGTTCTTTCAGGAGGTCGTGGGGATGGCCCCACTGGAACATGAACATTTCACGCCAGTATTTTGCCACTAATTTCTTCTCAAGGGGGGTCCTGGCCACGTCCGAAAAATGGCGCAGTTCAGCCAGCGTCATAGGCACCGGATGGTTTGGTCGGTCAGGGTGCTCAAAGATGGTGCCCACGGCGTCCAGGCGAAAACCATCCACGCCGAGGTCGAGCCAGAAACGCACCGCCTGCCACATGGCGTTCTTGACCTCGGGGTGGTGCCAGTTTAGATCCGGCTGCTGCTTCATGAAATAGTGATAATAGTACTGGTCGCGTTCCGCCGCGTACGTCCAGGCAGGCCCATCAAAGCAGGACTGCCAGTTGTTGGGTGGGCGATCCACCCAGACGTACCAGCTGGATTTTGGGTTATCCCGGCTCGATTTCGACTCCAGGAACCAGGGATGCTGATCGGAGGTGTGGTTGAGAACCAGGTCGAGGATGACGCGCATCCCGCGCCGATGGGCCCCGCTGAGGAAGGTATTAAAATCCTCGAGACTGCCATATTCCGGTGCGACAGAGGTGTAATCCGAAATGTCATACCCGCAGTCCCACAGGGGGGAGGGGAAGTGGGGGGAAAGCCAGAGGGCGGTCACTCCCAGACCTTTCAGATAATCCAGCTTGGAGGTCATCCCGAGGAAGTCGCCAATGCCGTCGCGGTTCCCGTCGGCGAACGAACGGGGGTAGATCTGATAGAAGACGACTTTCTGCCACCATTTGAATCGCGACATGGAGTGCTCCGCGGGCGTCGGGTTTCAGGCATGATTGTAGCAAATTTGGTACAATCCTGCCATGTTGTTGCGTCGGCTCTGGATCTTCACCCTTGTCCTGGCCGTGAGTGCCTGCTCGCGGCCGGCAGCGGGTTCCCAGATCGACACTCCCCAGTCGATCTGGTCCACATCCGGCCCGACCGCCGCCCCTGCGCTGGTTTCTTCCCCGACCCTATCCTTTTCGGTCCCCCCCACGCGCATTCCTGGTTCGCCAATCCTGACGCCGACCCCGGATGCCCCTCATCTCCAACCTGCCCAAGCGCGCGGACCGGTCACCTATCAGGTCCAACCTGGAGATACCTTGGGAGCGATCGCCGCCCATTACGATGTCAGTGTGGGAACCCTTCAGCAGGCAAATCATCTGACGGACCCGAACACCCTGCAGGTGGGCATGTCGTTGACCATCCCTGCTGTTACCCCGCAACCGACCGGTCCCGCTTTCAAGATCATCCCGGATTCGGAACTGGTTTATGGGCCGATGGGGATCACTCTGGATGTCAACCTCTTTGTCCAGAGCAAGCATGGTTACCTCTCGGGTTATTCGCAGGATGTGAACGGCCAAACCCTGAACGGAGCTCAGATCCTCGAGCAGGTGGCGCTGGACTATTCGGTCAATCCACGCCTCCTGCTCGCTGTGCTGGAATACCGTTCCGCCTGGGTGACGAATCCCAATCCTAACCCCGACCTAGCCCAGACCCCCTTTGGTTTCAACGATGGATTTCATATCGGCCTTTACCGTCAGCTGGTGTGGGCTGCCAACGCTCTCAACCAGGGTTACTACCTCTGGCGCGCGGGTGCGGTCAGCCGCTGGGTACTCAAAGATGGTTCAACCGTCCCGGTGGATCCAACCATCAATGCCGGCACCGCCGGTGTGCAGAATTTTTTTGCCCAGCTGGATGATTATCCCACCTGGCTGCGGGACGTCTCGCCGGGCGGCTTTTTCGACACCTTTTATCTGCTCTTCGGATATCCTTTTGATCAGGCCATCGAACCATTGGTGCCTCATGGGTTGGTCCAACCGCCGATGCATCTTCCCTTCGGACCGGGGGAAATCTGGTCATTTACAGGCGGTCCGCATGCCGCCTGGGATGAGGGCTCAGCCTGGGGGGCGCTGGATTTTGCTCCTCCCGGGGAGGCCTCAGGCTGCGTTGAAAGCGATGCCTGGGTCACGGCTGTGGCGGATGGGCTGATCACACGCACCGGTATCGGGGAGGTCATCCAGAACCTGGATGGTCGCGGCTACGAACAGATCGGTTGGGCGGTGCTTTACATGCACGTCGAGAGTCGAGACCGGGTCCAGGCCGGCACCTTCCTGCATGCAGGTGACCGGATCGGCCATCCCTCCTGCGAAGGCGGGATTGCCACGGGAACCCATGTCCATATCGCCCGGAAGTTCAACGGGCAATGGATCCCCGCGGATGGAGCGGTTCCATTTAACCTGGACGGCTGGATCTCCTCCGGTACAGGAGAAGAGTATGTGGGTTCGCTAACACGCAATGGCCAGACGGTCGATTCCTTCGATGGCAAGACCGCCTCAAACCAGATTTCACGATGATCCCGCGCCCGGCAGCGGGTTCCGACAAAGGCGGTATAATCGGACGCAATGAAGTTGCGCGTGGCATTTGCAATGCAGAAGGCAACGCTTCTATTCCTTTTAATTGGCCTGCTTCTTACTGGGTGCGGCAATGACCTGTGGGGGACTTATGACCCTTATCTTACCCAGACTCCTGAACCAACCGTCTCGACGGCCCTTCCGACCCCGGATCCAACCCTGACGGCCTCCCCGCTCCCAACGCTCACGCCAAGCGCGACCCCCACAGACACCCTGACGCCATCTCCAACGGATACGGCGACCCCCTCTGGGCCGACGGACACTCCTCGACCTGTGATCCTGTACAAATCACAATCCGGCGACAGCCTGGCAGTGGTCGCCATCCACTTTGGAGTCCAGCCTTCTGAGATTTCCGCAGCAGTGGCCCTCCCTTCCACCAGTTTTATCGATCCGGGCACTCGCCTGCTGATTCCCAACCGCCTGGGCGTGACCTCGCCCTCCCAGAACATCATCCCCGACAGCGAAGTTGTTTACTCGCCGTCCGGGATTGGATTTGATACCGATGCTTTTGTAAAGGCGAGTGCTGGCAAGCTCTATGCCTACAAGGAGTACCTGACGGCCACCGGATGGCTCTCCGGTGGAGGGGATGTCCAGAAGATTGCTGTGGAATGCTCAATCGACCCACGCCTGCTGCTCGCATTGATTCAGTATCAAAGCGGTTGGGTCCAGGGGCCTGTCTCCGCCCAGTCCTCTGATGAATATCCACTGGGTTATCACAATGAAGCCTACAAAGGCCTCTACGAGCAAATGCGGCTGATGATCCAACAGCTGGCCGCCGGTTACTATGGCTGGCGGACCGGCAGTTTGACGACGCTGACCTTCCCGGATGGTCAGACCCTGAGGCTCGCGCCTAGCCTGAATGCAGGCACGGTAGCGCTGCAATACTTATTTGCCCAGCACCAGAACTATGCCGATTGGCTGAAGACCATCGATCCGACCAATGGCTTCATGGCTCTCTATCGGAACATGTTCGGCGATCCTTGGGCGCGTGACCAAGGCGTGGCGCCGCTCTTTCCTCCCGGTCTCACTCAACCTGTGCTCACCCTGCCCTTCGAAATCGGTCACCTGTGGAGTTTTACCGGAGGTCCCCACCCGGCCTGGGAGTCGGAAGCCTCTCTGGCCGCACTGGATTTCGCACCGGCCGCCGACCAGTCCGGTTGTGTTCCTTCGGACGCCTGGGATGTGGCCTCGGCCCCCGGGGTGGTCGTGCGCTCGGACTATGGGCTCGTCGTTCTGGACCTGGACGGGGATGGACATGAGCAGACCGGCTGGGACCTGCTTTATATGCATGTTGCCACGAAGGACCGGGTCCCGCTGGGGACCTGGCTGAATGCTGGGGATCACGTCGGCCACCCCTCCTGCGAAGGGGGGGAAGCGACGGGTACCCATCTCCACTTTGCACGTAAGTACAACGGGGAATGGGTGGGAGCCGGGGGGCCTTTACCCTTTGTGCTTAGCGGCTGGATGGCCCACGCAGGCGCTGAACAGTATGAAGGCACGCTCACCAAGGGAAGCCGGATCATCATTGCCAACCAGAACAGCCCCTTTGAATCCGATATCATCCGCCTGCCGGGTGAGTAGTTTCCCTCTGTGGGCCGCGTTCCGCTCCAGGGCTGTCCCCCTCATCCTGCTGACCTTCCTTCTTACGGCCTGTCTGCCCCAACCAGCAATCGTATTAACCCCGATTCTGCCAACCGGGACGAAGGCGGCGGGCCCGACGTTGACGCCGCTCCCGCAGCGACCTCAGTATGATCCAGCGGAGCTGGTGGATTATACTGCCCAGGATGGGGACACCCTACCGGCGCTGGCTGCGCATTTCAACACCACGATCAACGAGATCCGCTCCGCTAATCCCCAAATCCCGGCAGACGCAACGACCATGCCTCCGGGCATGCCGATGCAAATTCCGATTTATTATCAATCGTTCTGGGGGACTCCCTTCAAAAGCCTGCCCGATAGCCTGTATGTCTACGGCCCGGCGGTGATCGGTTTCGATACTGAGGCTTTCGTCTCCAGCCATCCTGGCTGGCTGAAGGATTTTGTCGGCTACGTCGGAGGCGCGAACCGCTCCGGGGCAGGCATGGTGGATTACGTCGCCCTCAATTACAGTATCAGCCCGAGGATCCTGCTCGCGATCCTGGAATACCAGACCGGGGCGCTTTCCCAGCCGTCTGTACCTACCAGCAGTTATGCGCTCGGCCAGGTGGACTATAACTACGCTGGTATTTATTTACAGCTGGTCTGGGCGGCCGATACACTGAACAATGGCTATTACGGCTGGCGGACTGGACAGCTGACCTCGTTTGACCATCCGGACGGTCGTACGGAGAGGCCCGATCCATGGCAGAACGCAGCTTCGGTTGCATTGCAATATTATTTCTCCCGGCATTTATCCCAGTTAGACTACGATCGTGCCGTGGGGCCGGACGGTCTGGCCCGTGTATATCAGAACCTCTTCGGCGATCCCTGGTTGAACAATCAAGCACACATCCCGGTCAGCCTCCAACAACCGTCCTTGACTTTCCCTTTCCAGCCGGGGAAAGCCTGGGCGCTGACCGGCGGCCCTCACTCAGGGTGGGGAACGATGCTGCCGTGGGCGGCGCTGGATTTCGCCCCCCCTTCTGAGGTGAGTGGCTGCGTCCCAAGCGATCAGCAAGTGACCGCCATGGCGGATGGTATCGTGGTGCGCTCCGATTACGGCGTAGTCGTTGAGGATCTGGACGGAGACCGGGATGAGCGTACCGGTTGGGACCTGCTCTACCTGCATGTGGCCACCATCGGCCGTGTGCCGGCAGGGACCGTGTTGAAGAAAGGCGATCAGATCGGTTTCCCCTCCTGCGAAGGTGGGGAAGCGACTGGCACTCATGTCCATATCGTCCGCAAGTACAACGGTGAATGGATTCCTGCGGATGGCCCCCTGGCATTCAACCTGGATGGCTGGATCGCTCATTCCGGCTCGGCGCATTACCTGGGAACATTGACCCGCGGCACGCGGGTCGTCACAGCCTGCACCTGCGCCGACGCTGCCAGTCTGGTGATGGCCGGGCCGTGATCACCTGTCCATCCGTCTGGCAGGTCAGGAAGGGCGAGGCTGGTACTTCCCTGCCTTGACGAGTTGCGCCTCTCGATCCCCCTGGATCTCGAAGACTTCATAATCGAATTCGAACGGAACGGTCTTGTCGAGCATGGCCAGGGATGGGCAGTATTTTTCCACCGAGAGCTCGATGGCGCGCAGTACGGCGGCTTCATCCACGGACTGTCCCGTGATCCTGTAGGTGATCAGTCCTTGCGTGAACACCTTGGGATGTTCCTCTGCTTGCATGATGTGCACGTCGACCTCGAAAGCGGTGATGCGCTGTTGTTTTTTCTGCAGGATGGAAATCACGTCCATCGCAGTGCACCCCGCCACGCTGACGGCCATCAATTCGAGTGGACGAAAACCGTCGTTAGCCCCGCCTACCAGCGGGTCCGCACCGAGGGGTACCTGGAAGCCGGTCGTGGCGGTTCCGGAAAAACTCAATCCTGTCTGCCAGGTCACTTTTGCGTCCATGGTTTCCTTTCTGTAACTCGGCGGTTAGAAGCCCCACCGGTTCGAAGCCTTTAGTCCCCACCTCTCTTGAATTGCCTTTTCCAGGAGGAACTGCGCGCCGCTAAGCTGCTCGGATTGAGTCCGGGAAACCTCTGCTTTTAATGCTTTATAAAATCCTCGAGGTTTAATGTCCGGAAGAGGCGCTCGCGAACCGTGCCAGGGACTTCCTGCGGATCTTCAGCACAGATGTGGTAAAGAGATATGGTTTTTCGCAGCGTGTCCACCACGATTCGGCAGTTCTCGCACTCGGCGAGGTGGCCCTCCAGCTCCAGACAGAACTCCTCGCTCAGGTTCCCGTCCACGTAATCGGACAGGTAGGTGATCAGCGAATGACACTCGGAACGGTCAAGTTGGTCCATCTTATTCGCTCTGTTCGCCAAGCCTTTCGCTATAGTATCTGCTTAACTCATCGCGCAGTCGCAGCCTGGCTCGCAACAAGCGGGTCTTGACGGCCGACTCGCTGATCCCCAGCGCCTGACCGGTCTCCTGAATGGACAGGTCTTGGAGGTCGCGCAGAATGAAGACTATGCGCAGAGTCACCGGAAGCCGTTGGATGGCCTCATCCAGTTTCCGACGGGCTTCGGACGAGAGCAGTTCCTGCTCAGGCAGACAGCACCAATCGGCAAGATGGAGGGGGATATAGTCCTCATCTTCAGAATCGTCATCGTCCGCCTCCGACAGGCTCATTTCAGGACGCCGCTTGCGCAGCTGCATCAAGGCTTCATTAACCGCAATCCGGTAAAGCCAGGTCGAGAGGCTGGAGCGGCCTTCGAACTCTCCGATATGTCGAAGAGCCCGGATATAGGTATTCTGCAGAATGTCCTCCGCATCCTGCGGGTCACCCAGCATCCGCAGCGCCAGACGGTAGATCTGGCTGGAGGTCGCATCCACTAGACGGGCAAATTCCGCCCGGTTCCCGGCGCGCAACGCTTCAATCGATAGGTCGGGAACGACCACTTTACCCATTAGATGTCTTCCCAGGTGGAAAAGTTGCAGCGGGTATTATTGGGTTTGGAAAAAGGAAGAAAACCATGACGATCGCATATGGATCATTCGATGATAGGGGTGAAATGGATTGGGATGATTGAATTATACCTTTCTGGGACCCTTTCAAACCATGCTACTTAGGTCTGTTTTTCGGATCCGGCCAAGGCCTGGATAATAACCCGGCCCTTTATTGTGGTTCCTGCTCTCCTCGCCTTGAACCGGGGTGGTTCCGGCGGAACGGCAATCCTGAAAGGGATCAGGCAGCCGGGTGTATGACAAATAACACAGACATATGTCTATACGTTTAAGATGTTTGCCACTGGAAATGATCGATTGGCGAGACTAATATCTAATACAGCATGAGATTTGAGCATCTGGGTCGTCTAGCTTTCTTTCAAGGTCTAAGCGCAGCGGACATGAAGTTGCTGGCGCCGTATTTCACGCCGCAATCCTTCCCAGATGGAACGACCGTTTTTGAGCAGGGGGATCGGGCAGTTTTTCTCTATCTGGTCGTCAAGGGAGAGGTGGTCATCCGTTATAAGCCGGAAGATGGCCCGCGGATGGTTGTGACGCGCGTCAAGCCGGGGGGAATCTTCGGTTGGTCGGCCGCCATGGGCAATCCTTGTTATACCTCGGCCGCGGAGTGCGAAATGGACAGCGAAGTGGTGCACATCCGGGGCTCAGACCTACGCAGATTATGTAACGAATACCCTCGAGTCGGCGAGGTCATCTTGGACCGCCTGGCAGCCGTGATCGCTGAACGCAAGCAGAGCCAGCAGAGCCATGTGACCTCCTTGTTGGCAAATGGCATCCGTCAGGTTACCGATGGCCAAGGAGGCAATGATGATGGCACCATCCAGAATTGACCCGAAAACAGAATTGCAAATGAAAGCACTCCTTGAACAACTGAGTGCTTACATTGAAACATTCCATGGCGGCTCGGTCGAATACGTCGACTTCGATGGCAAAGTTTTGAAAGTGCGACTCGGGGGAGCCTGCCTGGGCTGCCCGCTTTCTCCTTCCACGCTGCATGGCTGGGTAGAAGGGACAGTGCGCCAGTTCTTCCCTGACATTGAAGGTGTCGAATCGGTAACTCCGGACCGACCGGACATTGCTGAGAAGCCGGCTTGAGCCGGTGAGATTCTAAGCACCGACGCTTATTAAGGGGCAAGAAGAGGGCGAGAGGCTGCCCGCGAACCGGTCCTTAAGGGTGGCATTCCATCAACTTTTTTCGGTTGAAATTCAAGGCCAGGGTGTATAATGAAGGCAAGAATAATGACAATTATAATGAATAATATCTCATATATACCCAGCGCGTAAGAAAGGGCATCCTGGCATCAAGTCGTCTCCCGCTATGCCCACTCCGAACTCGGGCGGAGCTTGTGGCAGGTCGCCAACTCCCTGCTGCTCTTTATGGCCTTATGGTATCTGATGGCCCGCAGCGTGCCGATCTCTTACTGGCTGACCCTGCTCTTGGCCGTCCCGACCGCCGGATTCATGGTACGCACTTCCATCATCTTTCACGACTGCGGGCACGGCTCATATTTCCATTCGCAAAAGGCGAATGATGTGCTGGGGATCATCACCGGGATCCTGACCTTTACCCCCTATTATCGCTGGCGGCACGACCATGCCATTCACCATGCCGCGGCAAGCGACCTCGACCGGCGCGGGGTGGGGGACGTCACAACCTGGACGGTGAAAGAATACCTGGCAGCACCCTGGTGGAAGAAGATCGCTTACCGCATCATGCGCAATCCGCTGCTGATATTCACGATCGGTTCCTTCCTGGTGTTCACGGTTGTGGAACGATTCCCGAGACCCGGTTACGCCAAGCGCGAGCGGGAGAGCGTCTGGTGGACCAATCTCGCCCTGGCAAGCCTGATCGGCCTTCTGTCCTGGCTCTTGGGCTGGAAGACCGTCCTGCTGGTCCAGGTGCCGGTGATGTTCCTGGGAGCCTCTGCCGGTGTTTGGTTGTTCTATGTCCAGCACAATTTCGACCCGACCTATTGGGAGCGTCACAAGATATGGGAATTCGTCAAGGCCGGGTTTGAAGGAAGCTCCTTCTATAATTTGCCCGCCATCCTGCAATGGTTTACAGGTAACATTGGATTTCACCACATCCATCACCTGAGCCCAAAGATTCCGAGCTACCGGCTGTCCGATTGCTATCGGGAGAACCCTATTTTCCACGTTCCGCCATTGACGCTGCTCGCCAGCCTGTCAGCGCCGCGCATGCGCCTCTATGACGAAGAAAACCGCCGGATGGTGGGATGGAGTATCTTTAAGAAATACCGTAGAAAGACGATCACGGCTTAGATTGAAAATCCCGCGGGGGTGGTCGCCCAGCTCCGGCAGGATTTTTATTTAATTCAGCGAAGATCATGCCCTCGCGGAATTCAGGTCTAGGGGATTTACAGCGAAGGCGATCTCGTCAAGAACTCTTGTCTTGTGTTCCCCCCCTCACGAAATCCACGTCGCGGTCGAGTCAATGGAAGAGGCAAAGTTCAGCTGTTTTTTCGATTGGATTTATGTTAAACTAATCTATAATTATCTACGATGATCAGTTGCCCTGAGAAGATCTTGTGAAGTCAATGAAGCGCTCGTCGTCCAACGTCATCCGCCTGGTTATCTATGGGGTATTGCTGGGGCTACTATTCCCTGTGGGCGGGTCTGTGTTGACGATCCTGGTCAAGGGGCAAGTGTTTAACGCGGGGACGATCCTCAATCTTGAAGGCACGGACCCCGCTCTCTGGATCCTGGATGCTGTTCCCTTCCTGCTCGCCCTTACGTTGGGTTTAGTCGGTAAACGCGAAGAACGTCTGACGCGGCTGGCCAATTCCCTTGAAATGTCGGTGTCAGACAGGACGAGCGAGCTCTCTCAGATCAATGCCGAGCAACAGCAGGAGCTTGAGGATCGCAAGCAGACCGAGACGATCATCGGCAATGCCAAGAAGGAATGGGAGTCAACCTTCGATGCGATCTCCGATCTTATCTTTTTGACGGATGAAACGGATAAGATCGTCCGTTGCAACCACGCTGCGGTGGAGGGCCTAGAAACGAGCTATCAGGAACTGATCGGCAAGCCCCTCCTCGTTACCTTATTCGGCAGTCAGGCGGGAGTTGGCAGGACCCGCCTCACGGGCGAGACGACTTTCCCGTGCCTGCATGGTTGGTACGAAGTTTCTGTGTATCCAATCCTGGAAACCACCTCGCCGCGCACGTTGTACATCCTGCGCAACATCACCAAGCGGAAGCGTGCCGAGGCGGAATTCATCCGGCAGAAGCAGTACTTCGAGTCGCTTGTGCAGAACAGCCCGGTGGCAATCGTGGTCCTGGATACGGATGAAAAAATAGTCTCGTGCAATCCTGCATTTGAAAAACTGTTTAATTATCCTTCGCGCGAGGTCATCGGACGGAATCTGGACACCCTGATCACCACCGAGGATATGGCCATCGAGGCGGCGCGCTTCACCCAGCAGGCTATGGATGGTTCAGTTCACGAGTTCAGCCGTCGCCGTCGCCGGGACGGCTCGCCGGTCGATGTAGAACTCTTCGCCGTACCCGTTGTGGTGGCGGAGGAGAAAATCGGTGCCCTAGCGATCTACCACGACATCTCCGAGCTGGTCCATGCCCGCCAGGAGGCAGAGAACGCCAACCATGCCAAGAGCGATTTCCTGGCTAATATGAGCCATGAAATCCGCACGCCGATGAACGGGGTCATCGGCATGATCGAACTTGCCATGGATACTACGCTCTCCCCCGAGCAGAGGGATTATCTGCAGACCTCGCTTGACAGCGCGGAGGCCCTGCTGGCTCTGCTGAATGATATTTTAGACTTCTCGAAAATTGAGTCGGGCAAACTCGAGCTCGAGACCGTTGACTTCAATCTGCGCGTCACGGTGGAGGATGTCGCCTATGCCTTCGCCAAACGTGCCTCCGATAACGGACTGGAATTGGCCTGCCTGGTTCATCCGCGCCTGAAAACCGGTTTGCGCGGGGACCCGGGACGATTACGGCAGATCCTCGTCAACCTGGTCGGGAATGCAGTGAAATTTACCCATCAAGGAGAGATCGTCATCCGTGCCGAACCAGTCTCCGAGACTGAAACCCATGAGACCGTTCGTTTTTCGGTGCAAGATACCGGCATCGGCATCCCGAAGGAGCGGCAGACTGCCATCTTTGAGCGCTTTACCCAGGTGGACAGTTCCATCACCCGCTATTATGGAGGCTCCGGTTTAGGCCTGACCATTTCCAAGGAGTTGGTCGAGGCCATGGGTGGCCAGATTGGCTTGGACTCATCCCCTGGGGTCGGCAGTACCTTCTGGTTTACACTTCCATTTGAAAAACAACCGGCGGCGAAGATCCATACCGCTCCGTTGCAGTTCGGGCCGGCTGGTGTAAAAGGCTTGCACATCCTGGGTGTGGACGATAATGAAACCAACCGGATGATATTGGCAAGGATAGTGGAAGGCTTCGGTTGCAGGATCGAAACGACCAGCAGCGGTGTCGAGGCGTTGAAGATCTTGCGGGACAGCTATCAGATGGACGACCCCTTCGGGATTGTCCTGCTTGATATGGATATGCCCGGGATGGATGGTGAGCAAACCGCACGGGAGATCCTGAGTGATCCGAGGTGCAGAGATACCCGCATCATCATCCTGGCCTCCGTCAGGCGCCGGGAAGACGCCAGGCGCTTGAAATCCCTGGGTTGTTCCGGCTATCTGATCAAACCGCTCAAGCAGAAGATGTTATTCAATGCGCTGGTCGATGCCACCGGGAAGGAGTTGGCCAAACCAGGAACAGGACGCCTGGTCGCCCGTCTCGAGCTGATCGAGGCCAAGCGTCAGGGGAAACGGATCTTGTTGGCGGAGGATAACCACATCAATCAGAAGCTTGCAGCCGCCCTGCTCAGCAGGGCTGGTTTCATAGTAGAAACTGCCGATAACGGGCTCCAGGCGGTTGAAAAAGTACAAAAGGAAGAATACAGCGCGGTCCTGATGGATGTGCAGATGCCTGAAATGGATGGGTTTGAGGCGACCCGACGCATTCGTCAGTGGGAGGCTGGCAGGCATCATATTCCGGTGATCGCGATGACGGCCCATGCTTTGAAAGAGGACCGCGAGCGCTGTTTGAGCGTGGGCATGGACGATTACGTTGCCAAACCGCTTGAACCACAGGCTTTGTTGAATACCCTGGACCGCTGGGCGGTGGGCGGGGCTGCGGATACCGGAGGAGGCAAATCCCGGCGCAGTCGGTCAAAAAAGAAACCCGCGGGTGGGTTGGAGGGAGTTCTGGGGGATGGGAAACCCCCGCTCTCAAACGATGAGCTGGATCGTATCCCTCTCAATCTGCAATCCGCCCTGCCGCGTTTTAATAACGATCGCAGGTTTTTCGAAGAGATGTGCAAGGAGTTTATCGAGCACCTGCAAACCCGGATCGATTCTCTGAAGCATGCGGTGGAGAACCAGGACCGGGAGACCATCATGCGTGACGCCCATAATCTGAAAGGTGTATCGGCCAGCTTCAGCGCCGTGCCTCTCTCCAACCTGGCTGCCGAACTCGAACGGCTGGGCATGAGCGAAGATTTTAGTGAAGCGGCCTCCGTGATTACTCGCCTTGAGGAGGAGGCGGAACGGCTGCGAAACTTTCTACCCAGCCTTGATTTAGAAATCTCCTGAGGTAGAGAGTTTATCCTGGCTGTTCCTCCACGAATATGGCACGGGGCTGTCTCAAAAGGAGACAGCCCCGATTTCATATCCCACTTAGAGGCCAATTTTCGAGGTTTTTTAGTCTGCATTCCTCATATTGGGAACTATTCGTGCCACCTTCTCCCACTCAGGGCTGTCCAAAAAGAAAGATACGGACTTTTGAGACAGCCCCGTGTGGGTTCTGGTCACGTCCTGCCGCGCAAGGCTGAGAGGATCAGGATGACCCCCGCAAGCAGCAGAACTCCGATCCATACGTATTGAAATGGGCCTACGAAGGGCATTCCCTGGAAAAAACCGATCACCAGCAGCACCCCGGCAGGGATGTAGGCCCACATCATGTTCGCCAGGAACCCCACCAGCAAGAAAGTAATCCCCAGACCGACCAATAACACCCCACCTGTATCTGCGATCTGATAGGCCTCTGTCATTGCTGAAATCACACCCAGGGTGAGCATAACCCCCCCAGGGATCATTGCCCACCAGTACCGTCGATCCGTGAAGTACACTGCCCAGAATCCAACGCCTATGCCGCCCAGTACAGCCAGACCACCCCATCCTAGCCTCTCGGGCAGGAGGGATGAGACAGCCATCCCGGCCAGGGTAAAGCCAGGGATGGCTGCCCACCACCTGGAGCGCTCGCTGATGAACCAGTACAGGAACAGGGCTGCGCCAATCGCCAGGATACCAGCCCAGAATAGGTTGGTCGCACCCCGTAGAATGCCCATCTGGTCAAGAAGCATCAGGATGCCGCCCAAGACCAGTATGGCGCCGATCAGGATGCGGAAATCAAACCGTTTCATTTCATCCTCCTGAATGGATTGCCTAATCGACTTCAATCGCACCGACGCCGGTATTAATGCTGATATCGGCGCGGTTCGTCGCGGTGGCATAATCGCTCGACTGGCAGATGCCTCCCTCCAGGCGCGGGAAGCGGTTCTGGTTGATATTGACCGAGGCGAGTCCGCTCTTGACCCGTATTCTGGCTGACACGCCGGTCGGAATGTGCAACTTGAGTGAGGCTGCCCCGGTGTCGATATTGACATTCGTCATACCTGTGTGGGCGGGAAGCGTGATCTCCGTGCTGCTCGCACCCGTGTGGACATCCAGGTCAGTCACCTGCAAGTCGCTCAGATTGAAGACCGAAGCACTGGCCCCACTATCCACCTTGAGACTCAAAGGCAGCTCACGGTTGAGATGGACATCCCAGTCCAGCGATTCCCCGGGCCCCCAGGCCCAGAATTGGGCCGGGCTGCGCATCCTTAGGTCCATCCGGCTGTCTGCGATCCTGGTTTTCTGATCCAACCCACCCCCGAAGGTGCCGTTCAGAATCTCACCGGGGCCGGCGCCAGAATTCATATTGAACCTGCCGGCTCCATGATCGAACCTCAAGGAGGCGCTGGCTGCACCCTGGGAGGGAATGGAGACCTGTTCTCCCTGGACCGGCTGGCGCCTTGCAAAGAAGCCGAAAATCAACCAGGCGCCGAAAGCAATGATCAGGAGTGGCCAGAAAAAGGAAAAGACGTCCCCGATCAAGATACCCATTTGCTTGAACAAAAGCAAGACCGCGATTAAGATCAATACGATTCCCCAGAAGATATTTCCGCGTCTGTACATGGTTTGATCCTTTCTAATGGCTGCGCAGAGTGCCGCGAGCGATGAGCCACAGCCCAAGCAGCCAAAGGAGGACGATGGGCGCGTATGCGCTGTAAGGACCCAGGGTTGTCCAGCCGCCCAACAGGGTGGCGAATATAAGGAATAGGACCAGGCTAATCAGGAGCAGGTTCAAACCGGAACGCACCGAGCGTTTGAAATCCTCCCCCAGAATGCCGGCCAGGATACTTCCGACCCCAACGAAGCCTGGAATGAGCGTCCACAGGTAGCCCCAAGAGGCCCAATTTTCGGTGGCGTTCTGATAATACAGGATCCCGCCGATGCCTGCCACGATGCAGGCCGGTACGGCCATCCCGGCTTCACCCACCAGCAGGCCGATAAGCAAGATAATGGCACCGGCGAAGAGGACCCATGCCGGCCAGTCGAAGGTGAAATGAATAAGACGGGTTAAACCAGGCTGGAGGCGGATGGCGATCAACCAGGCGGCTGCCAGGATCAGGATGATTCCAAGGACCAGTTGGGTACGATTCCTCTTTGGCATAAAAGCACTCTCCTTATTTCTGAATCATTTTACCTATCTGTAATATTTACGCCAAATTCAGTCGAAAGTTACGCAGCTCACGATTGTGAACCTCACCTGTCCCTTATCTCCTTCGAGATGGGTTTGGGCGAATAACGGCAATGGCTCGAGAATTCCTCCTCATCGGGGGAGGGGGGAAGTCATCCGCCGTCTGAGCGGCTGCTCCGGAAGTTCGACGGCGGCGGTGAGCTCACCCCCATCTCACCTGGAACCCGGTCAAGCAGCTTTTGTGGTCAATTCCAGGCTGACCTGCCAGAGTTTCTCGGCGGTATCCAGCTCATAAGAAATCGGGCTGGAGCGGACCGGTTTGCTGTCCACGTAATATTTCCCGGTGACTTCCGCGACCTCGGGCGAGGTGGCCAGGTAGAGGCTGGTCTGTGCCCCACGCTCCGGAGTGCGGGCGAAGACGGGTGTGATCAGGCGCATGCCGACATCGTAGAGCGGCCCGTTGTTCCGGGTAAAGCCGGTGGCGACAAATCCCGGGTGCAGGGCGTTGGCTGTCACCCCGCTGCCTTCCAGCCGGCGGGCCAGTGCATAGGTGAATAACACGTTGGCAAGTTTGGATTGGCCGTATGCCTGCATGCCGCGAAAATGCTTCTCCCCCTGCAGGTTGTCAAAGTCGATTTTGGCTCTGTAATGGGACCGCGATGACACGTTCACGATGCGTGCCGGGGCGCTGGTCTTCAGCAGGTCCAGCAGTAAATTGGTAAGCAGAAAATAATTCAAATGGTCGAGGGCAAAGGTCATCTCGTTTCCATCAACGGTCAGCATTCGTTTGAAGAAGACGCCTCCGGCATTGTTGATCAGGACATGCAGATGCGTGTGACGTTGTTTGAAGGTGGCGGCAGCTTGCATCATGCCGGAGAGGGTCGACAGATCAACGGCGATAAATTCCACCGGATTGCCGGTCGTGGCATGGATCTGCCCGGCGACCGCTGCGCACTTCTCTGCGTTGCGGCTGATAATCGTCACCTGACCTCCAAGCCGTGCCAGTTCCCGTGCCGTGACCAATCCGATGCCGTTGGTCGCCCCGGTGACCAGAACGGTTTTACCTTTCATAGAAGATTCCATGAGAACTCCTTGTCAGGAAAGGTACCTTTCCTCTGGTTAATGAATTATAGCATCAGGCCGCTTGCGTCAAAGTGCGTAGGCATGGTAAATTAACCGCAGGAGGCCTGCATGGAATTCTTTCGACTGATCGAAGAACGTCACTCGATGCGCAGCTACTCTCCGGCACCGGTCGAGGAGCAGAAGCTGCAGAGCATCCTGGCGGCTGCCAATCGAGCCCCATCGGCCGGGAACAAGCAGGGGTATGAGATCTACGTGATACGGAAACTGAAACAGCGCCGGAGCCTGGTGAAAGCCGCCGGCGACCAGGAGTTCCTGGCGGAAGCGCCACTGGTATTGATTTTTTGCACGAACCCGGCCCGTTTGGCGGAATGGTATCAGGAACGCGGCACACAGCTGTATGCGATCCAGGACGCCACGATTGCCTGTGCCTTCGCCATGCTGGCGGCCTCAGATCTCGGCCTGAGCACGGTCTGGGTAGGGGCATTCGACGAGCAGTCGGTTCGGCAGGTCGTGAATATCCCTCCGGAACTGCGACCGGTCGCGATGCTTCCAATCGGTTATGCGGGCAATACACCTCGCATCACGCCGCGGCGTGAGCTGGGAGATCTTGTCCACGAAGCCTGAAGCTTTGCAAGGGGCAGTTCTGCTGCAGCGCACGTGCCAATCAAGCTGGTTCAGGCTAAATCCAGCCCAGGATTGGAATGAAGACGATCAGGGCGAGCAAGTCCACCCCCGCGATGGTCCCAACGGCGATCAGTTTATTCCGGAGGGACTTCATGTCGAAAACCCAGAATGCGACAATGAAGAATGTCAGGTAGCCGAAGAGGAAAATGAGCCAGGGTGCACCGCGGTTCCACCAGGCGTAGTCCCAGGTCAATGCGCCCATGGAATTGAGCAGATACTCAACGAAGACACAAAAAGCTGCACCCGCGATGGCGATAAGCGCCCGGTTGGGGATTCCCAGGATCCTCGTCTGCGGGTTGGGAAGCAACATTTTGGTCCAGATAATGCCCGAGACGGCAAACATGAAGCAGATCTCGATATTCAATCCGATCAGGATCAGGAAAGCGGTCCGGCCGGGTGCGGCCCAGATCGGCGCGTAGTCCGTAAAGTGGAAAACCAATCCGTTGATAATCTCGTTCAACCAGTCCATGCTCCAGAAGGCCAGGCCGGCCATGACCAGGCTCCAGTTACGCCGTTCGACCTCGACGGTGTAAACATAAAAGACGAAAGCCAGCAGCGGGATAACGTACCACTGGAAGGTTTGGCTGCCGTGACGCAGGATGGCCAGCGCTTGTTGTGCAGACGAGGTGGGCATACGCAACTCCTTTCAGGATTTGGCCAAGCCGTAGCGTGGAGCAGGCCGGGGGAAAGCGTTTCAATACTTACATTTAATAGTAGTGGTGCAGGAGCTTCTAACGGCCCCTTACATTTCTGTTATCTTACAATTTTGTAGTGTCTGGGTATTGTAATTTGTCCCGAAATTTGGTAAAAATAGGGTAGTCGTTTTCTTGGAGGGGCTCTCCAGGAAAAAACATACGCAAGAAAGGAGATGAAATACCATGTTATTCGCCCCGAAAGAAAAAGGTCAAGGTCTTGTTGAATACGCATTAATTCTCGTTTTGGTTGCCGTCGTGGTGATCGCCGTCCTGCTGCTGCTCGGCCCGATCATCGGCAACGTCTTCACCAAGATCAACTCCAACCTAGTCGGTCACTAATCCTCCAGCTGAGTGAGTTGCGGCAGGCGGTGCTGTTTCGGGAGATCCGAACAGACGCCGTCTGTTGCATTTAATAAAGGGCCCTCAAGGGGAGTGTTGGATGCGCTCGATCAAGCCGAGCATTCTATCGTAATGCGACCCTTTCCAGTAGATCTGGTCACAGTCGAGACAGATGCAGAACTCGTCGTAGTATTTTTTGGTCAGCGGCTCCAGCCGTTCGAGGACATCCGCCTTGCTGACCGGCTCCAGTTTGCCATTGCAGCGCAGGCAGCGTTGAAAGGGGAGAATGCGGTCAGCCAGGTCAAAATGATGGACCACTTCCTTTAATTGCAGTTCCGGTTCCAAGGCACGTGGGCAGTAGCCGTACTCGACAACCTTGCGCATCAAGAGTCGGCGGTCGCGCGTCAGGAGGATGCGTTTCTCGGCTGCCGCGATTTCGGCCAGTTGAGCATCCTGGTAGTCGGACCGGTATAGACAGTCGAAACCCAGCATCCGCAGATAGACTGCCAAGCGACCGAGATGGTTGTCCAGTAAAAAACGTGCTTCCACTGGACAGCCGGGGAGGGAGGGCCGGATTTCGACCCGGTCACCTGCCTGGACCCGATATCCCAATCCGGAATCTTTGCCGTTCACCGTGACCAGCCCAACTTCCACGTGCGGAACGCCCAGTGCTTCTATCAGGTGCTTGACGGTCGGATTCCCCTTGCACGACGCCACGACCGGTCCGCCGCGACGCGGCTTTGCTAGGAAATCATCGAGCTGATCATGGAAATTAAAAAGCGCCGTATCCACCACGTTTCATCATATAGCAGAACAGACGCGGCGTCAAAGGGGATCGATCGTCTGGAGGGCAAAGGCGTGCTGCCACGCGGGGTTCCTGGATTTTAACGGGACGGCGTTTCCCCGTCTAATAAAACCCGCTCAAATCCATCCCGTTATAGAGCGCGGCCACTTCATCCCCATAGCCGTTGAATATCAGAGTCGGACGACGACTGAGTTCACCGATGCGCCGTTCGTACGCCTGTGACCGGTGCGGAGTATTAACGTTTGGATTGACATTGGCATAAAAGCCATACTCCCTGGGGGCGACATCGTTCCAGAATGTCTCCGGCTGTTTTTCGGTAAGCTCGATCTTGACGATGGCCTTGATGCTCTTGAAGCCGTATTTCCAGGGGACCACCAGACGGATGGGAGCACCGTCCTGGTTGGGCAACGCGTGGCCGTACAACCCGGTAGCCAGGATGGTCAGGCGGTGCATGGCTTCATCCAAGCGCAGCCCCTCCCTGTAGGGCCAGGGGTAGAGGGAATCGCCTTCGCCCGGCATTTGTTTGCGGTCCATGAACGTGACGAAGTGCACATACTTGGCGCTGGCCATCGGCTCGGCTTCCTTCAGCAGTTCACCCAGCTCAAATCCGGTCCAGGGGATCACCATGCTCCAGGCTTCCACGCAGCGCAGGCGGTATATTCGTTCCTTTTGCTCGAACTTGAGCAGGTCCTCGATGGCGTAGGCCTTGGGGTTGTGAACAAGACCGCCGATCTCCACTGACCAGGGACTGGTTTTGAACGTTTTGGACAGGGGCGCGACGGCGAGCTTGTTGGTCGAAAACTCATAATAATTGTTGTAATGCGTGATCTGGTCGATCGAGTTGGCCGGGCCGCCCAGTTCATCGGTCAGGACGGGCGTGGTTGTAGGGGCGCGGGAAGGGGGCCCTCCTGCAGCCGTGATTTTCACCCCGCAGGCAGCCAGGAAGGCAGTGGCACTGACGACCCCGGCCACTTTTAAAAACTGCCGGCGTGAAAGAAAGACAGCTTCCGGGGTGATTTCTGATGAAGGCACTCCCACATGCCTCAGGTTGCGTTCCATGTGATTCTTGGCCAGGTAGATTCCAGATATAATGGGTCTATATTATTAATTTTATTGGAATTTGCTTAAAGGGATGTGAGAAAGCCATTAGCTTCTGGCAGTCTGGGCCATTTCCCAGCCGAGGATCGCTTTCTTGCGGAGCTCTCCGTACCGATAATTGCCGAAATCACCGGCTTTGCGTAGGACCCGATGGCAGGGGATGAGGTAGGCAACCGGATTATGCGCAACGGCATTCCCGACCGCCTGTGCGGCTTTCACGCTACCAACCTGCCTGGCCAGGCCCTCGTAGGCGATTGCGGAGCCGCCGGGCAGGCGCAAGAGGGCTTCCCAGACCTTGAGTTGAAAGTTGGTTCCGCGCAGATGAAGGGTCAGGGACGTGCCCTGCGGTGGCGCGAAGATTTGCCCGATCACTGGCCTTGTCCGTGCGGGATTTTCCTGCAGGTCGGCGTTGGCCCATTCCCCTCGGAGCTCGGCCAGGCAGGCTTCTCGGTCACCGTCCACAAAAGCCAGGAAGCAGATGCCGCGTGCAGTCAGAGCCACCAGGCAATCCCCGAAGGGGGTCGGGTGAAAGCCGTAGGCGATCTGCATGCCTTGGCCGCGGTTCTTGTATTCGCCCGGGGTGACTGCTTCGCACTTGATGAACAGGTCGTGCAGACGCCCGGGGCTCGAGAGTCCGGTTTCGTAGGTGGCGTCCAGCAGATTCGCCGAACGGCTAAGAAGCTGTTTGGCATTTTCCTTTGTCAGGAACTGCAGGAAGCGCTTTGGGCTGATTCCGGCCCAGCGGGTGAAGAGGCGCTGGAAGTGGTATTCGCTCAGATTGAGGGCAGCCGCGACCTCCCCAAGGTCCGGCTGGGAGTGAGCATGGGTTTCGATGTAGCGGATAGCCTGCTCGACGCGGCGGTAGTCCTCGGCAAGTTGGTTGAAATCGGTTGTGGACATGGTTCAAATCCTGTGTTGTCCCTTATTTTATCCTCCGTGAAGGACGCAGGCGACCCGATTCTTGCGGCGGCTCAATTAACGAACACTCGTAGGGTCCGGGGGCTTGTCCAGGAAGTGTCCTGGATCCAGAGCTCAAAGGCTGTCTCCAGCCTCATCAAGCTGTGCAGGTCCAGGCCAAGCATCGGCCCCGGGTTCGCCTGGTCAAAGGATCGGTTGCCGAATCGATCGCATGATGGCACAATTAGGGCATCCCGTTCCGGGTCGGCAGGTTGATCCGGCTTTATCCTTGAAAGAGGTTTGGTCATGTTTCATTCTGGTTTCGCCTTCATCCGTTCGGCCGATCAAAAACCCAAGGTGACGCGTCAATTGCTGTCGCGCGTGCTGACCTATGCGCGACCCTATTGGGTGCAGATCGTGGGCATGTTGATCATGATCCTGCTCAGCACTGGCCTGGCGTTGATCTCGCCGCTCATCTTCCGGACCATGATCGACCAGGTGCTGCCTTCGAAGGACCTGCACAGGCTGCTTATCCTGGCGCTTGCACTCCTGCTCCTGCCGATTCTTAACGGCGCGATTGCGGTGTTTCAAAGGCGGTGGAATGCTGCCGTTGGTGAAGGGGTGATCTACGATTTGCGGGTGGCGCTTTTCGCACGCCTGCAGCGCATGTCCCTGCGTTTCTTCACAAACACCAAGGTCGGCGAGCTGATGAGCCGTCTCAACAATGATGTGGTCGGGGCACAGGATGCTATCAGCAATACGATCGTCGATATGATCACTAACATCATCCAGGCGGTTGCCGTCCTGGTGGTCATGTTCTCTCTCGAATGGCGCCTGACGCTCGTCAGTGTGCTAATCCTGCCCTTGTTTCTACTCGCGGCACAACGACTGGGCATCGTTTTGCGGGATATCGCCCGCGCCGCCATGGATATGAATGCCAAAATGAATGCCCACATGAACGAAACGCTCAATATCGGCGGGGCGCTCCTGGTCAAATTATTTGGTCGCCAGCAGGATGAGGTGGAGCGGTTTCGGGCACGTGCCTCCAGCGTCAGAGATGTCGGTGTGCAGCGTGCGTTTTACGGCTCGCTGTTCTTTGGCATCATCGGGCTGGTCACGGCAGTCGGGACGGCCCTCGTCTATGGTTTGGGCGGCTGGTTCGTCATTCAGGGGACCTTTACGATCGGCACGATCGTGGCCTTCGGCTCGTATCTCGGCCAGCTATACGGGGCGCTGCAAGGTCTGGCGAGTGCTCCCGTGGACTTCAGCACCTCCCTGGTCAGTTTCGAACGTGTTTTCGAGTTGCTTGACCTCCCATATGACATCCTTGAGAAGGAAGGTGCCGTTCCGCTGCAGGAGGTCAAAGGCGAACTGGTCTTTGAAGACGTGACGTTCAAGTACGAGATGGATGAAAGCAAAATGTTGAGGGAGGTTAAACGCTATGGAAAGATGGAAGATGTCGGCGCAGTGCTTTCCCTGAGCGGGAGCGGCAATGGAAAGGAAGCGAGGGCTACCGGTGAAAATTCCGAGATGGAGGCCGAGGGATCGAAGTCCCAGGCGCGGGACGTCGCCTTAGAATCGATCACCTTCCGTGCAGCTCCCGGTCAGCTGGTTGCCCTCGTTGGGCCATCGGGTGCTGGCAAGACCACCCTGACCTACCTGATTCCAAGGCTCTATGATCCGACGGCTGGGCGCATCTTGATCGACGGGCATGACTTGCGCGAGGTGAGCCTTGACTCGCTTTCGGGCGCGATCGGTATGGTGACCCAGGAGACTTACCTCTTCCATGATACCATCCATACCAACCTGATCTACGCCAAGCTGGATGCCACCCAGGCGGAGGTCGAAGCCGCCGCGAAAGCGGCGAACATTCACAACTTCATCATGGATTTGCCCGACGGCTACGAGACAGTGGTCGGCGAGCGCGGCTACCGGTTGAGCGGTGGGGAAAAGCAGCGCCTGGCGCTAGCGCGCGTCATCCTGAAGAACCCGCGCCTGCTCGTCCTGGACGAGGCGACCAGTTCGCTCGACAGCGAGGTGGAGGCCTTGATCCAGGAAGCCCTGAAGCGAGTGATCGCCGGGCGTACCAGCATTGTCATCGCCCACCGCCTGAGCACGATCCTGGCTGCAGATCTGATCCTGGTGTTCGATCGGGGACGGATCCTTGAACGCGGTACGCACGCGGAACTCCTGGCTCAGGGCGGTCTGTATGCCCGCCTCTATGATACCCAATTCCGCCTGAAAGCCGCAGAGAAGGAATTGATGGGTTCATGAACTACATCACCGCTCCAGCGGGGGGCTTCCTACTTCAAAGAGCGTCGCCTGAAATCAGGTCTTGCATGCTTCCATAGGCGTGTACGTTTGCCCGATTTTTTAAAGAGAGGCCGGGTGCGACCTTTTCATGATATCATCGCGTTATGGACATTCAGGATAAAGTTGTGATCGTCACCGGGGCATCTGGTGGAATCGGCCTGGCCACGGCAAAACTCCTTGTGCAGCATGGGGCGCGGGTCGCCTTGGCGGCACGTTCTGAAGACAAGCTCCGCTCTCTTTCTAAGAAACTGCCTCATACGCTGCCGATCCCCACGGATATGACCAAGCCTCGCGAGATCAAACAGCTGATCAGGCAGGCGAGAGAGCATTTTGGGCGGATCGACATCCTGATCAATAATGCCGGTCAAGGCTACGATGCTCCTGTCGAAAAGATCAACATCCGGACTTTCCGACACATTTTCGAGTTGGACCTCGTCGGGCCCCTTATCGCCATGCAACAGGTCATTCCCATTATGAGGGAACAGAAAGGGGGGAGCATTATTAATGTGAGTTCCGGGACGGCATTGATGACCCTTCCAAATATGGGTCCTTATTCCTCCTTGAAGGGGGCACTGGCCAGCCTCAGCCTGACTGCCCGGGAAGAACTGCTGGCGGAAGGGATTTGCATCAGTGTGATCTACCCATACATCACCCTGACGGATTTCGAGGAGAATACCATTAAAGCAGTGGAAGAGGGGCCATGGGAGGGGGACGGGGATGACACCTTTTTTCCACCGGATACGGCTGAATTTGTGGCTGAAAAGATTTTTGAGGGGATCCGGAGCGGAGAGGCCGAAATCTTTACCCACGATTGGATGAAGAAATCGGGGTAAAAGGCGGCTTGAAAAATCCGTTCGCTTGAGGGGGTTTTTCGGCTCTCCATGGCGAGCCTACCCAGGATTAAAACCAATACTGTCCAGCCGTGGGTTGGACAGTATTTATCAAACAGGTCTGGCGGTCCCGACGGGGTTCGAACCCGCGATCTCGGCCTTGACAGGGCCGCATGTTAAGCCGCTACACCACGGGACCGTTTGCGGGCTGTACTATACCATACGGGTTTTCATGCGTCAAGGCGCACCAGATCCGAACAGGGCGGGGTCGGTGGGAGTGTTTCCGGACGGGTCGTAGACGTAGACATAATCCCCCACGTGCGCCCAGTTGTAAAGCCAATGCGCATCACCGACCGACATATTGACGCAACCGTGGCTCATTTGGTACCCAAACTTGTTGTGCCAGTAAGCCCCATGCAGGGCGCGGGCCTCATCATAATACATGGTCCAGGGCACGTCCTCGATGTAATAATAGTCCGAGCGGTCGGGCAGGGATGAACCGCTCATCGTCTCCGAGTCTTTTTTTTCATAGATCTTGAACAGGCCAGGCCGGGTCCAGAAGTGATCGACCCCGGTCGCGACCGGGGTCGCAAACACCAGCTGGTCGTTATCATATACTGCCAGCGTCTGTTCCTGCAGGTTGACCTCGATCCAGCGATGGGTGTCTACCCCGGGAGGGGGGGTGGTGCGCGGGGTCACTGCAGCAACCTGGTACGCTTCGACCCATTCGTCCGGCCCGATCATATCCCAAACTTCTTTGTCGGCGGTCTGGGTGGAAAAGATCTGGATGATTTGATAGTGGTAGAGGAAAATACCTGTTTGGGGGTTCTCTTTACCGGGGGCGGTGTAACTTGGGATCGTGCCCAGGACCCACCCAAAGGCATTGTGCGGGGTGGAGCTGAAGAGCTGTCCTTGAAATACCGGAACCGCCAGGCGACCGCCATCGCCCGCGATCCAATACCCGGAACGGAGCTGGTAAAAGACGCCCTGGGAGGTATCGGCCCGCTGAATATAGGATACCAAGAGCTCGGTGCCCGGAGGAATCGACTGCCCGGAAGAGTGGCCGGCCTCGGCGTCACTCAGAGAGTTGAAAAGAGGCAAACCCTTCGGGTTCACTTTGAAATAGGAATAGTCAATGCTGTTTAAGTCACGACTGGGGGGGTAAATCGGAAGGGGTTGGATAGGGAGGGTGATGCCCGAGCCAGCCAGTTGGGTCAGGTATTCCGACGGGCCCAGGGGAAGGCAATCCCCGGGAGTGTTCGTGTACACACCCGGTGGGCAAACCACCGAGCCGCTGTCCGGTTCCTGGGTCGAAGCGGCACTGATCTGGGCCTGTACGGCGACATTTCGCCCGGGGAGCAGCAATACCGATAAAAAGAGGGTCAGGAGGGGAACGCGAAGGTACCGCATAAAAGTCTCTTTTCGAGAAAGAAGGAAGGACATTATAGCATGTTTCGCAGGCCAACTTTTTTGTAAGGCTATCGATATACAAATGAATGGTATTCAGCTTGACACTTCACGTCCCCTGTGCTAAATTATCTTCAGTCCCCTTCGTGTAATTTTAACCCTTCCTAGGAGGCAGTTTTGACCAAGAATCGTACCCAACTGATGGTGGACCGCCTGCGCGAACTCCAGGCCTCGTCCCCGGACATAGAAGCCTCAGCCGTGGTCAGTGTGGATGGGCTCAGTATCGCCTCAGCCCTGCCGCAAGGTGTGGAGGAAGACCGGGTCTCTGCGATGTCTGCCGCAATGCTCTCACTGGGCGAGAGGATCGCCTCCGAGCTGGGGCGGGGCTCCTTGGAACAGGTTTATATAAAAGGATTGAAAGGATATGTCGTTTTAATGTCGGTTGGACAGGAGGCTGTCCTGACGGCATTAGCGCGCGAGCAGGCAAAGTTAGGCCTCATTTTTCTGGATATGCGCCGTGCGGCGGAAGACTTGGCGAAACTGATATAAGGCGGCGGAAACTATGGAGCAAATCCCGAAGAGCGGCTACTATTACGCCAATAAGTTCGCCCGGATTGCCCTGGAGGCCTATGAAGAGGTAATGGGGAAAAATGGCCTCAATGCGATTCTCAACCTGGCAGGTTTGGGACACTTGATTGATAACTATCCTCCAGACAATCTGGAACGGGAATTCGATTTTGCTGATTTTACGGCGATTCACGTAGCCCTGGAGGAGATGTACGGCCCGCGCGGAGGTCGTGGACTGGCGCTGCGCGCCGGTCGTGCAACCTTTAACGATGCACTGAAAAACTTCGGTGCGCTGGCCGGCGTCGGAGACCTGGCCTTTAAAGTGCTGCCCTTGGTAGCCAAGATCCGCATCGGTCTGCCGGCCAGCGCCAAGATTTTCTCTCAGGTCACCGACCAGTACTCCACTGTAAATGAAATCGAGGACGCATTTGTCTGGACGATCCATCGTTGCCCGATCTGTTGGAGTCGCAAGAACTCTGATAAGCCGGTTTGCTATATCTCAACCGGCCTGCTCCAGGCTATGCTGACATGGGTATCGGGGGGACTGGAATTTCGCGTGAATGAATCCAAATGCTGTGCAGTGGGCGATCCAGACTGCGAGTTTGTCATTCAAAAAGAGCCCATCTCCTAATGGGTCCCAGCTATGGCCGAGGTGAAATCGAAGATCCTGATCGTCGAAGATGACCTCGACATTGCCGATATGCTGAACGCCTACTTTCGCGTCCAGGGCTATGAAGTCTTTACCGTGAACTGGGGGGAGGATGGGATCCGGGCCTGCCAGACCTCTCAACCTGATCTTGTCATTCTGGATATCCGCTTGCCGGATATTGATGGCTATGAGGTTGCCCGGCGCTTGCGATCCAACCGGCGTACGCAGCAAATCCCGATCATTTTCCTGACCGAAAAAAGCGAGCGCCTTGACCGTCTGGAAGGCTTGGAGCTGGGGGCGGACGATTACATCACGAAGCCATTCGATGTGCAGGAGCTGCGCCTGCGCGTTCGCAATGCCATACGCCGTGCCAGCCAGGATACGCTGACCAACCCCGTCACGAGCATCTCGGACGGCGTGTTGGTGGATGAACACCTGGGGGATTGCCTGCACAAACTTGACTGGGCGATGCTGACCGTCTCCCTTAAAAACCTGGACGACTTTCGCGAGGCTTATGGATTCGTAGCCTCGGATGATGTATTAAGGGCGGTCAGCCTGATGGTCCAGAATGCGATTCGTGAGATTGGCGGTACGGAAGATTTCTTCGGTCACCTCAGCCCGACGGATTTCGTCCTCATTACTTCCCCGGAGCGTGCCGAACTTCTTCGAGAGCGCATCCGCACGCGCCTGGAGCAATCGTTGGAATACTTTTATCCGATCAAGGATCGGGAACATCCTGCGATGAACGGGAAACGCCTGTCGGTCAGTCTGGGATGCCTGCTGGCTGACCAAAACAATTCCCCTACCCTGGAACAATTGAAGATCGTTTTGCTCCACCCAAACTCTTAGGAGAACCGCTTGCGTTTGGTAGTTGTTATCCCAACCTACAATGAAGCGGACAACCTGGGCAGGTTGGTTACTGCTTTATTTGCGCTCCCTTTGGATCTTCGGCTGCTGGTGGTGGACGACAACAGTCCGGACGGCACCGGTCGTGTGGCGGATGAGCTGGCGGCGAAATACCCGGGGCGGATACAGGTCCTGCACCGGGCCGGGAAATTGGGTTTTTCCACGGCCTACTTGCAGGGGTTCCAGGCCGCCCTGCTGGGCGGGGCCGAAGCGGTGGTCCAGATTGATGCCGACCTGTCCCATGACCCGTCTGTGCTGCCCGCCATGGTGGACCGCCTGCAGAATTGTGATGTGGTGCTGGGTTCACGCTACGTTCCAGGTGGTAGCGTGGACGAGCGTTGGTCGTTCTGGCGCAAAGGCCTCTCGACCTGGGCCAACTTCTATGCCCGGACGATCCTGGGGATACCAGCCCGGGATGTCACGGGCGGCTACCGCTTATGGCGGCGGGAAGCCCTGGAGCGCATGCCGTTGGACCGGATCCAGGCCAACGGTTACGTATTCCAGGTAGAGATGCTGTATCTTGCATACTGTATGGGCTGCCGCTTCGGGGAGGTACCGATTTATTTTGCCGATCGACGCTGGGGAAAATCGAAAATGTCTTTTAAGATCCAGATTGAGGCGGCCTTCCGCGTCTGGCAGGTGCTGTGGTCCTACCGCGACCTCCACAGGACGCGGGACACGGCAAGGTCGGCTTAGGCCGGACGGAGTTCCGCCAGTTTCCCCCACTCTTCAAGATTCAGGGTTTCAGCCCGGCGCTGCGGGTCGATTCCGGCCGCATGCAGCATGGCCGCAGCCTGGTCAGGTGGAATCCGCAGACCCCCCGACAGGGCATTCCGGAGTGTTTTCCGCTTCTGGGAGAATCCAGCCTTGGCCAATTGGAAGAAGCGGTCCAAGTGAGGCCCCGGGATGAGAGGCTGGGGATAGACTTCGAGACGCACCACGGCCGATCCGACCTTCGGAGGCGGATAAAAAGCCTTGGCAGGTATCCAGGCTGTGATCTCCGGTTGACCGAAGACCTGAACGCTGAGGGCCAGCAAACTCAGGTCGCCAGGGAGCGCACAAATGCGCTCACCTACTTCACGCTGGACGGTCAGGACGGCCCGCCGCGGGCGCGGCTCGCTCGCCAGCAGGTGGCGGATCACAGCCGACGTGATGTAATAGGGGATGTTGGCGACCACCAGGTAGGGGGCGTGCTCCATCAACTCGGCGGGGGAGAGCGCAAGAATATCCCCTTGGATCAAACGGACATTGGGAAACGGCGCAAGCACCTCGCGCAAGGCGGGCAAGAGTAGTTTGTCCAGTTCCACCGCCGTAACGGTTCGGGCGCTGAGAGCCAGATGACGTGTCAGGCTGCCCAATCCCGGCCCAATTTCCAGAACCGCGTCCGAGGGCGTAAGCTGTGCGCTTGCCACGATTTCCTGCAGGGCGGCGCGGTCCTGCAGATAGTTCTGCCCGAGGCTTTTGCTCGGATGAAGGCCATACTGCCGCAGCAGGCCGGGGATGTCGAGCGGGGCGAGCACGGTAACCGTCATGGAAGAATATACCCTGGATTGGGTTCCTGGACGGGAGTCAGGAAATAAACCGTCACCCACCGGCCCCAGCTGTATATGTTGGGATCTCCATCGCTGTAACCCAGATCAACCCAATAATGGTTGCCGGCCGGAGCGCCGCCGCCTGTGTCCCCGACCGTTGCCTGTCCATAACCTGGGATGTAGAGTGGCTGGCCTCCAAAGAGCAGATACCAGGAATAAACCATCCCCACGATCCCTTTTCCTGCCGGTTTTCCACTCGACGTGCCAGTGTAGCACTTGCCGGGGATTCCTGCCGACGTACACGGCGAATAGGCTGTGGCGTAAAGCTGCAGGACACGCCAATAAGTGATTGTCTGCCCGTCTACCACGGCAGTTCGAATGACGATGTGCGTCCCATAACCGATAATGCGGTCCTGGGGCGGGCGGACCATGCTCTCTGGCTCCACCTGGCGGGAGACCTCCACCCCGTCCTCGCTGCGAACCCGGACGCGGGAGACAGCCAGCCCCGGCACACCCCCCTGCAGAAGGCTCTGCTGGTCAAGCTCCAGTTCGGCAGAAAGCTGGGTCGTGGTATTGAAAGGCAGGGACCTCTGGGTGAGCGTCACGGTTTCAACCACCCGGATGACCCGGATATGTCCATTAGCGGGCAGAGGCTCGGATTCCGCAGGCTGGCTGGTGTCCAACCCCTCCAGGGGGATTCCGGCCTCGGCCAGGGCTTGTCCAACCGTGGCGGCCGCGCTGCGGATGACAATCGATTTTCCATCCACGCTGACCGTCTCCAGCTGCGACGGTGTGAACTTGATGGTCAGCGCTCCATCGATAGGAGTTCCCGCGGGAGGCTCGAGCCGGTCCGCGGTGTAGAGCGTAATCCCGGCTTCAGCGAGAGCCTGCCCCACGTTGAGTGCAGAGGTCTGCAGGATCTGCTGACCGGTGGGTTGGATCAGGGTCAGCGGAACAGCCCGGCGGATCTGCAGCGCATAGCCATTCGCCTCAGGCAGGGGCTGGTTAAGGGGGATGGAAGCGCCGAAGTAAAGCAGGCGGTCATGATCAGCGAGCTTCAGCTTGGCGTCTGCCAGCAGTTCAGCCGGGATGCGCTCGGCGCTGGTGAACCGATACGTCTGGCTCCCGTCGCGGATCGTCACGGGAACGGTGGTGCGCCCCTGGCAGGCGGACAGTAGAAAGAGCAACATCCCCAGCCAGAAGAATCTGTGCATGGCCGTGATTCTACTCGATTAAACCGGCATCGGCATTCAGGAGAGATAGGGTTGGGGGTCGTCCCGGGCCGGATCCGGCCTGGCAGTGGCTATTGCCGATCGTGGATGGGCGGGTCGGCTTTCGGGTAAAATGGTCTTGTGAACAGCCTGCCGGTCGTCTCCAGCTCGAGCAATCACCTGATCAAACAAGCCCGTTCCCTGCGCCAGAGGAAGGCCCGCGCTGCCACAGGCCTGTTCCTGGTGGAGGGCATCCACCCAGTCGGTGAGGCCATCGAGGCAGGCTGGCAGATCGAGGCTTTGCTCTACGCACCGGACCTGCTGTCCAGCGGATTTGCCCAGCATTTGCTTGCTAAACAATCCCAGCACGGGGTGCGCTGCCAGGCGGTGGCCTCTGACCTTTTTGCGACCTTGACAGAAAAGGACAACCCCCAGGGCCTGCTCGCCGTTGTTCGCCAGAAGGATTTTCATCTGCAGGAGCTGTCCCCGAATAGTTTCCAGCGGGGTGTGGCTCTGGTTTCGCCTCAGGATCCGGGCAACGTGGGCACCATCCTGCGGACGATGGATGCGGTTGGAGCGGATGGGCTTTTACTGCTCGACCCTGCACAAGGAACCGGTGGCGGTGTCGACCCATACCACCCCACCTGTGTGCGAGCCAGCATGGGGGCCCTCTTTTGGAAACCGGTGGTCCAGGCATCGTTTGGGCAGTTCACCACCTGGGCCAGACAGAATGGACACCGCCTGATCGGATCCTCCGCCCACGCCAATACAGATTACCGAGCGATTCCGCGTCAGGCCTCGCCTTGGATCCTGCTGCTCGGAAGTGAGCAGAAAGGCCTGAGTGAGGAGCAAAAAGCGGCCTGTGACCTGGTCGTCGCCATGCCGATGTGCGGGCGGGTCAGCTCCCTCAATTTAGCTGTCGCGGCCGGAGTGCTGCTGTATGCCATGGTGCAACCAGAGAATAGGTAGAGATATGATTTATACCCCAATTAATGGGATGGGGATTGATTGGCTATGGTTATCCCCCGGAGGTCAGGCGGTATTATTATTCTCGGATCAGTCTGGACAGAGCCAGATCTCGACATCGGAATAAACTGGGCTGCGACCGATTACGTTTCCTCCGGCATCCGTGGCCACGAATTGATAGATGAACATGTTCCGAAAGGCCTGGGTAGGGGTTGAAAAAGAGGATCCGGGAACTGTGATTTTAAATAAACCTTTTCCCAGCGAGGTCTTGGTCGACCCATTATTCCAATTCGTTTCCGGCCTCGGTGGAGTGTAGCTGACTTAAATCGTTTATTCAATTAGGGGTTAATCACATGGGGTTCTTACGTTCTTGATTGCTGCGGACCTGGGATTCAGGTGTCAAGCGGACCCGATGACCTCAATACTCGTCCTCTTCCTCGTCCATCCAGAGATCATCGTCCTCTTCTTCCAGCTCTTCCTCCTCCCACTCTTCCAGTTCCTCGTCTTCCCATTCTTCATCCTTCACGGCTTCTTCATTGGGGGTATAGGTAGCACAACCGGTATCTGGGTCGATTTCAACCGCAGCGGCACCGCAATAGCCGTCGTCCAGAAAGACGCAGTCAGTATAATGGCAACGAATGCGAGGCATGAATTCCTCCTAGGATGTAGTTTGCCTTACCAGCCGGACGATCGCCACAATAAAAACGATGCTGATGCAGATGGCGGAAACCACGCAGAAGGGGCAGACTTTGTGGATGACATCCAATTCAAGGTAGGTCAGATACGCGGAAAAGCCCACGCCCGCCAGACCGAGTCCGAAGACTGCTAGCGGTCCATTCTCCTGCAGGATCTTGAGGCGCGGCTCCAACACGAGGACTGCCACGATCACCAGGTAAGCCACGACGCCGAGCAGCGATATGGGGATGCCGTAGATTTCGGAATAAGGACTGAAATTGACATCATGGCAGGCCCCGCTCCCGATGCACATCTTGTTGTTGCCGGTCAGCTTATAAATTAGAAGATAGATGGAATCGAGTTCGCCCAGGATGGCTGCGATCAGGCCGATCCAGTAGAAGAGGGGTCCACCTTCCTTCTTCCGGGTTGATTTCATGGGATTAGCCATATCTCCACATCTGAGTTTGCAGGCAGCGATTTTACCCCAGAGGGCACAATCAGTAAAGCGTTTGCCTGTACCAAAGAGAAGATGTTTCCTGAGCCCTGATGACCGGTCAGCCGGGCCATCAGTTTCCCGTTCTCCTGGAAGACCACTGCACGCAGGTACGATTCGCGCCCATCCGACTCGAGTGGCTCCACCAGCCGGGCGGTCAAACGGAAGCTGAGCGGCTCGGTCTTCCCGCTTAATCGGTCCAGGGCAGGGCGGACGTAGACCAGATATCCGATAAAGGCAGAGACGGGGTTGCCCGGCAGGCCGAAGAAGGGGATCCCGCGGTAACGGCCGAAGGCCAGCGGCTTCCCAGGGCGCATGTTTACCTGCCAGAAATCCAGCTCACCCTGTTCTTCGACCACCATCTTGACATAGTCGAATGCACCTACACTGACGCCGGCTGAAGACACGATCACATCGGCCTGGGAGGCCACGGCACGGTCGATCCGCTCGCGGATGTCCTCCGGCCGGTCCGCAGCCACGCCCAATCGGATGATTTCTGCACCCGAACCCTCAGCAAGGGTTGCGAGGGTGTAGGAATTGGCATCCCGCACCTTGCCAGGCATCAGAGGGGTGTTGACCTCGACCAGTTCATCCCCGCTTGAAAGCAGTGCCAGCCGAGGGCGCCGGTAGACCGTCATCTGGTCGACACCGAGCATCGCGAGCAGGCCGATTTCCTGGGCGCGCACTTGCTGGCCGGCGCGCAGGACGATCTCCCCGGCGTGCAAATCGTCCCCGCGTCGGCGGATCGAGTTGTTGCGCCGAACCGTCCGGTAGATTGCTACCCGGGATGGCGTGGGGGAACCGGCATCCCGGGTTTTAAAGTCAGTATCCTCGACCATTACGACTGCATCCGCTCCAAGCGGGAGCGGCGCGCCGGTCATGATGCGCGCGGCTTGTCCTGCTTGCAGGATGATCTCCGGGCTGCTGCCGGCAGGAATGTCGGCAACCACCTCCAGCGTGCGGGGCGAAGCAGGTTCGGCTCCTTCAACATCGGTTGCCTTCAGGGCGAAACCGTCCACACTGGAATTGTCGAAAGGGGGCAGATCGATCGCCGCGGTGATATCCTGAGCCAGAACGCGCCCGGCTGCGTGTTCGAGCGGCAGGACGAGCGTGTCGACCGGATAAAAGTTGGAAAGAATGCGTGTACGGGCTTCCTGCACACTTAACATGAAATCGCCGCCATAAAAAGCGGCGACATTATACCACCAACAACCCATGGCGATTCGGCGTGTCCCCGGAATTCAGCCGCCTTTGACCCGCTGGGCTTCCAGCACGTTTGGCAGATTTTCTACGCGGGCTAGGATGCGGCTGAGCTGGGCAATGTCCTTCACCTCGATCACGAGCTTTAGGTCGGCCAGACTCTTGCTGACGCGCACCTGCACGTCAATGATATTGACGTTCTCGCTGTTTAGCAGGGTGGTAATGTCGCCCATCAAGCCCTGTCGGTCGTAGGCTGAGATACGGATCGGCACTGGATAGGTCCGCACTTTTTCGCCCCAGCTGACTTTCACGAGGCGCTCGCGATCCCGGATGCGCAGGACGTTCGGGCAATCCTGGCGGTGAATGGTGGCACCACGGCCGCGGGTGATATAACCGATGATCGGATCGCCAGGGGTCGGGTTGCAGCACTTGGCGATGCTGGTCAGGATATCTTTCAAACCCAGGACGGTCACCGCATCGGAGGGGCTGGCTTCGCTGGTCGGGGGTACTGCGACCAGCATATCGTCTGTCTCTTTCGTTTCGAGCAGTTTGTTGACCACCCGCCCGATTGAGATATCACCGTTCCCGAGCCCCTCATACAGGTCCTCCCGAGAGCGGTCAAAATTTACCGCCAGCGTGTCCAGGCTTTCGTCGTCAAGCTTTGACAGGCCAAGCCGATCGAGTTCGCGTTCCAATACGGCTTTGCCCTGTTCAATGTTCTGTTGGCTGTCCTGCTTCTTGAACCAGGCTTTGATCTTTGAGCGGGCGCGCTGAGTCCGCACCAGGCCCAGGCTGATATTAAGCCAATCTCGGCTGGGACCGCCCTGTTTGGAGGTCAGGATTTCAACCTGTTCGCCGGTGTGTAGTTCATATTCTAGCGGCACGAGCTTCCCGTTGACTTTGGCTCCCCGGCAGCGGTCCCCGACGGAGGTGTGGACGTGATAGGCAAAGTCGATGGGTGTCGATCCTGCGGGCAGGTCGATAATGTCTCCGTGCGGCGTGAAGACGTAGACACGATCTTTGAAAACATCCGTCTTCATGCCGTCGACAAATTCCTGTGCGTCATCCACATCCTGCCGCCATTCCATCACGCGGCGTAGCCAGTTGATGCGTTCGTCATATTTATCCCGAGAGCCTCCCTCCTTGTAGCGCCAGTGGGAGGCGATGCCGAACTCCGCATTCTCGTCCATCTCGCGTGTGCGGATCTGCACTTCGACAGGCTTGCCATCGTCGTAGATGATGGCGGTGTGCAGAGACTGGTAGAAATTATCCTTTGGGGCAGCGATATAATCGTCGAATTCTCCGGGAATAGGGCGCCAGTGGGTATGGATGATCCCCAGGGCTGAGTAGCAGGCCGTTACATCCGGGACGATCAGCCGGACGCCGCGCACATCCCGTACGAGCTCAAAGGGCTTATCCTTCTCCATCATTTTATGGTAGATGGAATAGATGTGCTTGGGGCGACCGCTGATCTCCGCTTTCACGCCAGCTTCGGACATCAACTTGTCGATTTGCTCGATGATGACGTTGATCTCGGATTCACGGGAATCTCGCCGGACTGCCAGTTGCTCCGCAATTTCCTTGTATTTCTCGGGATTCGTATAGCGGAAACCCAGGTCCTCCAGCTCCCACTTGATCTGCCAGATGCCCAGCCGATTGGCAAGCGGAGCAAAGATGTCCAGCGTCTCTTGGGCGATGCGCTGGCGTTTCGGCTGCGGGAAGAAACTCAGAGTGCGCATATTGTGCAGGCGGTCAGCCAGCTTGATCAAGACAACCCGCACATCGCTGTCCATGGCCAGGAAGGTCTTCCGCAGGGTTTCGGTGGCCAGATCGCGCTTGCGATTGCGCCTGGCGCTCTCGTCTTCCGAAGGCAGGTCGACCTCGTCTGTTTTGCGCAGGGCCTCTTCCCGATGTTCGCCTCGTGAAACGCGCGGCAACTCGGTCAATTTGGTAACGCCCTGGACCAGATTGGCAACGCTTTCTCCAAAGTCCCGTTTTAAATCCGTGTAGGTGACGGCGGTGTCCTCGATGGTATCGTGGAGTAGCCCCGCTGCGATCACGTCGGCCGGCATGGAATATTCGGCCAGAATCGCTGCCACCGCCAGGCCGTGGTTGATATAAGGGTCACCGGAGGCGCGTTTTTGCCCCTCATGGGCTTGTTCGGCAATCCGATACGCGCGCCGAATCAGTTCCCGGTCCGCGGTGGTGAAGGTGGAAGGGAGCTGTTCTATTAATTCATCGATGTTGATCGGCGCGGTTTTTTTCATGATCTCTACTGCTTGCAAGGTTATCTAAATTTCGCGCTCTTGAATTGGCCGCGAATGACGTGACCTTGGTTTAAATAATTATGTAATACTCTGTAATTGTAGCCTAAGCAAGGCTGGTGTCAAATCAACTCCGGCTGGCCGGGTGGACCAGGCTTATGGCGCAGGCCTTACGCAGCTGGCTCACGGCGGAGGCGGAACAGCAGAAATAATCCCACCCCGAGAAATGCCAGGATCAAAAAGGTCGTCGTCAGGTTTTCCACCCGCCCCCATACGGTTTCCAGGAGGGCCGGCAGGTAACCACGTGTCATGCTTCCGGAGGGGATCATCAGCAGCAGCTGGCCGGCCAGGCTGAAGGCGATGATCCAGAACCTGGCCGCCCGGCTCAGGTCCCAGGCCTGGCTCCTTTTAACCAGGTAGGCAATGAGCCCCATGTATACGATGACCACCATTGCGTCGTAAGCCCGATGGTAAACGACCAGCAGCGCCCAGAGGATGAGAATGGTGAGCAGATGGATGCGACTTAATGGAACGAGTTTCTCCCCAAATCTTCGAAGTGCCTTCGCCCAGCGCCAGTAGGCGATCGGAATTGCCACAACCAGAGTCCAGGCGAGACCGATCCAAACCTCCTGTCCCGAACCCCGCACCAGGGCTGCCAGGTGTATGCCTTCCATGCTGGCATGCAGGTTGACCATGAGCAGATATTCGTGGATGATGGCCGGCAACCCCGACCCGCTGATGAACATCAGGGCCAGCAGGCCGGCCAGCTGGACCAGACAGGCGGTGAGCACCAGGCGGATTTTCGGTTCGAGCAACAGGAAAAGAAGAAGAACCCCTAGCGAGAGCGAGTATTTCGAAAGCGCCACCCCCAGCAGCAGGCCAGCCAGCCAAGGTCGGCGATCGGCAAGCACCACCGCCGCCAGCATCAGATCCAGAATCAGGAACGTGATCTGTCCGCTCGCGGTCGCGTTACGGGTCGAACTCAGGCCGATCATGGCACAAGTCAGAGCGATCCCTTCCCAGGGGCTGAGCCAGCCCTTGTCCTGGAAGAGTCGATAGACCAGGAAGGGGATGCATCCGAGCAGGACTAGATTGATCAACAGCCAGACCGCTTTGGCAAGAGACCAGGAGAGAAATGCCAGAGGGGCCAACAAGAAGAATGCCAGCGGTGAGCTGGCCGGTGCGGGAACCAGGTTCGGTTGGATGATCTCCTTTAAGTCGGTTACCGTCCGATCAAGGTAGACGACTGGCAGGGACGGTTTGTCTCCATCGATGAATGTCTTGTACAGGTCTTTACCTTCCCGCAGGAACTGGCCTGCATACCAATAAGTATACAGGTCGTCCCCGCCTTGGGGGGAAAGCCCTTGTTGAATAGCTCGGAAGAGGCTGATCGCCGCCCAAGCCCCCATCACAACCAGGGCAGAAATGCGCAGGAGGGTTTTCATCGAATGGTTAGTCATCCCTGAGTCTCAGTTGCCCTTGACTGGACCCATGTCCAGGTGTATATCGATTAAAATCCTCGTGGAAAGTTTGTGCCATCAAGTATAGCACCGCCAGGGGTGATTTTTTTCACGGCGCATTGCCTCAAGTTAAATGTTACTCTAGGTAGGGTCGTTGCCTCAAGAAGAATGTTACCCTACGGCAGAGAGAAAAGAGCTGCCGGAGGAGAACATGATGAGTCGACGAAGCAAGCGGGAG